>SDBU01001853.1_pt1 | contig 29183 bp, 33 predicted proteins | sample 2277071 | NCBI WGS metagenome assembly SDBU01 (sample SAMN10397929, study PRJNA504765) | marine sediment metagenome | isolation source: marine sediment core GS08_GC12, 126 cmbsf | place: Arctic Ocean: Gakkel Ridge, Loki's castle | collected 2008 | reverse complement strand
CCATCCTAAGGGGAAATTATGGCGAATGGTCAAACCATTTCACCACACTACAATATTTGTCACGAACTAGTAACCGTTTGAGAAAAATTGAACCTGAGAATTTTCGGTGTCAGACTCGTCTATTATTGTATCCGACTCAAAATTCGAATTAAGAAGAAAATCATTGAAAATGAAAAGTAATTACTTTATAATTACTTTAACTTACCATGAATTCTGTAAAAGTGAAAATTATTCGGATTGGAAATTCCAAAGGGATCCGCCTCTCCAAATCATTGATCGAGCAGTACAATATGAAAGATGAAGTGCTTTTAGAGGCGAAAAAGGACTCGATCGTCATCCGTCCGGTCGAGAGTCCTCGGGCGGACTGGGAAAAATCGTTCGAGGAAATGCGGTTCAGAGGAGACGATGTGCTATTCGATGAAGGGACTGAACTTGAATCGGAATGGGAACAAGCGGAATGGCTGTGGTGATTTGCAGATTCGACGTCTGCTTGGTCAATCTTGATCCTACCCTCGGACATGAAATCAAAAAAACACGGCCCTGTCTGATTATCTCCCCTGATGAAATGAACAGGCATATCCGGACAGTCATCATTGCTCCGATGACAACAGCTGGCAAGGAGTATCCAACTAGGATCAGCATATCGTTTCAGGGCAAAAAAGGACAGATCGTGCTCGACCAGATAAGAACTGTGGATAAAAAAAGATTGGTCAAAGTGCTAGGAAAAATCGGTGCTCCTACTGCTGGCAGAGTTTTAGAAATATTGACAGAGATGTTCGCGCCTTGATGGAATTCAAGCCATAAAAATTACGTCCCAAAAACATCCAATTATTAAAGCGTTTTGAAGTATCATCTATAGATAGCGTTAAATTAATTATAAAACGTATTACCCCTGGGATTGACACTTTCTACTCCTTACTTTTACTCCAAAAAACTCCGTGCTGACTCTTTAAGAGCATCCTTTTTGATGTATTTTTCCAAACTGGTTGTACTTGAATGATTAGAGATACATTTCAACTGAAAAACGCTTGCTCCTTTAGCAGCGATTCGGCTGAGCATAGTATGCTTTAAATCATAGAAATGCAGATCTTCAATTCCAGCTTCTTCCATAATTTTTTCCCACTGCCTCTCAAGCCAACGTATTTTGATTTCCTTCGATTTTCCTGCTTCATAACGACAAAAAACGAGAGGGAAACGTCCGTTCTCTTCATTAGCTTTCTGTCTCCGTCTCAACATTTTTAAAACTTCTGAACTGAGAAGATAATGGCCGTCTTTCATCTTTTGCTTATGTGCCTCTTTAGGTACAAAGGCTTCCTGTTTATCCCAAAGAATTCTTTCCCAACTTAGAGTAATAATGTTTCCTGGTCGCATGGCTGTACCAAAAATAAAGTCTGCAATGTCTTCCATCGGTGGATACTTTTTCAACAATGGCCATATTACCTTTTCCTGCTCAGATGACATGAAAACTTCACGTGATGGAATTTGAAATTTAAGCCTCCTGAGACTCACTGGATTTATTCCTGAATAGTGTTCCCTCTCAATCATCAAATTAAAAAACTCTCTTAGATAGCTCATTTCAATTTTGATAGTGGAATCAAGGACAGTCCGTCGGCGATGGCTGAGATAATTTTTAACTGTTTGAGATGTAATGTTTCTCAACAGCAATTCGCCGAAAAATGGCTCAATACGATTTTGCATTACTCCTTCGATAGCACCATAAGAGCGTAAGCGATCTGATCTTTTGTCTGCTAAATAAATAGCCATACCTTCGGAAAAAGTGGTGACATTTCTATCTGGTTCTGCGGTTCCTTCCTCGGCAAATTTTAATCTGAGTCTCAAATGTTCCTCATAGGCAGCGTCCCTATCCTTGACACGATTCTTATCCATTCTCAACCACTTTCTCCCGACAATTGGATCAGGATATTCAAGCCTATAACTGTACCCGTCCTTCAAAGGATCTTCGATAATAATAAAACCCTTGCCGCAATCTAGACGACAACGCTTGGTCAATTTTGCTGGTTTAGACCATTTCATTGTCGCTTCTCCTTTTTAGATTTGTTTTCCTTGCTCCTTACTTCTTTTTCGAGTTCCCTAAGCACCACCTCCTTTGTTAATAGCATTAATTTTCCTTCACCGTTTTGAGGTTCGAGGACATCAGCTTTAACTGCGTTTCCATTAGCGTAATTGATAAGGCTTGCTGTCTCATAGAGGAATTCTTTTCCTTCAAACCTATGAGTCACTTTCTTGTTTTTCCTCAAAGCTCTAAGCCTTTTCTCACTGAGTCCGAATTCTTCAATAGCCTTCTTTTTCCTTAACCATAAAGACAATTCTTTCATTAATCATAATGTCTCCTACTGATTTGCGATAAAGCTCGCTTCGGCCATGGATCGAAAGAATGTTTTCAATTCCCATCCTCTGCACCTTTTCTGAAGGATGTGCGGTTCCTTTGGTTTAAGAATAATTTTCATTTTAGGTTGCAACGTTCTCTAAGCCTCTGCAACGTGCGATCTATAGCTGACTAATACTATGGCCTTAGTAGACATTAAAGTAATTTGTACAAGTTGTAAGTAAATGGCTGTAATCTCCATTTGTTGCTTCTGAAATGAACTTCTCAATTTCCTCTTTAGTCCACCCAGCTTTAACAGCGGCCTTTCTAGCCAATCCCAAAACCATAAATGCATTTCCATCCTGACCGATTAATTTAAGTTCTGGTCTCTCCATGATCCCTCCTTTTAATGCTTGACGCATTTTTTATGGATGATAGTATCGTCTTTAAAATCTGGATGTGGGAAAATGCTACATACTTTGACCTGTTTCCATCCACCGAATTTCTCATTACATGCTGGACAAATATCTTCTTCTGTTTTCCACGTTTTCCTTTCTTCATCACTCATGTCAGTTGAAAATATTCTGATTTCCATAATTCCTCCTTATAAAAAAGGGGCAAGCGAAAGACGCTGTCCAAAAAAGACCATGTGTATAGATGGATATTTGAATGAAACAGCAATGCAGACCGCTTGCCCCAGGATAGATTTTGACACCAGTTTAATAATCTTAGTTTTCCCATCTATACACTAGTAATTATACTAATAAAAAAGGAAAAAGTAAAGCTTTATTTTTATCTAACTGTTTTATATTAATGCACTTACAGGATATTGTGGCCGCTGGAGCCTATCGATTTCCCTAAAGATTCTGAGGGTCAAAACTGCCGATGTGGCAACTGAAATCTCATCATCAAATATTATCTTTTGAATTCGATTATCTAAAATTCGAAGCTTCTCATTGACGCTCATTTTGGCCATTTTGCCACGATGGGCATTTGCCTCATTTCGGATATTTCTAGCACGTGATGACCCGCTATGGCTGAAACAAAATTTACTATTTAGCATTGCCCACGTGCGACATGGCTGGCCATTTTTCTTTAGGCCGCCGCAAATCCGCTGGTTCATTTATCCCCTCAATTCTTCCCTAGCTTCTTCTTTCAATATTTTTATTACTTTTCTTCAGTTCTTAATTTTATTTCTTCAGCTCCGAAGGAGCATCGTCCGACAGCCCGAAGGGCTGGAAGGACGAATCTTCTTTTTAAAAGTATTATTTAAATTATAAAACTTCTAAAGACTATCTTTCTATTAAAGAACATCTAAGACATAATATGTACCTGTCATGGTTATGCTCAAATTTAATTAATCTCTCTGGGTAGAGACTTTGTTTTCTCATTTTTATCATTACCCTAAGATTTAATTAAAATTACCCTCAAAATTAATTATTATTACCTTCAGATTTAATTAATATTTTGGGATATTTAATCGAAATTTTACTAGGATGTGCGTTTCTTTTGGCAACACGAAATTCCCAATATCTTGTTTTTGTTGATCTCCCCTTTTTAGGAATATAAGGCTCAGTAATGAAGCCTTTTTCGTATAAAAAAAGCAAAAGTTTGTCACATCTTTTAACGGCCTTATGAAGTTGTATAGCATTTTCAGGAGGCCATTTCCATCCGCATATCCTACAAATTCGTTCAGTATTGAGCATGATTAAATCATTTTTCCATCGCACCGTTTGAAAGACTTCTTGAGCTTCAGGTGATAGGCTATATAATACATGGTCTTGAAGTTGAGCTCCTTTAGGACTCATGATATTCTCAACAAGAAGTTTTCCATAGATCCCTGAAAATATGAGAACAAAAACTGGCTCTTCATTTTTTGAGCCACGGCCTCGCATCTTCCTGAAGGATCGAAATTCCCTATATTTGCCTTCAGTTGTTATGCCTAAATCGCAAACTCTGCCACCAAGACTATCCAATTCCAACCATCCTGATTCGCTTGCAGATGTAGGAAGTTTTATAGAAACATCCTTGATTTCAAGCGATATTTCTTTGAGCCTCTTAAATATCTCAATTGACTTTTTAGTTGTGATGTTTTTACGATCTATAAAATTTGTAAAATCACTATGCGAAATGATGACGACATATCCATCATCTGTATGAATAAATCGTTCTCCCTCTTCTATTGATGGTTTCTCATATAGGACTTCTGGAAACCAACTTTTCTGCGCTATAATATCTGTCGCACATTCCAATGCCCAAAAGGCTTGATAATCTAATCTTACTGACGACTCTTCTAGATTATCATGTGCCATTTCCCAAGCAATTTTTGATAGACTTTTTTCAACCACTCTTGCCCCCATATTGATTGCAATTTTAAATTTTTCTTCTCCTTTTTCCTTTTTAGATTTCCATCCCTGCTTTTCGATTTTTGGTTTTTCAGCTAATGCTTCTTCATCTGTGATTTTTCTCTTTGACTTCGGGAAGATATTGTTATTATTTTCCATTAGTGTTTTTATCCTTTTTATTAAACAAAGCCCTCTAACCGTGTCTTCGGTGCGATCGTATTAGTAATAGGGGTAGTACCCTTACTGGCCTCCAGGGTATCCAATTCGCCTAGATATTTAAGGACAAGAATTGTGGAAACCATAGGAGGCAGTTCCTTATCGTTTCCAATTTTTCGAATTTTTCTAGTCAGTCTGGAATTTTTCTCATCTGTTGTCTGAGGATATTTCATCTTATCCTAAATTTCTGATTTCTGTAATTTCTAAACTTAGCGGATTTGCTTTGGATGCTTCGAAACTGAACATTTTCAACCATCTTGCTAACACTGCCCGTAAGACATTATTGAATCTTTCGGGGGCATTCTCATCAGGGCCTAAATCCCAACAATTCCATCTTATTTTATAACTACCCTTTACTAAATGCGAATTTTCTTGTTCCACTATAAACTCGTCTACATCGTCTATCACTCCCCTTAAATTATTTTCCTCACAATTTAAATGGTCTAAATCGTATCTCAATTTTCTCAGCAAGGGGTTGACATCTTCAGGTGAAACAGGGCTTTTGCTGGTAATCTCAAAATTCATTTTTTGATGTATGTTGTACATGGTTGCCATTTTATTTCTCCTTTAAAAAAAGTGATTTAGGTCTCTGAAACTGAGCCATCGATATGGGACGAATATATCCCTTTGCTAGACTGAACAGCTGATAAAATTCTAGCTTGAATTTCAGCTCGCATTTCCACCGACTGAAGGTCACTTTCGGTGATCGTTTCTTCATCATCCCTTGAAAAATCCACCGTCACGCTGTACGTTTTTGAAAATGTTGTTGCCATGGTAATATCTCCTGATAAAAATTTATTCGAGTCCTGCTAATTTTAATTCAGCAGCGACTAATTTCTCTGTTTCTTCGTCGCCGAGTCCTACGATCTGCCCAGTTCGGCCAATTATGGCGATTAGATTTCGCCTTTTTCTTTCCTTTTCAACTTTCTTTTCATCATAAGCATTTAGACGTCGCACATCAGCGGCTGTTCCTCCAGCCTCTCGAACCAGTTGAGCATTTCCTCGTGTCCTTCTTTCGGATTTCTCAATTTTTTCTTCTGATAAAACCTCTTTTTCAGCTGGCTTTATTTTGCTTTCAAAAACCAAGGTTTGATCAACGATTTTGTTGATTTCTTCAAGACTTTTCTCAGGACAAGCCATCCTGATTTCTCTAAGATGCTTCCTTCTATTTTCTGTGACCTTGATTTTTTCATTTTCTTCATTAATTTTTTCAGCCATCTTTTTGGCTGAAATCCCTGCAATCTTGGCTTCATAAAAACAGTCTTTCGGTTGTACTTTTTTATTCATTGTTTTGTTCCTTTCAGTCCCAATCCAGTCGGCTGATTCAAAGATACTATCCTGAGAAAACATCCCAGCTTTGTATGATGGATTGGAAACGATATCTAAACCCGCCAACTTGTAATCATCTTTTACAATTCCAGTTGATTTTTCCATAGTCCCGAAACCTCTGGTGGAAACGCCCAAGCGGCCCCCAGCCTTTATAATGGTCTTTAAATCTTTTCCTTTCTGCGTATCCAAAATCCCTAACTCAGCCCAGCCTCTTCCACCTTCATCCATCCACATTTTTCTTACAATATGGGAGACGTTTCCCAATTCAGTATTGCCTGATTTTGGATGATCAGCTGTGCCCAAAAATCCACCTGAAGAGATTTCATTCTGAAGACGACCAATTTCACGCTGGAGTAAAACCTTTGGGTAGATTCTGCCGTTGGCATTTTTCTGATCACTTTGGGCAAACGACACCAAAATATTCATCAAATTGCCGTTTTCGGCTTTGCCTTCATGAAGAATAATAAACCTATCCTGTTCTGCAATTTCTTTTAATTCTTCCATTTTAATTTCCTAAAATTTTGAAAAAGGTGGCCGACAAATCCTGCGGACGCAAGGATGGACGCCCCTGAGTGAACAGTATGCAAAATTTGCCGACCTAAAGAATTAAGGAAAAATATCATTTTCGTTCTCTTTCAATTTCAATTTTTCTTGCTGCCCAGAGTTTTTTGCAATCCCATTTTGTAAAATTGAGATTCTTCAGCAGACCAAGTTCGTCTCTAATGGCCTTTTTCCATTGCTTCCACGTGGTCTCGCCGCTGTCTATTTTCTCCCAAATGTAGTAGCAAAAAACCTTTTTCAGACACCGCTGAGAAGGGAGGATGATCCGTCGGGATTTTCGGTCTTTTTTTGCCGAAAGAGCGATGAGCATTTGAAACGATTCCTCAGTCAACAGTTCTGACAAAGTTTCTAGATTTAATCCCTCCGGAAAATTTAAATCGGAAAATTTGATTTTCATTTCACTAATTCTCTCTTATTGCTATTTCACTATGATATTAAACTTCTGTTCAGAGGAATTTTACGTTGAGTGAAAAAAACAAAAGGCTTTTTGCCCTAAAGGGGAGGTAAATTGGGATTAAGGTATTACTCCAACAGCGATCGCCTTGCGATGAGGCTTAGGAGGGGCCGAACCCTAGAGAGGAGATCTTTTAAGACCGATATGGGGGGAATTTAGGGATTTTCTGATTGGCAATTAATAGGACAAAACGACAGGGGAGGAGTCATACCTAGCTGTCTTTTACATTCTGAAAGATCAGGCTATTATTATGGTATATAATCTTTATTATCATCATAGTGAAAGCACCTTTCATATCCGCACGAATTCCATAATAAATCAAACCATGGTTTTAGAATTCTGGCTTTGTCTACTTCATAATCATCAATTATTATTTCGGGAAAAATGAAAATATTTTTTTCAATTTTATATTCTCTATCTATCGGGAACCTCTTATATCGATTCTCAACCTCTAATGAAAAATCTTTAACTCCCAGTAATGTCATGAACATAAAAATTGGCGAGCCAACATTAATTGTCTTCAATAAATCTAAATATCTTGAAGTATATTCAATTATTTCTTCTTCAAAGGCTCTACTGTAGATTTTATTTTCATAAATTGCGGGTACATATTCAACGATACAATTTCTGAATAACTGAACATACCTGTTTGCCTTTCCATCATGAAGTAATAGATAAGTTAAAAATCCATCAATATTAAATCTCCAATCTACATTATTAGAAATCGGAAAAATTTTCTCTGGATATTGATTTATAGGAAAATATTCATTGAGCTCATAATCTTTCGGACTACTTAGAGAATTAAGAGGAATAAAATGAAGCACTATTTTAGCACCTTCGATAAAAGGGATTGGAGTTTCATTTGAATAAATTTTTGATATTCTATCCAATCTGAAATTTATTATTTTATCTTTGATTGTTTCTGTTAAATTAAAAATAATTCTTAATTCATCGACATCTAATTGATACTTCCCAGCTGAGGTTCTCGAATAAAATTTATCATGCCCTTTGAAAATTACTCGGTGAGGTCTTATCCAACTTTGAAGAATTCTTATAATAAAGACATATTTTCCATTACTGAGTTGTAGTGTCTTAACAGTTATAGAAGGGATTCTTGGACTAATCCCACTTCTAATCATTTGTTCTAATCGCAATTTTTCTTTATCTGAATCATCAATTTCAACTCCTTCTATTTTTTTAGGAACTCCTTTGTCTTCCACGATCCCGATAATATAATCACCTCCACTTGCGTTAGCAAAAGAAGAAACTCCAGAAAGAAATTTTATTTTGTCTTCCAGCGACTCGCTGGGCAAAGACTGTTTGTACTCAATTGTTTTCGTCTCTGGAACTTTATTTTCCTTTAAAAATAACAAATCAGATTCATCAATTTTATCAATATCTTGCTCAATCATTTTTAATTTCCTCCACTTCTTATAGGCTCTCCCGTAGATAGATAATCAAAAAATATTAGATTTAATAAAAAAATTCATCTTGAGAATATTTCTCCCCCCCATCCGTCTATATGATGAGGTGTATCAACGCTCTTCTGTTTTCTGCTTTCTATGGTTTTTCCTGTGTCTGTAATAGGTAATTGATTTTATTGTGCGTCTGTCTCTCCTGTGGACTATCCTTTGATTCTGTCCTTATATATATAGAGAGAGGACACCGGCACAATAGCAAAGGGGGTTGAAGTGACTCCCAGGAAGGGAGTAATTGACGCTCGATGCCCTCTCATATTTATTTCTTTCTAGGATCTTGACTATCCTATAATCGTTTTTATTATGGATTTTAGAGATATTATCGCCTCTGAATGTGACTGGAAGTCTTTCCTGAACGTCATGTAATAGACAAGTATATCTAGATACTTTTGGTTTTCGATCTTGTATGGATAAACGCCTTGAAGACCTTCCATAATTAGTCTTAGTTTAACTTTTATTCCCTCTTCCTTTAAAAGTTCTTGTGCATTGACAGTTGAGTCTGCAATCTGTTGTTTGTTTTCTATAAAGTATGAATCGAGTTTTGTCAGAAGTCTGTTAAAGACTGCAATACTCGGATCATTCCTTGTCACATACCCGTTATCAATTGTCGCTAATTGATAAGCTAACTCTGTCTGTGGAGTTTTGTTCGGCTTAGGTTTTGCCTTTCTATTTGCCGAAGACACTCCAGCTAGTCTCTTTTGGAATTCTTCCTGTGCTATTGCAGAACGTTTTGGTTTTTTTATATATTTGGCGTCCTCCACTAAACTCAAAACACCGGAAAGGATTATAACTGAAGCGATAAAAGAAAAAAATAGTAATCGGTTTCTTGTCTGCTTTTTCATTTTTCCTCCCTTTAGTGAGAATATTTCTCCCCCTCATCCGTCTATATGATGAGGCGCAACAACGCTTTGCTGTCTTTTACTCAAACGGGAAGCCAGGTCATCTATTGGCTCTGGCTTCCACTCGCCTCAAATTTTCTCTGATTTATCCTTTTTCTTATCCATCAGGATCATAGATTATATCGAAATAAGCAACAGCTGATATTTGGAAACCGTTATCGTCTCCTCCCTCTACTGTTATCTTAATCCTATCGTAAGTAGAATATATGGTGTAAAATTCATACGAAAAACTTACCGATAAACTTCCAAATGCATTTATTGTTCCACCTTGTTTTGTTATTGGCCAAGTGGGATCTCCTTGATACATTAATTCGAGTTTGACGGAGCTTATGCTACACCCTACACCGTTGGTTTCAGATATGATTACTTCAGGCTCTCCTACAGACGCTTCCCATCCCCCTGAAATAAGATATAGGACGATAGGTGCCTTTGTTAATGCAATTTTAATTTCCGCCCTCTCTAGCGGTATTTCCGGTACTGTCGGTGTATTCTTACAACAAGGACTAATTAAAAAGATAATGAGTCCAATAAGAATTGTTTTTCTCATTCATTCCCCCTTTCTTGTGTTTATCTCACTTTCCCCGAGAAAATGACGCCCTCAGAGTCTCATAGAGCGTCGATCTCAATGTGGACAAAGGTTCGATGTGTGTTGTTAAGCCTAATATTTAAGCTTTTCGATTACTTCCTCAAACAGGACGTTCACAAACTTGAGATAGTCTTCCCGTGTAAAACTTTTGTCCATATCTACAGGAACTCCCAATACTTCCTCGAGCTTGGTTTTAACCTCTATAGGGTTTATATCCTGAAGTGACATTCTTCCCTCCTTTTGCTTATAGGATATTTGTCATGCAGATTCTATCCACACAGAAATAAAAAAGCAAACAGAATAATACCCAATTATCCGATGGTAGAATACCAGCGACAAAATGCGGTCAAATGACCACTAGAAAAATGTCACACAAATGTCACAAAAATTGTCTACTATTGTCTTCTTTTGGCAACGATTGACACAACGGGATTTTGAAACTCAAGAAATTTCCAGAAAATTATGCTGGAACTGATGGGGATTAAACCAACGAGCTAATTTGAATATCAGGAGAATTTCCCCAAGCTTACTTGAATTCCCTTATGAAGCAATAAATTGTCAGATATACGGCTTGCCATATAATAGGGATATTGATAATGTATTGCTGCATTGTAAGCATATTTTAAGGGTATTTATTATATTTAGATGGTATCGTTGCGGCAACTTTTTTCAAAATATTGCATGCAGTAAAGTAATTGTTATGTGGTTTCTAATAAAATGGAGAAATTATGAGTACAAAACCTACTAAACTGATTGGTCTTTCCATACAAAACTTTGATAAACTTTTAGCCACTGGAAAAGAGTTTCATCTTCAACCTGCAAGACTTATCCCCATTTATAAGCCTGGGGATGAAATGGGTCTAACATCGATTTTCCTATCAGCATTACGTCTTATAACGGAATTTAGAAACCAAATATTCCAAACAATTGATTTAAGCCGAAGCAATGAACTTAGGATTTACACCGAAGCAGAATTCGTCTTATTTGAAAAGAAACGAATTGATGGATTAATTCTAGTTGTTCGTGCCAATAAAATCATTGATGCTGTATTTCTAGAAGTAAAAAATAAAAACACAGAACTTGAAGCATCCCAGATATTGGATTATCTCCAAATTGCCAAGGAATATGGAGTTCAAAAATTTTTAACTATTTCAAATCAATTTGTTTCCTTCCCCACACAATCCCCTGTCAACATTAAAGCCCCAAAACAAGTTTCAATATTTCACTTATCTTGGTCCTTTATTCTTACTATTGCCTATATTCTTTTTACTGAGAATGAAAATAATATTGAAGATGCAGATCAAGTGGAGATCATGAGAGAAATTATTGAATACTTTGAATTGCCAATTTCTGGGATTCTTGGATTTACCCAGATGAAACCAGGCTGGATTGAACTTACTCAGAAAGCAAATTCTGGCACATCTCTAAAACTGACCGATTCTTTTGTTGACGAGACTGTCACAAGTTGGCTTCAAGAAGAGCGTGATATGGCACTAATTCTAAGCCGCGAGCTCGGTTTATTAGTTATATCAGGTCACCGTAAATTTAAAAATGATCTCTCTGCGAGAATTAATTACGAAAAAAAGGAATTAACTACAAAGCGTCGTTTAGAGTCCATTCTCCATATTGATGGAGCCGCTTCTGCCCTTGAGATCCGAGCTAGTTTTGATCGTAAGAATATTGAAATTTCGTCAACGTTATCACCACCTTTGGATAGAAAAACACGTGGCCAAATTTCTTGGATAAAGTATCAATTGAAGCATTCTGAGAGGAAAAATTCAGAGTTATTCAACTCTCTTAAGCCTGATCTTATCATTGAGATTAATATCAAATTTGCTAAGGATCATCTAAGGCTACATCTCGATGAACTTGATTCCGCTGCTGAGATGATTGGTGCTCGTGAGATAAAGAGTTTTAGTATATTATTTCTCAAGGATCTTGGTCGAAGGTTCGAGAGCCGTAGAGGTGTCGTAGAGATAATCGAAAAAATGTTGATTGATTATTATCAAGGCATTCTACAACATCTGAAGCGTTGGGAAAAACCAGCTCCCCAAATCGAAAAAAATCCTGAGCATGGAGAACCCCTATAACAAGAGCCTGCTGCTGACAGGGACAAAGCGTACGGAGTGCTATTCACCGTTCTCGTTACGAAACGGAACATCGTACACAGTAATCATTTGTTCTACGCCCCCGTGACCTGCCCCTCATCAACCTAAGACAGCCATACGCAACACAATCCCACAATGGCCCATACTTCGGTATTCAGGACGTTCTTCGGAGGATAGGAGGATTTTGGTGAGGAAAGGGCAAATTATCGCCCCCATCGTGGAGACAGGGGCGATAATTCAAAAGCGGGGGGGAATTCCTATGAATTAACCAAACTTTTTTTGTAGCTGTCAGAACGCATCTTTTTCGTGTTCAATTCTCCTTTCTTATGACATTCCCGATCCGGTGTGAAAAGACTTGCCTTTGGGGTAATTATTCCAAGCGGAACAGTAGAGTTTAAGGCTCTTTCCGTTGTTCTTTTTCATCCACTCGTCCAACTTGTCATCAATTTGAAGCCAAAACTTAAAGTGTTCATCTTCACACTGAGTGAAATAAATAGCGTCATTGATTATCTCTTTTAAGATTTCCTCTATACTGATTTCAGTGTTAAAGTATAAATCTCTTACCATGCCACGAATCTTAATCGCACGATCTTGTTTCTTCTTGTCATACATGTTCTTTTCTCCTTTTGTTTTAATTGGATTCAGGGTTTCTCGTACCAATGATTTACACCAAACGAAGTTATTTCCAGCCAGATCTTCGCCAACGAATGTGTCCACTAATCCTCGTCGTTTCAGAGCCCGAATAGCTCTGTAGACATTCCCAACCTGGCTCTTAGTCACAGGATAATCGCTGACGGAATAATAACCCGTAATGTCTTTCAACTCTGGATAGACAACGGAGAATGGTATAGAGGCACGTGTCACACCGTAGGGGTCAGGAAGATAAGGCCTGATTTGCATATCATGCTCGATGTTGTCCAAAATCTCCATAATCCTGCGCTGTGTTTTACCAAGGCCCGAAGGTGGTTCTTTATATACTTTCCAAGTCATTGTATTCTCCTATTATCAAATCTTCTTGATTCCCGAGCTGTCTCACAATAGTACTTAATTCTGCCCAGCAACCCACCTATTATTAAATCATCTTGATTGCCGAGCTGTTTTACAATAGCACCCAATTCTGGCCAGCAGTCCTCCGCTGTCTTGCCTTCTATATAAATCCCCGCATTTCTGAAACGATTACAAATCCTCATAACGCCCTTCTCAAAAAGTATTATCTCCTTCTCAGCCTTCTTCTTAAAAAATAATATTTTCATAGTATTCTCCTTAATTTAATAGCCTAGTACCTTACAGGCATCTGCCTGCTGATTGAAAGAGGGGGAGATAGATTCTAAGTGGGTGCGGGATTTTGTTTCTGAACGTTTCCCATAAGTGACCTCCTGTCTTATTTTCATTGTGTGGCCATAATACCATAATTATTTTAATATTGCAAATAATAATTATGCACAAACTTAAGGATTGAAAAATGAAACTGATGGGATTTTGAATCTACAGCCTCTTGACTGTTAGTCAAGCACTCTCATCTACATCTAAAAACGTATTTTAGATTGAGAAAGAAAAGTATTCTCGTGGATTTATTTGGTAGGATTTATAGAGCCGATTACTATATTTTTTTAGGTTTCTCTTGACTAGATGAAGGTGGTTGTATCGTAGCTGTTAATACCTGTTTCATATCAACTTTTGATTTCTTTAGAATATCTGAAAATGGTTCTATCGTGGTTCTCAAAGATTCTATCACAATATCTTTAATACTTTTGTCCGTCAGAGCAGAATATATTTTAAGCTGACTGTGAAGCTCTTCAGGGATTACCACTATAAGTTTTTTTTCTTTTCTGTCAGCCATAATGCTATATTTATAGCTTATAATTTGTGAAATGTAAAATCGGTTCTAGGACTTTAAGGTGAAAATCATAGACTATTTATCGGTTTTCTGTCCTGATGGTGTGTCCTTCGGATAGGTTCTATTTTTAATATCTTCTGTTGTTTTTGGTGCTCCCTATTCTATTTTCTCCCCACCCCAATTTTTACAAGTAGGACACCAAAATTTCTTGCCATAAACAGTTTCGTGCATATGTATTAATTTCCTATCTTTATCCCAACAATTCGAACAGAATGGACCTTCTTCCTTACTTCCTTCTGCATCAACTGAATAATAAGTGTTTTCCTTAAAAACTAAAGTATTTTTTATCTTTAGCTGATTTTCCAATTCATGAATATTATCTTTTAAATCCTTATTATCTTCTAATAACTGTAAAGCTGTTTCTTGAATCGATATTAGTTTTTCGTACAGTTCAATATTTCCTGCTTTTTGTAGAACTTTACCAATTTCTTGCATATCACCGATTATGCTCATCACTCCCCCCTTTCTGAGAATTTTAAATTTTCATCCGTCTAGCTTAATGAGACATGCTGTCGATAAGGTTTGTTTCTAAATTATCAGGAGGTCAAGAAACTGGCCTCCGCTCACCTCCATCACTTTTTTTGTAAAGCTTTCACAAGTCTATGTAGGGATTTTTCATATTCCTCTGAATCTTTCCATTTCCTAAAATCACCAATTGTTATTTTGAGAAAATCAGCCTTGAGATAATGTTCCCACTCATCAAAGAAATAATTATCAATAGTGATAGGAAATAACACTCTCTCTGTTTGTTTGTGTTTTTCCTTTCGAGTCTTTTCCTCTTGAATCGCATGTTCTATTTCTCGTAAAACTGGTTCACTATTGAGAGAATTCTTTGAACAAATAATAATCAGTTTATCATGGGCTTTTATTGCTAAACCAATATTTTCATATGTATCTCTTCCCCAAGTCGCATCTTCTGGGAAAAACCAGCATTTTATATTATTTGATTCTAAATTCTTTTTTAGCTTTTTGGCGAATTTACCATCTTTTGAACTGTGTGCTATAAAGCAAGAATAGTGCATCTTTGTCCTTGCCTCATTTAATAGACATTTCGAAATCTCTGGGTCTATGCCACAACCCTCTAGAAAAGAAAGAGGAATATTTCCACCTGATTTGAAAAGAGTGTCAATTCCAATTGAGCTTGGCCCAATATGTCTGACCATATCTAATCCCAGAGCTTTCCTTACATCACAATTTGCTATAGTTGTATAACCAAAACGAGATCTATTAAATTTTGTTTTAAATAATATCGAATTTGAAAAATAGGCTTCTACAAGTACTGCTGCACTAAAGTTCGCTCCGTTGAGGTACGCTCTGTTGAGGTCCGCTCCTCTGAGGTCCGCATCGCTGAGGTCCGCATCTCTGAGGTCCGTACTGCTGAGGTCCGCATCGCTAAGGTGCGCTCGGATGAGCTTCGCTCCCATGAGGTCCGCTCCGTTGAGGTACGCTACGATGAGCTTCGCTCCCGTGAGGTCTGCTCCCGTGAGGTCCGCTCCCGTGAGGTCCGCTCGGATGAGCTTCGCTCCGTTGAGATTCGCTTCTCTGAGGTTCACTTCACTTAGGTCCGCTCGGATGAGGTCCGCTGCGCTGAGATCAGGAAATACGTCTGGATTAACATCTCTCCAATCATTCCATACAGAAACACCCTGTTTTATGATTTTTAAATGTTCCGCATTTGCCATCCCTTTTATATTTTAATTTTACATCACCGCTAGGAAGAGAAGCAAGTCAAGGATTTTAATACCCTCTACGAAGTAGAGGGTATTAACTTCTGGAATGTCTCTTTATTTTCGTGTTGTTGCCTACAGGGGTCATCTGGTTTTGAATGAATTTTGAATCATTAAAATCTGCAGACGATTTTTTTTATGTTATATCCTCATATTTACCCCCACCTCTGTTACTAAAAATTCCCACGTACACACGCTCGCAACAGCACAACCATATGGGTACGCTCGCCAATAAAAACCCTTTAAACTTCAATGCAAACATTAAGGAGAAAGCTGTGCAAAGCTCTCTGCAGGGCGATCGGTTATAGCCCTATATACTTACCCTTATCCCAGGTGCCTCGCATGCCTTGGACGTTTGCATATATCAAAACGTTTTTAAATGTATAAAACGTCCTACCCTGTTGGATATCTAAATGTTGGAGTAGTTTACTCTATTCGTTATGCACACTTTCCATCCCACCCGAGAAACTTATGTCCTATTAGCTGATATCCCTTTAAGGGCAATTCAAGAACAAAAATCTGGGTCGGAACAGAATGTTACATCTTCCGTAGGTTCTGATGATCCATATTGGCACATAGCCCTGGAGCCGATATTGGGGAAGAGGGACGTTTTCCCTAAGACAAATTATTCAATCCTAAATCCATCGACTTTCATTACGAATGTATCCCTGAATAGATGTAGGATTAATGCTGAAGGGGAATAATTATTGATGGAATGAATAAGGGAGGAATTTGGTGGAAAAAAGAAAAGACTCCTTCTTATTAAAAGCCCGATGTATTAATCGGACCTAAGAAACAGTCTGTCCTTTTGTTATTAAGCTAGTTTATTTTCCTGGTTTAAACTTTCCAAAACCAGGACCCACTGGACTTAGATACTCAATCCCATGAAATCCACCACAAGGATCATTGTAAACACTTTGAATTGTGGCAAATTGTCCCCAAATATCTGGCCCAATCTCTGTGCCATCTGCTGCATACCAAACACCGGCTAGCTTTGTAGCATCAGCAGGAGCCGCAACAATTTTTGTGAAGTAAGTCCATGTGCATTCTTTATCTCTTCCCTTTTTATCAACAATTATATATGTTCCCTGTTGATGATTGGTTAACCATGCCCCTGATCCAATGTAGCTACCTAAACCGTTATGTCTATCAAGCGCTCCATCGCCATCACAATCTGTATTGCTTATCCAAGCATCATTCCACTTCATCATAAGAGTGACATCTCTGTATAGCCATGCCCAATGATTCGCGGCTGTAGGATTTGCATCAAGATAAGCTTCATCATCTCCATCCCAAGGAGGAAAGCCATCTCCTCCTAGGTAAGAATTGGTATATGAACCACTGAACATATGTCCCTGGTAATTATAGCCGAAAGGGTCAAATCCTGTCATAAGGGGTTGTAGCGAAAAGTAGTGACCTACTGAATATACAATCAATCCACTCTGAATTGTTGTGCAATCAGCTTTTCCATTTTTCTCAAGGCCTTTCTTTAGACCTTGATCTTTCGCATAGTCAACCGATATCCCAACAAAAAGGATGACTACTGCCACTGCTAAGAAAATTGTTAAAGCTTTTTTCATTTTTTCCTCCTAAAAAAATAAATTTTGGTTCCCGTTTTGATTTTTTTTTAATTCCCTCAATATAGGCATCACCTCCCTTTAACGCTGAACGCAGAAAGAAAAATAATCTGTGCTGGTATAAAACCATTTAGAACCGCCCCAAAGCTAAATTTCCCATAGAGAAACTTCAATATATCTATTTAATAACAGGGATGTCAAGCCCTAATTCCCAATTTGACAATCAGTGTCACAAAACCCACAATTACGTGACAATTTTTGTCATTTCACCAAAAAAAAGCAAAAATAATTCATGTTTGGCAGGCCTGGCCCCAATTTTCGTTTAGTCTTGCACTTGGGGCACTTCATTTTTATACACGTCTCACTTCGTCCTAAATGGAGATTTTTTTTACTCCGATTTTTACTCTTTTCTACTCCATTTGGGGCTAATATCGCCTAGATTGCGGTAGTTAGGCTTATTCGTCTCTCGGGCAAAAGAGACTTTCCAGGGGTAAAACGTAAAATTAATTATTTCACGCCCTTTTTATCAGGGAAGCATTCGCGCATAGGTGAGTGGAAGAGGAAAAAACCTGGTTAGCAGATAAGGGATCAGCGCTTGTTTTTTAAACCATATGCCGATAATTCTTTACGGATAACATGCCGGAGAGTTGTCTCTAGCGGCTCTCTTTTTGAGCTTATGTATTCTCTCAGAGCCATATTGATAAGGGTCTGATAATTTCCACCTCCTTGTGCGTGTACTTGTTGTCGGAACCAGTCGATAACATCATCGTCTATTCTGATAGTGATGCGCGTTTTCCCTTGAGGAGCCTTAATCACTGGGCCTCTTTTCCCTTTCCTGAAATTGTATTCTTTATTCATTGAATTCACCTTAATATTGCTTTATCTCATTAGTAGTTGCTTTCCTTGCCGAGATGAGACGAATCCGAGTTTCTCGCCATGTATAAACAACCACAAGCATGCGGTTGAACGAGTCAATACCGATGGTAATGAAGCGTTCCTCATCTTGGTAGTCATCAGATATGGTGATGGCCCGTTCGTCTTCTAAAACAGATACTGCATCTGCAAAATTGATCCCATGCTTTTTTTGATTAGCAATAGCTTTTTTGATGTCCCATTCAATTTCCACTTTTATATTATATGTACATTTGTGCATATAATCAAGAAAAAGATTAATGGCATTAAATGGTTAGGTTTCTTTCTGACACTATCGCATCAGAAAGAAACCTAACCATTTCACGACATATTTCTTGTTTAAGGTTGCAGGAGCCTTCGACCAAAATTTAAGTTGACAACCTCTATATTGATGGGCGAGATGACCTTGTGAACAAGAGAACGGCTCGTGGCTTATCGCAATATCCACTTACGTTTCAGAATAAGTCTATGACCCGCAATCTAGGCGATAATAGCCCCAGATGGAGTAGAATAGAGTAAAAATCGGAGTAGAAATCTCCATTGAGGGCTATCCCTTCTTGGAAAGAAAAGTCATTGAAGAGGAGCTTCGGAGAAGGAAACTCTAAATAAAAAGAATGAGGTCAGCTAATTTGTTTTTCTCGCTTCTCCCGGAAGAGGGATAGGGAGATCAGGAAAAAGATCACAAAGATATAATACCACCAAATATTTTCAAAAAGGGTCGTGAGTAACATATGAGTTTGTTGGGGAACGAGGAGTGAAAAACTGATAAAATATTTGGTATAGGTGAATGCATAGAATCCAAGAAAAATTATTAGGGGAGAAAAGAGGAGCGCAAAATGGAAAGGCTTCATTTTTTTTAATTTTTTGCGGTTGAAGACTTTGTTTTCAAGAAAAATCTTGAATCTATAGGAAAAAGCTAGACCTGCCAAAGCTGCCATAATGAGGACTTTTAAGATAGAATCTAGAATAAAATAAGTATTGAGGCTTCCTGTTTGAATAGTATTGAGTTTCCAGAAAGAGTATAAAAAACTCGAGGGGATCTTGATGAAAAAGTGAAGGATAGTGAACAGGACATAACCTCCAAAAAGCCAGAAGAGTCTTTTTTTCCAAATCGATTTCAGATTGACCTTCCTGTATTCTCCGTTTAAAGAATCCGGATCACCCACTTGGTGAATGGCTACCCAGAATGCCTCTTCATCTGTCAATCCCTTTTCCTGCAGGCTTTCCGTTTTTTCTAGGACCTGATCCTCAAGTTCCTCGATATCCGTAGTTTGGAAAGATTCACTCCTCATAAGCAAAGAGCTCCATTTTTTTAGTTGTTTGTTCAAATCAAACATCGCTGTACCCCCCATAATTTCAAGAATGTTGAGTGGACGAGCATCCACTGTTTTTTTTCCCTTTCCAAGGCTTTTTTCCCCTCTACACGAAGGCTGTAGTATTTTCGCTTCCGTCCGTTCTCCAGAACTCTCCATTCCGATAAAATCAACTTCTGATCTTCCAACCGGTGAAGAACGGGGTAGAGCATGCCGTCCTTCCAATTCATTTTTCCTCCGGAAAGCTCCTGGACACGCTGGATTATCTTATAGCCGTAGCTGTCACCCTCGGTCAGTAGGGACAGAATTAAAGGTTTTGCCGAAGCGGCCACTAAATCTTTCGAGATCATTTGAAAAACTCCTTTGATATTTTCATACCTAGATCTTCTACGTATAAGATACATAGAAGAACTACGTATGTCAAGTTTTTATATTAGAATAGAAAATAAATTCGTTTTTGATATTATAAGAAAAGTGAGTTTTGTTTTGCATGTATGGAGATAGAATGCCTTTTCACGATAAGAATTTCCTGCAACCTTGTATCCTTAATCTGAGTTGTATAGAATGAAAATGAGGGAGGGGAACATGAAAAGAACAACCTGGGTAATTATCGGCTTGTCTGACCTGCCCCCCTAATCTCGATACAGGCAATATGTTAGAATTTGCCTGAATTGGACCTGCCCCCATCTTTGATCCATTTTCTATGTTAGTTTTAAAACTAGATATTGACTACACCTGTCCATAGAATAGGACAGAAAGATTAGATAGTATCTTCAAATAAGCCAGGAACTAGTTGGCACAAAGTTTGCTATAGAAAACTGTGATGGATACTATACGGGGGAATCCAGTTTGAAAAGACATACAATCATACTTGGAATTCTAGTATTCGGATTGACTCTCTTTGCCCAAGAAATCCAGCATGAAGCTATTGCTGTTAATATCGAGGTTCCAGTCAGGGTCTTTAAGGGAAAGGCATTCATAGATAATCTGACCATTAATGATTTTGAAATTTATGAGGAAGGTGTCCTACAGACTATTGAAGCAGTCTATTTTATACGCAAGACTGAGATCAAAAGAAAAGAGATTAAAAGAGAAGAGATTCCAAAAAAAGAAGAAAAAGAGACGGGGTTTACTCCTAATCCTTCAAGAACTTTTGTTCTCATGTTCGAGATTATTGACTGGCTGCCTAAAATTGGAGAGGTTTTGGATTACTTTTTTAAGAGTGTGATAAGACCAGGAGATTCCCTTATCATCGCTACTCCAGCTAAAACCTATAACTTAAATAGCCAAGCCTTGGAAAAAGTGTCCAGGGAGGAGATTGCAAACCAATTAAAAAACAATATAAGGAAAGATGCAAAGTTAGTCAGCTCGGAGTATAGGAGTCAGCTTTACCGAATCCGTAACATTTATGAAACTGAAATGCCGGGATTGGGTAAAGCAGCAGTAGTTATGCAGGAATTAAGAAAATTAAAGGATCTGACATACTTTGATGTAAAAAAGGCTAAAGATTTTGCCGATTTTTTAAAAGCGAAAGATGGGCAGAAACACATCTTCTTCTTTTTTCAGAAAAGAACAATGCCCATCCCGCCGAATTTAAGTGATTTTGATAAAATGGAGTTAGTAAACGACATATCTTTTAATTCCAAAGAGTTGAAGCGTGCCTTTTCTGACTCATCAATAACATGTAATTTTTTATACATTACAAAGGCTTTCAGAGAAGGAACTACTAGTAGAGTCCCCTCAAAAATGGAACAGATGGTATCTGCCACGGAATCTTTTAGAGGATTTTCAGAAATGGCTGATGTGACAGGAGGTCTGAAGGACAGTTCAGCAAATGCCTCAGCATCTTTTAAGAGAGCGGTTGATTACTCAGAAAGTTACTATCTTCTCTATTACTCTCCCAAGAATTACAAAGCTGACGGGAAATTCAAGAATATAAAAGTAAATGTGAAAGGTCAGAATTATCGAATCACACATCGATCAGGATATGTGGCAGATTGATGTTTCAAATAGAAAGGGGATGAATATGAGAAGAATACTGATAATCTTCGGCATTCCTATTCTTATTCTATTCCTGCAAACCAGGATTCACGGAGAGGAAGAAATTGAATATAAAATCATAATTCAGACTCCTTTTCAGCCTATTAGTAAGTTGATATTGGATTACCCTGATGAACTGAAGAGAGAAGGAGTGGCATCTCGATTCCTTCTCAGTATACACATCAATAAAAAAGGGAGTGTATTTTATGCTTCCATATGGAAAAGTCACCACCCTAAATTGGAAAAAAGGTTAAAAAATGCAGCGCGCCATTGGAAGTTTGAACCTTTTATTCATGAGAGTAAACCGGTACTTACTCATGGATTTGCAAAAGTCATTTTTTATCCAAAAAGGGCTATGCATCCAAAAAAAAATACTGAATTCAACGAGGAGTTTATAATAGAGTCGTCTGATGATCCCTCCGATAAAGAGCTCAAAACTGTTCTTGATTTATGTAATAAATATTGTCAGAAACTGTCTGCTTATTCACTCTATTATGTCTGTCTTGAAATAATAAATGCAAAAATCAATGCGGTTGCAGATGAGTTTATTGGAACCCTAGGCTTTTCAGGATTCGAATATAGGGATTCACAATTGTTTCAGCTTATGTTAAAGGACAATAAAAAAAATTCCTATCTCTATGATTATCAGTTAATTAGAAAAAACGGCAGCATTAATGAGAAACGAATCCCTTTAGGGAAAACTGGCAGGAAAGTCAGCGAAAAAAGTGATTCTATCGATGCGAAACTTTCATATCATATTCAGCCGATAATGGTGCCGGAACGACTTCTAAGTCATGAGCAGCGTCCATTTTATACATACGAGCTTATTGATGATGAGGAGATACAGGGGAAAAAAGCTTTTGTAATAAATATATATCCGAAACTTAGACGAACTGGAGATATCCAACATGGAAAAGTATGGATCGATAAAGAGAATTATCAGATTCTCAAAGTTGAAATGGAAACGTTCTATATGGAAGGTTATGAAGAAGTTTATGAAGAGTGCTCTAAATATTTTTTAACACCTCATTTCACTCTAACGCATCATTATGAGATTGAAAAGAACGGAATAATGTTTCCAAGCCGATCTGAAATCCGTATTGAATATTCAGGATTATTGGCGACAAAAAAAGGACTCAAATCAGAACTCGATGTCACTTACAGCAGTTATAGGTTTTTCACTGTTGATGTTGATCACAATTTAATAAAGAAAAAAAATTGAAGCCTTGATTTCAGCATGTGATAAACTGATATTCAAGAATTCATTAAGAATTATTCCGTGTGTTTTACTCTATTACGGAGGTGTTTAAAATGCGTTGGAAAAGATTGATTGGATATGGGTTTTTTATAATTTTTTTAGCCCATTTTTCAATCTCCCCCTATTTATCAGCTCAGTCTACTAAAATGGAAGAAGATGTCCGTATCGTTCACAATGAAGGAAAGGGGAAATGGGCCGACAATCCGAGGCTCTCATTAAAATTGATTATGACCATTGGAGGACTTAACGTTACTGATGAAAATCAGATTTTCAACGAACCTGATGAGGTAGCCCTTGATAATGAAGGTTGTCTTTATGTTATGGATCAAGGGGATCGTCGGATTCAGAAGTTTGGTCCAGACGGTCATTATCTCGCTACCATCGGTCGTCAAGGTCAAGGCCCAGGTGAATTTCAGCATCTATCCAGCTTCGACATCGACGCTCAAGGACTCATTTATGTAAATGATCTTTTGAAATGCAAAATTCTCAATCCCCAAGGGAGAGAGTTGAAAAGCTTTTCACTACCAAGATCAACATTAAATGGAGATATCCATATACTTACATCAGGGAAGATAGCCATAGGAGGATGGATTAAATCACCTTGGACAAAGGAAAAAGCTGCCAACCTCAAGCTAATCCAGATTTTTAATAGAGATGGAAAACTCCAGAAAGAATTCGGAAAGATACATGATTATGGAACATATCTTCTCAATAGTCAGGGTAACCGATTCCATTTTGACGTTGATGATGAAGGAAATTATATTGTCTCATTCATCTACCAAAATCAGATCGAGAAATATTCTCCTGAAGGGGAGCTGTTATGGAAAGCAGACCGTGTGCTGGATTATAGTACAAAACCCATATCTGAAGGAACAATGGAAGCTGATGAGAAAGGAAGGAGCATACAAGCTCCAAATATGAACATGGTATCTTTTGGAATCGCGACTGATGGGAAGGGAAGGAGCTGGGTTATCACCGTAACTAAAAGTCTCAACAATATTAACATAGAAGACTATGGTAATGCCGAAAGATACAAACTGGAAGTATTTAGCTCAGAGGGTATTCTTCTCCAGGAAATTCCTCTCCAAATGGCTGGCTATTCAATCAATATCCATAACGACCAACTCCTTCTTTTAGATCATAGTAGATCAAAAGTCTTTCAGTTCACGATTGTTGAAAAGTAAGACGAATCCAGGATCTTTTTGAAATTCATATGTGATGGTTAATGATCAAGGCGAACTTTTATCTCCAGATGAAATTAAGCCTGTCGATCTGAGCGCTCCCCAGTCGAATTGTCCACAAGAGTTGGTTGAAATGGATTGTTGGAATGATATAATTGGTTTATGGGGGAATGATGAAAGTTAAATCCATTTCAATTGCATTATTTATTATTTTTTTGATTGTGGATATATCCTGTACTCAGAATGAGACTGATTGGACAGGGACTATTGAGGAAAAGGATGGAGTAATAGTTGTTAAGAATCCTTTGGAACCATTGTATGGTGAATTGAATCTGGATCTAAAGAAAGATTTAAGTATTGGAAACAATGATGACGAAAACTATCTTTTTTACGATGTATCCGCCATCGCTTTAGATAGTTTTGAAAATATATTTGTTCTTGACGCTGGGAATCATCGGATACAAAAATTTGATAAGGACGGCATGTATAGACGAACAATAGGCCGAAAAGGACAAGGTCCAGGAGAATTTATGAGGCTTTCTTCAGTCTTTATTGATGAAAACGACTATCTTTTTGTCTCGGAAAAAACAAGAATACAAATCTTCAACAGTTCTGGAGAATATCAGAGAGGAATTTTATTGAAAAATACAATTAATGAATTCTTTGTTGATTGTGATGGAAATTTCATCTCGTATATGAACTTGAGGGATGAGAAAGACAGCAAAAAATATATCATAAAGTTAGACTCCAGAGGAAATATTGCTGAAAAGATGACAGTTTTTACAGATGTTAAAGCTGTTCAAAAAAAGAATGATGCTGGGATTACTTTTACCTTAAAGGTATATCATCAATATAATTATTGGCCATATTTATTCCCTGTTAGTGATAAAGAATTTATCTATGCATATCCAGCAGAGTATGCATTATTTTTAATGAATACTGCAGGAGAATTAATTTTAGAAATATATAAATCAGAACCTCATCATGCTATTAGCAGAGCAGAAAAGGATTTCATAATAAATGGAATCGAAGAAAATTTGTCGAGAAGAGGGCGGAAGGTGCCAAAAGATGTACTTGAAGCTGCTTGTCAGTTTCCTTTACATCGTCCGTTCTTCAATTGGATTTTTGTCGATGATAACGGCAGAATCTATTTAAGAAAGGCGGATTCCGTCCTTGAGGCAAAAAAGGATATTGAATTTGATATGTTCAGCAAAGATGGATACTACTTGTATAGATTTTCTCTTTCATTTTCTCCAGAATATATAAAGAATGGCTATATCTATGATATCAATACATCTGAAGAAACAGGGGATGTGAAAATTATCCGGTATAAAGTTACAAATTGGGACCAGATAAAAGAGGGGATCTGAACTAGGATTGAGCCATCCACAGTCGATTTGTCAGAGATGATATGTTTTGAGATGATCTGACCAGTTTGACTAGGCGGGTTGGGTTTGATAATCGTATTAATAGTAGATAGGAAGAAAACTGGAAGGGAAATGAAAAAGCACTCTTTGATATTTATCATATTTGCATGCACATTTATTTTTTCATCCTATAGCCAACAAAAGGCTCGATGGAAAGGTAAGATTGAGCATGAAAATGGGATTGAAGTAATTAAAAATCCTATAAAACCGATGTACAGCAATTATGTATTTCATACAGAAGAGGATCTTTCTATCGGAAAAGCAACAGGTAAAGTAGAATATATGTTTTCGAGAATAAGTGGGATTTCAGTGGATAGAGAAGAGAGGATTTATGTGTTGGACTATTCAGAGGCAAATATAAAAGTTTTTAGCAAAAACGGAGACTATTTAAAAACTATAGGGAGAAAAGGACAAGGACCTGGGGAAATGACATCACCTTTTGCTATGAGTATTACTAACAAAAATGAGATTGTGGTTCAAGACTTAAACAACCATCAAATTTCGTTCTTTTCTTTGGAAGGAAGATATCTAAAAGCAATCTCCACAGCTGAATTAATCATCGTGGGTTCTGTCATTGACACTAGAGGCAATATTATAGGCATTATTTCAACAACTGGACCCGATAAACAAATCATTGAACTGAAAAAGTTTAGCTCTGAACTTGATTATCTTTATTCATTTTGTTCATTTTCTCTTCCCAGAAAAAGTCCAGCTTATAATCCATTTAGTCCAGAAATATGTTGGGCATTAACTGTGGAGGATGAAGTAGTTTGTGGATTCTCTGATGATTATGAACTGAAAGTATTCAGTTCAGATGGGAAACTAATTAGAATTATTCGCAAAGACTATGTGCCGGTCAGGATCACTCAGGATGAGATAGAGAGAGCAAAAAAAACACTTCCTGGTCCAATGGGATTAGAAATTCCTAAAAATCATGTAGCGTACCGAGATTTAACAATAGATGAAGAAGGCAGGTGCTATGTCCGAAGCTGGGAAAAAAATCCTGGAACTAAAGAATATTACTTAGATATCTTTGATTCTGAGGGAATATATATAGCCAAAGTCCCTATAGATGTGAATTTGAATCGAAATTCAGTTTGGAAAAAAAACAAGCTTTATACAATCGAAGAAGATGAGGAAGGATTTCAGTTTGTAAAGAGATATAAAGTCACCTGGAATTATTAAAACTGGGACCAGATAAAAGAGGGGATAAAATTTACATAGACCACTCCTCCTGAGCCCCTACCCCAGTCGATTTGTCCAAGAAGATTCTGAGCGAACTAGGCTTATCTACAATTTTCTCATATTAATGTTTGACAATACGACACGTGTCATTGATATTATATACGACATCTGTCATTATCAGGAGAGTCGGGTATGAAAAGTATAACATTCGAAATATCGTTTAGAGGAAATAAAATATGAAATTTAGTAGAAGCCTTATGATTTTTATTTGCATAGGAATTTTTACTCATTTTTTTCATCAATCCCCTTTGATATCTCAACAAAAGTATTTATTAGATGCAGATATCAAGAAAAAACTAATGACAGATCATAAGATAAGAGAAGATTGGAAAGAACTATCGATAATTCGATCATTTCCTACAAAAGAAGATGAATCACAAATACATTATCTTAATTATCCTATAGACAGTACATTTTATAATTCAGAGATCCTTTTTATCGCAGATCTAGGATCTTCAAAGATAATAAAACTATCCAAGTCTGGGGAATTCTTAGAAGAGTTTGGTCGTCAGGGTCAAGGACCTGGTGAAATTCAAAGATTAGGTCGGATTTATATCTCCCAAAAAGGAGACTTATTCGTTGTTGATTCTGGTCGGATCCAAGTCTTTGATCCCGATGGAAAATACAAACGAGCTTTTAAAAATACTGATACAATTAATGACTTTGTCGTTGGAAATGATTATATATATGCAAATTGTATTTATAGTTACAATGATACTGATGAAAATCCCTTAATACAAAAATATAATTTAGAAGGTGAACTTGTAAAAACTTTTGGAAAAAGATTGAATATTGAAAATCAAAATTCAATTGATAGTAGGACTTATTTAACCTTTCAAAACGACATGCTTATAGCAGGATTTAAGCATCATGCATTATTAAAACAATTTTCAACTGAGGGTGAATTGATTAAAGAGATTCGAATAGACTTGGAAATACTAAAAAAATTGGAAAAATATAATTACGATAAGTCTTTTACGAATCCAATTGACAGAGTAATTAATTTGCCTCGATTGATTGCTGGAATTGATGCAACTGAAAACAGATTTTATGTTTTATTGCATTTGCCAAGAATCGAAATTCTTGAATTAGATAAAGATGGGAAAATTACAAATGTCTATTACAATAAGGAATTTAATGGAAACAATAATTTTAGCGGTTTTCATGTCTATAAAGAAAATAAATCCATTTTCTTCTGTGTAACCATTCATACACCTGAAAGAGTTCAAGCTGCCTTTTTCAAGTCTGAAAAAACTAACTAATTTTTGGATTTGCTCCAATCGTAGGTCCATTTTCCTGTAATCTCTTTCCCTAGAATATTTCTAAACCACGAAAATCAAAATACTCTCTTAAAATGTCTCTAAAAGTAGACCTTCTTAGTACAAAGATTGATAACGGCTCTTAACCATTATTTCATGGAGAAAATCGGTGCAAATTAAATATCTCTGAAATTAAAAGTATGAAAAATTACATCCTCTAATACTTTTTCATGACAAGCCATCATACTAAGCGCTCTTTAAAATTTTATGCATTTTTTTAAATATTTAATTCTCCTTTTCTTTTAATTCGCATTAATCCTCAATTAATTCTGGGATTATTTCTTGTATGATATCGCAAAATAATTTCGACAAGGTAAGCAATTTTTGGTGCTTCTTAAGGCAACTGTTGTTTCTAAGCCGAAATCCACGTAAATTTCGCTACTCGGATCCGATTTCTCAAAAACATGAAGACCCACCAAAGAATTATCTCCAATGTAGTAAAGATCTTTCGAAAGCTGAATTGCTTTTTTGCCAATCCGGCCTGCATCGCTGGTGTTCGTGTTTCCTCTGCGAATTTTAAGGCTGATTGCGGCCGAACAAAATTGTAATAACACATTTGGAGAGCAAGATTGTCATCAAGCAGTTCTTTACGCCTGGAATGACAAGCTGTCCGGCGTCCCAAATATGCACTGCCCTGTCGGATTGTAAGATTAAGTCGCTCAATGAATGATGTATTGATAGTAGAGGAATCTTCTGATTCAAACAGGAGTTGTTTCATCTTTTGTCTGGTCTCATTGATTAATATGACAACAAAAAAAAATGAAAAAAAACAGCACGATTATTTAGAACTGTTATCAAAAATTATTCCTAAGAATTAGTTTTAGTCATTAAAAGAATATTATTTGAAACAATTATCTCTATATAATGGTTATAAGAAGAGAGACATTATGAAGAAAATGGCTTTTTTAAACTTTATTATTTATCTTTCTTTAAATTGTTTTCTAAATGCAGCATGTCAAAATGAAACTCTCAGTTGGAAAGGGAT
>SDBU01001852.1_pt1 | contig 29189 bp, 24 predicted proteins | sample 2277071 | NCBI WGS metagenome assembly SDBU01 (sample SAMN10397929, study PRJNA504765) | marine sediment metagenome | isolation source: marine sediment core GS08_GC12, 126 cmbsf | place: Arctic Ocean: Gakkel Ridge, Loki's castle | collected 2008 | reverse complement strand
TAATAGAATTTTTAATTCTTTGTTTTCTTTGGTAAATCTTTTTTTTACAAAAAGTTTTTTCAATTTAATATTCCATAAAGTTTTTATACATAAGATCATGATATCACAATCGGTATATTTTTAGCAATCAGAGCGTTAGATTGCTTAAAAATATTTATAAGTATTTTAAAATCAGTGTTTTATGAGGCGAAGGCAATTAAGCCCTACGAGAACAGAGCTACCTTCATGAAGCGTTACAGCAAGCCAAAGAGGTATTAATCCGAGCAGGGAGGGAATAGATGCCAAAACGATAATAAACAAGGCAAAAATCAGATTTTGCTTAGCTATTTTTGAGGTAAAGCTAGCTTTTTTTAGAAGATAGTTTATCAGCAAAATATCATCGTTTAGTAAAATTACATCAGATGCATCGATAGCGGTAGCTGAGCCTACTTTTCCAAGGGATATTCCAACAGTTGCTCTAGATAGCGATGGAGCGTCATTTATTCCATCTCCAATCATAACAAGACCATTTTTAGCGTACTCAGATGCATACTTTAATTTATCTTCAACTTTGAGGTTCGCAAAAACATTTTCAATGCCTAATTTTTGAGCAACGAAATTAGCATTAAAACTATTATCGCCAGTTAGCATTATTAAATTTTTTGATTTTTTTAAAGTTTCGATTAAACCAAAAGAGTTTTCTCTAATCTCATCTGAAAAAGTTAAAATAAATAAAAAGCTATCGAGAAGCATAAAACTTAGAGTTTTAGCCTTTTTTGCAATTTTTTCATTTAAATATTTCTTTTTTTCCTCTGTTAAAAATTTATCAATATATTCGAGTTTGCCAATATAAACTTTATATTTTTTATCCTCTATTTCACATATGCCTTGAATACCAAATCCTGCATCTGATTTAAATTCGAGTATTTTTACATCATATTTTATATCTTTTGCAGCTGTGTGTATTGCCTGAGCTATTGGGTGGGTTGATTTTCTCTCTAAGCTATCTGCTATTGCTAAGGCTTTTTCTCTATTGAACTCTTGTAGTTTTTTTTCAGATTTATCTGATTTTTGATCAAATTGAATCTGCTCAAATGAGGATAAAACAAAATCGCCAGTTGTCAATGTTCCTGTTTTATCAAATGCTATATTTTTACATTTTCTAATAGCATCTAAAATAAAACCGCCTTTTAGCAGGATCCCTTTCTTAGCTAAAGAAGAGATCGCTGTTAAATAAGCAAGTGGCGCACCTATTATCAAAGCGCAGGGAGATGAGGCAATTAAAAAGGCAATAGCTCGATAAATACCACCTTCTTTCCCTAGATAAGTTATATTAAAAATAAAGGGTAGAATTATTGCAAAAGTAAAGCTAAGTAATATCACTATAGTTGAATAAATTTTCCCAAATTTATCTAACCATCTTTGGATTTTTGGTTTTGCATCTGTTGCTTCATTTATCAGTTTTATTATTCTAGATATTGTCGACTCAGCTGATGTTTTGGTAACTTCAATTATTAAACTTCCATCAATATTTATTGCTCCAGCATAAACCATGTCATCTACTTTTTTTTCAACTGGCATACTCTCGCCTGTAAGATGTACTTGATTGACCTCTGAGTATCCTTCTATTATTTTTCCATCTAAAGGAACTGTCTCTCCCGCTTTTATTAGAATTTTCATTTTTATTTTTATATCTTTAATAGAGCGTACGGTGATTGACTTATCATCATTTACTACAAAAGCTTTAGTTGGAGCTATTTTATTTAAATTATATATAGCGCTTTTAGTTCTATAGGAGATGCTTTTCTCTAAACTATCTGAGATGTTAAATAAAATTAATAAAAGAGCTCCCTCTAAGGGAGAGTTTAATAAAATTGCTAAAAAACCAGCGAGCGTCATCAAAATACTAATGTTTATCTCAAAATTTTTAAGATCCTCTAGAGCATCTAAAAGTGCTGGGACACCAACGAATAAATAAATAAAACTAAGAAGTAAATAAGCTATGTTTACATTGAGATTTGTGTATACAATTACATAGCTAATAATAAGTAAAAAGAGACAGAAAAAAGCAGTTTTTAATGGTAAGTTTTTAGACCATTTTTTAGATTTTTTTTCTAAAAATGGAGAAATACTCTCCTCGAGGCCGGATTCAAAAAACTCATCGAATGTGTAAACTTTATTATTTCCCATAAATGTTAGAGTACTATTTACTGAGAAAAATTTAAAAAGAAAAATCTTTTTTTTAGGTTTTAAAAAAAGGAGCTATGCTCATAGTTAAAAAATAACAAATTCCTAAAACAACAATTGCTATCGCTAAATCCCAAACAATTTCTCTAGACATTTTAGTTTTTTCGAATTTACTTGCAATAATCGAGCTTGCAATAATATTTATAGCGCCTGATACAAAAAAGCAGTAAGTGATTGGAAGAGTAAAAAAAGTAATTGTAAAAACTACGGATGCTAAAAACATGCCTAGAAAAGCGCCAAATGCTTGTTTTATCGGGTGAATAAAATAGCCAAGCGATAGACCCATCTCTTCTTCTAACATTGTTTGAAGTAGTCTATTGTCATCAGATGTTAGAGTATCTACTATATCTGTTAAGAGTTTATCTGAAAAACCTTTAGCTTTATAAATTTCTTCAAGCTGGATTTTTTCTTCTTCTCTTTTGTGTTCGATATGCCACTTTTTATCTTCGATAATTTTATGAAGTCTTTCTAGTTTGGTCCAAGCAGAAAAGGCAACTAAAAAAAGCTTTAAAATAAAAAAACTAAAAGAAAAAATTAAAATAAATGGCAGGACAGGTAGAGCTAAATTTCTAAGAGCTATAAAAACTATTAAAAATAAAATAGTAAATTCTTTTGCGCTTATAGCAAAATTAATAAAATGAGCGGGAATCTCTTCTAATTTAAAATCTGAAAAACAGATCAGATGCTTTTTTGAAAATGTTGGTTTTGCTTTTTCGTGCATTATTTTTTGGGGGTTAAATATTTTTGATCATCTAGATATTTTCTTAAAACTATTGGGATTAAAACACTACCATCTTCTTGTTGAAAATTTTCTAGAATTGCAACCATTAAACGAGATGTTGCAACGCCAGAAGCATTTAAAGTATGTACAAACTCAGGCTTTTCATCTTTTTTTCTATATCTAATTTTTGATCTTCTCGCTTGAAAGTCAGTGCAATTTGATACCGATGAGACCTCGTAGTAGCGATCTTGTCCTGGTAAAAATACCTCAATATCTATTGTTTTAGCAGAAGCAAAAGACATATCTCCTGTGCAAAGAAGCATATTTCTATAGTGTAGATCCAATCCCTTTAAAACCTCTTCAGCAGAAGCTAGCATCTCATTAAAAACTTTTTCACTATTTTCTGGTTTTGTTAAAGAAAAAAGCTCAACTTTATTAAACTGATGCGTTCTAATAAGACCTCTTTCGTTTTTACCGGCAGCTCCTGCTTCTCTTCTAAAACATGGAGTATATGCTACATATTTTAGGGGAAGTTCATCTTCTGTTAATATTTCATCTAAATGAATACCGTTTAATGGCACTTCAGCTGTTGGTATCAAATAAAGATCGTAATCTTTATCCTCTAAACGAAAAAGCTGATCTGCAAATTTAGGAAGCTGCGCTGCACCAAACATTGTTTCTTGTTTCACTAAAAGAGGAGGTATTATTTGCATAAAACCATTTTGAAGATGGATATCTAACATGTAATTAATAAGAGCCCATTCGAGTCTGGCTCCCATACCTCTGTACATTGAAAAACGATTTTTAGAGATTTTTGAAGCTCTTTGAAAATCAAAAAGTTTTAAATTTTCATTTAGCTCTACATGATTTTTTATAGGAAAATCAAATGTTTTTTTATCCTTGTGAGTTTTTATGCATTTATTGTCTTCAACATTTAAAGATACAGGTGCATCATCTCCTGGGATATTTGGCAGAGTCGATAATAAAAAATCTTTTTTCTGAGAAAGCTTTTTGAATTTTTTATCTAATAAAGAGATCTCTTCAGATATTTTTGACATCTCATTTAAAATATTTGTTACATCTTTTTTCTCTTTTTTAAGAAGAGGGATTTCTTTGGATGTTGAGTTTTTTTTAGCTTTTAAATCATCAGTTTTTTTTTGAATTTTCCTGACTTCTTCATCTAAAGATAAAATTTTAAATATATCTATATCTGGAATTTTAGATTTTAATTTTTTTTCTATTTCTTTTGGAGTTTCCCTAAGAAGCTTAATATCAAGCATTTTTTTATCCTAATTTTTCTAAATTATTATAAATTTATTTACTCTTATTTTCAATAGCTGCTTGTCAAAGCCTTTTTTTTATGTTATAATATTTGCAATATTGAAGACAAAAGGTAATCTTTATGGTTAAGAAATTAGAAGCTAAAATACCATTAATTCTACGATTTCACAGGTTAATGGACGCATTTGCAAAATCTGATGATGAAAGAGACTTTTATTTAGATAATTTAGAAGGTTTTTTGGTTTATGTAGATTTAGATAGAGATGAAGAAGAACTATTTTCACTAGAAAAAGAGATAAAAGATAACTCAAAAAGATACTCTTTAGTTCCTAAAATGGCTTTTTATGAAGTTAAAAAATTCATGGAAGGATTTGTCGCTGAAAAGGTATACGATGTCGATACTAAAGAAAAACTCCTAGATCTAATCAGTGGAAAAGAGGCTAGAGAAAACTTTTTGGAGTATATCTACGATAATTTAACTGAACTTGAAAAATGGCAGCAATATTATCAAGAAAGATTTAGAGTAAGAATAATTGAATGGCTCAGATCTTTAGATTTCAGATTTGTTTTTGAAGAGGATTTAGATATCTCCAAAACTATTATCGAGAAATTAAAACAAACTCTTTTTGATGATAAAGTATCAAAAGAACTAATAACCGCTAGAGATGTAGTTCATAATAAATCTAAAATTTACTATTCATCAGAAGCTTTAAATCCAAGACCAAAAAGAGGAAGGCCACCAAAACAGATTGCTAAAGTAGAAATCGAGCTTCAAGTTTCTATGGATATATATACTCAAGTTCCTAAAGTAATAAGACCATTTTTATATATCCCAGATATAACAAGCGCATCTGCTGTAACATTTTCTGCTAAGTTTGAAACAGAGGAGCAACTTCTCGCATCACTAAGAGGTTCCCCTAGAATAAAAGTAGATGAAAAATTAGAAGCTCTATCTCAAAGATTAGAATCACTTCAACAGTTGCAGACTCGTCTATCTGCTTCAGAAGTAGATCTAGGAATTGAAAAACTTACAAAACCATTTACGCCTTTTACAAAACCAAAACTTTCTGAAACCAAAAAAATTGAAATAACCCCAAAAGGAAAAGAGATAAAAATTGGAGAAGCTATTCAAGAAGTTTTACCATCGGCTGGCAAGAAAAAAGAAAAAGCGCCTAGAAGAGCTATTAGAATCAAAAAAGTTTCCGCTATAAAAAGTGCTAAAAAAAAGAAAAAATAATATTTTAAATAATTTTAGTTATTAAATTAGTTATTAAATTAAGTATTAAATTTTATGAAAATTATAGATCTAAAATCTAAAGATAGATTAAAAGATGTTCTTCAGATGCTATATGTCTGTAGGTTTACAGATGAGAAGATGAACAAGCTTGTAAAACAAAATAAAGGTACTGCCTTTTTTTTATCACACTCAGGTCATGAACTAATAGGTGTTTTATCAGCTTTTCACTTGCAAGCTAAAAAAGACTATTTTTTGCCGTATTATCGAGATAGAGCTGTAGTTATTGGTCTCGGCTCAGATTTAAAAGATATTTTTGCTGCGTTTTTAGCAAGAGACTCAATCCATCACTCATCTGGTAGAATGATGCCAGATCATTTTTGTGACAATACCTTAAATATTCCTTGTCAATCAAGCTGTGTCGGCTCTCAATTTCTACAAGCTGTAGGAGTCGCAAGAGCATTAGATAATGATGAAATTGTTTATGTATCAGCTGGAGATGGAGCTACATCTCAGGGTGATTTTCATGAAGCTCTGAATTTTTCATCTATTTATAAGCTTCCCGTTTTATTTAGTATCCAAGATAACGAATACGCTATCTCCACAACTAAAAAAGAGCAAACAGCAGGCTCTATTGAAAATGTATTCAAAAATTATGAAAATTTAAAAGTTATTTCTGTAGATGGATCAAACTATTTAGAGACCTCAAATGCTTTAATAGAAGCCGTAAAATATTTAAGAGAGAAAAAAGGGCCTGTTTTATTCGTCTCAAAAGTGCCAAGACTTGGAGCTCATAGTATCTCTGATGATCCTAAAAAATATAAAACAGATGAAATTTTACAAAAAGAGCTAAAAAAGGATCCAATACCTCTTTTTGAAAATTTTTTATTAGATGAAAAAATTCTCACTCAAAATGAAATCGATTCTATAAAAAAAGAGTCTTTTGATTTTGTAGAAAAACAAGCAGAAGATGCCCAAAAAGTAGATTTTCCAAAAGTTGAGAGTGTTGATAAAAAACTCTTCAAACCAATAGAGATAAAAGAAAAAATAGATTTTATTAAAGATCAAGAGCCAATAACTATTATGGACGCTCTAAATCACGCTTTAAAAGAAGAAATGGAAATAAATCCAAATATTTTAGTCTTTGGTCAAGATGTTGCTGATAAAAAAGGGGGAGTTTTTGGAATAACAAGAGGGATCTCTGATAAATTTTCAAAAAAAAGATGTTTTAATACACCTCTTGCTGAATCTACAATAATAGGGCTCGCAATAGGTCTTTCAATGACTGGTAAAATTCCTGTTTGTGAAATTCAATTCTCAGATTATATCTGGACTGGTATGAATCAACTAGTAAATGAGCTTGCATCTATTTATTATCGCTCTAATGGGGAATATAACTGCCCTGTAGTTATCAGAATACCAACAGGAGGATATATTCAAGGGGGGCCTTATCACTCTCAAAGTATAGAAGCTTTTTTAGCGCACGTACCAGGTCTTAAAATAGTAGCACCATCTAATGCAAAAGATGCTAAAATGCTTTTAAAAGCATCGATAAAAGATCCAAATCCAGTTGTTTTTTTAGAACACAAGGCCATCTATAGACAAAGAAATTTTGCAGCGACTCTAGAGCCAACAAAAGATTCAATAATCCCTCTTGGTAAAGCCGAGATAGTTCATGAGGGAGAAGATGTTACAATAGTATGCTATTCTATGATGGTTATGTATGCTGTAGAGATAGCTAAAAAACTAAAAAAAGAAAAAATATCTGTAGAGGTTATTGATCTTAGAACTATAGTTCCTCTAGATATCGATACGATTGTAAATTCCATTAAAAAAACATCAAAACTTTTAATTCTACATGAAGATAAAAAATTCGGGGGATTTGGAGCAGAGATAGCATCTTTAGTCTCAGAAAAAGCTTATGATTATCTAGATGCTCCAATTAAAAGAATTGGCGCTTTAGATATTCCTGTTCCCTTTTCAAAAGTTTTAGAAGATGCTTATTTTCCAAGTAAAGAAAAAATAGAAAAAGAGATCAGAAAATTAGTTAGTTTTTAATTTTTTTGAGATTAATTTTCAAAAAAATATCAAATATAAACTGAATTTTATATAAATTTATCCTATCTTAATTCTTATATGTTTTTCAGAAGGTTTTAAATAGTGATAGGATATTGCCCTCTCGCATCAGGTTCAAAAGGAAACTCAATTTATTTTGGCTCTAAAGATGCTAAAATCCTAATAGACGCTGGAATTTCCCATCTTCAACTAAACTCTAGACTAAACGAAATAGGTGTCAAAATAGAAGATATAGACGCTATTTTAATCACTCATGAACACTTTGATCATATAGCTGGTTTAAAAGTAATATCAGAGAAAGAAAATATCCCTATTTTTACAAATTCAGATACTGCAAAAAGCATCTATAATAATTTACATGTTTTGCCTAAATTTAAAATCTTTACAACTTCAGAAGAGTTCGAATATAAAGATTTAAAAATTTTGCCCTTTTCTGTTCCACACGATACCTTAGATCCAGTTGGCTTTGTTATAAAAAATCAAAACTTGAGATTTGGATTTTGTACAGATTTAGGATTTATATCATCTTTAGTGAAAGAGAGTCTAAAGGATCTAGATTATTTATATATCGAATCAAATCACCATATTCCATATGTTCATGCATCGAAGAGATCTTTTGTCTATAAACAAAGAGTTCTATCAAGACTCGGGCATTTATCAAATGCAGATTGTTTAAAGCTTTTAAATGAGATTGTACACCCAAATTTAAAGCATATTCATATAGCGCATATATCTGGTGAGTGTAACTCTAAAGAGCTCATTTTAGATATTTTTTTAAAGCTTTTATATGAAAAAAAATCTAAAGCTAAACTTACATTAGCTCATCAAGATAAAATATCTGATAAAATAATTCTTTGATTATACTGTAGTTAAAAGAGTGTCATTTGCCAAAGCTTGAATTTCTTTCTCTCTTTTATCCATATGTTCCAGAATAGTTTTTCGCTTTTTAAGATCTTTTTTATCATCAGCAGGAACGTTTCTCCAACTAGGAACATAGTTTTGCCAAAAGCCTGATAATTTAGATACCATCATAGTAGAATAATAGATCAAGTTTTGAACATTGAGATTCTCAATTTTTGAAAGAGTATTAAATCCAAAAGCTCCTATAGATAAAGATGTCGCAACTATTCTTAGAGCATCTGCTATATTTCTATGGTTTAACTCTTTTTTGATATCAGCTAAAAGATCTTTATCTTCAACTCCCTTTATATAGTCTATAGCTCTTTTTGTTATCTTACTTCTCAGAATTTTTTCCACATTAGCTATTTTTTTTCTTTGAAGAGCTTGAAGTTCTAGATCTAAAAGTAGGTCTTTTTGGAACTTTTTATCTTTTGATATAGCCTCTAAATACTCTTTAGTAGATAAGTGATTTTTAAGAAGTTTTTCAATCTCTTCTTTATTATTTAAAGCTTTTATTTTTCTATCTATTATTTCATATTCTTTGTTGCTAATTTCAAGCTGCTCTTTTAAAAATTCTTTTAATTTTTTTGCATTTAATTTTTTTCTAAATAATTGAGTTTTTGTAGTGTTATATACACCAACTCCAAATGAAAAACTAGCGCATATAGTAAATAGCGATTTTAACAAGATGTCATTTGAAGAGTTAGCAATAGCTGTTGCTCCAGTTGCCATTATAGCAAATGAAAATAGCATACTAACGATAGCTAAAATCATTTCTTCTTTGTTTTCATTTTTCTTAGCTTTCATAAAATTTTTATAAGCTTGGACGAAAATAGCCATACCTACAGTGATATTTAAAACTCCAAAGGCTGGATGAGAAGCTGAAGCTGCTGTATTTGCAAAATGAAGAATTGATAGATGGGGAGCAAAAATTGTTAGAGCCGTAGCTAGTATAGTAAATGCAAATAAAGAAAGAACAACTATATCTGCTCCTTTGGCATGCCATAATTTTTGTACAAAAATAAAATCTAATCCGTTTAAAAAGCTTTTAAAAGCGTTTTTTAAGATATTTTTAGAGCTCTCATTTGATGTAATCAAACTTGGATTTTTATCAATTTTACCTACATTGCCTTTTAAAGGTTTTTCTATTGTTTTATTGAAAATCCACTGAGTACGCAATTGTCTTTTAAATGCGTCAGTTATTTTTTCTATTGTAGGAGAGTCGTTTTTATAAGAGACTATCGTTAAGGGTTTTACACCTAAAGGATTGTAATACTGAGTTATTCGGTCTTTAAAGACTTCAAATGTATAATTTCCCTCTTTTAAGTTTAAAGATTTAAGCGTATCTGCCACAATGTTAGAGGCTTGCAGCTTTTTGCTAGAGCTAGAAATTTTCTCGACAGAAATATCACTATTCTGATCAACTGAAAATGTAACTGTAGAAATTGCTTTAACGCTCATTTTTTCTTCTCCTTTGCATCCTCTTCTTACTACAATTATATTATAGACGATTGTTAAGTTTTTGTAAAGAAAAATCTTTATTTCTGATCTTTTTGATTCATTATGTATGTATCTGATATTTAGTTATTTACATCTTTATTTTAGCTGTTTTAGTAACTTTAGAAAAATTGCTAAAAAAAAGTAAAAAAATATCTTGAATAATATTTGATCTTGAGTAAAATTAACGTCTTTATTTTATACAAAACACCTTGATGAAAAGAATCACTAAACTCGAAGAACTAGCAGGCGCTATCGAAAGAATTAAAAATCAAAAAAAAGTTGATTCAAAAGCTATAAACAATCTAAAACATGAGCTTGACGAAGAGGAGAAAATCTCTAGAAATTATCTTCAAATTACCCAAAATGGCATCTTTGCAAAAAACATAAAAAAAGCTCTTAGATGGAATAAAAAAGTAATAGATCTAAAGCATGAATTGTATGCTTTTTTAAAATGACTTTTTCAAGATTTTAAGACTTATTGATCTTCCATTAAGAGTATCTTTCTAGGTTTAGATCCAATTTGAGGTCCAATTATTCTATTAGCTTCTAAGCTCATCCATGATAGAAGCGGCTCTAGCATAGCCAATTTTTAGCTTTCTTTGCAAAAAAGTTGTCGATGCATTTCTAGTTGACATTACTATGTTTAAAGCTTGATCATATAATGGTATTTTTGCAAAAAACATAAAAAAAGCGATTCGTTGGAATAGAAAGGTTATAGATCTAAAGCATGAATTAAATTCTCTTTTAAAATAATTTTTAACAGTCCATAACTAGTCTATATACAATGGCTTGCGTTTTTATATGCAATATTCACACATTATTAGAGGTTTATTTTGACTTTAAAGATATTTTTATAATATAATAATAATAATTAATATAAATTTAAATGATTAGGAGGAAGTTATTATGACAGCAGCGAGAGTAGTATGTAATACAGTATCTGTTGATCGCTTGTATAATGAAAAAAAATACGATAAAATTATCAACTCTAAGGGGTTGTTTTGGAAGGCATTTTGTCTTGCCACAAGTAAAGCCGAGTTCCCGCGAAAAGATTTTATTAGCGAACCTTTTTTTGAACCTTTTATTATCGAAGCTGAAGATTGCTTGTATTTTGGTGTAGAGTTAAAGACAAATATAAGAGTTGATACATTACGTGAATTGAAACAAATTGTTGAAAAAATTAGAGTAATTTGTGAAAAAAAATTAAAGATAAAGCAATCTTTTTCAATCTTCCCAATTGACCTATCTAAAAGAAGAAGTGATTTTAAAGATCGTTTTTTGGTTGGGTCTTCTTCTGAGTTTTTAGCCTTAGAGCATTATCTGTTTAATTATGTTGTACCAAATCTGGAATATTTTTTTAATGCCATAGGAGTTGAGTGTAAAAAGACGGTTATTCAAGCAAAGCCAGATTCAAAAATTATGTCAAAACAAATGGAAGGTTTCCAAATAAACTTTGTTTTGGGAGTGCATGGTGGGTATTCTATTTCTTATGAGCCAATTCCTCTAAGAGAAGATCTTTCAAAACTTATGTATTCTCAATATGAAAAAAATGAGTGTTGCGATTTAGTATTGAAAGCTAAAGATGGAGAAGTTCAAATGCATTCTGCTATTTTGAGTGCATATGGTTCAGGGGCTTTTCGCAAAATGATTAATGTCGGTATGAAAGAATCTAAAGAGAAGACGATTCACTTGGCAGATTTTTCAGTAAATTCTGTAAAGGTTCTAGTTAAGTTTATGTACTTGGGAGAAGATGCAATAAAACCTGAAGATTTCGAAGAAGAAGTTGATTTAAGAGAATTGTTCGTTTTAGCACATACGTATGGAATTGAATCTCTCATTACAGGTGTCACAAACTTGTTTAGTTACTTTGCTACTGCTTCATCAGACTATGTGAGAGTAATAGATGAGCTGGCAGATACTTATGAAAATGAGCGTTTAAAAATGCTATCTGAAGTCTTAAAGAGTTAAAAAAGAAACTACTTTTAAACGCAAAAAAAATTAAAAAATAATTTTTTCAAAATTTTTTGATCTTATTGATCTTCCATTAAAAGTATCTTTCTAGGTTTAGAACCGATTTGAGGGCCAATTATTCTATTAGCTTCTAACTCATCCATGATAGAAGCTGCCCTAGCGTAACCAATTTTTAACTTTCTTTGTAAAAAAGTTGTCGATGCATTTCTAGTGGACATTACTATGTTTAAAGCTTGATCGTATAATTGATCTTTTGCATTTGTAGATTTTAACTCTTCTTGTCTAGCCATTGCATCGAATGAAGGAATTAAATAGTTTGGTGGGTATTTAGCGCAGATGAAATCTATAACTTTATTTATGTCTTCATCTCGAATAAAAGCGCCTTGCGCACGAAGCAACTGAGAAGAGCCTGGAGGTGAAAATAAAAGATCTCCATTTCCGAGAAGAGATTCTGCTCCAACTTCATCTAAAATTATTTGAGAATTTATTCTCGATGATACCTTAAAAGCTATACGAGAAGGGAAGTTAGCTTTAATAATACCTGTTATTACCTCTCTAGACGGCCTTTGAGTCGCTAATATCAAATGAATCCCTACAGCTCTTGCCATTTGAGCTATTCTAGCAATTGGAGTCTCTAAATCAGCAGATGATACCATCATGAGATCGGCAAACTCATCAAATATAGCTACAATTAAGGGCATTTTTTGAGGCACTTCAATATCTAGCTCTTTTTCTTTTTTTGTCATTTTTCTCATGTTGAAAGCTGTAACATTTCTAAGGCCTAAATGTTTTAAGATATCATATCGAGAGTTCATCTCTTTTACTAGCCATTGAAGAGCTGCATAGGCTCCATGCGCTTCTGTTATTACTGGAGCTAACATATGAGGCAAGTTAGAGTATTGAGTCAGCTCAACCTTTTTAGGGTCTACCATAAGTAGTTTTACATCTTCTGGAGAGGAGTTCATTAAAATGGACATAACGAGCGTATTTATACATACTGATTTTCCAGAGCCGGTAGCACCAGCTATTAAAAGGTGGGGCATTTTTGTTAAATCTGCATTGACACACTCGCCAGTTACAGTTTTACCTAAAAGGATAGGGATAGATTTGTGTGTAGATTCATTTTGATAGTTAATTATCATCTCTTTTAAAGAGACTTCTTGAGGATATAAAGAAGGTACTTCTATGCCAACTGCGGCTTTTCCAGGGATTGGAGCTATTATTCTAATGGATTTTGCTTGAAGATTTAGAGCAATATCTTTTTCTAAAGATTTGATTTTTTGTACTTTTACACCAATAGATGGATGAACTTCAAAAGAGGTGATAGTAGGACCACAATTTATCTCACCAACCCTCGCTATTATACCAAAGTTTTTTAGAGTCTCTTCTAAAACTTCAGCTTGCTTTTTTAACTCTTTTTTAATAGTTGGATGATCTATTTTAGCGGGGTCTGTTAAAAGATCAAAAGATGGCAAATTATATGGGCTTTTTAGTTTGTCTAAGAAAGTTGGTTTTTTATACTCTAAATCATTTATTTTTGTGTTTATATTAACGTTTTTCTCTTTTATATTTTTGTCATCTGATTTTGGTATTATTTTATCTGAATGAATAATAGGGGTTGGCTCTTTTATTTTTACTTGAGCTAAAGGAATTTTTTTCTTTAATTTTTTTCTTTCTCTCATTTGAGAGATTTTATCGAAGATAAAAATAATGAATTTTTTTAATAATTTTCTTTTTTTGAATTTTTTGGCTTTAGATTTTGGTTTCTTTAGAAATACTTTTTTTGTATTTGAAATAACATTAATGCCTGTAAAGAGTAAAAATGAGATTAAAGATGAAGTTGAAAAAATTAGCATACAGCCACTAGAGCTAAGTATTTTTTGCAAATTAAAAAATGGGATATCTTTATAGATATAATGAAATACTAGCCCACCTAAAAAATGTCTGTTTTCTACATGAGGACGTGGCAAGTATTTATAGACTTGAGTTGTAAATATTTTTGAATCATAGGCGCTCATTAAATGAGGGTATTTATCTGCGTAAATACTAAGTAAAAAACAAACAGATACTAAAAATGTAAAGAAACTAATCGTTTTGAAAATAAAATTATCTAGTTTTTTATCCACGATATATTTAATTCCAATCCAGCCTAAATATATGGGAAGTAAAAATGAAGCAAATCCAAAGAGATAATTAGAAAAATAAGCAGCCCAATATCCTAAAAATCCTAGCCAATTTAAATTTGGTGAATCTTTTACAAAGCTTAGAAGGGATAAAAATAATAAAAGGGTTAGAGATAATATTAAAAGGCCTCGAGCTTCAAAGTTTTTTTTTCTTTGTTTAGAGGAGGCTTTTGGTTTTGTTTTTCTCTTTTTTTTAACTGGCTTTCTCATATTTTTAGTTTATAGCATTTAAGAAAATAAAACTAAAGATTGCTAAGCAAAATAAATAAATTGCAAAAGGTCTTAATTTTTTATGAGTGTCTATAGAAAAAATGTATCTAATTGCAAAAATACCTACTAAAAAAGATGCTAAAAATCCTATGACATAAGAAGATATAGGTAAATTATAAGTTATTTCTTTTTTAAAAAAATGTTTAAAACTCTCTAAAAATGAACCTCCCAAAATTGTGGGAATAGCAAGCAAAAATGAAAATCTAATAGCCTCTTTAATTTTCCAACCTCTAAAGTATGCAGAAGATATTGTAAAAGCGCTTCTAGATATCCCTGGGATTAAAGCAAAAGCTTGCATGAGACCTACTAAAAGAACATCTTTAATTTTTCTTTTGTGAGTATGGGGATCTATCTCTTTTATTTTTATTTTAGAAGAGATAAATAAAACAACACTTGTAAAAAGTAAAAAAAAGGGTAGAAAATAGGTTTGAGAGAAAAATTCTCTAATGGGTTTTAAAAGAAAATAAAATGGAAAAAGAGGAAGCAAAGCAAAGACAAATAAAGATGCCTTTTTTTTGTCTTTTAATATAGAAAAAATCTCTTTTCTTAAAAATATAATACTCGCTATTAGGGTGCCTAGATGACATATCAAATCAAATAAATATAGATCATTTAAAGCATCTGTTTTAAAAAAAAGTTTTGCAAGTTTTAGATGAGCAGAAGATGAAACAGGAAAAAACTCAGAGATTCCCTGGACTATACCGAGGAACAAAGATTCAAAAAAATTCAAAAGACTTTACTTATAGCTAAATATTTCTAAAACAGGGCGAACGACGGGACTCGAACCCGCGACATCCGGAATCACAATCCGACGCTCTAACCAACTGAGCTACGATCGCCATAAAAATTTAATATATTTTGGGCTAATTTAGCATTAAAAGTCAAATATGTTGGAAATTTCTCCAGAGCCGCAAATTTTTTATCTTAAAATCTCGATTTATTAAATCACGATTTATTAAATCTTGAAAAGAGAAATAAATAATGTTAATACAAATTTTAAAAAGAAAGTAAATTTAAGGCAGAAAAAAATATGAAAGATTTAGAAATAAAAAAAGTAAATAAAATTAATTTTATTAATCTTGTTTTTTTAATGAGAAAATTAGCAAATTATCTAAATTTAGCCCCTCCAAATATTATAGCTATAAGAAGATTAAAAAAAGATCTTTTAGCCCATATTCCTAGATATGAAGCCTACATACAGTATTATAAAAATGAACCAGTAGGGTATGTGATTCTTTATATGGCCTATGCAAGTTTTTTAGCAAAACCTACTCTACATCTTGAAGATTTATTTGTTTTAAGAGACAAAAGAGTGCAGGGATTTGGTAAAAATTTATTCTTGTTCTCTGTTGAAAAAGCAAAAGAAAAAAAATGTGCAAGAATGGAATGGTGTGTCTTAAATCGAGATAGAAATGCAAGAAATTTTTATGAAAAATTTGGAGCAAGGCACTTAAAAGAATGGGCTTATTATAGATTAGAGGAAAAAGAAATTAAAAAAATAACAAAAAAATAAAATTCATAAAAGCTCTTTGATAAAGAATTATTTTCTTGGATATTTTTCTACAAATTTTGCAATAGCTAGAGGTAAATTATCTAAAATTGAATTTTCATCAATAAATTCATCTATAGGGTTATCTTTGATGTCTTGTTCAGTATAATTAGGTAAAAGATCTTTTAAGTATATCATGCAAATCAGATCTACTAATCTTTCTTTTTCTAAATGATTAAGATTATATTTACCAACGATTATTTGATCTATTCCAATATGAACCATTTCATGAATAATTGTTTCATAACAAGGAATAGTTTTTTTAAGATCTTTAGGAGTTGCTAAATAAAAGATCTGTTTTTTTTCTATATTGTAGCGTACATCTGAACCACTCAAAGATAAAACAATTTCATATTTCTCAAATATCTTAAAACCCCAGTTTTTGTTTAAAATTTGTAGTTTTTCTGCAGCTTTTTCTAAAATATTTTGAGCTAGAAAAATTTCTTTAAAATCCTTTAGATACAAACTTAAGTCATATATTTTTTTGTAAAAAATGGATCTATATAGTTGTTCATTTTTTGAAAGAAGATTAGGATTATTATAAAGGTTTTTTAAGCTAATAGAGTTTGGTAGAGTTATTTTATATCCATTTTTTTTGTAGGATTTAAGATTATTAATAAAATACTTTAAATCATTAAAACCTTCTTCTTTAGATTCAGGTCTAATAATAATTTTAGTATTTTCATTTTGCTTTTTTTCGATAGGGTTTGTCCAGTGACCAGATACAACTATTGGAGTATTGGGGAATTTTAATTTAGCCTGTAGTAATTGTTGTAATTTTAATAGTGCTAAAAATATTTCTCTTGCGTTTTTGTCTGTATTACCCAGTTCTTGTTTTGTGAGCGAAGGAAACATTCGACCGAAAGTTTCTCGATACATTCTAGGTAGAGGAGGAGTAGCCATTTTTTTTACTTAAATTAATTTTTTGAAGTTTTTAATTACTAAATTATAAAGAAATTAGGCTTTAATTAACATATTTTATTAAAGATAATTACAATATTCTGGGGTGCTTTTCGGGGATAAAATTTTTACTCTGCACATTTTTGTAAAAGAGAAGTTTAAAAAAAAGTTTTTAAATTAAATAAAAAAAACATAATATTTTAGCCTTTTAAATTTAAAGAGGTGATACATGACATTAGCTATAAAGATTGATCAAAATCCAAGTAATTCAACATTTTTTTTTGAAAAATTAAAAGAAGGACCCTCTATCGAATTTGAAATTGTAAAAAAAGCGTTTGAAAGTCAAATCGCTCCACTATATGGTTCTCAGGAACAAGCTTTATCGAAAATTCAAACTGCTAAAGATAGAAACTCAGAAATTCTTTTTGATGGAGCAAAAGCGGTTGGCTTACTAGTTTATAAAAATGAATTGCAAGATGAGTTCAAAAAACTTGGCGTTGAAGATAGTTTAGAGATAAAAACGTTAATCGTAATTGACCCTAAAATAAACTCTAATAAAGGTTATGGATCGTTATTAATCAATCGAATTATTGAAGTTGCAAAAGAGAAATTAGCTAAAAATATTCACGTTACAGTCTCTGCAAACGCTCAAACTTCATTAGAATTTTTTAAGAAGAAAAAGTTTGAAATTATTGAAAAATGGGAAGATAAATATATAAAAGGATGCACAGAATGTTTATTAAAACTTAGTCTTGAAAAGTTCAATAATAGTGTTGAGAATAACGGATCTCCAAAAATTTAGTTGCTGAAATAGAGATTTAATAATTTTTTAAATAAATAGTTTCTCTTTTATTTTTATTTAAAACCTATTATTATTTAGCCCTTTTTAAAAAAGGAGAATATTATGTCAATATCATCATCTGTATCTCAAAAACGAAAATCTGCAAGTTATCCGCCTCAACAATCAATTTATAAATATGTTGTTGTTTCAAAAGGCTCTCCTCATTTAACTTTTGCAAAAGAAGTTTTATCAAAAGAAATAAAAGAATTCTATAATTATAAAAAAAATGCTCTTGAAAAAATTGAAGTAGCGAGAGATCGAAAATGTGAAATGCTACTATATAAAAATCTTCCTGTAGGTGTAATTGTTTATAAAAGACAAAATGAAAATGAAAGATTTGTTATTAAGCATTTAACTGTGATAGATAAAGACAATATAGGTAGAGGTTATAGATCAATGTTATTTAGAAGAATATTAAAAATTGCTCAAGGCCAAAGTGCTAAAAATATTTTTGTTAAATTAAATCTTTCAGATAAATATAGTATCGATTTCTTCACACATAAAGGTTTCAGTGCCATGAGTGAAAAAGTTAACGAGATATATCAAAATTTTACTCTTAATATACAAGAAAATGAACATAGACAAGCTGAAAGAGAAGCCAGTTCTTCTAGAGGCTCTAAAAGATCTCGTGAAGAAGAACCCTCTACTCGTGAAGAAGAAGCATTAACCAAAGAGTTTTCTAGAGAAGAAAAAAAAACAAGACAAGCGCATTTAGACACGTCTATTCCTAGATTTGTTCCTAATGCACATTTGAGAGGTTTTATGGGTTATAGAAGAGATGAATATCCAATCCAAGGGGCATCATTTCAACAAAGTTATTCTGTAAACCGAGCTTCGAAACAACATTCCATGACTCTTAGAAGAGAGTACATTCACCAAATCAGAGATGGAAGAAAAACTATAGAAGGCAGAATCAGAAGTGGTATATTTTTAAGTTACAGAGTTGGAGATAAAATAAGATTCTATTATCAGCAAAATCCTCAAGATGATGTTGTTTGTGAAATTTTAGATATAAAAAATTTTAAAAGTTTTGATGAGATGTTATTTCATTATGGATATAAAAATTGTTTAGCCGAAGTTAACTCTTTAGAGCAAGCCGTGAGTGTTTATAATAGGATTTCAGGATACCGTGAAAGGGCTCAAAACAATGGTGTTTTAGCTATTCAAATGAAATCTCTTGGAATCTCATCGGAAATTAGATAAATATAAAAAAAATTAGATGATTTTTAATCCTGAATTAAACATATTTTAAAATTCAAAAAAAGAAAATAGTATGGCAAGCGTAGCTAGCTCAGTCAAGATTTCAAGCATTCCCCCGGCTTTTATATGTTCGAATAGCAAAAAAATAATGATTGATCCTGTTTTATCACTATGTGGTCATATATTTGATCGAGTTGTAATTCAATCTTTAGTTAATTGTCCATTAGATAATTATCCTATTAATCAAGAAGAATGCATTTATTTAGAAGAGTTGAAGCAAAAAAATCAAAATTATACAAAGGGTCGTATTTATGATTGCGATGGACCGTTTTTTTCTTTATTTTCTCTAGACAGCCTAAAAGGGTGGATCTAAAAATGGAGTTCGAGAAGATATGTCTATAAGGCCTTACAGAAGAATTGAGAAGGCTCATTGGGATGACATCCATGGTTTCATTTATAATCGAGGACGTATTATTAGCGGTTCCAAAGATGGATCTTTAAAATTTTGGAATGCGAATGGTGAATTATTAAATAGTTTTGAATCTTCAAATAAAGGATATAAATTTTGGGTAACAGCTCTTGAAAATTTTGATGATGGGCATTTTGCTGTTGGGACTAGAGATGGAACAATAACAGTTTTTGATATGAAAGATGAAGTTGTTTTTAATGCTAACAATGTGAGTGATCAAACTTTCCCAAAACCTATTAGTAAAAAAAGGAATCAACAAAGAATAGATTGTATAAAACAATTAAATGAAAGAGGAAAACCCCATTTTTTTTATGTTGGAGTTGCAAGAAATTTGCAGCTTTGGAATTTGAGAGATAAAAAATTTATTAGATCTTTTAAAGCTAGTGACAATGATTGGGTATATTGTATTGAACCTTTTCGAAATGGTGATTTAATAGTTGTTATAGGTTCCACTCTGGAATATTGGAAAAAGATAAATAATTCTTATTTTCAAAAGACATCTATTATTCAAGAAACTCTAGAAGAGAGGAAATCCAAGCAAAGACCTCATATTTCTTCTATCGTAAGATTGCAAAAGGATCAAAATATATTAGCTGCTTCGCTATTTACTGGTCATGTGAAATTGATAGATATTGACACACAAAGAGTTATAAAAACATTTTCTGAGCATGAAGGAAGGGTTTGGTCTGTAAGTAATGTTAATAGCTATAATTTTGCAAGTTCTGCAGATGATAGAACTATAAAAATTTGGGATGTTAGACAAAATTCATCAGTTCTGACACTTAGTGGTAATCCAGGAAGGGTGTCTTCTCTAATGAAGCTCGATGAGGGAATTTTTATTTCAGGATCTTGTCCGGATAAAGTATTTAACTCCGAAGAGAAGGCAAGCATTTCATTTTGGGATATTAGAAAAGCATTATAATCATTATATTTAAGCATCTTTGTTACATCAGTTCGGTTTGTGCGCTTAGATTGCTAGAGATAATTGCAATATTCAGGAGTGTTTTCAGGGGAATGAAAAACTTTCAAATAATATCTTAACATCAAAAAAGAAATTGTAATTATTCCAAGATAGATAATTACAAACTCAAATGAAAGATTTTTATATCTTAGATAAAACTCTATTTTAGCAGGTGGATATGTGATTAATTTAAGAATAAATTTTGTGAAATATGTATTTATATAATTTATACAAAAACCAAGTGGAGGAAGTATAAAATGAAAAATAAATCCAAAAATAACTAAAACCATTGAGATGCCAACTAAAAAGGGGATAAATAAATTATAAATAAAACTAAGGCAAGAGAGTTTATGAAAATGATATAAAATAACTGGTAATATAAAAATATTTACAGCTACTAAAAGAGAGATGCCATCTCTTATATATGTAAGAAGTCTATAACCAATTTTAGATTGTATGTTCAAATCGTTGATCTCTTCTATATCTCTTTTTTTTAATACTTTAGAGATAGCTTTAGATATTGTTGGAAATGCTAAAAGTATTGCAAATGTGCTTAAATAGCTTAGCTGAAAGCCAAGTTTAATAATGTTTATAGGATCTATTAGAAGTATCACGATTAAGCTTATTCCTAGTGCATTTAAGGCAAAATATCTTCTATTCATGATCATTGCAAAAAGAGCCATCTGAATCATCATAAAAGCTCTTTGAACAGAGATTATTGGTCCTATGAATAAAAAATATAAGCTAACTAAAAATATTAAAATGTAAATAACGAGTTTTTTGGAAAAAAAAAGATTTAAAAAATATGAAAAAAATAGAGTGAATATCCCAAAATGAAATCCTGAAATTGCTAAAACATGTTGCAAGCCTATTTTTGAAAAACTAAAAGATAAAAAATTTGATCTGTTTTCACCTGTTATTAAAGTGTGTAAAAAATTAGCTGATGCTTTATCAAAAATAGATTTTTTCAGAAAACTTTCAAAGCTTTTTTTAAGGTAAAATCTTTGATGAGCAAAATTTTTAATTGGCTTAACTTTTTTTAAATTATTTGTGCGAAATTGAAATTGAAAATTCTCTGTAGGGATTAGTGTTCCCTTTGCTTTATATAGGAAATTTGATTGGAATTTTTTTTTAGAAAAAATAGATGTTTTTATATTTTTTATCTGCCTTTTATTATCCGATTCAAACGTTTTTAAAATGCCAGAGTAGATGTAGTATCTTCTATTAAAACTATAGCTTTCTTTTATTGAAGAGATTTTAAAATAGCCAACTCCTTGAATTGGCTCTTTTATATTTTTGATATCGCTATAAAAAAATAATAAGTAAGCAAAAGCAAAAAAATAAAAAAAAGCTGCCAAAAAAAGTTTTACTTTATTTTTTAAGCTAAATATTAAAAGCAGAAAAATTAAGGCTGATATCAGATATAAAAAAAAGCTATCCAAAAGATAGTTTGAGATACCTAATAAAAAAAACAGAGCATATAAAAGCGATGGATAAAAATAAAAAAAATCAGCTATAAATTTTAAATTTTTCATTTTTTAAATAAATCTGAATTTTAAATTGCTCTTACATTTTGATCTGATCGAGCATTTTTGAAAAATAGAATTTTCTTTTTTTTAAAAAATTAATCAGCTAAGATGACAATCTAGCTAGAGATGGTTTAATGAATCGTTTGGCTTTTGAATACTTTAAGAAAGATCAAGATAGTGGGTTTGAAGATGTAATTGTAGTCGATCCAAAAACTCACGCGTTTGATGCTCTTCAAAAACTCACAAAAAACATTCCAAAAGCTTGGTATGAACTCTCTTCTTTAAGTCTTAAAGATCGCGTAGATTTCTCAACTGATTTTTGTTTAAAAACTCTTCCCTACACTCCGAATACCTATCAGTTAGTCTATGACTTTTTTTTAAAACTAGAAGATGTATCTATAGTTTTAACAAAGAAAAAAAATCATCCATATAAAGTCGAGCTTGTCTATAGCATGCAAAATGATACGACCTTTTTTAGAGGACAGCCATCCTTAAATGATGAAACTATTTCTCAAATTAATAGTAAATTTAAAAATGCTTTGCCAAGAGATTTCTTAAAGTTTTTAAAAATACACTCAGGTTTTGCTAAAAATTCAGATACAGGAATAATAGAAGCTGAAAATATTTTTGAAATTACAAATCACTTAAGAGAATTGATAAAATCTCAAAATAAAACGATAAAATCAGGCTCAAGCGTTATAGATCCTAAAGATCTCATCTTTTTTTATCAAAGCTATGATCAGATGGATTTTCAATGCTTTTTAGCTTCGTGGTATCCAATTTCAGAGATGGGAAATGTATATTTTTCTTATGTAGATAGTACGGTTTCTAACTATAAAAATAGTTCATTAGAAACTTTGAGTTTTCCAACTTTTTTAGATTGGCTGATGTTTTATTTAGAAATAATGGATTTCAATGATTTATAGAGTTAAAGATTTTTATAAAAAATACAAAAATAGTCTAAAGATAGAGCTATTTGCTGGCGAAACAGGCTTAAAAAAAAGAATAAAAAAACCAGAAGTTCACAGACCCGGTCTTAGCTTAACGGGATATATCAAAAATTATAAATCTTATAGAATTTTAGTTATCGGAAAAGGCGAGATTCAGTATCTAAAAGATCTAGATCCAGAAAAAAGACTAGTAAGACTAAGAGAAATTTTAACAAAAGAGACTCCAGCCGTTATCGTTTCTAGAAAAATAACTCCTTTAAAAGAATTAAAAATAGTTTGCGAAGAAAACTCTATTGCACTTTTTCGATCAGATGTTGAAACGATGGCACTCATTAGTAAAATTATTATAGCTTTGAGCTATGAGTTTTCTCCAACTATAACAATGCATGGCACTTTAGTTGAAGTTTTTGGAATGGGAGTTTTAATACAAGGAGAATCGTCTGTTGGAAAAAGTGAAGCTGCTTTAGGTCTTTTAGAAAAAGGACATAGATTAATCTCTGATGATGTTGTTAAAATTAGAAAAAAAGATGAAAACGCTCTTGTAGGATCTGGGCCTGAGCTTACTAGACATCTAATAGAAGTTAGAGGTATTGGTATTATAAATGTATCTCATCTATATGGCGCTCTGTGTGTCAGACCAGATATAGTTTTAGATATCGTTATCAAATTAGAAGCGTTCGATCCAAGTCATTTTTATGATAGAACAGGATTAAAAGATAATTACGTAGATATTTTAGGAGTAAACATTCCTTTTCATCTAGTTCCCGTAAATCCTGGTAGAGATGTAGTGCTATTAATAGAGACTTTAACGCTTAATCAAAGATTAAAAAGTAGTGGTTTTAATTCTGCTAAAGAATTTAATGTAAAATTGCTTGAGAAGCTTGCAAAAAGGAAAATAAGTACTAGTGAGATTAACTAAAACCTTAAAAGTTAAAAACGATTTAGGCTTGCATATCAGACCCGCAGCTAAAATTGTAAAGTTATTTCAAAACACTAAATGTGAAGTTAGTTTCTCCTACAAAAAAGAGACAATCAATGCAAAGAGTATTATGAGCATTTTAATGCTTGCTGCTAAAAAAAATGCTAAAATTCTTGTTACAATAGAGGGGGCAAATGCTAAAGAGCTTATGGAAAAACTAACAAAAAAATTTGAAAAAAGATTTGGAGAGGAAAATGCCAATAACTGATGAAATAGTATTGCCAGCTCAAATCTTATCTCAGGGGATTGGCTTTGGCAAACCAATCTTTTTAAACTCTCAAAATATTTTTGAAGAAAACACTTATCTTAAAAAAGATATAGATCAAGAAATTCTAAAATTTAAAAAAGCGATTAAAAAAAGTAAAAAAGAGATTTTAGAGATAAAAAAAAGCTTCGCAAATGATGAACTTAAAATTACTTTTGATATTTTAAATACTCACTTAGAAATTTTAAGTGATCCTGTTATCTTAAGTGAAGTTGTAAATAGAATAAAAAAAGAGAATAAAAGCATTCACAAAATTTTAAAAAATTTGCTAGATGAATATAAAAATAAGATTAAAGATCCCTTTTTTAAAGAAAAAGTAACCGACATCTCAGATGTGTTTAAAAGAGTCTTAAAAAATATAAAACCCTCAAATACTGATTTTTTAAAACGTGTGGAAAAAAAATCGATAATTATTTCAGATGAAATTATCCCATCAGATATTTTTGATAGAGATTCATCCAAAATCTCAGCATTTATTAGCGTTATGACTAGCTACGGCTCTCATGCAGCTATAATTGCTAGATCTAAAAACATTCCATTTGTATCCAATATTGATATTGAAAAAATAAAAAATATAAATATGCAAGATATGATAGTGGATGCTGAGAAAGGGAAAGTGATCATTAATCCAACAAAAAAAACCTATGAAAAATATAAAAGGGCTCCAGCTTTAATAGAATCATCTCAAACAAAAGAAAAAATTAAACTTCAAAAAGATGTAAATATTTTTGTAAACATTTCCTCTCTAAAAGAGTTAGATGACATAAATGATAAAAAAATATCCGGAATAGGCCTGCTTAGAACAGAGCTTTTATTTTTTAAAAAACAGATTCCTTCTCAAAAAGAGCAACTAGATGTTTATACAAAAATAGCTAAAAAATTAAAAAATCGTCCTTTTGTTATTCGTCTTTTTGATTTAGGTGCAGATAAGAATTTTTATAATATTATTCAAAGCAATAAAACTTGCTTTTTCTCTACTAGAGGAGCTGCTCTTCTTCTAAAAAATCAAAAGATTTTAAAAGATCAAGTTATAGCTATTTTAAAAGCTAGCCTTTTTGGAAATATCTATCTCCTCATTCCTTTCGTAAAAGATATTGATGAAATAATTGAGATTAAAAAAATCATAAAATCTTTGCAAGAAGATCTAAAAATACCAACATCTACTATAAAAATAGGATCTATGATAGAAACACCAGTTGCCGCTTTAATGGTAGATGAAATAGTAAAGGAAGTTGATTTTTTATCAATTGGAACTAACGATCTTTCAAGATACACTTTTGCATCTAATAAAATCTCTTTAAAAGATTTTCATCCAGCTTTGCAAAAACTATTTGTTATGATTTTAAAAGCTGCAAATGACTCTAAAAAACCTACATTTTTATGTGGCGAGATGATTGCTGATAAAAAAATTATGGAAAAATTATATAGTCTTGGTATGAAAAATTTTTCTGTAAGTCTAAAAAACGCTCAATTATTTTAATTATAAATTAAATTATTTTGTTTAAACATTCCTCTAGTTATGTCTTCGCTTTTTGTATATGAGAATTAAATTTCTAGAGTCCTAACATACCACTCATTGGAAAATCTAAATTACTATCTTCTTCATCTAGCTTTTTAAATGCATCTTTATGAGCTTGCAAGATTAGATCTTCTAAACCCTCTACGTCTGATGAATCTACACACTCTGGATCAATTTTTATTTTTTTTAATTCTTTTTCACCGCTGAGTGTTATTTTTACAAGACCATTTGCAGCTATCCCTTCAACCAATTTATTTTTTAGATCCTCTTTCATTTTTGCCATTTGCTCTTGCATCATTTTTGCTTGTTTTTTCATTTTAGAAAATCCGCCGCCCATAAAAATTTCTCCTTTTTAGTTTTTATTTATAGCATCTAATTCGACTTGAGTGAATTTTAAAAGCGTATCATAGTGAGACTGCTCTTTTGTATTTATAACTTTTACATCTTTTGATTTTGATAAACTAAAATTTACTTTTTCATATTGATGTTTGTTTTCTTGTGTTAGATCTTGGGTTTCATTCTTTAAAGATTCGTTTACAGAGATGCTGGTTGGAGAAGATTGATTTATAGATGGTTTTTCTTGAGAAGGTCTTTGTGAAGGGGATGCTTGAGGTGCTATATTTAAATTTTTCTCTAACTCGATTAGTCTTTTTACTAAAATGTCTACAGGAATGATATTTTTACTTTTAATAATCTTTAAAATTAAGGTCTCTAAATGAATTTTTTTAAATGTATTCTTATTTAAAGATATTGCATTTGTTAAAAGATCTAAAATGTAAAAAAGCTGCTGTTCAGAGTAGTATGTAGTAGACTCTAAATACTTTTTTTGAGAACTTTCAGATAAAAAATTTAAAGAGTTTTTATTCAGCATCAAAATTAAAAGATTTTTGAAATGAAATGTTAACTCTTCTACAAAATAAGATAGATCCTTTCCAGATGAATGCACTTGATCTACAAACTCAAATGCAAAATATGTATCTTTTTCAAAGATTTTTTTATCGAGTTCAAAAAAGTAATCGGGATTTATAAAACCAAGAGCTTGATTTATGTAGTTAAGGGTTATTTTTCCCTCGCTATAGCAAAAAATTTGATCTAATAAAGATTCTGCATCTCTTAGAGATCCTTCAGAAAAATTAGCGATTTGATATAGGGCATCTTTTTCAATCTCTCTTTTAAGATCGTTTGAGATACTTTCTAATTTTTTTATGATTTGATCTGTAGATATTCTTTTAAGCTCAAATCTTTGAGTGCGGCTTACAATAGTTGCAAGGACTTTATGAGGCTCTGTTGTTGCAAAAAAGAACTTAATGTTTTCAGGAGGCTCTTCTAACGTCTTTAAGAGGGCGTTAAAGGCCTCTTTAGTTAACATGTGAACTTCGTCTATGATATAAATTTTATAGTTGCCAGAGGGGCTGTATCCTATCGTGTCATTGATTTGACGAATATCATCGATCCCTCTGTTTGATGCTCCATCTATTTCAATAACATCTAATGATCTAGAAGCTGTAATCTCTTTGCAAGATTGACATGTGTTGCATGGCTCTAAGTTCTCATTTAAATTTTTGCAGTTTAGAGCTTTTGCAAAAAGCCTAGCAAGTGTGGTTTTTCCGGTTCCTCTTGTTCCTGAAAAAAGATAGGCGTGAGCTACTTTTTTGAAACGCAAGGCATTTTTTATTGTTTGTACAATAGATGATTGCGCTACAACCTCTTCAAATGTTTGAGGCCTATATCTTCTTGCTATAATTTGATATTTTTCATTCATAGTTCTATATTTTTGCTTTTATTTATTTATTTTTAGCAAAAAATCTTTATTCGTCCAGTAAAAATTATATTTATAGAAAACATGATTTGTTGTATCAATGATGCAAGATATTTTTTTATTATGAATGCCATTATCAAAAACATTTTAAGCAAGCTCAAAAAAAATGATCTTGGATTTAGATTAATTTTAGCGATAGTGTTTTGGATCTCTCTTACCTTATTTTTACATTTTAAACAGGTTAGATTAGATGTTTTAGATCTACATTCTATTTCTAATAAATATGTAGTTTCTCAAATAAATTTTGACTTTCCAGATGATGAAGCAACAATACTTTCTAAACAAAAAAAAATAGAAAATATTAATTCAATATATTTTATTGATGCAAAACAGATAAAACTAAAAAGAATAAATTTTGAAAATTATCTAATCGATAATCCAAAGTGGAAAAATCTTGCATCCATAAGTTATGAAAAAATAAATGATTTAGTCGATCGTTTCGAAAAAATGCTCATCGCATCTAGATTTAGTGATTCTAAAACTATCAAAAGAATGAAAAATCACAAAATTGATATTACAAATTATATAGCTCTAAATCATGAAAATAAAAAAGATTTTATTCTTCCAAAAGGCTACTTTTCTATTTTTGCTAAAAAATTAGAAAATGTTCCAGAAGAGACGCTCAATTTTATGTCAAACTACTTTGAGAAAAATGATTATAGATTAACTTTGGACTATTTAACTTTATCAAATGTAAAAAAACTAATAGAAAAAAATGTAGCTCAAAAATATTCCCATATAAGTGCAGGTGAGTTAATTATTGGCTCTAATGAAAAAGTGACATCAAAACATTTAGCGATTATACAGTCTATGAAAGCTGCTTTAGCCAAAAATAGAAATCTATTTGAGCCACTTACCATTCTTGGCAATATGTTGATGGCTTTTATTTTTATTTCTTTAGCTGTTTTTTATTTAAAATTAGAACAGCCAAGAATACTCAGATCTGTAAAACAGCTATCTTTAGTTTTTAGCATTTTGATTTTAACTCTTCTTAGCGCTAAAGTTATGGAACTTGTCATTTTAAGAAGCACAAGCTCACTCGTAGAAGTGATTCGTTATCCAATAGTTGTTCCTTTTGCTGCTCTGCTTTTTAGTATTTTATTTAATATGAGAATATCTCTATTTTTCTCAACAGTGCTTTGTATTATTATAGCTCTCTCTCTAGCTGTGGAGCACTCCTCTTTTTTAACGATAAATTTAGTTACATCTTTGATTGTAATTGTTTCGACTAAATGTATGCGAAAAAGAACTCAAGTATTTACTGTTTGTGCAAAATGTATGTTAGGTGTTGTCCCTATTATTTTAGCTTCTAGCTTTATTAAGAACAGATTTTTTCATTTAAATTTAGTTACCAATATCTCTAGCTCAATAATTTTTTTATTGATTATAGGTATTATGGTTGTAGGACTGCTTCCTGTCTTAGAAACTATTTTTGATGTTCTTACCGATATCACTTTAATGGAATATATGGATCCAAATAATGAGCTGCTCCGGCGTATTACCTTAGAAATACCAGGGTCATATCAACATTCTCTTGTACTTGGTAATCTCGCGGAAGCTGCAGCTCAAGAAATTCATGCGAATGCTCTTTTTTGTAGAGTGGCAACGCTATATCATGATATAGGCAAACTAACCAACCCCAATTACTTTATCGAAAATCAAGGCTCCGGTGTAAATATTCATCAGCTTTTAACTCCTCAAGAATCTGCGGAAGTTATTATCGCCCATGTCACAGGAGGCGAGATGTTAGCTAAAAAATATCGACTTCCTAAACAGATCATCGATATTATAAAACAACACCATGGCACAACTTTAGTTTATTATTTTTATAGAAAAGAGATGGAAA
>SDBU01001851.1_pt1 | contig 29205 bp, 37 predicted proteins | sample 2277071 | NCBI WGS metagenome assembly SDBU01 (sample SAMN10397929, study PRJNA504765) | marine sediment metagenome | isolation source: marine sediment core GS08_GC12, 126 cmbsf | place: Arctic Ocean: Gakkel Ridge, Loki's castle | collected 2008 | reverse complement strand
GAAGAAGAATTGCAGCTTGAGAATAAAGCAAAGTATGAACTCCAGGACAAGTTAGCAGAGCAGCAGAGGTTGAAGGAAGATTTAAAGTCGAAACATGCAGAGCAGCTTGAAGCCGAAAACCGTCAACGAGAGGAACTTGAGGCCAGGCTGGAGCAGCGTCAGCAAAAATTACATCTGGCGCAACTCCACGCCTTTCACCGATTCGTAAGCCTTCATTATAAAACTCCTTCGCACCAGTCGAAAGTTCCTGCACATTTCGAGGGATCTTAATCTTTGTCACCGTCGCGGACATGATGGGAGCAGTTTGATGCTCACGAGGACTAAGTTGAAAAAGCCCATCACCGAGTGGGACCTTACGACTTAGTTCTTCTATTGAAATATCTTTATAATATATTGCACCACCACGATCATCTGCAAGGCGTGGGTCAGACGTATAAACGTTCTCCGTTTGTCTTGTACGAAACAGTCGCCTGTGCGTTTGCGTAAAATCTGCAAGGAAAGGTTCCCATCGCTTGGCGTACAGTTCCATCCTCTTCACTGCACCCGACGCAAGAATCGCACCTGTTGCAGCACCTGTAAGTGCTCCTGTCACGTCGCCTTCCGCCGCCGACGGTGCGGCCAAAGCGCCACCAGCAGCAACGCGTCGAAGTGTCTGGTTTTGTATACTTGCTGTAGGTCCTAACAGCGAAAGCGCCGCACCACTACGCATGAAACTCTCAACTCGATGCTCAGGTGGAGATTCGACCATTCCAAGTATCCCACCTCGTAAGAACAGTGACGCTGTTTGCTGTGCAATAGGACCGAACATACGACCTACGGCCGCAATCTCACCAACACCAGCAAGCCCCATAGATTCTAGGGCAGGAATTGCTGTAAGTAAACCTCCAGCAACAGCGCCATACGTCTCAGGTTCGACCAATTCACTTACGACACTATCCAACGTCGTGGGTCTTTCAACACCAGAAATGGCAGCTGCTCTACGTTCTGCCATTGAACTTTGCCCACCAATAGTAGCTGCCATTTCTCTCTGTGAAACATCACGTCGACGTGCCGACTCCGTCAAGGCTCTATTTGCGTAGTTATACGCAGGCTTCGTAACGAAGTCTTGAATCGCAGTTTTTGCTGTAAAGCGTTCGAGCGAAGGTTCGGAAGGAATTTGGCTAAGTAACTGCTCTGGCACTTGCATAGCCAACGCACCAGCGTCATTAAGCAAGGTATGAAAGTCTAAAATGGATTTTCTAATAGGTGCAACGAAAGCTCGTCCTTTCTCTGCAAGTGAAATAGGTTGAGGCTTCAACGCTGGTCCAGTCGTTGGTGCTGATCCAACCTGAGGCCCTGGTATATTCGAGAGAATATCTACGTATGGATCAAAAGACGGTGCATTCAAAGACGGCTGATTGACTTTACGACTTATTATATTATCTAAGTCGTCCGCTTTGGGCAAATCGATCGAAGCATCAGAAAACGGATCGGTCATTTGCTTTGGCTTCATTACCTTTGGCACAGAAGCAAATGGATCTGTCATAGAAGGTTTTTCCGTGGGAGCAAACGGATCTGTCATAGGCAAGGTGGTCACTTAGTCACTCCATATTGCTTTGCCAAAAGTTCTATCAAACGTTGAATATCTTCTTCTTCGTAAGGAGGTATTTCGTGTGTCGCACGTACAGCACGTTCCACTTCTTCCCTAGTCTGTGGTAAGGCAGTTGTTGTAGGAGCAACCGTTGATTCCTCCCCACGTAACTCTACGGGAACTTCAGCTCTAGCCTGTACTTGATGCATGACTTTACGCCGTTCAGGAGTAAGCCACTCTGCAAGTATCCCAACATCAATTATTCCAGTCTTAAGATCAACGCCAAGCAATCTGTCCAACTCCAAGCCAAAAGCATCTGGATACTTCGCACGCGCAGCGGCCTTAGCTTCTGGCAGGAATTGAATACGAATTGCCCTATCTACCGCCGTTCTCTTGGCAGCAGTCAATGCCTCAGTCGAACCTTTCTCTTGAATAAAATCAGCCAACAACTTAGCCATATCCTCGTTTTCCAATGGAGAGCCATACACGACATGCCCTTGCTTCTCCGATTCAATCTTGTCGATAAAAATCGGCGTCCCGGCAATTTGCTGATACCTACCAGCGTCCATCATCGTTGTGAGTTTCTTCTCGTTGAACTTCAACTCCTTTTGTCTCAGTCCGACCGCACCCTCACGGGCAGCGACTTCACGACTCTGTAAACCTATTTCAGTCGGTTTGTATTGTTCCATAAATCGTTGCTTCGCTTCATCGACTGTAATACCACGTTCAGCCACTTCCGCACCACGCTCTGCTACAGCCACACGTCTCGGAGCAAGTTCTCTCTCTTGTGTTTGAGTCGCAAGGTTTGAAGCTGTTGTTTGCTGTGAAAGTCGCTGTTCTGTAAGCATACCTGCAATCCGTGTAGTCTCGGCGATATCTGCTGGTGTTGTAATATTTGGAAACGTCGGGAGCGCCACTTGACCTATCGAGGGAAGCGTGGCGCTACCATCCCCGTCGAGGAAAGGGCTTTGATTTCCTGCCGCTGGTTTTGGTTGTGCCAATCCACCTAGAGGAGAAGCTCCAGGTCTTGCCACCCCAGCCAACCCACCCATACGAGGGGCTACCGCAGTCTGAGGACTAATAACATTACCAAGAGCATCTATTTCCACAGGCTGGGGCTGTGGTTTTGCCCCCGTTCCAGGTGACGTAGCTCCCGGTTGCATTATCGTCCCCAAGGCCGACTTTTGCTGTGCTCCCGCCGTAACTGTCTCTGCTAACTGTCCAAAAGCCATTGCGCCTGGGTTTTGTATTGGATTTCCCTGAGCATCATAGCCAACAGGTGCTTTCGACAAGGCATTGCCGAACATAGCCATTCCACGTAGGAAGTCTGGACTCGTAAGAAAATCAAACTTGCCTGCTTGCGCCTGCCCAGGAACTTGTACAGGTGGTGCAGCCGTGCCGGGAGCTTGACCTGGTCTAGCAGGCTGTATACCTCCACCACCACCAAACACTCTTGACATCCATTCAAAAGCCATTATGTTCTCCTATTGAACCTGCGAAATTTGAACACGAGCTTCGCTCGGCGTTTCGCCGAAGGAAGACTGAACCATGTCTGCTGTCAAGATCGCGTCTATATGCGGTGTAGCTATCACAGACAGCTTTGTATCGTCCTTAAGAAATGGAACAGCCAGGCCCTTTGGAACTGGTACGCCTTCAGCCAAAGGCACATCATGCCACATAGCAATAGCGTTCAGCGTTAGTTTTGGTACTTCTATCTTTGCTTCCTTTGTAAACTCAGTAAGAACTTTCTGTCCGTCCTTCAATGTGTCTGAGATAAAGTCGAAATCTTTACTTGACATTTCTGCTTGCATACGAGCAATCTTATCCACACGTCTAGCCAACATCGCTACGCGCCCTCGCGTCCCTCCTTCTACAGATTGCTGATACTTCTGCTGTTTCGCAACTTCTTTAAGTCGAGCGTTCTGACGTGACAATGTTGCTTGGCTACTTTTAACATCTTGATTAGCTTGCGCTCGTCGAGCCGCTGCCTCTTGTTCTCTTTTCATTGACATCGTAGCAACAGCAGCTAACGCAATTGCCGGAACGCCAATAACAAGCGTGCTTGCAAGAGACATACCAGCAAGGACAATAAGAATAGCTAGTACAATAGCTGTTACTATTGCTTCCCAAATATTCACTTCTAACCCTCCGAACTGCTTAAGTAACCAGCAATACCACCAACGGCGGCGCCAATTGCAGTACCAACTCCTGGAACGGCACTTCCCATCATCGCACCCGCAGCAGCCCCGGACAACGTCCCACCAATAACTGACGCAGAACCTGCTCTTACTGGACCAGGACCAGTACCAGGCGTTCCGGTGCCACCTTGGATTGCGGCCAGCAAGTTTGCACCGTGCTGAAATATCTCAAGATCCCACAAATGGTGCTTCGTTGCAAGATCCATATCGCTGTCAATTTGTTCTTTCTGCGCAATGAGAGAAATACGATCAATCTCCACCCGCATCGCCACCGACGTCCGCTCTGCATCTATTTTCTGTGCTAACATCTGAGCAACGCCCTGTGCACTTTGCAATATTGCTTGAGCCTTCGTAATACCCAATTGAATATGATATGCTGTAGACTGTGCCTTACTTTGAACAGCAAAACGATTCGCAACTTCAATCTCGCTCGCGCCTTGTGTAATCAACTGTCCTCGCGCTTGTGCATTTTGCACCTGAATCGCCGTCGCTGCTTGTTTTTTATCCAACTTATGTATACGAGCTTGCGAGATTTGTCCAATGCCATTTTGTACAAATGCTACTTTGTCCTTGGCAAATTGCATCGTGAGTTCGGCGTTTACACGACTGACTTCGAGTAGATGCTGTTGGTTTAACCAAGCAATTCCTAAGACAAACTGCGAGCCGCAAACAGCATTAACATCTGCCATACCGCCAACAAAACGATTGACTGCTCGATTAAGCGCTCCGGTTTGTCTCGAATCAAATTCCTCAACGACGGCCTCTATCGTTTCAGGAGACAAAACGTCTGCTGTAGCCTTTGCCAATACATCATCCACGTCGGATTGCCAATCAGCACTTGGGTCGAGCGCATCCACGTCGGTGTGTAAATTCACCGCAATGGTTTTCCCCTCTGCTATAGGCAGCACGTCGCTATCAACCGCCGTCTTTGACGTAGTTGCGAACGTTCCCCAATCACTACCCGCAGACATTGCATCAAGAAGCACGTCGAACACGTCGATGTAATCACGAGCCTCAGCGTCAGGCAAAACAGTCGACTCTACCGTAGCAAGGACCGCTGCAATGAACGTATCCCAATCGGCTTGAGGAGACAACGCTGAGACAACTGCATCATATGCACTATAGCGATTGTCCATCTCGTCGAGACGATCTGCTGGGTCGTATGCAGCAAGCGAAGTGTAAGGACTATTACCCCAGGCGTTTGCAATAGCAGTTTCAATACTAGGACCTTGTGCTACTTCTCCACCTGTGAAGGTGCCATTTATATCTCTTCCCGACCCTACACCGGTGTATATCATTCTTGCTTGAGTACGAATTAAATAACCTGGCCAATTAACCTTGCCGCTAGAACCACCTCCCCCGCCAGAGCCGCCCTTGTGCGCTACACGCAACAAAAAGCCTTCAAGGAGAGGAATCTTACGGCTTAGATTATCTAACTCGTATAGAGTTTCAAGGAATCTATTAAGCACTTTTAACCTCCTTACTCAGACGCAGCGCAGCAGCGTGTAGACCCTCCTGCAAAGGGACGGATAGGAAAGTATACTCCGTATTGCCTCCCAAGGCATTCACGAAACCAATCACACTGTCAACATTAGTATAGCCTACAACCCGATGACAGCCATGCGCTTTCGCAAACGCACTAAGCGTGGCAAAGCCATTGAGCCACTCATCCTTAGGGACGGCTGTAAAACCATACAAAACGTAGATAAGCAAATTCCTCACACCACTGCACTTGTCTTCTGTAATTGTTGTAATACAAAATCCATAGCGCGTTACAGACGTATCGACATTGATCTTCTCAGCAACCCAACATTGAGCTTCATCTACAAGCAACGTCTGCAAAATATTGTTCATCCTATTAGGATCCCCATAAGCCACAGGAGGTAACGCCTCCATAATGCCCTTTTGCAATATCGGCCAAATTTTGCTGATTTGTGCGGGAGTGTATTGTGAAAGCATTATATCCCTCTCACCTGCCTCTTTTCGTCTCGCTGGTAGCGAATTGTAAGATAATCAACAGTAGCACCCACCGCGAGCGTTCCTCGCACAGCAATCCTTACATCGACAGCAGAAATGCCAAGATAAACAAAACCATCAGCATTTACAGCTTTCCACGATGTCTGTGTAAACGCACCCGTCGTGCTGTTGCGCCAATAGGCACTCACTGTCATGCTCGAAATTCCCGATGAACCAACTTCGACGAAGCCAATCCGTTTTCGTCCACGAAAGCCAAAGTCCAATACATCCGTTGTGAAAGATCCAGCTGTCTGCGAACTTTGCGTAGCAGACGTCACGTAGCCATCCAGATCCTCATCAACACGGATAATAGAAGTTGGTATTTGCGTCGCTTTGCAAAGTCCTAACTTTGTCAAGACAAAGCAGCCAGTTCCATCTGTAATGTAAAACTCTCGCTCTAATGGATCGAACGAAACCAGCAAATTGGCAGCTACCAGCGTCGCTAAATACTCTTGGTAACCTAACCGTTCAACCTTCAACCCCGCGTCGATGCTCCAAAGCGTCATCGTCCTGTCAACAAAAATGTGCCGGTCCTCATCGCCACCTACGGCGCTCCTTGAAGCTATACCTATTGGAATAAACTTTTGCAGGGAGAGAACAGGCACATCATCAACAGCCGTTGGGACCATCGCAGCAATTCCATTGTCTGTATAAACGACAATGGACTTCCTCAATGACTTCAAAGCTCGAACAGTTCCTTGAAATGGCATAGGCATAAAACCTGCTTGATTCGACTTCATCTGCTCAAACAGCAAAGCACGATCATATCCATAATCTGTGCCACTACCAAGAAATCCTGTTATCGCACGTTCGAGATACAAAGGCCAAAGTACATCGCCACCACCAATGCTACTCCAGCACACAAAATTAGTGTCGATATTAAGATCAACCTTAACACCTGTAGGATTGCGAGTAGCAAAGTCTGTCCAAAACGCGGTCCAATCTGCACTCCAGTAGTTTGAGGGGTTGAAGCCTCCGAAGAAAGCACGTCCGCCATGAGAGCACCCCGTTGTCACAGTCTGGGTATCCTGAACAAGTGTCTTAACTGTCTGCTCTAACATACCCTCAATGTTCGTTGTGAAAACGACACATGAACCATTCAGCAAAAACCATGTATCAAAGAAATCGAAGAAATGCCAACTACCTCCTGATGTAATAGCCTTTGTAGAAGGCTTATTCAAAGCGTCATACGTTGCCAATGCTGTTTCATTCCAACTCCCATCCAATTCTGCTACGCTTGTAGCACCAACAAGGAGGGTCTTGCTCTGACCTCGAAATAGCTGTGGGAAGGGATAGCTCTCCGAGCTAGTTACAAGGGACGTGATGGCATTCACAGCTACTAGACCAGATTCGGTGGGCCGTAGATTGTTGCATGTATACAACGCCTGCGTGTTTCGGGCATTGCGGGATTCCCGACGCAAGCCTGATGCAAGACCCTCCTTGAGTGTAAGAGAAAATTCCTTCATTTCTTTGTTGGCTTCCAACCATGTTCGACAGCACGTAGTAGCCTCGCCTGTGCTTCAGCCTTCCGTTTCGTTGTGCGCTTCGAGTGCACCTGGCTCGGTGTGCGTACGCGATACGTCCCGTCTCGGTTCTTCGATACTTGGACTGGCATTCTCCACCTCTGCAAGAAAATCCTTCGTCTTTTGATAGACACCTTGTGGCACAATGATAAAGGCCAGCCAAACCCCACGAATACCACTCGTTGAATCTACCATTCGCACGACGTAACGATCTCCTGCAAGAACAGGAAACTCCAACTCGCTTTGGTTCGCCCCACGATGAATTGTAAAAGGCTGAGTTACAAGTGTGGAAAATTGCTGAGCAGCAGTATACAGCTCGCACACAAGCGTTGTCTTCTCCACTTCGAGTTTGTCTACAATAAACTGAAGAGCACTAACCATGCCCGATAGAGGAATTAACACTCGGAACAAAACACCTTCGGTATCAGGCTCAACAACATACTGCGAAAGAGGTATAGGAGTATGAATAACCACCAAAGGCGGCTTTTGTTCCTTCTTCTCTCGTGGAAAAAGAATTGTCGTTCTTGGTTTTTGTATCATTACACTCTTTCTATGGTGAAATGTCCAGAACTTCTTCCCAGGTTTTAGCTCCATCAGTGTTCACATACACTTTGTCTGTATCCGTCTCAATATATACCGACCCTTTAGGAGCTGTAACATTATTATTCGCTGTAATAGTGCCATGAAGAAGAGCCACACCACCACCTGATGGCTTTGCAATAACAACACCATGCGTAGAGGAGTTTGCGTCGTCACTATCTCCATCAGCATTAACACAATGCAACTGACCTGTTATAACAGTAACAGTCTCTGCACCATTGGTCAAAACTACGGTCGTAACGTCAGTGCTTTCGTTCCAAGCCATTTTACGTCTCCTCTATCAATTCGCATCTATTGTTTCAGCCCATACTTTAGCACCGGTAGTGTTTGTAAAAACCTTATTTGCATCTGTCTGTACATACTGAGATCCTGCTGGTGCAGTAACCTTATTATTCACCGCAAAAGCTCCATACATGACAGGAGAATGAATACCCATCAAACCAGCAGTGGGACGTATCGTTGTAGACAAGCCAGCCACCAATACTGAGGTAGCACCAAACGTAATAACTTCTCCTGTAATAAGATCCAAATTATCTCCATTACAAGATAGTGTTACAGTTATTCCGAAATTTACCTCGTCCCAAGCCATAGGTATAAATCCTTACGCTGTAAAGTCGAGAAGCTCGACCCAGTACCGCTCACCACCTGAATTACGATACAGCTTTTCGGTAACAGTATCCACAAACAAAGAACCATCTGGTGCAGTTACAAGGCCATTTGGAGCAAACGCAGCATGAAGTACAACACTATGATATTTCTTTCTCAATGTTACAGTACGGCTAGTGGTTCCATCCAAACCAACACCGATAGCCGATCCAGTAATCATTTGAATACTTACACCATTGCATTTAAGCGTCGCAGTTACACCAAACGAACCTTCATTCCAAACCATTCTAGTTCGCCTCCAATTCTGTCATATCTGCAACCTCTTCAAGAGCATAGTCAATTTGAATCCCACGTATGCCCTCTCTTATTGCCACCATCCAATCCTTCGCACCTTCAGTATTGCGATAAAACGTCTCAAGTTGATAACAAGACGCGTGTAGAAGAACTTCTGGATGCCGTTCTGTCCACCACGACTTGTCCCAATCATTCGACAGTAAAGGACTGTCAAAATAGCCGTGTAAATCAAGCGTTTTTGCCGTCTCCGTTGGTGGTACGATCACTAATGTCTTATACACATAGTGGTCCCCCATGAAAACGCCTTCTGTCCCGTATTTATGATCAAGGTTTTTTTGCAGAGACAAGTCGTTTTGCACAGGGGACACACCAGATGGCACGATCGCATAATACAAAGAGCTACCTAAGTTGTTGGCTGCAATAGCTCGTTGTCCAGGAGCAATCGCCGTTATACCTTCCAGCAAATCTGGATGGTTCTCCAAAATCCATTCAAAAGTTTTTTTCGTCAACCACGTCCGCGCAGTTGAATCAACCATATACATTTGCAAAATGGCCCTACACCTTGGCACAAACACAACAAATTGACCACTCTCAAGGTTAATGAAATGCCGAGCTACAGCCTTATGGAAATCTCCCATACGATCCAACATACGTTGGCCAGCATTGATAAACCAATTCGCCCCGGTCGCGGTGGAGTTATCCAAATCCGCTCGACCAGTCGCCATCACGAATAGATCTCGCATTTCAAGTAGGGCCATTTTGCAACTTCTTAACTACAAGCTAGATTAATTATCTACCCCGACATTATTGATAATGCCATGAGCCGACGGATAGTGCAGTTCAAGACCAGCCTCTGTTGTGTAGTCCTCTTCAATACCATCCTTACCAGATCCACCACCTTGAAGCCACGTCTTGTCCTCACGGAAGAAAGTATCGTCGACGTAGCTGTAAGTCATTTTCGCTGGTTCAAGAATGAGCATCATATAACGATTCGTGACCTCATACGAAAACAGAGGATGACTCTTCAAAAAGATCGTACCAAACGGCGTACGCCATCTTTGAATGTCCATACCAAAGGCTTGAGACTCTGGTGTAAGGTTGATTTGACCTGTTTGCTTTGCAAGCCGTTGAATACCAAGTAGAGCACCACTACCACAAAGGGCCAACTTCTCGGTCTCACCATTGCGAAACATGATCTCCAAAATTCTATCAAGGAATTCCTCACCAGCTTGCAACCAAGTTGACGATGACGTCGCGTCATCCGTGGCAAAGTCCACGACAGTACTCGCAGAGCCAGCCGTGATCATTTCGATGATGCCTTTCGTAAAGTACTCTGGCTTTCCATTTGCACCAGTTCCTTGATAACCCTTACCGAAGATAAAAGCCTTCTCCATTTCAATTCCATGAAACTCCAAGGCGTCCCGTCGAGCCTCTTTGAGAGGATCTTTCACGGTGCGCAGTTTTGTCCGATATGCGGTCCTTGTCATATCTACCGCATTGCGGAAGATTTGCGCTTGGTTATCAGACTGTACCACCTCCTGCGCAACGGCTTCTGGACGCTCGCCACCCTGCGGATTTGCCGTGCCAATGATCAGAAGGACATCAACAGTTGTCAAGTTGTAGGTCCCAGGGGTGCTGCCATTGTCGTCAATTTCAATCAACTTGACACCGATAGATGAACTCGCCCCGTTGATACTAATGCTTACGACCTTTCCACGAAGATCCGTGGCAGAATCACTCGCGTCACGCATAAGGACCACGTGACCTTCAATAAAGTTCCCAGCATTTGCAGCAGTCATCTTGAAGTAGACGACGCCACCGATCTGACCAATCGTCGCAAGATGTGTCGCACGAACATACTTCGTGATAAGCGTAGGGTCAACATAAGCCTCATCCGCTGTGAGACTCACGCGCTGTGTAGGAAGAGCCTTCGACCACCAATAGAAGATTGGTCCTTCCAGGAGCTTTCGAGTAGGCATCCTGCTTGTAAGAGCCGTTAGTGGCATTTTGCCATTCGGCATTTCTCGAAGAATCCCTGCCCGCCAATTTGCATCAAGTTCATTAGCAACAAAGTCACTTGTACTTCTCAATCCCAAAAACGAAGTCATTTTTACTCTCCTATATGTAAATTCAAAGCCTACAGCTTAGATAATCTAAGGCGTAAGATAGATTAGGTTGAGACTTCTAATAGGTTGTACCAAAAGCGCCCATCGCAGTAGATCACAAGCAGATCATGCAGTGCTGTAAGCACAACATCTGTGAACTGTCCTGTGTCCTGATATGCGTCATTTGGAGTAACCGTCACAGCTGTCACATCCTCAGAACAATGAAACGTATAAATACGTCCAGCAGCCTCAGCGATATCCGGGAGCGTGATAGTATACGTTGCACCTCGGCAATCAACAACTTGCTCGTAAGGAGCTAGTGCCGTAGTTCCCGACACACCTTTTTGTGCAAGTCTTTGCCGCGACATCGCTCGCAAAAACAAACCAAACATTTTTCTTACCTCCATTATTTCAAAGTTAAACTGTCGAATTACGGAGTTGTAACATCGAGCAAGCTATACCAAAAGCGACCATCAGACCACAACACTAACAAATCATGTTGTGCCTTAAAAACAGCGGTCGAAAATTGGCTTTGATATGCATCATTGGCAGCAACAGACACTTCCGTCACAGCTTCAGAACAATGAAACGAATACATTCGTCCAGCAGCCTCTACTACATTCGGAAGAGTAATGGTATATGTTCCTCCACGCACATCAATGACTTGCTCATACGGTGCCAACGTTGTAGCTGCCGCAACGCCTTTCTGCACAAGTCTTTGTCGAGAAAAGCTACGCAAGTGCAAACCAAACATTTTTTCTTTCCTCCAATAGTTTATATTTCAAAGAGTATTTAGGAAAACTCAGACGCAAGAACCTGAGCTATTAACGCACGTTGTTCCTCTTCTACCCCACTAGGACTTCCTCTTCGAGGCAACCTTGCTCCAGGCGCTGGAGCAAAACCTGGTTGTGTTGTTATAGGCACTACAGGCGCAACCGTAGGCGCAACTGCTTCAGGCTCTCGTGCCCTTTGAATCAAAGTCTTCACACTCTTCGCTGTTTCCGTCATTACGTCCTCCAACAGCATTGTTGGATTTTGCGCAGAAACCTGCTGCGCTGTATGAATGACAAGACTCCTAAATTTGCCTAACTCTGGATTTGCCCGAAAGAAATCAATAGCCAATGCTTGCCGACGTGCTTCCAATGCAGCACTACGTTCGACAACTGGCAAGACTGATCTCATCGCCTCTTCTCGAACAGCATTTCTTACTTTATTCAAAGCATGGTTGAAAGCCGACGCGCTCTGAAATATGTCCGCAAACTCTGCCTCCGTGACATATTCCACATAGTCCACTGGAGCGGCCAATGGCACAACGGTGGCAGAAACAGGTGGCGCAGGTGCCACCTCTGGTGCCATCGTTGGCGTAGGCTCTGGCTGTTTGTAGCCACTCACCGCTTGTTGTGCCAACTCTTCGATACGAGTAAGTAACTGCTCATGCTGCTCACGAGAGAGCGTAACTTCTCCCGTCGGAGCCTCTGCAACGACCACGGGAGTAATCTCAGGAGCAGAGACAGGAGCAGGAGAAGGAGTAGGTTGAGGCACTACCTCCGCTTCTGCCTTCGGCGTTGGTGTCTGCACTGGTGCAGGTTCTACGATAGCCTCAGCCACCACAATCTCCTCCACAGGCTTCTCAACCACGTCTGTGGATTCACCTAAGGTCGCAAGCTGCTCTGCCGATGGCGACTCTTCTGATATAGGTTCGCTCCCGCCCAAAACGGCCTGAACCTGCTCTGACACGTTGTTACTCTCTGCGATTGTCATAATCCGCTGTCCTTTCTTCCTCATCCTCACTCAACGCTTGCAAAATTTCACCCGGCAGAAGCAACAGAGCATCAAGTTCCATCAAAGCCCCTCTGTTCAACATTGCACTTTGCTCTTTCGCTGGATCGTTTATGTCCCGCTGAATTGAACGCTTTCGTGCACGAAGGCTCGCTGAAAGCTCTGCCCAAACAGGACTATATAGAAAATCCTTAAGTATGTTAGGTGTTAGCACTAGCCATTTCCTCCAAAGGAACAATATTCCCAGCCTGTGCTTGCTGAGCAATAGTCTCGTCGTTTACCACACGCATCTGCACCGGATTTTGCCGTCGCAAAAAGCTAGGTAAGTCCTGCGCGCCAGAGACACGTGCCACATGCAGAAAAAGGCGGAAAATGTCAGCACGCTGAGCCACCTCCGGAATTGCAGCAGCAGACTGCAAAATTTGAACCCAAACAGCAGGGTCTGCTCCTTGTGAATTCAATTCTGTTGGAACAATGTCATAATCAATCAACAACTCGTCGGGGCGCACAGGACCGTAAAAGTTAGAAGTTCCTGGCGCATGACCATATTCCTGCAACAACACTTCTTCAAGTTGACCAACAGTTTTAACATAAACTTCCTGAGTCATAAACTGCTGCGTATGACTTGCCAGCATATATTGAAGATCCCAATGCGCCTGCATTGCACCAATTCGAGCACCCTTGTCGAGACGCGCCATCGCACCTGAGCGTGTGCCTCTAGCTTCCTCTGCACTCCTCCGTTCGCCACCCTCACGCATAATGCCTTGGACACTATCAGGTGTCCCTGTAACACGTTGGATGATGTCGATCAAGAAGGGTATGTTCTGCACATGTCTCTCAGTTACGTTGTCTACTGTCAATTGTTGTATCGCATCCTTCACGCCACGACCCCACACGCCTTGTCGGAGACGTATAAGTTTTCCTGGTCCTCGCTTCTTCAAATCGTCCATGTTTATCATGAAAGGATCAACAACAGTCATTCCATTTATGCTCTTACGAACAGCCGTCAAATGCGTCGAAAGCATCCAGTCCGTTGCCCTCTGAAGGCCATGAACGACCTCCAACTTCGACGTAGGCATCACGCTATGACCATCGCTATCAGGGGCACAAACAACGACAGGAAACAGCCCATGTTCTAAGCCAGCAGGTCGAGCTTGGTTGACAACGCTTTCGGCACCTACCGCGAAGAACCATTTCTCTGGATATTCACTTTTGCCTAATTTCCATTCCGCTGGAATTAAATTGATATACATATAAACAGTGTCTATTGGCCTGGTATTTTGCTCTGACGAAGTCATCGACGACATAGCAAGACGATCCCTTTCGCTACGTCCTTCACGCCACAATGTACTCTTGCCCAACACATTCTTAAGATACCGAACGTTAAAAATATTTCCTTCCGAATTTTTTTCTTGATCAAGCAAGCCTGGATAGTTGTCTTGATGAAGCCATCCAACATACTCACCACGTTGCACTTCTTGAATAGGAACGTTAGGGTCTGGCAAGAACCTATATGGATCTACCACCTGCAAATGGTTACCCTCAAATTGAGTGACTTCCACCTGTTTCCTTTTAGGAGACAACCCAATCCAATTACCCATGACACCAAAGAAGCCATCGTTGCTTTTTACAGTTCGCAGCCCGCGACGAACCTCCCACACCGGAGCCAATACACCAAAGCCATAAACAAAGGCATCCCGCCACATTGTGTACAATGCAAGACCAAACTTGTCGCGCATTGCTTGTAGCTGAATGATAGCTTCTAGTAACGCTGCACCAACTGCGTCCTCCGGGCCAACACCTTTATATCTAAATAATGGTGTCCGCAAAAACGCCTCCATCCAGTAGGTTAAAAGTATATCCAACGTGGCATAGGTAACAGGCACTACAACAGACACTGGCTTTCTGTCATCGTCATCTTTCACAGCCTTTTCTGCATCAGATAGCGCAACATAAGCCGTCAAAGAGTGCTCAATTTTATGCCATCCTTCTTCGCGACTTTGTATAAGCCTACTGCTATCTTGCGCACGACCCTTTACCTCGGCCACAATACGTCGATGCAACATGCTTCCTGGCTTCAGATCAAGTCCAGGAGGATAAGCATACGAAATATCCCGATCCGAACCGAAAAGGTTCATCGACATGCCACGAGAATCAGGATTGTTGAGTGTAACGGGCATTTAAGGTTTCCTGTTTACCAATAGGTAATCTTGTAGGTCAATGTTCCGGTCGTGTTTTGATCCAGAGTCACTGTTAACGTCGTCGAAGAAACCGCCGCAGTCTTTACGTAGGCATCCGCACTATTTGTCTGGAAATTCGTAGTGACATGATAGCCAGTCCCCCCAGAGGCAAGAACAGTAGCCGTGTCGGAAGACTCATCGGCAAGATCAATACTACCCATCACAATCCCGATGATCGGCGTAGCCGACGCACCCACCGAAAGGGTTCCGGTCGTGCTGACGTTGCCGTGGAGCGTAGCGGCTCCATGCAACTCAAAGGTGCTTGTCAGCACGGTGGCTCCGTCAAGTCGTGTGGCACCATCAGCCTCAAAGGTGCCGGTGAAATAGGCATCGTCGCCGTTCTGTGTCAAGTCCGCCGTCCCAGCACCAACCTTTAGGTTGCCTGTGACGATAGACAAGCCCCGCGTCGCTGCCATGGTAAGATGCAAATATCCACCATCGTTCTTGTGGAAAACCGCCGTCTCACCCGTTTCATCCGTGAAGGTGAGGGATGGTGAGTGGGTGGCGCTGTCGTCCAACAACATATTGCCGTTGAAGTAGGAAGCGCCAAACGGCAAAGCCGCCGTGCCTAAAGTCAGTTCCCCGGCTGCAAACGGAGTAAGGGCCGCACCCGTCAAGACCAGTTCGGATACCGGATCAGCCGCCGTTGTCCCAGCCGTCTGGACAGCAAAAGTCAAAGTGCCATCCAACGTCGTCGACGTAGGGTCGGTTATAGTCATCAAGATCGTGGCATAGGTCGCGTCACTTGGTGTAACATCGTTATCCTTGCTTTTAAAAGCAAACGTCAGAACATCACTGACAGCAGGAGAGGCACTATTCGAGTTAATAGCAAACGTGCCTAGAGCCGCAGTCGCACCACCGAAAATGATCTCCACCGTATTGTCTGGAGTATTAGTAATAAGCTCGCTGTTTTCCAGTGTAATGTCACCACCTGGAGTCGAGCCATCACTACCAGAGAAAGACCCTGTGACCACCAAGTCGCCAGTAATGTCCGCATTACCCCCAACGGCTAAATCATTGTTGACAGTTAAGTCGCCACCGGACTTAAAAATTTCGACATCAACACCATCACTCTCAATGCCTGCCTTCCGTAAGTCTCCGAAGATACTCGCGTGGGACATCGTTGCAATCAACATCAAGCTACAAACAAGGAACAACCTCTTCATCTTGTTTTCTCCTTTATATTTTCACGACTTAGATTAACTAACTCGTAGACTTTCGCGGCCTCTTCATCTTTCTGTACTTTACGACTACGTTTCCAAGCTGCCCGACCACCAATTCTCACACTCCAATACACTAACTCTCGTTGATACCAAGGAACATTAAGACGAAGCATGAGATCCAAAAAAACCAAGTCAGCTTCTTGCCGTGAGAGTTCGCCTGTATGATAGAGCCGATCGTGGACGATAGCAGCCGACGCTATTTTGCCCCAAGGAGCAACAAACCACCAAAAAATTCGTGGAATGTTAGCGAGATCAGAAACAAAACCAACCGGAACCGTGATCCAATAGCCAAGGGAGCGAACCACAAATGTTTGCAACAATTTGACAGTACGATAACCCTTCATAACCAGCAGGAATTTATGCAAGTTTGTAATTGAATCAGGAATCATTCATCAAACCTCTTCCCAACGAGCCGCACCACCCGTTCGTACGTCCAAATGGACACGACCAGGGTAAATCCCTATTCCACCATCACGAAAATAGTCCACTTTCGCTGCGAGATCAGCCAACTTGTTAGCCGTCCAAAGTGGAGGAACGAGAACGTCAGCCGCCAAACCGAGCGTGTGCTGACTTCCAACAGAACCCTCAATCTCTCTATTATGACGAATGCAACGGAAACCGCTCTCTACAACAAGGGGACTACCAATCAAATCCCGTAGCTGTTGAAGACACTCGATCAAATCTGTTCTTATTGGTGCAGAATGCTCACAGCAATTCTCACCCTTGCAAACAAATTCACTACGCGAGAAGTTCTTTGAAAGGTCACCCACAAACTTAAGCTCCCCAAACCTTGCTCAGCACGATGAGCATACCTGTGACAGTTGCTCCAATAACAAAAAGACCAACTGTGGCTGCTACCCACTTCAGGATTTTCGCCATTTGTTCCAAGCGATCGATTCGTATTTTTATGCCAGTACGACCGCCATTACCCCAAGAGGCACTGGTGTATACAATTTACCTGCTCTACCAGTTGGTCTATTCGTTCGTGCATCAAAGAGCACGGTGTGACGCAGTCAACAGGAGATGTCATTTGCATTCTCTTTAATCATCAAACTGAAGTTCAATATTCACAACAATGTCGTCAAGGGTAATATTGTAAGGCGTCGCCCCACTCGTGGCGAACAGCCGTGCTGAAAGAATATCATCAGCGCTAAAGGTGAATGTATCGCGCGCTATCACATCTTTGACTGACTTGTCGTTGGCTACGTTAGAGGTAAGTGCCAACGACAGAATCGTCGCACCGTTCACCATAAACTCAATCTGTAGAGCATCAACCGCCCCCGCATAGGCGGTCACGTCGTAGTTGCAGTCCATTGCAACTATAGAACCATCATTGGGAGCAACCCGGAAACCCTTTGTAGCGGTCTGTGTGACCCCACCAACATCCATATAATGCGATGAATCGCCCGACGCCACATTGAAATTAATAGCGGCGACGTGGGTCATTTGGTGCGTAGAGCGACTGCCGTTCAGTTCGCCGGTGATTGTCACGTCCTGGGGGAACAGCCAATCCTGGTCAGCCTCAACTGTCGCAGCCAGGGTATTATTCGTGTAGATCGTCAACGCAAGATTCTCGCGCTGGCGCAATTCAGCAACTCCAGCTCCCGTTATCCCTACGTCGAAGCCATCCGAAGCCGTTTGACCTGTTATCGCTCCTGTCGTGAACTTATGGTAATGAGTCGTGTTATAACCGCCATCCTGGTGCAGCCGAGCAGCAGGCGACGTCGGCATCGAAATTCCAATGTGCCTTGTGGCCCTGGAGATCCACAACGGCGACCCAAGATAACCACCAGCATCGTTGAAACAATTCCAATAGAAGTTGCTTCCAGCATTGCTTCCACCCTCGGCGACGTTATCAACACCAGTGCGCCAACGGGTGGACGTTGTGGGTGAGTCACCTGTTTGGTAAATGTGTTCCTTGTAGTTACCATCAGTGCCATTAAGATAAACCTGAACTGCGCCAGAAGCATTTTTTACTTCAAGTAGGCCATTCGGAGTGCTTGTCCCGATTCCAACGTTTCCACCGTCTTCTTGCAAAACAAGATGTCTAGAACCGTCAGCATCAAGTCCTAGGTAATTGCCTGAGGTATCCCATCGCAACTCTCCATATTCTGAACCACCAGAGGTATCACCTATTATCAGTCTTGTATCAGTACCACCAATAATACGAAGAGCTTTTATTCCGCCTCCATTGATTTCTAAACTCCCCCCAGGTGTCGCCGTCCCTATCCCAACCCACTTATTCGTCGTGTCGAACGTCACAAAATCCGTTCCATCCGCCTGTGCGATGCTTATAGCCGTGGTGGAGTTTACTGATGGTTTGATGTCGCCGCCATCCGTGATAACCAGATCGGCAAACTGTGGTGAGGCTGTCGTATCGACAGCTTGGTCCTGACCATCCAGATAAGCCCACTCGTTCGTATCCAGCGTATCGCCGTTGATTGTAAAGCCCACCGCTGTAGCGCTCCCAAGCGCTACAACGAGCGATCCGGTGGTTATTTCGACTCCGTCTACGTTTATGGTCGTATATGAGGTATTTCCATCCGCCGAAACTACGCGCACGTCCGGGCGTATCTCTGCGGCATAAACGCTGTGTGCAAAGACAGCAAAAACTAAGAGGGCGAGCGACAGCTTAGATAATCTAAGCCGTAGGAGATTATGGAAATACTGCAACAATCTGACCATCCACGACAATATAGAGTTTTCCACTTTGATAGTATATGTAGGTGTTGCTGCCATTGTCTGCATCGAAGATGATTTTCTTCCCCTCGTCGAGTTCTAAATCTCCACCAGCTGATAGCATATCAACGCGGCGAAGCACATGGTCGTCCTCAGTAGGCGCCGAGCCAACACGGGCCTTACCATCGGTATTAAAACCCATAGCAGCCTGAGCCGGTATAGCAGGTAGATTCTCATCAGCGTCCGCGTCCTCCGCTGTGACCGCTTCATCGGGGTCGTAGTAGTATGGCCCACTGTTGCCAATGAAATAGTATTTAAGAGTGGCCACACTAGAGGTTCCTTAGTCTATTCTATACTGACTACAAAAGACAGCCCAACGAATATTCGTGTTGGCGGCTCCTGTTACTAAAACTTGGATAGACAGGCTACTAACACCAAGTGCAACACTCCACGAACCTGCATCCTCATCAGAAAAGACTTCTGTTGTCGTTCCTACTTGAGTCAATGTACCACTAATGTTTTTGAATGTTCCTGTAAGCTTGTAAGAGTTTGTATCTCCCAGACTACCACCTATATTGGCACCACCAGTCCTTCGAGCAAGAATAATAATCTCAAGTATATAAGAACGACCACTTACAGTCGTCATTGTACCAGCGACCGTCTGTGAAGCGTCCGTGGTTTCCACCATCGCATGAGCACGCTCTGCGTATGGTGTATCTATTGCATATCGTGTTCCTTCAGTAAGAATGGTGCGAAGCACAGTGTCAACTGCTGTAGTGATAGAAGTTACACTGCCACCGACAGCACTAAATAAACCATCCACACCCAAGCTTGAAACATGCATTGGTCCTTGCACATACTTTCCAGCGAGAGCAATCCAAGTTCCAGTACCATCCACTGCACTAATAGTGTAAGGAATGTCCTCTGCTGGTGTATCAGCAATCCAAGCATAAAGAGTCCACTCATTTGCTGTAACCCAACCTGTAGACTGCATAGCGAAAACAAGACGACCATAGGTGGCGTATGTAATCAAAGCCAATTCTGGAGAGGGATCATCAATATCCGCGACCGTGATCCTTCTAAGACTTCGCTCAAACATATCCGTCAGGCGCATTACATGATTAGCACTCGTCGGAGCCGTTTCGACAAAGATTTGGTCTTCGGTACGAAGACCTTCCAAGGTCGCACCGTCGGCACCATATGCATCACCATTATCATACTCATGCTGAATCGCACCTATCCAACTTTTCTTCGTGGTCATAAAACTCTCCTAAACGTCTTCCCAACCGGCAAACGCCGGTTCTAACGCATCAAGCCTTTCAAGCTCTGCGTATTCACTAGCAGGAATCTCTTCGCCAGCTTCAGAACGTCCAAAGTAACGCTCACCCAAGTCCATCATTTCAACAACGTACGCCAAGGCATCCATCGCATCGTCGAAGGCGCTACGAGGAAAGCTCAAAAGCTGGTCTTCAAGAGGACCACAAACACCGCTGTTATTATGATATATCATGCCGAGACGATACCAAGGTATAAGCGAGCGGATACGTTGTTCTTTCTTCCCACGAGGCTTTAGCTCAACGATATTAAACATTTGCCTTTTTTGCAACATATGGTTTTTGAAAGGATGAATGATGAATTCGTTCAAGGAAGTGACTTCAATGCCGACTGTTCTTGCTCCCAGCCGTTGAGCCATTCCAATAGTCTCGTCGTACATTTCATCCGGGTGCATACGCTTCATGACGAGATCCCGGACATATAGAATGTTTTTTTGTGGATCAAGACTGACGCCAACAATGGCGCTGTAGTCGGAAGTCGGCTTCACTGACTTGGCAGGATCGACGATGACGATCGTCTCAAGTGCCTTTTTGGAGTCAAGATTTAAAATGCCTTCGGTTTGTTCCGCACCTTCGGTATAGTACTTAAAATAGCTCTGGCGAAATGTCGCATCATCACGGGAGATTTCATCCCCACACATTTCACGGGCAAAGGCGTCAGTGAGACCACGTTCCGCAAACGTGTTATATTCTTCTTGAATGCGTTCAGTTGTAAGATAATTTGGAAAGAGACTTTGGTGAGCCTCGTCCCAAATACGTAAGCGCACAACGTTGCCTGCAAAACGTGAATCGTTAGCCAACCGAGCAAGAACACTACGCTCGTGTAGCAAGCTACCAATAAAGATGAACCGGTAGTTTTCCTTAGCCTTGTCGCAAGAGAGCATCAAATCCGTGCTGACCCACTCCCACTGCTTTTTACGATACTCCTCGTTTAAGACCAACTCACTGTCTTCCAAGTCGTCAATGACAAACAGATCTGGTCGCCAGTTGCGATAGAGCAAACCACGAACTTGCTGTCCACTGCCACGCGGCAAAACCTTGATGTCAGTTGCCGTAACCCAAGCATCCTTTGCGAACGCGTCACTTTTGACCGAACCAAAAAGCTTTGTAAAATAAGAATTAGTAATGAGTTCATTCTTGAGGTTCTCAGTCTGTTCGACTGCATGAGTGGCACTCTTACCAATGTAAAGAATATGCCTTGCAAGCCGAAAGAGCACATGGCGTATAACAAAAGCCCTCACGATAGTGGTTTTTCCAATACCACGAGGGGCAATGATAAGAACAAATTTCTTAGTTGGATCATCAAGAACACGAAAGAGTTCATCGTGAGGAGAGTCAAAGAGACGATCAAACGTATCTGGCATAAAGAGTTTCGCAAGCGCACGAGTGTCGCCAGAGCAGCATTCTAGCATTTGAGACAAAGAGGGCATTTGCTCTTGGTCTGCGACACTGGACCGAGACGCTAAGTGAACTGAATCCCAAGTATTGTCAATGCGTTCGGCTACGTTAGGCACTATGTGCTCTCCACCAAGAAGGGAAAAAGACTGTGGGAAGTACTCATCATCAACAGTTAGGAACCACATTTCCAAGGCAGGGTTCCACTACCACACCTATAGACTATCTCACATCGACGTTTCCTCCTACATCCCTGTTACACGCAACACCGGCGTTGTCAAGGTCGTAAACGTTCCGACTTGACTAATCGGAAATAACTTGATGGCGCTGCCATCAACAACAACGAGTTCGTTTTGATCAAGCGCAATATCATAGACCGTCGCGCTGCAAAGCGCCGTAGCAGATGTGCCACTATCATTTAATTTTATATAAATGACGCCAGAAGTGCCACTTCGGTTATTCAGAAAAATAGCACTTTTGCAGGGTGAAGAAAACGACAAGATGCTTGCGTTCGAGGAACCATAGACAGTTCCTGTTGCAGCACGAGTTGTGAGTAAAGCCCACGACAAGATGCTGGTTAGCGCCAGGACGATGACAAAGCCGAATGCTGCGAAAGATTTCATTTTCATGTTGTTCTCCTAAGACGTTACGACCTTGACTTCACAGGGCGTGTTTCGCAGGACACCTGCGTCACGAGCGCGTTGCTTTAGTTCTTCAATATCTTTGCCATTTAAATGCACATTTTGCGATTCAATCTGCACCTTTTGCACCGGAGCTATACCTGCACAAGCAAGCAGATGCATAGAGACTTTTGCCCGCACTGCCGCGGCGGCACTTGGATTTGCACGAATTCGTTCTAATTCTAAAATGTTGTCAAAGGCTGTTTCTTGAATGTGCGTTAAGACTTCGGCGACTTGCCGATCAGCGGCGCTTGCAAGTCCTTCACGATGGGCTATACCTTTACCACTATTTCGGATGATCGAAACCTGTTGTTCAGAACAGCCTACTTCACGAGCGATATCCTTGTTTGACTGACCAAGAACCAACCTTCGGTTGACTGCCTTATGTCCGTCATGCAGATTTCGGAGGTGAAACTTCCGTTGACCTGATGGAAGGCGTTGAACGTTTCGCACGTTTTGGCTTTCTTCCTAACATTCTGAGAATCTGCGCACCACTGGCGAAAACCGCAGGACCATAGAGTTGTGCTTTAAATGGTATGCGTCTAGATGCCTTTGGCAGAACGTTCCAGCCAAAGCGACCAATGAAGAGTGCAGGCCGTTTTGTTTGTTGATCATGGCGTTGGTCTGTGTTTTCGACCTGCACTCTTGTTCTCCAAAGAATCCTCACCCAATGTAGTGAAGGCGGTTGCCTTCCCAGCTTGCCTTATTATAGCTTATTGCATATGCAACATGCAAGCAACATGCTTCCGGATTACTTTTTTTCTCCTTTTTTCCCACGAGTTAGATTATCTAAGTCGTAAGGCTTAGGGCTTTTTTTTTATTCCAAATGTCGCACCTTGTTTTACACTATACGTATCGTGGAAATGCTTGATATAAGACAAAGAGGCCCGAGATCCCCCTGACCGGGGGTGGTGCGCGGACCACTAACAACGTGGGATGTGAGACGTAAACCTGTGGGTTTAAAGGTTTCTACCAACAAACATATCAAGACGTCGATGATTTTTCTGCTATAATTTATAATGCTGCTAAAGAGGTTTGTTTTCCGACTTCGCTGGCTTCAAGGCTTTTCAAATGTTGCATGTGATTTGTGATTTATTTGTGCCCCCCTCCCATGCCCTCTCAAAGCAAGAGGCCATTCTTTCTCTCGTCAAAGATATTTCTCTCGTCAAATGTTATATTATTAATATAACAATGTCATATATAAAATGGTATATATTAATAATATAGGATAGTCATATAATATAATATAGTAGTATATAATATAGTAGTATAATATAATAATCCTACGACTTAGATTATCTAAGTCGTCATAAGCAAAAGCGGCCCGGATATAGAGGCCATAGGGGAGGGGGCACAAAAAGATCACAAATCACAAAAGATGCAAAAAGTTGCATTATAGAGAGGCAAAAGTGTGCACATTTGCAACATTGGGCATGCCCAAAGCATCAAGCCAAAAGCCTTGGCAGGCTTTGCAAGATCAATGGATTCAATGATATAAATAAAATGTTGCATCTGCAATATTTGGGCATGGCGATTGCTATCATATATAAGCGAGGCCGGCAAAGGCCAGCAAAAGTTCCTTGACAGATTATGCCGACTTAAGATTCCAAGGCATTGACCTCAAGAAAGCGGGAAGCCTTACTATGGCTATGACTATGACTGAAGCGCAAGTAATTGCCAAGCGTGCTGTGGATAGGAAGAAAGCAGATCAAGCGCTGATAGCAGAAGACTACAATTACCACCTCGATAAAATATTTCAAGACATCGCCGCAGAATTCCGCGAGAATGGAAAGGAATTGATAAGCCTGGACTTCTCAAACTTTGAACCACCCATTTTCGATTCCTGTCAAGAGGTTTGGTCATTCTTTGACAAAATGACCCATCGATTGATCAAACACTTAGCCAATCTATATTAACAAATATACCAATGCCTTGAAACCTTAAGTCGGCAAACCGATGCAAGATTCCTTGGCATTTATTCTAAAGCGGGAGACATGCCAATGCTAATACCCACAAAAAGAACGCCGCTTTCGGTCCCCGACAAGCATCAGCTTCGGATCGCTCATAGAACGCTCGAAATGTCAGACGTCGGGGCGTTCATCATGGGCGGGATGACAAAAGCTAAGGCATCAGAAGTCATCCAACGTTTAGGGAAGGGTGGGGGAAAAACAGTGAAGTTATCCAATTGCTAACGACAATTCAGTGTAACACTCAGAAGGTTTCAAGGAAATGCCAAGAAACCTTGCATCGGCAAAGCTAGTCCAAGTTTCCCTTGGCATTGACCCAAGAGCGGGAGCGCCTTTATGGGACATAAAATACGCAAACCTGATCTTAGCCCTGAGCAATACGTCGAGAAGTATAATCCTAATCGAGAAGAAGCTGTAAGAGAAAACGCATCGCGGCGGATGCGAAGGGTCAAAGAAATGATCCCCCTTCCACCCAAGTCACCTTCAAAAATAATAAGCATAGCTTACAAGCGGGATGGAACGTATATCGGCGTCGTCAAAGATGAAGACCTTGACGACGTGGACCCATCCTGGATCATCAAGAGACAAAAGGCAATTTAGTCTTAACCAATGCAAGCAATAACCAGCTGAAAAACAATGCCAAGGAAATCTTGGACTAGCTATGACTAGCATGGTTTCCCTTGGCACCTTATTTCGAGAAAACAGAAGGAAACATTATAATGTCAGGACTTGCCACAACGGGAAAAGAATTTAAAAAACTCCAGGTGCTAACAATTAGCGGCATCCTTCGGAATGAAGGAATAAAAAGCCTTGCTTGTATTATAGCCGAGGGCATTCGAGGATGTTCAGAAAAACCGCCAATGACGTACAACACTAGCTTGCTACTTTCTGTTCTTGACAGAATTACTATGTCAAACGAACCCTAAAAACCTCTTTTCAATGCCAAGGAAATCCATGCTAGTCATTTTGCCAACCTAGGATTCCTTGGCATTTCACTTTGAGAAAAACAGAAGGAATACACAATGTCAAGACTTGTCACAATGAAAAAAGAAGAACTTGAAAAACTTCAAAAGCAAGTAATTGCCGAGGTCATTCGGACTGAAGGACTTATATTCCTCGCAATATGGATAAGAGAAGCCATCGAAAAAAATTTACAGGAAGACAAATCCACAACTTCAGTCGATAACTATATAGACAACTTGATTGAATACCTCCAAGATGTAAAGGACTAAACACCTCCAAAAAAATGTCAAGAAATCCTAGGTCGGCAAACTTACAGCATAGCTGTAAGACATTTCCTGAAAGGAAAGAGACATGAAAGATTATCTCTATCCAGTATGTGTTGCGACCGTCGTCCCTGATGGCAAAAACGCCATTGCCTCCAAAGAGGTCGAGGTTCTCAGCCCCAAAGACGGCCAGCAAAAGAAACGCTTGCTTCCTTTGTTGCACGTCATGGTTCCAATGCTCTATCCGGAGAATTGGGAGGACTTCAAAAAATTCCTGGAATTTCTCGGTTTCGACAAATCCAGGGATCTTCTCCTGCGAGGCGCAACACTGGCGTCGCAATCCTCGGTCGCCAACGCGATGAAAGAGAGCTACCGAATCGCTCGCGTGCAAAATGGTCTCAATCCCGACCAGGCCGTCGAAGCGGGCAAGGCCGCGGGAAACAAGGAAATCGCGGACCATATCGTCGAGACGCCTCTTGGTAAGCTCTACGATTTCTGGACGACTCGACGGGCCGAGCCAAAAGAAAGGATGCCGGTTTGGGCGTCCGAGGCCGACATGATCACTGTCTTGGGCGAGAAAAGAGGCAAGAAGGCCATTGCCACCGGAAAGAAAATCCGCAAGGCGGATTTGGATGTGATCGCGGCGATCAGCGGCTAAAGGTCACTGAATAAATTGCTGATGGTTAATACATTCCAAGGATTGCCAGGAGGTCCAAAAAAGCCTTCTGGCTTTCCTTGCACTTTGGCACCTATGGGCGGCGCGGCGTGGACAGTGACACGCAGGTGGGTCCAACACACACCGGGCAGGATAACCGTGTGGACGCAGTTTGGAGATCTGGTATATCTCCAAATGAGACTGTGATACAGCCCAAGTCGGTGCAATTCCGGCCGCCGCCCAATCCTTTGAAATAAGAAAGGAAACGAAAGGTGGAAGGACATGAATAACTTACCGACGATCAAATTAGCCGCTTTCGCTACGATGTTAGATCCTGCAAGGTTCATCGGTAAAAAGGTCTTCGTTGGGTCAGCACCAGTTGTCTACCGCAGAAAGCGGTCAGTGAAGTTAAGCGTCAGTGAAACACGACCACAAAGACCAAAATCGCATTTTGAGGGTCTTTCCGTCGAGGAAAGACAATGGCGTAAAGCCAAGCGGAGAACCAAAACACAAAGAATTAGACCAAGCAAGCCGATGTACTTTGCGGAATTTAACGAAAAGACCAAATTGATCAAATGGAAACGATGACAATCAATTGTAGGCGGTGCGGCGTGGACAACCTTTCACGACAAATAAATGTCTTATAAGACTTTGACCACTTAGATTCGCTAAGTCGTAGGATTGAACAACTTAAGACGAAAGAGATTCACAATGCTAAATCGACACTTGATAGCGAACGAATTGGACTATAACCGATACATCACGCCTCTAGGCCAACGTCGGTATCCATCCTATTGGCTTATGGCGTTGCGACTGATGTGGCGCATCCCGTGGGCGATGCTGTGTCGGATTGGAGAGCGAAAGGAAGAGAAAAGTGACATTACTTGACGCACTTAATGAAATACAACAAATGTCAAATGGAAGGTTCTGGGAATTACAGGTAGTATTCCTTCAGGATACTGGCCCCGTCAGGGTGCGGCACCACGCAGTCATCTACTCGGTTGACGCTACATTGAACAAGGCTAAAGAGGGTTCAGTAAGGAGCGCAGATTCTCTACATGCTCTCATCAACACCATGAGAGAAAAACACCCACCTCGACAATCTATCCCATTTGACGTCGCTTGCGATGTGCAAGCTACAATCCACAACGTAGAGGAAGGACAACCAAAATGAGCTTTGAAAGTTTAACTCTTAGGTTCGTCAAAGACAGCCACAACATTTCAGGTTGTACGATCTACCGCCTAGAGAAAACTCTCTGCAACAACGGTGTCATGGTCCTTGCAACTGGCTTGGTCTTTACACCAGGAGTTGTTGAAGAGTCGATTCTCAATCACATAAACAAGTTGCTCAGTGAAGACGAGCGCGTGGAAGAACTTGAACGAGCCTTCAGGCGAGGTCATGAAGAGGGCATTGAAGAGGGCTTTGATCAAGGCTACGAAGAAGCCCTCGAGGATATCGAATAATCTAAATGTCCAATCAACCAAAAACTTTCACCTTTACCGTTCGTTGCAACATTAGAATTTTTGCAACATTCGTGCGCTCTTGCACACAACGTGGTCTCATGCCTATGACAAGGGGTGCTATTATAAATCAGGTGTTATCAGACCACTATGATCACCTTGTAGCTAGCAGACAAGTAATACCTATTACTACCATCGACGAAGCCTTGAGGGAAATACGAACCTCTGGAATTTCTCTAAATGAAAAAACTCAACGCGCGACCTTTAGGCAATTACAGATTGAAACAATCCAAATATCTTCGCAGGAAAATCCAATACAAGATCCACATGCAGAGCGCGTCGAAGAATTGTTGGCTAACTTAGAAGACTCTAAATGAAAGCAATCACTATGTCTCACGTAATGCTTGCACATAACTATGAAGAATCCCGCGTGGCTGCATGGCCACAGCCTTTCCTCGTTCAACCAAAGTTAGATGGCATTCGGTGTATAGCAACCGTTGGCGTGGCCGACGATGGTCAAGAGGAAATATACCTTCGTACTCGCAATGACAAACCTATCACGTCTTGTCCTCATATTATACAAGCCCTAGCAAAGCTGGATTTTCCCCTCGGCACTGTTTTGGATGGAGAACTTTTAGTTCCCAACAAGAGTTTTCAGGAAATCTGTTCTTTCGTTAAACGCAAGACACTACATCAACACTTCCATCTTATAGAATACCATATCTTTGATGTAATTTCGGATTTTCCACAAGAGAATAGACTCTTCTTTTTATGGAACTATCTTACAGATTTTGGTAGACAATGCCCACTGCCTGAAGACTCTCCATGCCATCTGGTTCATTGGAAACATTGCTGTCGAGAAGAAATTTCATTGCACCTACGAAAATACATAGCTCATGGCTACGAAGGCATAATCCTTCGCCATCCAACAGCAAAATACGAGTTTCGTAGATCTCCTAATCTCTTAAAGCTCAAGCCAACCCAAACCGACATGTTTCGCTGTGTGGATTTTTACGAAGAAGTCTCTATCGACGGCGAGCTGAAAAATACCCTTGGTGCGTTGGTCTGTGTCTCACCTAACAATGAGCGTTTTAGCGTAGGCTCTGGCTTCACTCGCGCCCAACGCAAGGACTTCTGGATCAATCGCGACGAACTCATAGGATCACAAATCCTCGTGAAATACCAAGAACTAACAAATCGTGGCGTTCCCCGCTTTCCAATCTTTATAAGGTTTGTGACATGATCCCATCTACAGCTTATTTTGCTCAACTTCAGGCAGAAACAGAATTTTCTGTCCAGAAAACTTCCGTGCCAGATTTTCTATCAGTGAAAATTACAGTTTCAAACCGCGACAATGTTATACATCTTTATGCTCATAAAGATACTCTACAAAGACTTACAGCAGTTTTATACATTGCGTTAAGTGAAGGAAAAACATCATGAGTAGTAATTCATGGAAAGAAGAATACTATCCAACACCTGTGGAAGAGTGTCTCGTAGAGGACGCACTTGCGCATACTAGACGTAAATGGTTAGGTCTACGAGAAGAAGCCCTTCGAAAGCATGAAGTATATCTAGATAGACAACACGTATATACCAAAGAGGGAACCTTCGTCCTTAGAATCGACAGTTCCACTTGTGCTTTGTGTTTCAT
>SDBU01001850.1_pt1 | contig 29214 bp, 23 predicted proteins | sample 2277071 | NCBI WGS metagenome assembly SDBU01 (sample SAMN10397929, study PRJNA504765) | marine sediment metagenome | isolation source: marine sediment core GS08_GC12, 126 cmbsf | place: Arctic Ocean: Gakkel Ridge, Loki's castle | collected 2008 | reverse complement strand
TACACCCCCAGCGATCCCAGCAGTACGCCCAGGATGACGCCTATCGCTCCCAGCGTGGCCGACTCGAGCAAAAACATTGTCATGATTTGGCGCCCCTTCATCCCCAACCCCACCTCCGGATTTCTCCGACTATCCTGCGTCGATCTTGGAGCACATGAACGCAGGAGGGACCACCCCGGGCGAACTCTTCGTCTTGCTGGACGAGTGGGGGTTGATGACCGGCGAAGGCGTGATGAGAGCGGCCGAGCTGGATGGCACGAGAGGTCCTGAGTGGGTGCTGATCCTTCCCGACTCGACTCGCAGGAGGTCCGCCGGCCGCACTCCGGGGGAACTCATCGTACTCGAGGGCAGCATGGGAGACCCTTATCGCATCATTTACCGCAGCAGCCAGGATGCTCTGGAGCCCTTCCGATTCGATATCCGACTCATGGAGATCGCGGATCTCAACGCCAACGGCAAGGCGGATCTGGCTTTCACCGGGGTGGACTGCGCTCACCCCATCTGTCTCCTGAGCGTGTCCGTGGTGGAGTGGGACGGGTCGGCCCTCGTCCCAATCACCGATGGGCGGATCGAGATTCCCTATCCCACCTACATGGAGTGGCTCCCGATCGGCGACTCCGCCCTTGGCCCCCGTGAACTGCATCTGGAGACAGGCTACCTGGCTGACCGGGGGTGGGGGCCGCGCAGGCCTTGGGTCGAGATCTGGCGCTGGAACGGGGAGGTCTTTGCCAGATCTCAGATCAGAGAGGCCGAGTCCGATCTCCTGGCCTTCCGGGTCATGGATGGGCACAAGGCTCAACTGGAGGGCGACCTGGACCGGGCCGACGCGCTGTTTCGGGACGCGGCCACGAACCCATGCCTGCAGGCCTCCGAATGGATCTTCCCCACTGAGGATGAGGTCGCCAATTTCCGGGCGTTCTCGTACTTTCGGCTGGTGGTCATCGCGCTGGCCCGGGGGGACCTTAACAAAGCCAGCTCCCATCTAAGGGCCCTGGAGACCAACTACCCAGGCCACGAGTTCTCCACGCTGGCGGAGCTTTTCTGGGAGCGTGGCGGCGTGGCTGGAGACCTGCGCCGGGCCTGCGGTGAAGTTCAAGACTACGCCCAGGATCATTCGGAGATCCTGACCCTGCTCAACTTCGGCTACGAGAGCCCCGGTTTCAAACCCGAGGACCTGTGTGGAGTCGCTGGAGAGGTCGAGAATCGATGACCCTGCCTCCTCTTGCCGCTCGCAGGATGGCTCTGCATAGCGCCGCGCCTGGCAGCTTCTGAGAGGGAACCGGCAGCTTTTGGAAGCCTCCCTGCTTTAGCATGGGTCGACCTTGAGAGCTGGGGTCCTCGGCCTGAGGTTCCAGCGTGGGCGGAGCCGAACCGCACCTGCGCCCAGCCATGCTTGGGAGATAGGAGGCGTGAAGTTGACCGAATCGATCCGCTCGCCGCTCCGACTCCTGGCCGTCGCCCTAGCGCTGGGAGCGTGCGCCGATCTCCTCTTCTACGGCCGACTGCCCGGGGTCTCGCTGCTGCTCTTCGCCCTGTTGTGCGTGGGAGCGCTCCTGTGCGTGGCCCGACTGGAAGGAGTGCTTCCCGCCCGGCGCAACGCTTGGCTGGTGGCCCCCTTGATCTTCTTCGCCTTCATGGTCTTCGTACGCGCATCCTTTGTCCTGACCTTCCTCAACCTCATCGCCTGTCTGACCATCGCCGGCCTGTGGGTGTATTTCTTCTCCTTGGGGAGGCTGCTTGGCCTGGATTGGTTCGACTACCCACTCGCTCTGCTTCGCGTGCTGCTATACACATTGTATTTACCGCCTCTGTTGGCGGCGGGGGTCGTCGGCGGCCTCGGAACGGGCAGAAAGGCTTGGGCGGTGGTGCGAGGGGGGCTCCTGGCCACTCCCCTCTTGTGCATCTTCGCGGTTCTCTTCTCCTTCGCCGATCCTATCTTCGCCCACTATGCGGTCCCATTCAACTGGGACATTGATCTGGGCAGCGTGATCTTCCAGACCCTTTTCGTCCTCTTCGTAGCGTGGTTCAGCGCCGGGAGTTTGGCCTACACCCTGCTGCGCCGCCAAAACGGCGGCGTGCGGGAGCCGGGTGCCGCTTCGCCGGGCGTGGGCCCCCCCCAAAGGCCAGGGGCTCCGCTCTCCCTGCGACTGGGGTTCGCGGAGGCCACCACCGTGCTGGCCTTGTTGAACGCGCTCTTCTTAGGCTTCGTCCTGGTGCAGGTGCTCTACTTGTTCGGCGGCCAGGCCAACGTCGGCGCCCAGGGGTACACCTACGCCGAGTATGCCCGACGAGGGTTCTTCGAGCTCATCGCCGTGGCTCTCTTGACTCTGGGGGTGGTGTGGGCTTTGGATCGCCTGACAGAGCGCCCAAAGCGCAAGCAGCGCATCGCCTTCCTGGCGCTGGGCCTGGCCATGGTGGGCATGGTGATGGTTATACTGGCCTCCGCTTCCCTCAGGCTGAGCCTGTACGAGTCAGCCTACGGCTACACGAATTTGCGGCTGTTCAGTCACGTTTTCATCATCTGGCTGGCCGGCGTCTTTGTCCTCTTCGTCATCGCCCTGTGCCTGGCAAAGCCTCGCCAATTTATCTTCGGGGCATTCTTGGCCATTCCAATATACTTAGCAGCCATGAACCTCATCAACCCCGATCGACTCGTCGCCCAATGGAACATCCAGCATTACGCCGATACGGGGCAACTGGATGGAGAATACCTGTCCGCGCTATCCGACGACGCTGTGCCCGTCGTCTTGGGGATCTTGGACATGGAGGAGGGACTCGAAGCCCGGGAGGCTGTGGGTGTCGCCTTCCAAGAGCGGCTTCGGTACTTGGAACACCGAGTCGCCCAAGATGGCTGGCCCGCCTATCACTTGGCCCGTTGCGATGCGCTGACCACCCTGAGAGCTCGCCGCGAGATCCTGGAGACCTTCACTACCGACGAGAGCATCCGCTCCTTGGAGCGACTACCGGACGATTTCGACTGAGTCGAACCCCCGCACTTCACCGAGCGTACGATTTTGGAGGGCGACGGAGGACGCATCTGGTGCAGTGATCGATATCGCTCGTGCCACCCGGTCTCCACGGTGAGCTTTCGGCGCTCACCGTCGGCGGGAAGATGCCGCCTGGTCCCTACTCCCCCTTGAGCCGGCTGTAGTAGGAATGGCTGGTGTAGAGGGCCGCCACGGGATTGTGGCCTGTGACCCGATCCTTGGCCACCAGCACCGTCACCGGCGCCTCAGAATGCCGAAAGAATAGGCTGTCGTGGCCCACACAGAGCCCCATCACCACATTCAGCCCCGTCCCCGCCTGGTTGAGAAGCTCGGCCTGTGCGATGGGATTGCAGAGCGACTCGAACTCGCCGGGCCGGATCTTCTCGTCCTCCCCGAGGCCCACCTCCTCCTTGGGGATGCTTCCGACCTTGCAACACACGCTGAAGACCTCGAGTCCATTGGCCTTCAGGATATCCTGCAGCAGCCTGGCTTCCTGGATCAGCCCGATGCAGCTCGCGACCCCCACTTTGCTCGTGCCCAACCGCTGGGCGAAGTGGATGATCTCCTCCACCCGAGGCTCTTTACAATAGCCCGCCGCCTCGGTCCGGGCCGCCGCCAGGGCCAGTTCTCGGTCCTCGCCCTCCTTCACGTATGCCTGCATGATCTCTTCCAACAACTCCGCTCGGGTAACCATGGGACAGAACTTGGGATAAGGCAGACTTCCAGGCTCCTCGCGACACGTTTGCACGCCGCATGAAGCGCATCGGAGTCGGAGAACGCTCTCTTGGGCCATCGCCGATCACCTCCAAGGATATCCCGACCATTTTATCCGCCTGCGCCTCCTGGGCGCAAGGTCGCGATCGTCAGCCTGCAGGCGGCTCCCCAGGGCCCACAGCGTCTGTCCAGGCAGAAGAAAGTATTACCCAGAGGCGTTGACAAGGGCCATCGATTGCCTTATACTGCGCTTCCGAAGTTCATCCCACAGCTGCAGGAGGAAAGCCGTGTTCGGTTTTGGCAAGGACAGAAAGGAGCCCCTGCACCCCAGCGCCGTCTTCCAGGATGTAGTGGGCACCAACTCCAGCTTCGAGGGCGATCTCAAGAGCGACGGAAACGTTCGCATCGACGGTTTCTTCCGAGGGTCCATCGAATCGGCGGGAAACGTGATCATCGGGGCGATGGCCAAAGTGCTGGCCGATGTCACGGCCCAGAATATCTCGGTATCGGGAGCCCTGAAGGGGAAGATCGTCGCCACGGGACGGCTGGAGATCCTGTCCGCGGGACGGGTTTGGGGCGACATATCAGTCGCTTCCCTTCTCATAGACGAAGGCGGCCTCTTCCGCGGCGAGAGCGCCATGGAGGGCGACTACGGCCCTCTCCTCCTGGATGCCCCCCGTGGAGACCAAGAAGTCGCAGAGGAGTCCGACCGGGACGAGGATTAGATCCCCAAACTATCACCCCCCCCCAGCGATCTTTATCATCCCTCGCGTGGGAGAGGAAGAGGAAGATGAAGCCCTCCATGACCCATCGGGAGCGGATAATGACCGCCCTGGATCATCAAGAGCCCGACAGGGTGCCGATGGAACTGGGAAGTTGGGAGGGCAGTACCGTCACTCAGGGCTTCTATCACCGCCTCAAAGCCCATTTCGACATTGAGACCGAGGATGTGATCGTCGATCGGATGCAGATGATCACCAAGGTCGACGAGCGCATACTGAAGGAGCTGGATGTCGACGCGCGGGGGCTTTGGATGGGACCCCCTGACAATGGTGGGAACGTGGCGTTGGATGACGAGAGTTTTCGGGATGAGTGGGGCACGATCTATCGTCGTCCTCCCGGCTCCCTGTATTACGATCCGGTGAACTTCCCTCTGGCGGGGGAGATCACCGGATCGGACATCGTCAACTACCCCTGGCCTGATCCTTACGACCCCGGCCGCACCCGCGGCCTGCGGGAAGAGGCCGAGCGGCTGCGCCGGGAGACCGACTGTGCAATCCTGCTGAACCTACCTTCGATCTGCGTCGTTCAGGCTCAGTGGCTAAGGGGATTCGAGAAATGGTGCCTCGATGTAGCGCTCGATCCCAAGCTGGCAGGAGCTCTGATGGACGCGATCCTGGATGTAACCATGGCCATGGCCGGCGAGGCCCTGGACGAGGTGGGTGACCTAGTGGACATCGTCGCCACTGCCAATGACCTGGGCACCCAGAATGGCCTCCTGGTCTCGCCCGAGACATATCGACGTCTCATTAAACCCCGCAAGCGCCGGTTTTTCGATCTGGTTAAGAGCAAAACCTCTGCCAAGGTCTCGTACCACACCTGTGGCGGGGTCTATCCCATCCTCGGCGACTTCATCGACATCGGGATCGACATCCTCAACCCAGTCCAGACCACAGCCAGGGACATGGAGCCCGCTAAACTCAAACGGGAGTTCGGCGATGAGCTATCCTTCTGGGGCGCCATCGATACCCAGAATGTGCTGCCCCACGGGACGGTGGACGACGTGAAGGCCGAAGTGGAGCAGCGTATCCAGGAGCTGGCGGTCGGTGGAGGCTATCTGGTCACTCCAACCCACAACACCCAGCCTGACGTCCCGGTGGAGAACTTTCTGGCAGTCTTCTACCACGCCCGGGAAGTCGGGACCTATCCCTTAAACTAGATCAGGTGCGCCATTTGGCTGCAGCTTCAGAATCGACAGCCGGTGCAACTGTCTCAACTTAGGAGGGTAGATTGACACCATCCACGACTCACAGGGATCGGGTTATGACCGCCCTGGATCATCAACAGCCCGATCGAGTCCCCCTGGATCTAGGCAGCATGTGCGACACCTCCGTGAACCAGGGTTTCTACCAGGCTCTCAAGGCACACTTCGGCGTTCAGGCCAAAGATGTGATCATCGACCGGATGACCCTGACCGTGAAAGTGGACGACCGGATCCTAGAGAAGCTGGACGTCGATACCCGTGGCCTGTTCATGGGCGGAGCCGATACCGGCAAGGACGTGGAGCTGGATGCCGAGACTTACCGGGACGAGTGGGGAGTGATCCGCCGCCGCCCCACCAACTCGCTCTACTACGACCTGATAGATGCCCCGCTGGCGGGCCAGATCACCATCTCCGACATCGTCCACCACTCCTGGCCCGATCCTCATGATCCCGGACGAGTGAGAGGATTACGGGAAGGGGCTGAGGCGTTGCGCCAAGAGACCGACTTCGCCATCGTGCTTGATGCCCCTTCCGTCTGCGTCCATGCCAGCCAATTCGTACGCGGCTTCGAGGACTGGTTCATCGACATGGCTCTTAACCCTTCCCTAATGGAGGCCCTTCTAGATGCTTGCACCGAGATCAAGATGGCCATGGCCAGCGCCGCCCTGGACGCTGTCGGGGATCTCATCGACATCGTGGCGACTGGCGACGACCTAGGCACCCAGAATGCGCCCATGGTCTCCCCCGAGACTTATCGGAGACTGATCAAACCGCGCCACCGTCGGTATTTCGACATGGTCAGGAGCAAGACCTCGGCTAAGATCTTCTTTCACACTTGTGGAAATGTCCACCCACTCCTCGGTGACTTCATCGACTTGGGCATCGAAATCCTGAACCCGATCCAAGTCTCGGCCACAGAAATGGAGCCCGCCCGACTCAAGAGAGAGTTCGGCGACAAACTCTCGTTTTGGGGCGCCATCGATACCCAGAATGTGCTTCCTTACGGCACGGTGGAGAGTGTGAAAGCCGAAGTGGAGCGGCGCATCGCAGAGCTGGGTCCAGGCGGGGGCTACGTGGTAAACCCCGTCCACAACGTCCAGCCCGACGTACCAGTGGAGAATCTCCTGGCCGTCTTCTCCCACGCACAAAAGGTGGGCATTTACGGCTAGAGCTCTTTACCCCCCCCCGCAGCTAGTGACGGGGATAGCTCAAGGTCGGGCTTAGCACAGGCTACTGATAAAGCTCCCGGAGAGGCTTATGCACACCCACTACTTCCCATCTCGCCGTTCGGGCGTTCTGGCCCGACACGGCATGGTCGCTACCAGCCAGCCACTGGCCGCTGTAGCCGGACTAAGGGTCCTGATAGAGGGCGGCAACGCGGCCGACTCCGCCGTTACCGTGGCCGCCATGCTCAACGTGGTGGAGCCGATGTCCACCGGCGTCGGCGGCGACTGTTTCGCGTTGATCTTCGAGGCGGCGACCGGCGAAGTGACGGCTCTCAACGGAAGCGGTCGCGCTCCGAAAGCCTTCACGCTGGAGGAGGCGCAGCGGAGCGGCCTGGAGGCCATCCCCCTGACCGGACCGCTGCCGGTTACGGTCCCCGGAGCGGTGAGCGGTTGGGCTGCCCTGCTTTATCGCTTCGGCACCATGACCTTGGCCGACTGCTTGGCTCCAGCCATCGCCACCGCCGAGGGGGGCTTCCCTGCCACCGAGGTGATCAGCGCCGATTGGCGAGCCGCCGCCGGTAAACTGTCCGGGGATTCGGAGGCGATCAAGATCTACCTGCCCGCGCCGAAGTCGGGCGAACTGCATCGCCAACCGGACTTGGCTCGCACCCTGCATCTCATCGCCGATGGCGGCGCCGAGGCCTTCTACCACGGGCCAGTGGCGGAGCGGATCGCCGCCTGCGTTCAATCCAAGGGCGGCTACCTGACCGCGGATGACCTGGCGACCCATACCGCCACCTGGGGGACGCCCATCCGAACCACCTACCGCGATGTGGAAGTCCTAGAGCATCCGCCCAACGGCCAGGGGCTGGCAGCGCTGATAGCCCTCAACCTCGTGGAGGGCTACGACCTTAGCGGGATGGATTACTTCGACCCCAGCCGGTGGCACCTGATGATCGAGGCTATGCGGTTGGGCATGGTCGACGCCGGACGCTTCGTGGCGGACCCGGCCACGGTGGACGTGCCTGTGAAGGGCCTGCTCTCCAAAGCATATGCTGCTCAGCGGCGCGCCATCATCCGACCCCACCGGGCGTTGGAGCTAGCCGCCCCCGGCCAGCCTGAGCACCAGGACACCATCTACCTGACGGTAGTGGACGGCCAGGGCAATGCAGTGTCATTCATCAACAGCCTTTACCACTCCTTCGGGTCGGGGGTGGTGGTGCCCGGCACCGGCATCTGCTTACAGAACCGCGGGGCCTGCTTCTCCCTGGAGCCGGATCACCCCAACGCCCTAGCCGGTGGGAAGAGACCCTCCAACACCATCATCCCAGCGATGACGTTGAGAGGCGGACGGCTCTGGCTCAGCTTCGGGGTCATGGGGGGATTCATGCAGCCCCAGGGCCATCTGCAGGTGCTGGTCAATCTGGTGGACTACCAGCTGGACCCCCAGGCGGCCTTGGATGCCCCTCGCTTTCGGGTGGACGAGCGGGGCAGTCCGCAGGTCGCCATCGAACCCGGCGTGCCTCTCCAGACCAGAGAGGCTCTGGCGGCGATGGGCCACGACGTCCTGTCCGAGGAGATGTTCTCGCCCAGCTTCGGGGGCGGGCAAGTCATCGCTGTGGACCCCGAGGCCGGCGTGTTGTGGGGCGGCTCCGACCCCAGAAAGGACGGCTGTGCCGTCGGCTTCTAGCCATCCCGGCTCGTCCGGGGGCCTCTCTCCTGTGCTCCGGCCAACCATCGACCCCGCTTGGATGGGGAATGGAGGTGGACGGCGGGGCTTCCCTTGGAGAATCGATGTCGCAGCTCCAGCGTGATACCCATCAATCTGACCCTGAGATCGGCGAGCGAGTGCACCAGGGTCGTGCCCCCGACGTAGGCGAACCCGGCCACGTAGAGTATGAGGAAAGGCACTGCATGGATGTTCCCCGCCCTCAAAGAGACGCCCACCCCCACCACGGCGAAAAGCAGGACGAGGAACTCCCCCACGGTGATCCAGTCGAGGGAGGAGAGAGCATACCGATTTCGAGCCCATTGATCATCCTGGGTCTCAATGTGGAACTTAGGAGTGCGACGAAACTTGTTCTCACGACCCGCCACGGCCTCATAGATGGCGCAGGAATTGCTCAGGGCCACGCCGGTCCCGAGCAGCACCAGCAGGGGCATGTAAGCGAATCGTCGGGGCCAATCCCGGTAGAGACCCCCCTGGGCCAGAAGGTACAGGAGGGGCTGGCCCAAGCTCACCAGGCTGAAGTAGGCCAGAGGGAAGAAGAAGTTCCCATCGCCCGCGAGCAGCACCACCAGGGTAAGCAGGAGCACCAGCATGAGAGGGTGAACCAGGTAGCTGGTCAGGTGGATCAGCCCCTGGGCTCGCCTGAACCAGGGAACCGGTGCTGTCGCGACCGGTCGCCAGAGCTTCCTCGCGCATTGGATAGACCCCTTGGCCCATCGGGACTGCTGCCGCTTGAAGGCGTTGATCTGGGGTGGTATCTCGGCAGGGGAAACCACGTCGGGCAGGAAGAGGGATTCCCATCCAGCCAGTTGAGCCCGGTAGCTCAGATCCAGGTCCTCGCACATGGTATCATCCTGCCAGCCTCCGGCGTCCTCAATGCACTGACGTCTCCATATGCCCCCCGTGCCGTTGAAGCCCATAAAGAGGCCCGCCCTATGGCGGACCAATTGCTCCACGGCGAAATGCCCGTCCAGGGCGATGGCCTGAGCTCGCGTCAGGGGGGAGTAACCGGCGTTGATGTGCCCCCACCGGGTCTGAAGGAACCCCAAGCGGGGGTGCCCCAGGAAATGGGGCACCGTCTTCCGTAAGAAGTCGGGGACGGGGACGAAGTCGGCGTCGAATATGGCGATCAGCCCCCCCCGCGCCTTCTCCAAGCCCTGGCGCAGAGCCCCTGCCTTGAAGCCGACACGATCGACGCGGTGGAGAACGCGGACATCGATCCCCCGGGCCCGATGATAGGAGGCCCGAGCGCGTGCCAGCTGACTGGTCTCATCGGTGGAGTCGTCCAGCACCTGGATCTCCAGCTTGTCCGCCGGGTAGTCCAGGGCCGCCACCGCGTCGATCAGGCGATCCACCACGTAAAGCTCGTTGTAGATTGGAAGCTGGACCGTCACATGCGGAGCCTCGCGCAGAGGCAGGGTTGGCGTCTTCTCCCTCCGATGGCGCAGATAGAGGAAGATCATGACGAAAGCATTGAACCCGTAGATAGCCAGGAGGATGGATACCAGGGCATAGAGCACGCTTACGACGATCAAGTGGCCCACACTCCTTCTGCCCCTCTGTTCAGGAGGTAGCTACAACCTTCCCCCCCATCGGTTGCGAACTCCGAATGCTGCGTCGGCAGAAGGCAGAGAGCGAGCAGGCTGTCCTCAGGAGCCGTATCGAAGGTTGGGGTCATAGCCTACCCGTTCAGGTATCCCTTGGCTTTGAGGAGCTCCGCGTTCAGGATGGATGCCCCGGCCGCCCCGCGGATAGTGTTGTGACTCAACACCACGAATTTGTAGTCGAGGACGGGGCACTCGCGGACGCGCCCCACCGCCAGCGCCATGCCGTTCCCCACACTCCTGTCATATCGAGGTTGAGGACGATCATCCTCACCTCGGAGGACGATGGGTGGGTCGGGGGCGGTAGGCAGGCTGATATCCTGCGGTTCGGCCCGGAAGGCCCGGAAGGCAGCCAGCATTTCCTCCAGCGATGCCTGGCGCCCCAGCTTCACCGACACGCATTCCAGGTGGCCATCCAGCACGGCAACCCGGTTGCAGTGGGCGCTCAGGGGGAAGGTGGCGTTGCTGAAGGCCTTGTTCTCCAGCTTGCCCAGGATCTTGGCGGGCTCCGATTCCATCTTGAGCTCCTCGCCACCGATGTAGGGGACCACGTTGTCCACCATATCCAGGGAGGGGAGCCCGGGGTAGCCAGCCCCCGATAGCGCTTGCAGGGTCGTCACCATCACGCGCTCCAGGCCGAAGGCATCCTGCAAGGGCTTCAGCGCCAGGGTAAGCCCGATGGTGGAGCAGTTGGGATTGGTCACGATGAATCCCCTATCCCACCCTCGCGTCCGCTGCTGGTGTGGAAGGATAGCCACGTGATCCGGGTTAACCTCCGGGATGAGGAGAGGAACATCGGGGTCCATGCGGTGATTCCCGGAATTGCTGAAGACGTAGTAGCCCGCCCGGGCGAAGTCCTCCTCGATCTCTCCTGCCACGTCTGCGGGGAGGGCCGAGAAGATCAAGCGGCCGTCCAGGCCCGGCTCGCAGGGCGCGATCGTCCAGTCGCGGACCGGCTCCGGCATATCCCCGCTCACCTTCCAGTTGCAGGTCTCGACGTAGGTCCCACCGACCGAACGGCTGGAAGCCGCCAAAGTCGTCAGCTCGAACCAGGGATGTCCCTGCAGAAGCTGCACGAAGCGCTGGCCCACGGCGCCGGTTGCGCCCAGGATGCCGGTCTTGATCTTGGATTCCGCGCCCATGATTGATTCCCTCTCCAAGCTCCTGCTATGCCAAACCCAGGATATCTCCCAGCACGAAGGTGGCCGTCACCTCCAGGCCTGCACCTGGGCCGATGATGGTGATGGGATTCTCCCGATAGCGCTCTGTGCGGAGAACCACGATGTTGTCGGGTCCTTGCAGCCCGCCGATGCGGCTCTCCCTGGGAAGGCTGGTCAGTCCCACCCTGCAGCCATCCGCGTCCACCTTGGCGACATATCGCAGCACCTGCCCCTTGGCTCTCGCCTCCTCGGCTCGCGCCAGGTATTGGTCATCGAGGCTCTCCAGCCCGCTCATGAACTCCTCCAGCGGGAGATCGCTCATCCGGTCGGGAATCAAAGCTTGCAGCCTCACGTCCCTGAGATCCAGCCTCCGCCCCGCCATGCGCGCCAGGATGAGGGCCTTCCGGGCCACATCGACTCCCCCCAAGTCATCGCGGGGATCTGGCTCCGTGTAGCCGATCTCCTTAGCCTCCCGCACCGCCTCGGAGAAACGCTTGCCCTCATCCAGCAGAGTGCAGATATAACCCAGGGTTCCACTGAAACAGCCCTCGATACCGATGACCCGGTCTCCCGTGCTCAGCAGGGTATGGAGGGTTGTTGTCACCGGTATGCCAGCTCCCACCGTGGCGTCGAACCGGAGCCGGCCCGGCCGGCTGGCCTCAAGCAGGCGTTCATAGCGGGCCGAGGGCACTACCAGGGGCCGCTTGTTGGACATGGTAGCCTTGCCTCCGCCCTCCAGGAGCTGGACTATCGGCTCGTAAGTGTCGTCTGAAGCCGTGAGGTCCACCATAATCGGATTGAGAAGCTCCCGGTCCAACGCCCACTTCCCCAAAGTCAAGCTGTCCGCTCCCGTCTCGAAGAAGGACAGCGAGTTCAAAGGCCGCCCCCCCTTGCGTGCATCGACCATCGCTCGGAGCTGCTTCGCCTCCAGACCTTCAACCCGCCGCGCCACACCCTCCAGCTCCCCCACCGCGGCATAGCGAAGCTCGACCCCTAACTCCCTCCGAAACAGGGCTTCATTATCCAGGATCATCTCCATCAAAGTGGTCCCCACCCGTCCCAGGCCATATTGGATGAGGGAGACCCGCCGCAGGGCTTCCATTTCAGCCTATTCTCCTATGTTAAGGATGCTATGCATGCGCCGCATGGTTATCATCAAGAGCCTCGCCCTCCCGATAGCGGAGATCAACCTCCGCCGATGGTGGGGATCAAACTCACCTCGTCCCCATCTTGCAGGAGCGTTTGTATGCCCTGCAGCATCCGGATATTTTTCCCATTAACGAAGATGTTGACCTGTCTCAACTGGCCCGATTCGCCCCTGACCTTGCCTCGCATCTGGGGGAAGCGGCTCTCCAGCTCGTCCAGCATGTCGGCTATGGTGCGGCCTTGAAGCTCAAGGCTGTCCTCATTGCCCGTGAACTGACGAAATCGGGTTCCAAGCTCCACTTTCACCGCCATGATGCCCGTTTCCTCCTATGGTCAGTCTCCAGCAACAGAAAACCCCCCTTCTCTTTCGGGAAGGGGGTGACACAAAGCACGCGCCATCCAACATCCCCCGGAGATCTCCCCGCCGCAACTCCCTGTCCTGGGAGGGCGCTGGGGCCCGTCTGCGTTTACGCCTACGCCAGCCATCGAGGCCTCGTGAACCGGCCTCTCACCCCCTTGGACAAGGGTGCCCTGCCCCTCCACATTTCCGGTCGATTATATCTTCCCCTGGAGCATCTTGTCAAGGGCCGTCGCTCTAGAGCAGACGCTTCTCCCCTTCGATTCCTTTGACATCCGTGATGTCCTGGGTGACCTCCAGGCACCCTATATACTCCCCCTCGAGGCCGCGGACGGGGAAGTACTGGATATGGATCAGCCTGCCCTCCATATCGATCCAGAATCGGGCTGAGTCCTTGCGTCCCGCCCGAAAGTCCTCCAGAATCCGGGTGACAGCGTGCAGGCTCTTCTTCGGATGACAGTTCTGGACCTCCCGGCCGATCACCGCCTTCGTGCGCGGGAAGATCCTATCTTTGGCTTGGTTGAAATAGCGGACCCTGTCATCCTTATCCACGAAGGTGATATCTACCGGCAGGGCGTTAAGGATCGCTTCTAGTTGCTCCGGATGCAAGCTGCCCGTCTCAAAGGCCAGCTCTCCCGCTGCCTCCGGTTTGGAAGTTGCTGGTCGCTTCCCTTCCTCCGGAAGAGCCGCTTCGGGCCGAGGCGTGAAGGGACAATAGCCCAACTCGTCAAATTGGCGGCGCGCCTCCCTCCATTCATCCTCATCCATGACCTTGAGTGCGGTGGGGTAGAGGATGTTGTTCTCCTTGTAAAAATGGCTTGAGAGCATCTCCGAAAGATCTGTCGCCGCCTGTCTCAGACCCCCGGCGAAGTCCGGGAAGGCCATGCTTTCGCGGGCATCGATGATCTGGTACAAGCTCTTTTCAATCTCCCTTATCTTGTCGTGCTCCATCCACATGATGGCCGGGGGTTGGGTGACCCCATGCTTCTCCAGGTAAGGGAAAAGAACGTTCTCCTCTCGCAGATAATGGCTCTCCGAGCTTTTGAAGCGGCCTGCCACCCCCCCTAGTTGCTCGATGAGCTGGATGGCGGAATCAGAGCCGCTTTCCTCCTCTATCGCCTCAGCCACGCGTCGGAGCTGATCGGCGAATCCCAGGAGCATCTTATGCTCTTCCATGAGGATATGAATCGGGTGCCCCGCTGGGGCAAGGGTTTCCTCTCTCTCCAGGGACTCCTTGAATACCGCCAGGTGGACGTCGCAAAGCCGATGGATCTCCTCCGCCGGCATCCCTTCCTTGACCAGCTCCTCCTCGATCCGAGAGATCTCGTCCGGCGCCACCCCCCTTATCACTTCCCGGAATTGCGCCTTGGCGTCCTCCGGCTGGATGCCCTCATGAAGTTCCCGGATCAGCCTTTTCAAGGCCGCTTTCCTAGACTCCCCATTCTTCAGCGACTCGCTCATGACCCTCCCTCCTGCGCCACCCGCGCTGCGGGACGATCGCGCGGATGTCGAGGTTCTTTTACTCCCTGCTCAGCCGAGCATAGCATCATTGGGGATTGGCGTCTGTGACCAAAGACACATTTCGCAGAAGTCGAGGGGAAATAGTCAGGCCTGGGCTGACGAAAAGATCAAGGAGGATGATCTCAGGGCTGGAGGGCATGCCCTCCAGCCCTGAGGAGGAGAAAGCGACTATTCTTCCTTCTCCAGCTCCTGGAGCCGCTGGTTGATGCTCTCAAGTGCCTCCTCCATGGATCGGGCCTGCGCCCTCAGAGCTTCCGTTTCCTGCCCCTTGGTCCACGTGGGAGTGGGAGGAAAGCCATAGGCGGGCCCAACCTCGGCGCGCGCCCAGCCCGCCAGGCCGGCGGCATAGTACATGTAGCGCCAGCCACGGCCACCCCCAGCACCTCCGCGGCCCCACCGGCCGCCGAAGGCGCGCCCGCCGGCAGGGTTCATGTAGCCCGGCACGCTGTACTCGGCGCAGAACCCGACCGCTCGGCCGGTCATGGCCCCCATTCCCATGGGCCCCGTTCCGTCTCCTCTTGGCATTTTCTTCACCTCCTTCCCAGTCCCTGATCGCTTGCTTTCTCAGCTATGGTCGCCGTCCATTGAAGCCGCCGCGACCTCGGCCTGGGCGGACTCGGCCCAGGCCCCTCCGTAGGCGGGACCATATTCCAAGTCGGGGCCTGTTGGCCGCCGTTCCTGGCCTGGTGCAGCCGCCCAATCCACGCCCGGTCAAGGAGCCTTCACCCCTCGGCCCGGTTCCGTCGAAACGAGGCATACTACTCACCCCCTTTCCGAGTGCCGTCCGTCGAGTGTTCATCGTAGATCTCAAGAAAGCGGTGAAGGATCCGATCGGTGACGCGAAGCTCCGCCACCCAACTGGCCAGATACCTTCTGCCCGCCTCGGTCACCTCGTACACCCGTCGGGCTGGGCCTGCCACCGAGTTGGGATCCCAATACGAGGTGACCCTCCCCTCGGCCTCCAATTGCCGCAAGGTGCGATAGACAGCGCTGGGATCCATCGGGTAGTCTCCGAAGCCCAGCTCGGCCATCTGATCCATCAAGCCATAGCCGTGGGTGGAATCCCGCAGGAGCAGGAGGAGCATGGCTGGCTCCACGAACCCTCGGATGCGCCGCGGGTTGGTGGCTGGCCCGCCATGACCTCTTCTCCTGCCGTGACGTCCCCTCATCGGCTCCCCCACCCCCAAATGAGTGCAAAGCTCCTATATGTGACTTTCGCACTCATTATACGCGGAAAGCGCACCTTTGTCAAGCCATGGCGAAGCGGATAAGGTCTGGAGCGGCTGACCTAGCCGCGCGAACTGAGGTATGCTATAAGATGGTGAGGCGAGGGCTGGGATCGACCGGCATCTTGTAGCGGCTGGCTCCGAGCCTCGAGGGATCACGGCAAGGGGTGGATGCTATGAGAGACATGTCGAGAGCTTTTAACCTGGCCGGGAGGAAGGCCGTCGTGACCGGCGCCGGCCGAGGATTGGGCCACCACATGGCAGTCGCCCTGGCGCAGGCGGGTGCCGATCTAGCATTAGCCAGCCGGACGAGAGAAGACTTGGAGAGGACGGCCGACGAGATCCGGGCCCTAGGGTCGGAAGCTTTGGTGGTGGAGCTGGATGTCACTCGGTCGCGGGACATCCGAGATATGGTCGACCGCGTCCTGGAGGAATACGGTGGAATCGACATCCTCGTTAACAACGCCGGCTGCAACGTGCGCAAGCCCTCGGTGGATATCACCAAGGAGGACTGGGATCTGGTGGTGGGAACGAACCTGAAAGGCGCCTTCTTCTGTGCACAGGCGGTGGGAAAGCACATGATAGCTCGAAGGAAGGGCAAGATCATCAACGTCGGCTCGGGAACGAGTCTCTTCGGCTTCCCCGAGATCGTTCCCTACTGCTCCTCCCGGGGTGGGATCGTGCAGATGACCAAGGCTCTGGCGGCCGAATGGGCCCCGTATCGCATCAACGTGAACGCCATCGCTCCCGGCTGGTTCAGGACCTCTCAAACCGAGGTCCTCTTTCGCGATGAAGCGTGGGTCGAGTCCATATTGGAACGCATTCCCTGGGGGCGCACCGGCGAACCTGAGGATCTGGCTGGGCTCACCGTCTTCCTGGCGTCGGACGCTTCCCAGTATGTGACCGGTCAGACCATCTTCGTGGATGGGGGTTTCACGCTGGGGGCGACCAGGGCCAAGGTTAGCTAAGCGCCCTGGTCGCCCCCTCGGGTTAGGCCCAGCGGCAGCCTGACCAGGGTTCGGGTGCCGCCCGTCGAACCCGGCTCGATGGAGAAGGAACCATCATAGAGGTCCACTCGCTCCCGAATGCCCATGAGGCCGAAATGCCCCTCGTTGACCAGGTCGGTGAGATCGGTCGCGGCTTGAAACCCCACCCCATCGTCTTCCACCGAGAGGACGACCTCGTTCTCCAGGAAGCTGAGCTTCACCGCCACTCGGGAAGCTCCAGCGTGTCGCCGCACGTTGCTCAGGGCCTCTTGAGCAATACGGAAGAGGGACAGCTCCATATCAGGGGCTAACTTCGCCGGCTCACCGACGACCGCGAAATCCACCGCCTCTCCCCCCACACCGCTATCTCCGTCAACCAAGCGACGAAGAGCAGGCACCAATCCCAGGTCTTCCAGCACCGATGGGCGAAGGGCGCGGCTGAACTGGCGGACTCCCTGGATGGTATCCGTGACCAACTTCTGCAGGCTATCGAGGCTCTCCTCCATCTTGGTGGGGTCATTTACATAGGCCTGACAGAGCTCCAGGCGGCGGCTGAGAGCCACCAATGCCTGCACCGTGTCATCGTGCAGGTCGCGCGCGACCCGCTTTCGCTCCTCTTCCTGGCTTCGGGTGATGGCCGCCACGTAGCTGCGAAGGCCCGTGCGATAACGCGCGGTCTGCTGCATCATCTCGTTGAAGGCGACGCTCAGGCCGCGGATTTCGCGGGGCCCTTTTTCCGGCACTCGGACGGAGTAATCCCCCTCCTTCGCCTTGGAAGCCTGGCTGACCAGGGCCTGGATGGGGCGAATCAGGGCCCGGGTGCCGAGCAGAGTTAGAACTACGAAGAGTATCAAACAGGCGACGGCGAAGCCAGCCAGCAGGCGGGTGAAATCCTCGATCTCCCCCACGATGTGCGCCCAGGGTTCCCTGATCACCAGCCCCCACCCGGTAGCAGGGACCACGGCATAGCCCACCACCCAGATTTCCCCCTTAGAGGGCTCGTACAACACCGCACCCGACTTCCCCCGCATCATCTCCTGGGTGGATCCGAACTGCGTGTAATCCTTGCCGATCTCCCCCGAATCCGCATGGTAGATCACTCGTCCGTTCCGGTCCACCAGGTAGGCGTAACCGCCCGTGCCCAGCTTCAGCTTGCGGATATCCTCCCCCAGCCTCTGCTGCCTGATGAGAAAGCTTCCAGCGAGCACTCCCAGGAACTGGCGGCGCTGGTCCAGCATGGGGACAGCCACGATCAAGGTTTCCTCCCCCGTATCCCTTTCCCGGAAGATATCTGAGAAAATCGGCTGTCGCAGAGCTTTCACCGTCTGGAAGTACGGCAGCGATGAGAGGTTCTGGCCTATCACCTCGGGGCGGTAAGGGTCGGCAACGGCCACCCTTCCGTCCGCATCCGTGACAAGGATCCCACCGTCGAAGGGCAGCAGCAAGCTTCGGGCCTGGTCCAGGGCGTTCCTTTGAAGCTGCGGATCCCCGCTTTGAATATCCTCTCGTCTAGCGATGCTGACCAGCGTGTTGGCATATGCCTGGATGTTGTCGGAGAGGTGGACGGCAGATACCCGGGCCAGTTCCTGATCCCGTTGCTCCACCAGGGACCTGACCACTTGTTGATAGGTCACCCCCCCTGCGAAGAGCACTGCCGCCACCAGTATCCCCAGAGGGAGAACCGTCCACAGGATAGCCTGAACTCGAAGGCTGCCTGCGAACTCCTTGCCCCGGGACAGCCATCGGATGCCCGCTCGAGATCCCTCCGCCAGTCGCTCGAATAACACGCGGATTCCCCCAGCGTCGCCCGCTTTGACATAAAGCGGGGTCGCTGCCTGCATTATAGCAGGGCAAATGAGCCCGTCACAATGGAGGACTGACGCGAAACGACGGGACCCCGGAAATCGCTAAGTTCCCCATTGACAAGTCTCGATTAGCATTCTATAGTATATCAAATTGCCTTCTTCTAACTCAATGCTCGGCGGCATGACCTGGCCACTCGAGATTGTTGCCAAGCGAGAACAATCCCTATAATAGGGGACAGGCTCGGGCTGGATCTCGCGAGCCATTTATCCAGTCTGGCTCACAGGGACATTCTCTCTTATGGGACGGGAGCACATAGAACAATGAAAAAAGCGATCCTCATCCTGCTTGCGATGGCCATAGTGGGCGGAGCAGCCTACTATCTCTACGATCAGCAATCCGCTTCCCAACAGCCTGAAGAGCCCTTGGAAGGAGCTTTCGAGGACACGGTGGAGATCGTCTCCGCCACCGCGGTTGTGGTCCCCGCTCGTTGGGTGCAACTGAGCTTCAAGGCGACCGGGCAGCTGGCGGAGCTGCTGACGGAGGAGGGCGACGCAGTGGAATCGGGCGAGCTCCTGGCACGTTTGGACCGGACGGATATGGAGCGAGCGGCGGACAGCGCTCGAGCTGCGCTGGAGGTGGTCGAGGCCAACCTGGCTCAGGTCCGGGCGGGCCCTCGAGGCGAAGAGATCGTCTCCTCCGAGGCTGCCGTGACTTTAGCCGAGGCCGAATTGGCGCGCACCCGCCGGGGACCCGATCCAGAAGACATCAGAGCCCCTCAGGGGGCTCTGGAGGAAGCAGAGGCGGCGCTGCGCCTCGCCCAGGCCGAGTACGACAAGATCTCCTGGATAGAGGGGATCGGAATGACCCCTCAGGCTCTCGAGCTGGAGCGAGCGACCGTTCAGCACGAGATCGCCAAGGCGAACTACGAGGCCGTCCTCCGCGGGCCCACCCAGGAGGATATCGCCATAGCGGAGGCTGCGGTGGAGCAGGCCAAGGCCCAGGTCGCCGTCGTCCGCGCGGGGCCGCCGGATGAGACCATCGCCGTCGCAGAAGCGCAGGTGGCAGAGGCGCGGGTGGCGCTCGACCACGCTCTTGCCGCCCTGGCCGATGCCGAACTGACGGCTCCCTTCTCCGGCACCGCCGCCGATGTGCTGGTCAGGGAGGGAGAATGGGTGATGGCCGGAACCCCGGCTTTCCTGCTGGGGGATCTGAGCCCTCTCCGGGTCGAGACCACAGACCTCAGCGAGCTGGACATCGCTCTGGTGAAGCCTGGCCAAAAGGTTGAGATCACCTTCGATGCCCTCCCCCATACCAAGCTGTACGGCGAGGTGGCTCACATCGCTCCCAAGTCGAGCGAGGAGCAGGGGGGCACCAATTACAGGGTCACCGTCGCGTTGGATGAGCAGAACCCCGAACTGCGCTGGGGCATGACCGCCTTCGTTGACATCACGGTGGCGGAGTAAAGGGTTCTGACCCTCCTAGGGAGCACTTCCTAATGCACTGGAGAAGCCTCCTCCGCAGAAAAGTTCGCACCCTGCTGACCATCCTGGGCATCGCCATTGGCATCGCGGCCATCGTCGCCCTGAGATCCATAGCCAGCGGCTATGCTGCAGGGATGAACAGCGCGGTTTCGGCCGCGGGGGCGGACCTGTTCGTGACCCAGTCGGATTCGATTGACATCACCACCAGCGCCGTGAATGAGGCCGTGGGGGAACGGCTGCTCTCCTCGCCCGATGTGGATGATGTGGACCCCATGCTGTTGGAGTTGGCCAGGACGGAAGCGCTCCCCTACTTCATGGTCTACGGCTACGATCCCGAAGGGCTAGGCATTCGTCACTTCAAGATCGTGGAGGGGGTTGGGCTGGACCGCCGACCCCAGGGACGAGCCAAGGAGATCATCATAGGGGGGATGGCCTCCAGGAACCTGAAGAAGGGCGTGGGCGATTCGATCAGGATCTATCAGAGTGTCTATCGCATCGTGGGCATCTTCGAGACCGGCGAGCCGATGGAAGAGGGCGGCGGCGTGATGACCCTGCCCCAGCTCCAGCAGTTGTCCAAGAAGCCCCATCAGGTGACCGGGTTCGCGGTGCGGCTGAAGGATGTGAGCGCGATGGATGAGGCGATCCTGCGCCTGGAGAGGCGGTTTCCCGACCTGGCCTTCTCCACCACCTCCGACTTCGCCGACAAGCAGGAGGCCGTGCAGATGCTCGAGGCGTTCGCCTGGGCCATCGCGTCCCTTGCCATCCTGGTCGGCGGCATCGGCATGACGAATACCATCCTGATGAGCGTCTTCGAGCGAACGCGGGAGATCGGCACCCTGAGGGCGTTAGGGTGGAGCCGAACCCGCGTCTTGCGCCTGATAATGGCGGAGTCCCTCCTCCTGAGCCTGGTGGGCTGGGCAGTTGGATGCCTGCTGGGAGCGGCCATCGTCTACCTGGTGGGACAGAACCCAGCCCTGGGAGGTCTTATGTCGGGGCGCCTCTCCCTGGACCTGGCAGTTCAGGCCCTGGCCATCGCCATCGCCCTGGGCTTGGTCGGGGGCTTCTACCCATCCTGGTGGGCCTCCCGTCTGAGCCCTCTGGAGGCCCTGCGCTACGAGGGAGGGGGTGGCCACACCATGGTGCTTCCCTTCCTGCCCGGTGATATGGCGACCAGGAATCTGTTCCGCCGACCCATCCGCACCGCCCTGACCCTGGTGGGCATCAGCATCGGCATCGCCACCATCGTCGCCCTCCAGGCCATCTCATCCGGGATGATCGCCAGCTTCAACCGGATAGTGGAGGGGGTCGACCTGGTGGCGGTGGAGGCCGATCAGGCGGACACCAGCTTCAGCTCCATAGATGCCAAGGTGAGCAAACGCATCCAGGGCCTCCCCGGCGTGACCCATGTCTCCAACGTCATATTGAACGCCGTCATCACACCCGGCGTTCCCTACCTCATCATCTTCGGCTATCACCCCTCCGACAGATCCATCCGGCACTTCAAGATTACCGAGGGGAGGGGGCTATCGGCCACCCGAGAGATAATCCTGGGCAAGAAGGCCGCCGAAGCTCTCCACAAGGATATAGGGGAGACCATCAGGCTCATGGGCGCCCCTTACCGCGTGGTGGGCATCTTCGAGACGGGGGTAGGCATAGAGGAAGGGGGCGGCGTGATTTCCCTCAGGGAGGCGCAGATCCTATTCAAGAAGCCGCGTCAGTCCACCATGCTCTCCATCTACGTGGAGCCGTCCCACGACGTGGAGGTAGTTCGCAAGACCATCGAGGAGCGCTTCCCGGAGCTGCTGGTGTCCGAGGCGTCCAACTTCACCAACAACCTGCCCGACATGCAGTCGATGGAGGCAATGGTGGGCGGCATCTCCGCGCTGGCCATATTGGTGGGAGGGATCGGGATGATGAACACCAGCCTGATGAGCATGTTCGAGCGCACTCGCGAGATCGGCGTCCTTCGCGCCCTGGGGTGGAGCAAGAGACGCATCCTGGTCCTGGTCCTCAGGGAAACCGCCCTCTTAAGCGCCCTCGGCTGGCTTATGGGCTTAGGACTGGGAATCGCCTTGGTGAAACTGGTGGAGAGTTCCCCGATGGGCATCGAGGGGACTTTCACGCCAGCGGCGTTGGCTGCCAGCCTGGCTATCGCCCTCAGCCTGGGTATGCTGGGAGGGGCCTATCCCGCCTGGCGGTCCGCCAGACTGGACCCGTTGCAAGCCCTGGCCTTCGAATGAGCGCAACTACGAGGAAAGTCGACATGTCAGAACAGGAGTTGATGGCCGAGACCCGCGAGTTGGTCAAGGTGTTCGGCGAAGGGTATCCCATTCGCGCCCTGGACGGCATCGACCTGCGCGTTCGCCGCGGCGAGTTCTTGGCCGTCATGGGCCCCTCCGGAAGCGGGAAGAGCACTCTGTTGAACATGCTGGGAGCCCTGGACCGTCCCACCAGCGGTCAGATCATCTTCGATGGGCACGATCTTTCCACGGTCAAGGACCTGGATCGCTTTCGCAATCAGACCATAGGCTTCATCTTCCAGTTGCACAACCTGATCCCCACTTTGAACGCCGTGGAGAACGTGGAGGTGCCTCTCTACGAGCAGCCAGTCAGCGCTTCCGAACGCCGCCGACGGGCTATGGAGATGCTGGAGCTGGTGGGATTGGGCGACCGCGCCAAACACTTTCCCCATCAGCTTTCGGGAGGAGAGCGCCAGCGCATCGCCATAGCGCGCGCCATGGTCAATCAGCCCGCCCTCATCCTGGCCGATGAGCCCACGGGGGACTTGGATTCGGTCAACTCCAGGGAGATAATCGACCTCATGCGTGATCTGAATCGTCGCATGGGCACCACCATAATCACAGTCACCCACGACCCTGCCGTAGCGCGGCGGACGGATCGTATCCTGGTCATGCGCGACGGCCGTATAGTGCGCGAGGATCGAGTCAGCGATCCCTATACCGAGGATCTGATCACCCTGAGGGATTCTCCGCTCGGGCAAGCCCTTTTGGCCGGGCAATCGGACGTTGAGGTCAACGGGCTGGTCCTGCGGCGGGAGGGGGTGTTGACGGACCTAGGGAGAGCGCTCAAGGAGATGCTCGAAAGGACGGCTACCAGAGGCACCGCCTCATAGTCTCTCCTGCCCAGAGGTCTCTCTTCCCACACGCCGGCCGTCCATCTATGGCCATCCCGTCACCATCGGGCATGGCCTCCTCGATAACATCATCACTTGGAAGAATCCCTCCCTTTCGGTAACATCTCAGGTGCTATGGTGCGCCCTCTTGACGTAACCATCGATAGTCTGCTACAATTATAACAAGGGTTTCTGTCATGATAGCTCATCGCTCTTGTTGAGGGAAGGTTATGACCGACCACCGCCCTGCGGAAGAACTCAGCCTCGAAGAGCTGGAAGAGATCATCAAAAGGAGGCGGAAAGAGGCACGCGCGGAGCGCCTCCGTCGCATCGCGTCCGCCGAGGGTGAGAGAAAAGGAAGGGTGCCCCCCGATTTCGCCGCCCTCCAGGAGAGGCACCGCGGCCAGAGTCGGAAAAGAGGCGGCGGCCCTCGCACCATGGTTCGCCCCCCGAGGGGGCATCTGGCCCAGGAGAGAGCCGCTGGAGGGGTCGCCGATTCCCACCTGTTCCGCTCGCCTCAAATACGCCCCCTCAATCCCAATCCTATCGAGGAGACCTCCAGGAGCCTCGCTCAGAAGCTCTCGGATTTCTGGCAGACCTACCGCCAACGGATGCGGGATGGAGCCCTCTTAACGATAGAGCTGGGGGCGTTGCTGGGGTTGGTGCTCATCCTGTTCAGCTCTCTCTCCAGCATGCGCCTTCTGAACGACGAGGTGGCCGAGGCGCAGCGACGGGGGTCTTCCGTGGCCACGCCCGACCCCCAGGCAAGTGTCCTGCCAGGGGGGAGCGCGCCGCCCGACTCCACCGACATGCCGGAACCGTACGCCTATATGGCCAGCGAAGCCGCCCTGATTACCATCCCCACCCCCGGCCCCCAGCAGGCGACGCGAATCGTCATCCCCTCCATCAACGTGGATGCAGCCGTGGTCAAGGGCGATGGATGGGAGGAGCTCAAGAAGGGAGCCGGGCATCACATCGGCTCGGCCAACCCGGGCGAGAAAGGCAACAGCATCATCTCCGCCCACAATGACGTCTTCGGAGAGATCTTCAGGGATATCCAACACCTGGAACCAGGCGACGAGATCATCGTCTACGCTGGAGATATGCCCTACAAGTACCTGGTTCGAGCGCAACGGGTGGTAGACCCCTCGGATGTGAGCGTCATGAGTCCCACACCCGATCCGATCCTGACGCTCATCACCTGTCATCCCTATATGATCGATACCCATCGGATGATCGTGATCGCGGAACTGGTCGGATCCGAGGGAGCCTGATGAGCCAAGCGATCCAAAGCAAAGTCGATCCGAACTAAACACAGAGGGGGAAGTCGAGATGTCCAGGAAAAACAAGGGCCGGTCCAAGAGTCGCTCTTCGAAGAGGAGGAGGTCGACCAGATCCACGCCGATACCGCCCCCCAGCTCCCAGAGGGAAGAACAGCCCCCATCGGCCTCGGAAAAAGTCGTCGCCAAGGCTCCAGCTGGGCGGACGGCTCCCGTCGACTTCAAAGCCGAGTATCAGTATGTATATTCAGACCTCAAAAGGATCGGTGTCCTGGCGGCCGTAATGTTCGCGGCGCTGATCGCTATGGCGCTGGCGGTTCGCCTGTGACCTGACAGGCTCGAAGCCGGCGCAGGCACGGTCCATCTGAAATCCGGAGTCTTTCCCCCATTCGTAGCGCTTTCCCCAAAATCGGATCCACCGGACCAGCCCCAGATGCAGCAGCGCGTGAGCTACCACGCAGATCCAGAAGTTCTTGGTGTAGACATAGATCACCGCTATGATGAAAGCCAGCGTCGCTTGGTGCAGGAAGTTCTCCCTCTCTTCCGCCCGGTTGATCCCCCCATTCAGGCTCAGATCGGCGCACCACTCCGCTCCAACCAGCGCGATGCCCAGGAACGGCCCCGCGTAGTCCCCGAAGAAAGATGAACAGGCTCCCCGATAGAAGGCCCAATGCACTTCCAGTAGGAGCACCCCCATCAGGCCTGATGCCAATCCCGCGCTGCCGGGAGACCCACCATTCCCGCCCCAGAGGGGGAGCGGCCTGAGAGTGCCGGCGGAACGGGCCAAGGAACGGAGGTAAATCCACCAATCGAGGGAGAGAAGGGTGAAAGCCCCAACCGTCAGGAGCCCTCCCATACCCAGACTCGCGTACAGATCGAAATGGACGAGTCCCGTCCAGTGAGGGCTGATTGCGCCCTGAATGAGAGCGCCATAGGGGAGCCCCAGGAAGTATACGAGCTTAAACGATTGAAGCAGCAGCCAAGCCCAGGGCCGACCCCGATAAGCCCCCAAGAGTCTTGCCGCCCGGCCGCGCCCCCCCCCCCGACGGACCCAAGCGGAGCTCAAGGCGACGGCCCAATACAGGAGGATGGAGAGCAGAACCCACAATACCAGCAGCAGCTGTGACCAGGTCAACAAGGGTTTCCGCCTCCCTCCCCGCGGCTACGCCGACTCCAGCGTCAGGGGGACAGCGAGGCTCACAGTGGTGCCCTCGCCGGGGGTCGAGATGATGCCCAGAGAGGCGTCGATCAGGTCCGCCCGTTCCTGCATATTCAAGAGGCCCAGGCTGGCGCGCTTATGGTAGGAGGCCTTCACGTTGTCGACGTCGAAGCCCACGCCATCATCCTTCACGCTCACCAACAGAAGCCGATCGCTTCGCTCCAACTCTATCCAGATATTCTCGGCCCCGGAGTGCTTCCGAGCGTTGCCTACAGCCTCCTCTACTATCGCGAAGATGGTGGATTCAACCAGAGGGTTCAGGCGATCGCTGAAGCCCCTAGCTTCCAGCCGAAAGGACGCCGGGCCCAGCTCCTGCAGTCGCTCGACATATTGCTGCAAAGCCGGCCCCAGGCCTTCGTTCTCCAAGACCACCGGCCGCAGCTTGAAAAGGGTAGCGCGCATCTCCTTGGCGGTATCGTATGCCAACCGCTCCACCGACTCCAGCTCCCCCTTGACCTTACCGGGGTCACGATCCAGGAGGGTCCGAATGTAGGCCATACGCAGGGCCACCGCCGCGATGCCCTGCGTGGGCCCGTCGTGGAGATCGCGGGCTAGATGCCGCCGCAGCTCGCCCTCGCTCGCCATAAGCCGACTTCGCTCCTCCTGCAACTCCTGATATAACTGTGAGTTCTGAAGAGCTATGACCGCCTGTTTCGAAAGCGCGCTCAGCAGCTCGATACGCTCATCGGCGAACGGGAGCGAAGCCCGACTGGCAAACACCAGAACCCCATACACTCTGAACCCCGCTCGCAACGGGAGAGCGATGGCGGAATGGCACTCCCCAAACGAAGCAAACTCCCCCAGCTCCGGATCCATCCCCGGTTCAGCCACCAAGATCGGCTCCGCCGAGGATAGGGCCTGGCCAACTATTCCTTCCGCCCCCGAGATGGATTTCCCGATCTCGCCGCTCTTCAGGTTGCGGGAGGCCGCCAGATTAAGAGCGTTCTCCCCTGAGAAGAGGAGGATCAGACCCACGGGGTTATGCCCAGCCGCCCCGAGTCCCTCGAATGCTTTGATGCCCACATCCAGGATGCCGTCGAGCACGCGCTCGTAATTGAGGGTCGTGCTGAGGGTATCCGCGATCTCTAAGAACGCCTTGGCGCTCTCGCGAACCCGCCGCATTTGCCCCATGGCCTTCGCCATCCCTCGCCTGGCCGATTCCTCCTGCCACCGGCTAGAAACGGCGATAGCGCTTCCCAGCAGGACCACCAAGCAATTGTTGATCCCAGCCTGGAAAACGTTGAAGGCCGCAGGTGCCACAAGGGCCTCCGCCAACCCAACTAAGGCATAAGTCACCGAGATGAAAGCGATAACCGCGAAGGTGGCTTGCCACCTGAACTGCACAGCCGACTCCAAGACCGGAAAGAGAGCGAAAAGCGCCAAGGGGCCACCCACGCCCCCCGCCAGGCAGGCGATCGCCACCGTTAGAAGGGTATCCATAGCCAAACTGAACTGGGCGACACCCTTCCCAAACGCCCGGACCCCTAGCAGCAGATAGAGCAAGGCCTCATAGGCCACGATCAGCAAGGCCGTCAGGAGGAAGTACAGCGAGGGGAAATAAGCGGATTTGTCAGGGTTGGAAATCACAGCGAGGGCCATCAGCCCCCAAAATGCCCAACGGAGCCAAAGGGGTGCCCGATCTCCCCACAGCGCGGATCGACTCTCTTCCAGCAAATCCACTCCCCAGAACGAGAAGATCCCCGGATTTCCCTGAGGAAGCCATAATGAGAATGCCCGAAGCCGACGCCGGATCAGAACTCCAAGCCGGCAGACCCACCCCCTGAACCCCACGCGACTGAGCCGGTGAAGCTTCTCCTGCAGGGAAGAAAGGCTCCAGCAAGCAGCGCATGGTGCTCCGCACCCTCTCAAAAATCAACGGCGCTACCGCCGGGCCTGCGCCACCAAGATCAGGCCACCGTCGTCATGAATCACACCCACAGCGTCGCCGAGATCGCTTCTTCTACCGGATAAAAGTGGTGGGCGAGATAGGACTCGAACCTACGACCTCACGGATGTGAACCGTGCGCTCCAACCAACTGAGCTACTCGCCCCATAACGATTGATTTATAACACCTTCGCCGCCAAAAGGCAAGCTGCCTAAATCGTCCCGCCCCGATCCCCCGCCAGCTCACCCTCTAGGTGGCGCATCGCTGATTCCACCACCTCATCCACCGTTATGGAGAGGATACAGCGTGCCTCGGCGCACTCGGCGTCGAAGCGGCCGCGCGAGAAACATGGGTTGCACCCCACATCGTGCCAGATGGCGGTTCCCTCCCCGCCATAGGGCCCGTAGCACCTGGGGTCCGAAGGGCCGAAGAGAGCGACCACCGGGGTGCCAACGGCCGTCGCCAGATGCATGGCCCCGGTATCGTTCCCGATGAACAGCTCGCAGCCCTGTAAGAACGCTCCCAGTTCGCCCCAGTTCATCTCCCCCACCAGATCCAGAGGCTGGTTCTTCATGACCGAGGCGATCTCGCGGGAAAGCGGCGAATCGGAGCCCCCCCCCACCAGAACGACCTGCCGCCCCGAACGCGCCATCAAGGCATCGGCCACAGCCGCGAACCGCTCAGGAGGCCATCTCTTGGCCGGGAGCCGCATGCCCGGATTGCTCCCTCCGCCCGGATGGATGGCGATCGTCCGACGCCCTCCCCCAATCCGTCCCATGAGCGCGCCAGCGCGTCTCCGATCCTCCTCGGCGGGGTGAAACACCATGCCCTGGCCCTCCGGCTTGATCCCCAGGGCCCGTAAAGCATCGAGGTACCGTTCCGCCTCGTGCCGAACACCCTTCACCGGAACCCGCACCGTGAGGGAGAACCCTCGGCCCTCACTGTCCAAGCCCACTCGGCAGGGGATCCGCGCCAAGAAGGGAAGCGATGTGACAAGGGAGGATCGACTCAGAACGAAGCAGGCATCGTACCGCCGACGGCGAAGTCTGCGGACCAGGCCCAGGTAGGCACGCACACCGAAGGCTCGACCCTCGCCTACGCCATTCGAGCCCACCAGCTCATCGATGTGAGGGTTGCCCGCCAGGATCGGTCGCGACCAGGGTCCCACCGCGAAGTCGATCCGGGCATGGGGATAGTACGCGCGAAGGGCCGCCACCATCGGGGTAGCCATGAGGACGTCTCCCACACAGCAGGGGAGCAACACCGAAATCGCCCCCAGATCAGGCGGTGGAGCAACGCTTTCGCTCGACCGGAATGCCGCTCCTAGACATCGGCACAACCCACCGACGAGGGCGTCCCTGGCCCCCCTTGGCAGCATCGCTTTGATCAGCCCCGCCGCTTGGGCGCCTTCCTGCGAGCCCGCTTCCTGCGGGGAGGGCGTCCTCCCCGGTAGGATGGAGCGAGGATGGCGTAGATTGTGCAACGCGATAGGTCGAGCATGCGGGATCGCAGCCGCGGATCCACTTTCTCCACCTCTTCGCGCATGGTGATCACGGTGGCGAGTCGGGCCCGATACCGGTAATTGAAGATTTGATAGAGCTTCTCCCGGGCCCACGGGGTCGCGCTTTGCGTTCCCAGATCGTCCATGACCAGAAGCGGAGCGTCCCGGACCTCGTCGAAGAGCTTATCGTACGGGACGAGGCTGGCGGGCCCGAACGTAGCTCGAAGGTGATCCAGCAGATCGGGCACCACCACGAACAGCGCAGGGTTCCCCAGGTTGACTTGGCGATTGGCGATGGCCGCGGCCAGATGGGTCTTCCCGGACCCA
>SDBU01001849.1_pt1 | contig 29222 bp, 30 predicted proteins | sample 2277071 | NCBI WGS metagenome assembly SDBU01 (sample SAMN10397929, study PRJNA504765) | marine sediment metagenome | isolation source: marine sediment core GS08_GC12, 126 cmbsf | place: Arctic Ocean: Gakkel Ridge, Loki's castle | collected 2008 | reverse complement strand
ACGTTACGGACATTCGCAACATCCTTGACGAAAGCGAAGTTGCTCAAAGGAAAGCGTTCCTGCGTTCGTTCGTAAAGAAGATAGTGGTTGAAAAGGAAAGGGTGAAGCTATACTACAATCTGCCAGTGCCTCCGGATGGAAGGGAGATGGACACGATAGGGGTTCTGCCTATTGACACCCCAAGTGGAGATAGGGGGATTCGAACCCCCGACCTCTGCGATGCGAACGCAGCGCTCTCCCAGCTGAGCTATATCCCCACGCTATACCACGGTAATTATAGCATATGTGAACTCGTTTATTAAGGGTGGCTTGAAGGGGGTGAGGTTGTAAACAGAATGTCTTCCTTGCCAGCCAGCACTGATATTGCTATACTTAGATGTTGCTACTGATAGGGCTGAGAGATGAATTTTGAGACCATTATCGGGCTGGAGGTCCATGCCCAACTGCTAACCAAAAGCAAGATGTACTGCCGCTGCAGTGCTGACTACGCCAGTACCCCGCCCAACACCCACGTCTGCCCGGTATGCCTGGGTATGCCCGGCGTCCTGCCTGCCATTAACCGGCAGGCGGTAGAATATACCATGATGACCGCGCTGGCACTGAAATGCTCCATCTCCGATTATACCAAGTTTGACCGTAAAAACTACCCCTACCCCGACCTGATGAAAGGCTACCAGATTTCGCAGTATGACGCTCCCATTGGCCACGACGGCCGGCTCACTATTGAAGTTGACGGGGAGAAGAAAAGGGTGGGGATAACCCGCGTTCACCTTGAGGAAGACGTGGCTAAGCTCGTCCACCGCACCTCTCCCGACGGAGAGTCATATAGCCTGGTAGATGTCAACCGCTCCGGGGTTCCACTAATGGAGGTTGTTGGCGAGCCAGACCTGCGCTCTCCCGAAGAAGCCAGACAGTACCTCATCAAGCTGCGCGGCATCCTGCAATACCTCGGCGTCTCCACCGGGAATATGGAGGAGGGCAGCTTCCGGTGCGACGCCAATATCAGTGTTCGCCGGGAGAACGGCCAGGAGTCCACGGCCAAGGTTGAAGTCAAGAACATGAACAGCTTCCGCGCCGTATACCGGGCGATGGAATATGAAGCTAACCGCCTGAAAAAAGCCGCTACCGAGGGGAAAAGGCTCATCCAGGAGACCAGGGGATGGGTAGAGGAGAAGGGCAAAACCGTCTCCCAGCGCAGCAAGGAGTATGCTCATGATTACCGCTACTTCCCCGAGCCTGACCTCCCCCCGCTGGTGGTAAGCCGGGAGTGGGTAGAGGAAGTAAGGTCAAAACTCACGGAATTGCCCGACGCCCGACGAGACCGGTTTATGGCGGAGTACGACCTGCCGTTCTATGATGCCAACCTGCTTACCAGCGCCAAAGATATGGCCGATTACTTTGAAGACTTTGTGAAAACTGGAGAGCCTAGCAATCTGTCAAAGCCCGAGAGAGCCAAGTTAGGAAGCAATTGGATTTCGGGCGAGGTTAGCCGCATAACAAATGCTAATAACATAGATATCATCGACTTTAGAGAGAAGGTCAGTCCCAGGCAGTTTGGCAAGTTAATAATACAAGCTGGTGAGGCTATTAATGTCGCCCAGGCCAAGTCTGTGCTTGAAGATATGTTCAAAACTGGCCAGAGCGCCGCTGATATTATTGCTCAGCAGGGACTGAGCCAGATCAGCGACAACGAGCAAATTAAACTGGTGCTAACCGACGTGCTAGCTGCCAATCCCGACGCGGTGGCCGACTACAAAAGAGGAAAGACGGAGGCGTTGAAGTTTCTGGTCGGGCAGACAATGAAAGCCACCAGGGGACAGGCCAACCCCAGGCTGGTAAACGAAGAGTTAAAGAAAAAGCTGGAAGACCGATAAAGGGATTAAGATGCAACTTTACCTTAATGTAGCTCAAATCGTCCTGTCTATAGCGCTGATACTAGCCGTTCTGTTTCAGGTCAAAGGCGGAGGGCTGGGGGGTATCTTCGGTAACCCGGATGCTGTCTTCCGCACCAAACGGGGTGTGGAAAAGACGCTATTTCAACTCACCATTGCCCTCATGATACTGTTCCTCATCGTCTCGATATTAACACTGAGGCTTACCTAGGCGTTACCTGTAGCAGAGATAAGGACTATGGCCGCCATAATAACCTTGACCACAGATTTTGGTTTAACTGATGCCTATGTGTCCGCAATGAAAGGAGTAATACTTGGTCTCAACCCCGCAGCAAAGCTGGTTGATATCTGTCACACCATTAAACCCCAGAATATCCGGCAGGCCGCCTTTGTCTTGAGCATGGCCTACCAGTTTTTTCCTCCAGGAACAGTCCACCTGGTAGTAGTTGACCCGGGCGTGGGTACAGAGCGAAGAGCCATCATTTTGAGAACGCCCTCGGCCCAGTTTGTTGCCCCCGACAACGGCGTCCTGAGCTACGTCATCGAGCAGTCCTCAGCCAAACCTCAGAGGACTTGCGATGACCAGGGGCAAATAGAGCTGGGGCCGGGGCTACAGGCAGTAGCCATTACTAATCCCGATTTCTGGCGGTCACCGGTCAGCCCTACCTTTCACGCCCGTGATGTCTTTTCCCCGGTGGCGGCGCAACTCTCACTGGGCACTCCGGCGACCGACTTTGGCGAGGTAGTAACCCCGGTTACCATGCTACCGCTTTCCCACCCGTACCAGGCATCAGAGACCACGTTAATCGGGCATATCCTCCACATTGACAACTTCGGCAACCTGATTAGCAATATCAAGAGCAGTGACTTACCCCGGGCAGAACAGCCAATAACCATTGAAGTTGGCAACCGACTTATTTCCGGGCTAAGCCATACCTATGCCGAAGGCGAGGGGTTACTGGCCCTTATCGGCAGCAGCGGATACCTGGAAATAGCCCTGAAAGATGGTAATGCCGGCTCTCTCCTCGATAGCGAGGTCGGTAGTGAGGTCAGGATAAGATTAGGGGGTAGCCAATGAAGCTGAAAAAATGGTTATTAGTCATCAGGGCACCATTCCTGCTCCTTCCGGTAGTGCTGGCATTCCTGGGTACCTGCATTGCCTGGTACCAGTCCGGGCAACCCGGCAGCACGTTTGAATTTAACCTCGGTCATGCGTTACTGGCTTTTGCCGGTCTGCTGCTGGCCCACATCAGCGTCAATGTGCTTAACGAGTACTTCGACTACCGGAGCGGGGTAGACCTTAAGACGCAGCGAACCCCCTTCAGCGGGGGCAGCGGTGCCCTTCCCCAGGGTCTCATCTCACCGAGGCAGGCGTTGTGGCTGGGCCTAGGCAGTCTTCTGGTGATTATACCGCTGGGTATCTACTTCACCATCGTCAGCGGCTGGCTCCTGTTACCGCTACTACTGGTAGCGGCGGCCTGCATCGTCCTTTATACCCCCTTCATCCTCAAGGTGAGATGGCCGGAGTGGGCTCCGGGGGTGGGGCTGGGAGCCTTGCCGGTTCTCGGGGCTTACTTCGTTCAGACCGGTGTCTACACCGTTCCGGCAATCGTGGCAGCAATACCTTCCGGTATACTGGTGCATAACCTGCTCCTGCTCAACGAATTCCCCGATGTAGAGGCCGATGCTACCGCCAACCGAAGAACCCTACCGATAGTCATTGGGAGGGCAAAGGCAAGCATCGTCTATTCGGTGCTGACGGGCATGGTCTATCTATGGGTAATCGGCGGCGTGGTGACAGGACAGATGCCAGCTTTTTCCCTGATTGCTTTTCTCTCACTACCCTTCGCGGTGAAGGCGATTCAGGGTGCGCTTAGCTACCAGGACCCGGGTAAGCTGGTGCCCGGCATGGCCAATAATGTGCTGGTTGTCCTCCTGACCCAGCTGCTGCTGGGCGTCGGCTACATCCTGGCCCGGGTTTTCTAATCTAGAATCGAGGAAAAACATGACTGACTACGCCGACAAAATAGTGCGCAAGAGGCGGCCTCTTTATTACATATTTTCTACCGTGCCACGCCGCTATGACCTGATTAACCGTATTGTAACCTGGCGTCTCGATAAACGGTGGCGCCGGGAGGCAACCCGGGAGTGTTTGGCCTCACACCCGGAGAAGGTGCTTGACCTTTGCTGCGGCACGGGCGACCTGGCTATCAACCTGGCGCAGCTGGCTGAAAATAGTGTGGAATTGACCGCAATCGACTATAGCCAGTCCATGCTCGAGATAGCCACTGCCAAAGCAGAGCGATTGGGTTTGGGGAAGAGGATTCCGTTTATCCACGGCGATGTTGCCGACCTTCCCTTCCCTGACGGATACTTTGACTGCGTTGGCACATCCTTCGCCTTCCGTAACCTGACCTATAAGAACCCACTGGTACAGCGCTACCTGGCCGAGGTACTGAGGGTGCTAAAGGTCGGGGGCAGATTTGTCATCGTGGAAACCAGCCAGCCTAAATCAAAGCTGGTACGAAGAATATACCATCTGTATCTGCGCTGGTTCGTCTTCCGGCTGGGCTACCTCATCTCCCGTAACAGAAGGGCGTATCACTACATGGCGGAGTCGGCGGCTCGATTCTACCGCCCCGAGGAACTCAAGGAACTACTGCTCGCCACCGGTTTCTCCCAAGTATTCTTCCGCCCACTCTTTTTGGGGGTTACCGGGATTCACGTAGCCGTTAAGTAAGGACCCAATATGTCTTAACGGCAACCCGAAGAAAGGACTAGGCTTAGATGTCCCAACCCGACCTGATTTTGCTGCATGCACCCAGTGTCTATGACTTCCGCGACAAGACAATTCTCTACGGACCGGTAAGCGAACAGATTCCCTCCTCTCCTGTTTTCGAGATGTACCCAATCGGATTTGCCAGCATCGCGGAATACCTTGAGCGGGCCGGCTACCACGTGCGCATCGTTAACCTCGCCGTGCGCATGCTCAACGACGTCAACTTCGACGCCGAGAAGATGATAAAGCGTCTGAAATCACCCGTATTCGGTATTGATTTGCACTGGATGCTGCACTGCCATGGGTCTATCGAAGTAGCCCGGCTGGTGAAAAAACACCACCCCGAGTCGAAGGTACTGTTTGGCGGGCTTTCTTCTTCTTATTACTACCGGGAGCTAATGGAGTACCCGGAAATAGATTACGTCATGAGAGGGGACTCCACGGAAGAACCGCTCCGTCAGCTAATGGACTGCATTGCTAACGGCAGGCCGCCCGAGGTAGTCCCCAACCTTGTTTGGCGGGATAATCCGGGTGCAGTTCGGGAAAACCCCTTCTCCCCTGCCCCCACCGACCTGAGCAATCTCATGGTGGGGCACTACGGCAACGTCCTGCGGTCAGTGATAAAGTACCGTGATTTAGCCAGCTATCTTCCGTTCAAAGGCTGGATGGACTATCCCATCACGGCTGCCCTTACCTGCCGCGGCTGCACGGAAAACTGTGTTATCTGTGGAGGTTCCGCCGCCGCCTTCAGGAACTCATTCCACCGGGGAGCACCGGCCTTTCGTACTCCGGAGGCGGTGGCCCGCGATGTGAAGGAGATAGCGCGCTTCAGCAACGGTCCAATCTTTATCCTGGGCGACCTGCGCCAGAACGGAGAAGACTACGCCTATGAGCTTTTGCGACTGCTCCAGAAAAATAAGGTCAAGAACCAGTTCATCCTGGAGCTATTTAACCCGGCCCCGGGTGATTTTCTGCGCCAGATGGGCCTGTCCTGTCCCAACTTCTGCCTGGAGATTTCCCCCGAGTCTCACGACGCTGAAGTAAGAAAAGCTGCGGGCAGGAATTACTCCACGGAAGCCATGGAACAGACCTTTAGCGACGCCCTTGATGCCGGCTGTGCCCGCCTGGACGTGTTCTTTATGGTCGGGGTACCCAGGCAGACCCCGCAGTCAGTCATGGATACCGTTGACTACTGCGGCTATTTAATGGAGAAGCACAAGGGGGACAAGCGGCTTTCTCTGCTTGTAGCTCCGCTATCACCCTTCCTCGACCCGGCCAGCCTGGGATTTGAACAACCGGAGCGCCACGGCTACCGCGTCCGGTTCCGCACCGTGGAGGAGCACCGCCAGGCACTGGTAACCCCAAGCTGGAAATATGCCCTGAACTACGAGACGGACTGGATGACCCGCCAGCAGATTGTGGACACAACGTACCAGGCCATTATTCGTCTTACCCGCTTAAAAGCAAAATACGGTGTTATCACCAGGGAGCTGGCTGAAGCAGAAATCCAGCGGATGGAAGCTGCCGTGGAGATGATGCAGCGTATTGATGACATCGTCTCCCGGGGAAACTATGAAGAGCTGGCACCGCTGAAAGTGCCGGTTGACCGGATAAACATGTCCCCGATGAGCCAGTGGGCCGAGTTAAAGCTACCGGTGGGGCCGGTTAAGCTGAAGTATTTACGTCCTCTGTGGTACTGGCTAACCAAACGATGACGAAAGTATGCCTAATCCAGCACCACGCCGGTTCCGTAGGCCAGCACCTCGGCGGCATTTTGCATTATCATTGAGGTGCCAAACCGCATACCGACCACCGCATTGGCCCCCTTCTTCTCGGCATCCTCTACCATCCTCTGGATAGCCTCTTCCCGGGCCTCGGCCATCATCTTGGTGTACTCGGTTATCTCGCCGCCGACCATGCCCCGCAACCCGGCCATAATATCCTTGCCTAAATGTCTTGCCCTGATGGTGCTGCCCTTAACCAGACCTATCGTCTTGCTCACGACTTTCCCCGGTACCTGGTCTGAAGTGGTAACAATCACTTCTCTACCTCCTTAAAGTCCTCGGTTTTGGCTTTGGCCAGTCTATCCCTGACCACTACCCCGATAAGCACCAGCACCCCCACACTGATAGCACCAACCGCTATCCGGACAATAAGCGGAATATCACTGGCGGTAAAAAAGCCCTGAACCCCCCAGCCAATCAGGGCCAGTATGCCCAGGCCAATCAGAATAAAGGCTACTTTCTGCCACATAACTCACCTCCAATGACTATCGCTTACGCTTCCACACCGTCCCCTTGATGGTATCTTCAAGAGCTATATTGAGTTCAGCGAGCTTATCTCGAATTTCATCGGCAAGCTGCCACAATTTGGCATCTCGAAGACCACTGCGGGTTGAAGTTAGAAGCTCAATTAAAGACAAAACATCATCAGGTAGCTTATCAACAGGTATCCCTTTCAAATTGGCTTCTATAAGACGCTTACTAATTGAAATCAGCAGGTCTTGTAATGACTCAATATCAATAGGCACTTTTTCCGGCTCTTTTAGCGTCAAGCCCAGTACGCCCGCCAACTCTTTAAGCGTGTTACGTGCCACCTCCACGTTAAAGCCTGCCTCTTCAGCCCGGTTAATGTCTCGCGCCAAATCAAACAAAGTGGCTATCGCCTGTGCAGTATTGAAATCATCGTCCATCGCCTCAACAAAACGGTTTCGGTAAGGCTTAACATCTACCCTCCGTCCAGTTTTTTCTCCCCACCACCTCTCATTAACCGCCTGGCGCAGCCGGTCCATCCCCCTCTCGGCTGCCTCCGGCCCCTCGTCGGAGTAAGTAAGCGGACTGCGGTAGTGGGAGCTGAGGACAAAAAGGCGAAGAGCGTCCGCACTATATCTCTCCAGAATTTCCTTCACCGTTACCAGGTTGCCCAGGGACTTGCTCATCTTCTCTTCGTCCAGCTGCAACATCCCGTTATGCAGCCAGTATGTAACAAAGGGCTTTTTGGCGGTAAAGCTCTCCGACTGGGCTATCTCGTTCTCGTGGTGCGGGAAGATTAAGTCCTGCCCACCGCCATGAATGTCAATGGTATCACCCAGGTACTTTAAGGACATGGCGCTGCACTCGATATGCCAGCCCGGCCTGCCCGGACCCCAGGGACTTTCCCAGGACGGCTCACCCGGCTTTGATGCCTTCCAGAGGACAAAGTCCGCCGGGTGCTCCTTTTCCTCCCCGGCCTCAATACGGGCGCCAGACATCATTGAGTCCACAGTGCGGTGAGACAACTTCCCGTAGTCGGCAACGTTCCTTACCCGGAAATAGACACTGCCCCCCGCAGGGTAGGCATACCCTTTATCTATCAAGCCCTGTACCACCTCAATAATCCTGGGTATCTCCTCAGTAGCCCGGGGATAGATATCAGCCCGCTCAATATTCAAGGCATCCATATCGTTAAAATGGCTGTTGGTGTACTTTTCCGCCAGTTCACGGATAGTCGTACCGAGTTGGTTAGCCCGGTCAATTAACTTGTCGTCAATATCGGTGATGTTCTGCACGTACTTCACCCGGTAGCCACGGAACCGGAGGTAACGCGTAATAACATCAAAGATGATGTAGCTCATGGCGTGACCGATGTGGCTCTCGTCGTAGGGCGTAATCCCACAGACGTACATGCGGACTACATCACCCTGCGGTAAAAACTCCTCCTTTTTCCCGGACAGGGTGTTATGTACCTTCACCTTTGCTCCCTTCCAGCAAGGCCACGGCGTAAGCAGCCATCCCCTCCCCCCGGCCAACCAGGCCCAGCCCGTTTGAGGTCTTGGCCTTCACACTCACCTGGTCAGGCGCAATGCCCAGCGTCCGGCTGAGCTGGCGCCGTATCTCGTCAATAAAATCGCCAAGCCTGGGCTGCTCCGCCACGACGGTAGCATCGATATTCTCTATCCGCCAGCCATTATCCGCCAGCTTGTCCCCCACCTTTTTCAGCAGCACCAGACTGGAAACATCTTTGTACTGCGGGTCATCGGGCGGGAAATGGCTACCGATGTCTCCCAGCGCCGCCGCCCCCAGCAGGGCGTCAATGACCGCATGGGTCAAGACATCGGCATCACTCCAGCCATCAAGACCCTTATCAAATGGTATCTCTACTCCGCCCAGTACCAGCCGTCGCCCCGGAATGAGCGGATGGACATCATAACCTATGCCAACACGCATCTTACCTCCCACGCTCCTGCCACAAGACCTCGGCCAGAGCAAGGTCGCCGGGAGTGGTTACCTTGATATTATCGTAAGACCCCGGGTACAGCTTGACCTGATGGCCCAACTGCTCCACCAGCGAGGCGTCATCGGTTGCCTCGCCCGCTACCCGACGGTACGCCTCATCTATTATATCAAAACGAAACACCTGCGGGGTCTGCACCGCCCACAGGTTTTGCCGCGGGAGTGTCTGCCGGACAATTCCGCTACTTTCCGCCAGCTTAATCGTATCGGTAACCGGTACCGCGGCCACCGCCGCCCCCGTCTCCCTGGCTTCCGCGAGCCCCCGGTGAATCAGGTCTTCCGTTACCAGCGGCCGGGCGCCATCATGGACAATCACCCAGTCGCACCGGCTGAGCTTATTCAAACCAGCCAGCACCGAGTCCTGCCGCCTCTTGCCACCAGCGCAAATGTCAGTCACCTTTGACCAGTTCTCACCGGCCACCAGTTGCCGGCAATGCTCCAGACCTGGCTCATTTACCACCACTACTATCTGGGCAACAGCGTCACACCGGTGAAAAACATCAATGACCCAGAATAAGAGCGGCTTCCCGGCCAGCGGCGCAAAGACCTTGTCGATACCACCCATCCGCCGGCTCTCGCCAGCGGCGGCGATGATGGCGCATACTTTTTCTTTTTTATTGGTCATATTAAGTCCTCAGAGGTAATCATTGCTTTCTTTCTACCTCACCCCCTGTGTCCCCCTCTCCTTACGAGGTTTCAAAGGAGAGGGGGAATTTTTGGGAAGAGAGGCTTCGCCCCTCTTAGACACCCCTTTTTATTCAATTGTAAATCTTCCGACTTCAGACCAATATCCCGGAACTGTTGCTATTACCGGCCTTACCATCCAATAGTAAGTGGTGTTTCTCTCCAAGGGTGTTTCGCATTTATATTGAGTATTTTGTATTAAATTGGCTCCCATTTTGGAGATAGAATAGTCAATATCGGGGTATTTTGTAGTTAGAGCCAATTCGTATCCAACAGCGCCTTTAACACTGAGCCAAGTAAACTCTGGCTTCTCATCTGAAAAGATTGCGCCATCTGCGGGGGATATCGGCAAAGTAATGTAGCTCATTAATAGTTCCTGAGTGAATTTACGTGCTTTATCTATTGCATCTTTAATCATCAAGAGAATAATGTTCAATTCAAGAACATTCATTTGCTGTACGTCTATTTTTAATCCCTTTTTTTTAATAACTTTACGTTTTATTCTGGTAAACGGCTTTTCAACGTCTCCTATCCGTATTTTCCAAATTGAGTGGATAACATTATTCCTTTGGTCTTTTGCGGTTTTTGCCGCTACAAGTAATTCTCTCAGATTACTTGGTGAATCTTCATCCTGTTTAATATTGAGTTTTTGCCTATAAAGTACACCAAGAAAGTTAAGTAAATCAGGGAAAGTGAGCCTAGCTGTAACAATACGTGCTCCTTCTCCTCCAATTAACATATTAACGCAGTTTTTGATTAACTCTTCGAGCATGCTAAAGTAAATTGTTATTCTACCAATACTTTTAACAAGAGACTCTTCTATTAAGCTTCTTTCTCTGCCATTCTCTGTCATCAGAGTGCCTTCCCTCTAACCAGCCCCACCGCTATCGCCTCTCTCAACGTACTAACCGCAACAAGCTCGATGCCTTTAGGTACAGGGCTAATGCTGGCACTGGTCTTGGGCACCAGGCAGCGCTTGAAGCCCAGCCTCGCCGCCTCATCTACCCTCCGTTCCAATTGGGAGACGGCCCTTAGTTCTCCGCTGAGTCCCACCTCCCCCACCGCCACCAGTTGCGGGCCAACCCCCACCCCCCTATAGCTGGAAGCAATCGCCAGGGCAATGCCCAGGTCCGCCGCCGGCTCCTCAATCTTAAGCCCGCCGGTGACATTGGCGATGATGTCCTGATTACCCAGCTTCAAGCCGACACGCTTACTCAACACGGCGACAATCAGCAGCAACCGGCCAAAATCGACGCCATTGGCGGTGCGCCGGGGCAGACCAAAGCTGGTGGGGTTGGTCAGGGCTTGAATCTCCACCAGCAGGGGCCGGCTACCTTCCAGGGCAGGTACTACCACCGAGCCTACAGCCTCACCCCACCGCTGGGACAGGAAGACCTGCGATGGGTTATCCACCTCTACCAGCCCCTGGCTCCTCATCTCAAAGACGCCCACCTCGTTGGTCGAGCCAAAGCGGTTCTTCACACCGCGCAGTAACCGATAGGCACTAAACCGCTCGCCCTCGAGGTAGAGCACCACATCAACCATATGTTCCAGCACCCTAGGACCGGCGATAGCCCCGTCCTTGGTGACATGACCGCTAATGAGAACCGGCACCGCACTGAGCTTGGCCCATCGCATCAAACGCAGGGCACACTCCCGCACCTGGTTTACACTGCCCGGTACCCCTTCAAGCTCAGAGGAGTAGACCGACTGAATGGAGTCAACAACCACCAGGCCGGGATTCAACCCTTCAAGCTGGCTCAGGATAACATCGAGGTCAGTCTCAGTCAGCAGGTATAGATTCTCTCCCTTCACCCCGAGTCGTTCCGCCCGCAGCTTAATCTGGTGCTGCGTCTCCTCGCCGGAGACATATACCACCTTGACACGGCTGTGCGCCACCAGGGCTGAAACCTGAAGCAAGAGGGTTGATTTGCCGATACCGGGGTCACCACCGATAAGTACCAGAGAGCCGGACACCAGTCCCCCACCCAGCACCCGGTTAAACTCGGCCATCGGCAGAGGAAAGCGGTCTCCCGCCTCAATAACTACCTGAGACAGCTCCTGGGGTGGACTGGTTGGGGGAAGGGGACGGGCAGAGACTGCTGGCGCCGTCACCACCTTCTCGATAAAGCTGTTCCACTCCCGACAGCCAGGGCAGCGCCCGAGCCATTTCAGACTCTCCCGGCCGCAATGCTGACAGACAAAAATGGTCCGGCCCTTTGACTTCTCCATAGGTTGACTTTACTAGATTTCAGAGGCCAATGCAAGAGAAAATCGAGTTAAAAGATGGAGTGGGCCAAAGCAAAATAATTAACTAGCCCACCATACCCAGGAAGACGCCACCGGCAATGGCCGCACCAATCGCCCCGGCTACGTTGGGACCCATGGCATGCATCAGGAGGAAGTTCCTGGGATTTGCCTTCTGCCCCATCACCTGCACCACCCGGGCTGACATGGGCACTGCGGATACACCAGCCGCCCCTATCATCGGATTAATCTTTTCCTTAGAGAAGAGGTTCATGAACTTGGCCATTAGAACACCGGCGGCGGTAGCCGTAGCAAAAGCCACGATGCCCAGCACCAGGACCAGTAACGTCTTGGGCATTAGAAAGTTCTCGGCGGTCATTGTCGCCCCGATGCATAGGGTGAGAAATATGGTCAGGATATCGATGAATGTCGTTTGTGCCGTTTTGCTAAGTCTTTCCGTGACGCCGCAGGTCATAAACAGATTCCCCACCATGAACATGCCAATAAGCGGGGCCGCCAGGGGGACAAACAGTATGACCACCACCGCGGCAATTAAGGGGAACAATATCTTCTCTCGCGTCGAGACCTCACGCAGTTGCGGTTTCATATATATGGCACGCTCTTTCTTGGTAGTGAGCAACTTTATTATCGGCGGCTGGATAATCGGCACCAGCGCCATATAGGTATAACAGGCTACGGCGGTAGCTCCGATGATATGGGGAGCCAGGATAGAGGTAACATAAATTGTAGTTGGCCCCTCAGCACCGCCGATTATCCCGATAGAGCACGCCTCGGCGATGGTGAACCCGTCCACCATAAATAAGTTAGTGGCCAAGGCAGCAAAAAAGGCAAAATAGACACCGAACTGGGCAGCAGCCCCGAGCAGCAAGGTCTTGGGGTTAGCTAGCATCGGACCAAAGTCGGTTAGTGCCCCCAGGCAAAGGAAGATAAGAGGCGGTATTATCTGCCACATAATCCCGTAAGCAAATATTTTGGAGAGCAGCCCCATTGGCCTGGTAGGCAGCGGAGTCTGGGCAGTGGTTATCATTACCGCCATCACTTCGCCCGGCTCAACCTGCTGACCCGCTGAGACCAGGACTTCCTTGACTCTACCCTGGATTGGAGCCAACACCTCACCCGAATCTAATCTCAGGAAAACGTCGCTTTCTCCAATCTTAGCGCCCTCAGCCACCTCAACACTGATAACCCTGGCCGGCACCCCGGCCTGGTTGGTTATATCCAGTTCATAGTCCATCAAGCCGCCAAGGGGCAGATTGATAAGAATTACTCCGAAACCTATAGGCACCAGCAACAGGGGCTCCATCTTCTTGGAAATCCCCAGGTAGATTAGAGCCCCGCCGATGAGCAGCATCAGAATACTGCCCCAGGAAAGAAGCCCGAACCCGGTCTCATAAAAACCGAACACTAATCACTACTCCTCAGTACTCAATAATGGCTATGGTCTCGCCAGGCTGGACCACCTGGTCAACGCTAACCCCTACCTGAACAATACTGCCATTTACCGGAGCCAGTATCGGGTTCTCCATCTTCATCGATTCTATGAGGCAAATTGTGTCTCCCTCTTTAACCGTATCCCCCGGCTTAACGTTCACCCCAGTAATCTTGCCGGTTAGGGGAGCCTCGATGATTTCCTGTGCCAATTTCTACTCTCCTTTGCCCTTATTATTTGTTGCGCCTTCGATGGGGCTAATTTTATTAAGCACCAACCCTACCAGCCGGATAATCACCGCCAGAAGAACCAGTACCCCGAAGACAACACCAAAGCCAACTCCGCTGACCAGCCCGGCAAATCCCCAATCTACTCCCATGCCTTTATCCCTACCTTATTTGTTCGTATCAGCCCAAATTTTGGGAAAATTAAAAGGGCGGGTTCAGCATCCACCCTTTATTCTACAGAAAGACAGTCTATCAGACACCAAGGTTCAAACCTTATCTTCTCCCAGTAACGCCTCGACGGGGGTTGGACGTACCACAATCTCTCCCTCTTCCACATCAACGACTGCGGTATCACCCGACCGGAATTTCCCGAGGAGCAAGTCCTCGGCAAGCTTGTTTTCCACCATGTCCTGAATCGCCCGGCGTAGCGGACGGGCCCCAAATACCTCGTCGTAACCCTTCTCGCCCAGGAAATCCCTGGCGGCGTCAGTTACCTCTAGCTTTATCCCCTTCTCTGCCAGCTGCTGGGACACCGTCGTCAGCATCAAATCAACAATCTTTCGGATATGCTCTTTGTCCAACGCATGAAATACCACCACGCCATCAATGCGGTTGAGAAACTCGGGGCGGAAGTTCTGCGGCTTCTTCAGCTCGTCGAGCAGGTTTTTCTTCATCCCCTCGTAGGATTGCTCCCGGGTCTTAGCTTCATCGGTGCGCGAGGCGAAGCCGATAGTAGTTTGCTTGCGGATGAGTTCGGCGCCGATATTGCTGGTCATGATAATGATGCTGTTGCGGAAATCAACCCGGCGTCCCTTGGCATCGGTCAGGTGGCCATCATCAAATATCTGCAAGAGGATGTTAAAAACGTCAGGGTGAGCCTTTTCAATCTCATCAAGGAGGATGCAGCAGTATGACTTACGCCTTACTGCCTCCGTTAATTGCCCGCCTTCTTCATAACCAACGTACCCCGGCGGTGCACCAATCAGGCGGGATACGGCAAACTTCTCCATAAACTCAGACATATCGAGGCGGATTAGCGTATCCTCGTTACCGAACATAAACTCGGATAGCGCCCTGACCAGCTCCGTCTTACCGACGCCGGTGGGACCGAGAAAGATGAAGTTGCCGATGGGATGCCGCGGGTCCTTCAGGCCGGCCCGGGCCCGCCGCACCGCCTTACTGATAATGGTGATGGCTTCATCCTGGCCAATAATACGCTTGTGCAGCGCCTCCTCCATGTTCAGGAGACGGCTGGTCTCATCACCGGCCAGCTGCACTACCGGGACTCCGGTCCACATACTGACGACCTCGGCGATGTGCTCGGCAGTCACCACCGGTTTCTCCTGCTCCTGCTCCGCCTGCCACTCCTCCTCCAGCTTCTTTATCTTCTCCGCAATCTGAATCTCCCGCTCGCGCTTTTCAGCGGCACGGTCATACTCCTGCGCTGCCAGGGCAGTATCTTTATCCCGACGATGACTTTCTTCGATCTGCTTAAGCTTCTTCAAGTTAACGGGTTTGGTTCGATATTTTATCCTTACCCTTGATGCCGCCTCGTCAACCAGGTCAATGGCCTTGTCCGGCAGAAAACGGTCCGGTATGTATCGGGAAGCTAAATTCACCGCGGCGCTAAGGGCCTCGTCACTGATGGTGAGCTTATGGTGCTCCTCATAGCGCTCATTAATCCCGCGCAGAATCTCCAGCGTCTGGTCGACGGAAGGCTCCTCCACCAAAATGGGCTGGAAGCGGCGCTCCAGAGCGGCATCCCGCTCTACGTACTTGCGGTAATCATCCAGGGTGGTGGCGCCAATGCACTGTAGCTCGCCACGCGCCAGCGAGGGTTTGAGCAGATTGGCGGCATCAACTGCCCCCTCGGCCGCCCCGGCACCGACAATGGTGTGAAATTCGTCAATAAAGAGAACGCAGTTTCCGGAACCCTTTACCTCATCAATAATCTTCTTTAGTCGCTCTTCAAACTCGCCACGGTACTTGGTCCCGGCGACCACCGCTCCCATATCTAAGGTGATTAACCGTTTTCCCTCCAACGTCTCCGGGACATCGCCCTCGGCGATACGATGGGCCAACCCTTCGACAATGGCCGTCTTGCCCACCCCGGGCTCTCCAATAAGAGCTGGATTGTTCTTGGTGCGACGGCTGAGGATTTGAATTATTCGCTCAATCTCCTTCAGCCGGCCGATTACCGGGTCGAGTTTCCCGGCACGGGCTGCGGCCGTCAGGTCAATGCCCAGCTGGTCCAAAGCGGGAGTGCGGCTGGTGGTACGAGAGGCCCTGCTTCGAGGTACACCTTGATTCAGGGTGTGCGTGGTTTCGGTGCGTGTTTGCTCCAGAGCAATCCCAAAGCTATTCAGCACGCTGGCCGCCACGCCCTCCCCCTCACGCAGCAATCCTAGCAGGAGATGTTCCGTACCGATATAGTTCTGACCCAGCTGACGTGCCTCATCGATGGCCAGTTCGATGACTCTCTTGGCCCGGGGAGTGAGCCCGGTCTCACCGGTGCTGGGTTTAGTCCCCCGCCCGATGACAAACTCCACCGCCTGGCGCACCTTGTTCAGGCCCACACCCAGGTTGACCAGCACCCTGGCCGCCACCCCCTCATCCTCACGCACCAGCCCGAGCAGAATATGCTCGGTGTCGATATAATTGTGGTTCAGGTTTTGTGCTTCCTCCTGAGCCGCGGTCAGAACCCGGCGCGCCCGCTCCGAAAACTTCTCGAACCTGCTAGTCATCTGCCTCCTCAAGAAGGTTAATACCTGCCTCCTGGCAGTGGCATATTTTCCACAAGGGGTTGCCCCCTCAGTATCGTCTGCGCTGGAGCGTTTCACTTCCGTGTTCGGGATGGGAACGGGTGGTTCCACTCCGCTCTAACCACCAGGAGACTATTTACAGTTTACCACATTTGTAAATACAAAAAAAGCCCAGACCCTAATGTTTGGAGTTTTTCATCTCACAATATCAGTGTAATATCAAGTCTGAAGCGGGTCAAGCACTTGCCACCCAACTTTTACTCCATGCCACCCCCTAATTTATTAGCCTTTATATAGTGAACCCCCCCTCCTGTCATTGCGAGGAGCGCAGCGACGAAGCAATCTCTCTCTTATCTACCTCACCCCCTCTGTCCCCCTTCCCCACGATTTTAATGTCTTTGCGAGGAGCGCAGCGACGAAGCAATCTCTAACGGCAATTGTATGAGATTGCTTCGCCTACGGCTCGCAATGACACGGTAGACGGCAATGAGAGGGGGAGGAAAAAGAAAAGAGGGGCTTCCGCCCCTCTTAGACGCCCCTATTAATATTAAAGATAATTAATCCATCAAGATAATTAATAGGATTACTCCGACAATGAAGATACCGCCTATAGAGACGTATGCAATACCGACACTCTCTATGTGTTTAGCTCTGTGTCTACGCAGTTCTTTATCTTCTTTTTCACGTTCTACTGCTACCAAATATCTCCCTTGGAGCCATAAACCTATTCCAATCGCCCACAGTGCCAATGTTATACCTATCAACCAAGGAACCAACTCATTCATCTTCATTACCCTCCTTTATAAAGTTTCTGAGCTATTTTACCTAACGGAATCACTCCCATTGGGCCATTCGTTTGCCATAGTGTGTTACTATTATTTAATATTTCATCAAACTCTTCAGGTGTTTCCTCTTTAATAAGTTCTAACTTCTCCTTACATATCCTCTCTAAAAGAGTTTGTGCATAGTGTTCTGCAGCACTTTTAAACATACATGGTGACCGAATCTCCGTAGTAGTAAAGCCATCATAGAATCTTACTTCCCAAGCCTTACTTAGGAAGCTTTTCCTAGTGACTTTAATATACCAACCTGGGAATACAGTAGGCAATTACATAACCCCGCTCAATGTTATTATGGCTATTTTATACCACCATGATTACTTGATGTCAAAGGGGAGTCATTGAGAAGGACGTAGCCCCTCTCAGAAATTTACCCCCTTCCCTTCACCAATCCCCAAGGGAAGGGGGCCAGGGGGATAGGTCACCCAAAAAAACCCCCCATTCTTGAAACCTTCACCCTTGAACCGTCAACAACGCCTTGACAAATAAGTATCCATCTTTACATAACATTAAAAACAATTCCCCAAGCTAATTAGCCTCGAATTGTTTCCCCAAAATTAGAACCAGTAATTTGAGGCTAAAAATGTCCAAATCAAATAAAACAAAAAGAGGGGCTTGCACCCCTCTTAAACTCTCTCCGTCCTAGAGCGGGAATGAGGTTGGTGTTCGTAGCCAGTCTTTACTTTAGCTCGGCCAGGATACTTTCGTCCATGGCGAAGCTTTGCTGGTCAGTGGGGAAGGTGCCGGCGGTTACCTCATTATGATACTGGGTCACGGCGTTCTTGATAATGTCGGTGAGCTTGACGTACTGCTTGGCATGCTTGGGGACAAAGTCGGCGAACGAACCCAGAATATCGTTTATCACCTGAACCTGTCCATCACAGCCCGGGCCAGCACCGATGCCGATGGTGGGAATGCCTATCTTCTGGGTAATCAGGGTAGCCAGCGGAGTGGGGACGGTCTCCAGGACAATGGAAAAGGCTCCCGCCTCTTCCAGGGCCTGAGCGTCTTCAAGCATCCTGGCTGCCGCTTCTGGAGTCCTGCCCTGTACCTTGTAGCCGCCAAACTGGTGAATTGACTGCGGAGTAAGTCCAATGTGACCCATCACCGGGATACCGCAATTGACGATATTTCTTACCTTTTCTGCTACCGTGACGCCGCCCTCAAGTTTGATGGCTTGTGCGCCAGCTTCCTGGATGAAGCGGGCGGCATTGCGCAGGGCGTCTTCCATCGAGAGGTGGTAGGTCATAAACGGCATATCACCGATAACCATCGCCCGTTTGGCACCTCTGGTCACTGCCCTGGTATGATGGAGCATCTCTTCTATGGTTACCGGTATGGTTGATTCGTAACCGAGCACTACCATGCCCAGGCTGTCCCCAACCAGGATTAGCGGTACTCCTGCCTCATCAACTATCCTGGCCGTGGAGTAGTCATAGGCGGTGAGCATGCTGATTTTCTCGCCCTTCCCCTTCATCTCTTTGATTTGGTTGATGGTAACGCGCATTTCCCCTCCTTTAGCAGCCAACGGCGTTGACTACATTTTTGGTTTCAGTAATAGCATTATGGTTGTCAACATACACCAGTTTAGGGGTGGTACTCCGGGCTTCTTCGTCTTCTACGTGACAGTAGGAGAGGATAATGACCGTATCTCCTTTGGTCGCCAGTCTGGCAGCAGCCCCGTTCAGGCATATCTCGCCACTCCCGGCTTCTCCCCGAATGGCATAGGTAGCAAAACGGGCGCCATTATTGATGTTGAGCACCTGGACCTGCTCGTAAGGCAGAATGTCCGCTTCTACCATCAGCCTGGCGTCAATGGTAATGCTGCCTTCGTAGTCAATGTTGTTGTCGGTAACATGGGCTCGGTGAATCTTGCTCTTAAGCATTACTCTCACTGGGCGTCCTCCCTTAGTTGTTTTTATCTAATCAGGGTGCCTTAATAGCGCCTGTAGCTCTTCCGCCTGCTTCTGGTCGATTTTTCCCTTGGCTAAAGCGATAGGGATGGTCTGGAGGCCAAGTTCCCGGTAGGTGGAAAGCACCGCCGGGGCGGTTTGCTTCAGGGCGTCAAGGTGTTTCTTGATTGTCCCGGTATCACCACGGGCAATCGGTCCGGTGAGGCACTGCGGTATGCCCACGGTGTCAAGATTGTGTATCGTCCCGCGTAAGAGTGGCAGCAGTGCCTGAGTAGCCTCTTTGGTGGGGACGTTGAAGGTCTGCCACAGGTCGGTAGCCAGTTTGACCAGGGTAACGAAGTAGTTGCAGGCCATGACGGCGGCGGCGTGATAAAGTACCTTGTCGCTTGCCTTCAGCTCAATCCAGTGGCCATTAAGGGCCGTCGCTATTTCCTTGAGAGTGGTCAGCAGGGGCTCTTCTGCCTCCAGGGCGAAGGTGGAGCCCGGTATGTTTTCTATCGCCTGGGCGACGCTGGCGAGGGTCTGTAGTGGATGAATGACGCCCACCATCGCGCCCAGTTTTCTCGCCGGCTCCAGAGTGGCCGTTGAATCGGCGCCGCTGCAGTGGACTACACTCTGCCCGGCGTGCCACTGCATTTCAGAGGCAACCGAAGCAATGACGTCATCGGGGGTGGTGATGAAGACCAGCTCTGCGGTGTCGGCCACGTCCTGGCCGTTATCGAAGACGGGGCAGCCGTTGGTTTCCTGAGCCAGCCTCTTTGCCGAACTCTGGCTGCGGCTGTACACCGCGACTACCGGATAGCCCTGGCGGCTCAGTCTGGAGGCCAGGGCCGTGCCCACCGTACCGGCGCCAATAAATCCCAGTTTGACCATCTTTCGCTTCTCACCTGAGCCAGTTGACATAAAAATACCCTCACTGACACAACCAGAGAGGGCTCTCGAAACGCACTTGAAGCTACTGCCGTCTCGGTCGTATCAGATCCAAGCGACTACTTTTTGTTAAAAGTTCTCTTGGGGAGCTCACCGCCTGACCGGTCGATGGCTATCACTACCCCTACTATTGATTATAAGGTTAATTCCGGTTTTGTCAATAGCTATTGAAATATAGGGATGTGCGAAACTCAGGCGCTTAATAAACTGAACAATTCGTCAGGTTGTTGTCCTTTTATCGAGGAGTACTATACTGCTAATTATTAGCCTGTTCAGGTTTAGGCGGAGTTGCCTGTCGCTGTGGCCTGGCCGGAGGATGTGATTGTTGTGGAGCAACAATGGGCTCAATATTCATGCTTAAAGATACGTGCTCATTCTCAAATAGCTTCGCGGCGCCCGTCTGTTGGAGATGCTGAACCGACCGCGCGTATAATTCCCATATTTCATCCCATAGTTGAGAATCCTTGTTTATCTCTTCAGCTTTTAACTTGAGAACATCCTTTGCTTCTGCACAGTCTATCACCTTTCCGTGAGACTTGTATTCCTTTCCTTCTGATAACCACTTCGCCACCTTATCCGCTTGCTTATGATCGTCTTTCAGCATATATTGCTTCAGCCATTTGGCCGCAAAATTTTTTGAGTCCTCGATGGCACTCTGGCAAATCGCTATCAACTCAGGCCTGATTTTCGAGAGCATCGGAACATACATATTCACAGGGTCACCCTCATCCCTGATTTTCGTTCTGATATTCTCTAGACCGTCGATGAAGGAACGCGCCGGCAAGGATGGACCAGGAATAGGGCCAATCTGCAACTGAGGGTCAATTGGCCCAAGTTCAGCAAGGTATCCCATCAAGATTTTATCACTACCGAGAGATATCATAGTGGCAGCACTCTTCGCGTAGTTCGGAACTACGACGTAGAAACCATCAGTAAAGCGTTTCCTACACATAAAAAGGAGCTTCTCTGCCGCATTTGGATCACCACCTGGTGATGTAAGCATTAAGTAACCATGACTTTGGTCAGGCAACGAACGGAGAATATCCTCGAATAGAAGTGCGTCCTGACTCATTACAAGACCAAATGGATGTCCGGGATTCGCTGTGTAAATTATTAGGCTCCCTCCGAGCTTGGGCTGGATCTTCTTGATAAGCTCTTGGCGGATCCTCGCGTCATTGGGAGCTATTATGTCTCGGTAGATAGGTTGATTAGCCATGTCTATCTACCAGTTGCTAGTGACTTGTAGCTGGTATATCTGAGGCTTTTCCTCGGATTCAAGGAGTTCTTCTACAATCTTTTGGGTCTCAATGATGCTCTTGATCTCCTCTTCAGAACCCCTAAGAGCAGCTTGAAAGAAGTTGGCTAAACTCTGGTTTCTATTCTCTTTCTCCTGCATGTTTGCCTCCTCCATAAAACGTGTCCAAATATAGTATCATTTGGAGGACGAATTGTCAATAGCCCTTCTACACGAATGTTCCTAATGGAATGTACCCCGTTATTTAGCTTATCATTGTAGCTTAATTATTTCAATATTTGTGCTTGCATAACCCACACGCTCAACAGGCAATTCAAGGTTATCTCGTCTAAACCTTTTGCTTGTTATTAGCTATTCTTCTCTTCACGTAGCTCCCGCAGAAGGTCGGAACACAGGCTATGGGTTATAGCTGTTGAGGGTCGGCTGAGCAGGTTGGTCTGGAGCGGGGTGATTGAGATATTACCCTGCTCTATCGCCCCGATATCTGTTTTGGTATCCGTTTCCTGCGGGAGTCTCCGGCGCACCAGCCAGTAGTACGGCTGCCTCCCATTGTGTCTTTCCCGGGCTGCCACCGTGTTGCCATGGGTCTGGTTGGCCAGCCGGGTGACGCTTACTCCCTTGATTTCTTCCAGGGGCAGGCCGGGCACGTTTACGTTAAGAAAAACATCTCTGGGCAGGGAGCCCTCGTCAATCCTTTTGGCCAGCAAAGCAGCTATTTTGGCGGCACCTTCCAGGTGAGGACTGTCTGCTGCGGCATCTATAGAAATGGCCAGAGCCGGCAGACCGTGGAAGTGGCCCTGCAGGGCTGCCCCCACGGTTCCCGAGATAAACACGTCATCGCCCAGATTTGGCCCGCTGTTTATCCCGGAGACGACCAGGTCTATCCCGTTTTTAGCGAGTTTGCTCAGAGCCAGGATGACGCTGTCGGACGGGGTGCCTTCCACCGAGTAGGTTTCCACTCCTGGCAGCATACCGTTTAATTTGCGGACTCGCAACGGCTGGCGCAGGGTAACCGCGGTGCCGACGGCACTCTGTTCCCTATCCGGGGCGACGACTACCACCGGTCCGATTTTCTTTAGCTCCCTGACCAGCTTCCAGAGTCCATCGGCGAATATGCCGTCATCGTTGGTTACGAGTATTCTCATCAGTCATACCGTTGCTTTGCTATTTAGTTTAGCATGGCCGGGATGATGGCGACAAATAGCTGTTGGGATTTGCTCAGGAGGCAGATTTATGCTATTCTGATTATGGGTACGATGAACTTTGTAAATGAAGTGGCCGCTGTACCCGGCGGCGAGAACGTCTATAGTTGTATCCAGTGTGGTGTTTGCAGCGGTACCTGTCCGGTTGCCGTTGAAATGGAGTACCCGCCACGTAAGATTATCGCCCTGATTCGTGCGGGAATGCGCGCCGAAGTCCTCTCCAGTAGTTCTATGTGGCACTGTCTCTCCTGCTATCTGTGTACCGTTCGCTGTCCCCGCGGCATCAAGCCAACCGAGCTAGCTCATGCCCTGGAGTCTCTGGCAGATAAGGAGGGCTACAGGGTCAGGGGGACACGCACCCCGGCTATGTACCACAGTTTTGTTGATTCCATGCGGAGTAACGGACGCGTCCACGAACTTGGCATGATGCTCAAGTATTACCTCAGGACTAATCCCCTGGCGGCACTCAAGGTATCCAAGGTGGCTTTATCGCTATTTTTACACAAGCGCATGCCGCTGCTGCCGAAGAAGGTGAAAGGTAAAGAGGACTTGTCCCGGATGATACAGAGATTCAGGGAGGTGGGGGGTAGCCAGTGAAATACTATGCCTATTACCCCGGTTGTTCCTCTGAGGCGACGGCCGTCGGGCTGGAGCTGTCCAACCGGGCTATTGCCCCGCCGCTGGAGATAGAGCTAATCGAGATAGAGGACTGGAACTGCTGTGGCTCGACACCATACGGTTCGTTAGACCGGCATGAGGCGGTTCTGGTGGCTGCCCGCAATCTGGCCCTGGCCGAGAAGACCGGGCTTGACCTGGTAACACCGTGTAGCTCCTGCTTTGTCACCCTGTACGGGGCGAATCTGGAGCTTGGGGAGAATCCCAGGTTGCTGGAGCGGGTAAACAAGGCGCTGGCGGTGGCCAACCTGGAGTACCGCGGGACAGTGCGAGTCAGGCATTTGACCGAGGTTCTGGTCAACGATGTCACCCCTGAGTTTATCTCGACCAGGGTTAAGCAACCTCTGCACGGGCTGAAGGTAGCCCCCTATTACGGCTGCCAGCTGGTACGGCCGGACTTTGGCTTCGACGACCCGGAGGCGCCGCAGTCCCTTGACCGTCTGGTGGCCAGTCTGGGGGCTGAGGTTGTTCCTTTCCCTTTGAAGAACCGTTGCTGTGGGGGCTCGCTAATTATCTCCGAGGAAAGCCTGGCACTGGGACTGATTCATAAATTACTGGAGAATGCCCGGGAGAACGGGGCGGAATGTATCACCACCCCCTGCCCGCTTTGCCAGATTAATCTTGACGCTTATCAGGGGCGGGTCAATGGCCGGTTCAAGACCGATTTTAACCTGCCGGTTTTATTTGTCACGCAACTGATTGGTCTTGCGCTGGGTATTGAGCCCAAGTCCCTGGGACTGAATACTAACATCATCTCCCCTGAACCGGTGATACAGCGTATAGCCAGGGTAAGTGAGGAGGTGGGGAGTGGAGCCTAGAATCGGTGTTTATGTCTGCCATTGCGGGAGTAATATTGCCGGCGTGGTTGACTGCGAGGCGGTGGTCAAGTTTGCTGAAGGCCTGGAGGGAGTGGTAGTCGCTCGTGACTATAAATTTATGTGCTCTGACCCGGGCCAGGAGCTAATCAAGAATGATATCAAGGAGCTGGGGGTCAATCGGGTAGTGGTGGCTTCTTGCTCACCGACGATGCATGAGCCTACTTTTCGCCGCGTTTGTCAGGAGGCAGGGCTCAACCCTTATTTCTTTGAGATGGCCAATATCCGTGAGCACTGCTCCTGGGTGACCGAAGACCATGAGGCGGCAACCGAGAAGACCAAGGCCCTGGTGGCGGCTGCGGTAAGACGGGTCTACTATCACCAGCCTCTGGAGACCAGAGAAGTTCCGGTGAACCCCAATACGCTGGTGGTGGGTGGTGGTATCGCCGGTATCCAGGCGGCGCTTAAGGTTGCTGATTCCGAGCACAAAGTCTACCTCGTGGAGAGAGAACCCAGCATCGGCGGGCACATGGCGCAGCTGGACAAGACGTTCCCCACCCTCGACTGCTCGGCCTGCATCCTGACTCCGAAGATGACGCTGGTTGGCTCCCATCCCTATATTGAACTGATGACCTATTGCGAAGTAGAGGAGGTTTCCGGCTTTATCGGCAACTTCAAGGTCAAGGTCAGGAAGAAGGCGAGATACGTTGATGTTGATAAATGCACTGGCTGTGGTGTATGCCAGACCAAGTGCCCGTGGAAAGTACCCAGCGAGTTTGAGGTTGGCCTGGCGCAGAGGAAGGCGATTTATACCCCGTTTGCCCAGGCGGTGCCTAACAAGCCGGTTATCGACCGCGAGCACTGCGCCTATTTCCTGTCAGGTAAATGCCGCGCCTGTGAGAAGTTCTGCGAGGCTGATGCGATTGACTTTGAGCAGGAAGATGAAGTCGTGGAATTAGAGGTAGGGGCAATCATCCTGACTACCGGGTTTAGTCTCTTTGACCCCACTCCCATCTATCAGTACGGCTACGGGCGCCTGGACAATGTCGTTACCAGCCTCGAGTTTGAGCGGATGGTCAATTCGGCAGGGCCAACCAGCGGTCATATCGTGCTCAAGGACGGTTCTCACCCGGAGAGCGTGGCCATTATTCACTGCGTGGGCAGCCGGGACGAGAAATATCATGAATACTGCTCCCGAATCTGCTGCATGCAGTCGATGAAGTTTGCCCACCTGCTGAAGGAGCATACTGAGGCGGAAGTCTACGAGTTCTACATTGATATCCGGAGCTTCGGCAAAGGGTACGAGGAGTTTTACAATCGCATTCTGAATGAAGGGACGATATTTATTCGCGGTCGGCCGGCGGAGGTAACCGATATCGCGGAAACGCCTGAGGAAGAAGGGAAACTCGTCGTCCAGTTTGAGGATACACTGGCCGGGATGCAGCGCCGTCTGCCGGTGGATATGGTTGTCTTGAGCTGTGCGCTGGAACCACAACCGGATGTCGAGAGTGTGGCCCGTCTCTTTAACATCAGCCGCAGCGCTGACGGCTTCTTCCTGGAGCGGCACCCCAAGCTGGAGCCGGTGACCACGATGACCGACGGCATCTTTGTCGCCGGCTGCTGCCAGGGTTGTAAGGATATCCCGGATACCGTGGCCCAGGCTTCAGCCACGGCTGCTGAGGTCTTGGCGATGATTAGCCGGGGCAGGGTTGAGGTTGAGGCGGCGACGGCGGTGATTAATGAAAGAATCTGCTCAGGTTGCCAGGTCTGCCAGCTGGTCTGCCCTTACAGCGCAGTCTCTTTTGATGAAGAGAAGAAGGTTTGCCGGGTGAACGAAGCACTGTGTAAGGGCTGCGGCACCTGTGTTGCTTCCTGTCCCAGCGATGCGATAGGCCTGAGTCACTTCACCAACGAGCAGATTGTAGCACAGATGGAGGGTATGCTGGAGTCTTAGCACTCGATAGAGGAACGCGAATCCTGGGAGGAGGGGCGGATGGACCGTGATGAGTTTGCAAGACAACTCAATGAACTTCAACGAGAGATATTCCATGCCATCCTATCTTATCAGGTTTGGCTTGCCTTGTGGGAGACTCCAGAGGTAGTTAATATCCTGAATCGCTATCGTGGTTTCTTCATTCCTGTACGCGATGCCCTCTATGGAATCATGGTCATGGGATTTGCCAAGGTCTTCGACCGCGACAGTAGAACCATGAGCCTCAAGAATCTCATGAAGGAGGCAAAAGAAGACGTGGCTCAGTTGGTTCCTAATATGACAATAGAGAAGATTGAAGAGCTTGAGCAGCGTCTTTCAAACCATGACGCAATTCTAGAAGTAATAAAGCAGTTGAGGAACCAGCGCTTTGCCCACCTCGATGCAAACCCTCAGCCGAAGCTACCTCTTATCAAAAGGGACGTTGACCAGATGATTGAGACGCTGAAAGACGTTTTTAATCAGCTATCTCTAGGCCATGATAGGGGGAGTTATGATTGGTCGTTCCAATCTAGACGTTCTGTATGGGAAACCAGCGAGATTCTACGTATTCTTGGTGAGGATGCACAGGCGCAGAAAGCTAAAGCTGATGCCCTTATGAGAGCCGTGGAAGAAGAGGCGAAGCAAGAAGAACTAAACGACTAAAGGTCTTTGAGCAGACCTTCCTCCTGTGATGTAGTGCATTGCTATTTTCTAACACAGATACTGCTTTTCCTAATACTCGCTGGAGACGAAGTCCTTAATCTCGGCATACGAGAAGACCGGCCCATCACGGCAGACGTAGAGGTTGCCGATATTACATCGCCCGCACTTACCGATGCCGCACTTCATCCTCTTTTCCAGCGTGGTTATCATCTGCTCCGGGGTGAAGCCCAGTCTTTCCAGCGCCGGGAAGGTAAACCGTATCATAATCGGTGGGCCGCAAACGATGGCTACGGCGTTGCTGGCTGAGGGAGCTACCTCCTCCAGTACCATGGGGACCAGTCCCACTTTCCCTTTCCAGTTCTCGTCCTCACGGTCAATGGTGGTAACCATGTTTACCGTTTTATCCGCTTCCCAGGCATCCAGGTCATACTTGAAGCACAGGTCAATGGGAGTGCGGGCGCCGTAGACAATATGTACGTTCTGGTATTTGTCCCGGTTGTCGATGACATTCCAGATTAGCGACCGCAGTGGCGCCAGGCCGATACCGCCGCCGACAAAGACCAGGTTTTTACCCTGCAAGAAATCGAGGGGGAAGCTGTTGCCGTAGGGTCCCCGGAAGCCTATCTCCGCGCCGACCCCAAGCCTGTCCAGGGTATTGGTTACCTTCCCCACCCGCTGCACGGCAAACTCCAGGTGGTCGCGCCTGGTTGGGCTGGAGGAGATGCAGAAGGGGGCTTCACCGGCACCAAGGACCGAGTACTCGCCGAATTGTCCGGACTCAAAGGTGAACTCCTCCCGCAGCTTATCGTCCTTAAAGTTGAAGTGGTAGGTCCTGACACCGGGGGTCTCTTCAATTATCTTCTCGATTACCACGATGTGCGGCAGGTAGACATTACCCTGGTTGAGAAATCTTTTCCGGTGGCTGATATCGGTAACCGGCATTTTTGTCTCCAGTCTAAGCGGTACTTTTAGCGGGTAAACTCTCCAATGTTTGCGTAATGTCCCAGTTTACCGGGCACAGGCGGATACACCGACCGCAGCCGGTACAGGCGATAACACCGAAGTTCATGGGGTAGAACGCGTATTTGTGGCATACTTTCTGCCTGACCCGCTGCCACTTCTCCTCCCGTGGGTTTTCCACGGGCATCCTGGTGTAGATGGAGAAGGCGCAGCTATCACAGCTTCGAAATCTCGTGCCCTGCTTCTTCACCAGTTCGTCGTTAATATCAAAACAATAGCAGGTGGGACAAAGAAGGGTGCAGATGCCGCAGCTGATGCACTTGGCCGCTACCTCCTCCCAGTACTCTTTGTCCTCAAAGCAGGATAACAGCTGCTCTTGGATATTCTCCGTATCAATCTTTCGGCTTACCTTGCTGTAGGAGGCCTCTTTCTCTTCTCTGGCTCTAGCTTCATCGGCTTCGGTTGCTTCTTCCAACCCGTCAGCCTGGGCGACTAAATCGCTCCCGGCCGGCGTGACCTCTTCAATCAGGAGGTGGTCGCCAATATCAGTGAGCATCAGGTCGACATCACTGGATTCACCGGGATTTACGCCCAGGGAAGTGCAGAAGCAGCTTTCCCGGTGGTTGGTGCAGCCCAGCCCCACCAGCACCGTATTGTTTCTTCGGGCAAGGTAGTAGGGGTCTTCATAGCCGTCCTTGAAGGCCACATCTACGATGGCCAGGGCCCTGGCATCGCACGGGCGAATGCCAAAAATCAACCGCTTGTGGTCACCGGGAACTGTTGGTTCGAGATGGTAGCCGTCACCGTCTCTCCGGAAGCGGAACAGCTCCTCGGCAAACGGCTGGAAGGCGGCTCTGGCCGATATCGTGGTGTTACGGTACCAGTCCAGGAAGCCAGTATCCTTGCCGTTCCACGGAGCCATTTTAGTTGTGTCACCTTCCCGGGATGGTACCAGTACGGCAAATTTCCGGCTCCACTGGTTAAGGAGATTACCTAAATCTTTTTTGGCGATTTTCTTCTTGGCCATTTTTGCTACCTGATTAAGTCCTCAGCCTCTTCCTGTTCGTAGTGGGTCATCAGCGGTGCCGCATCCTTGTCCATGCCTGACTTAAAGTGGAAGAGGTCGTCCACTATCTCATACATCTCTCCGGTCAGGCTGCGCAGTGGAATATTGACCGGACAGACCCGCTCGCATTCCCCGCAGTCGGTGCACCTGCCGGCCACGTGGATGTTTCTGATTACCTGGAACATGAGGTTATCCTGCCATAGCGGTACGGGTAGTAGCCACTGTGGCTCTGACTCCTCAACGAAACACCGCTCACAAAAACAGGCCGGGCAGACATTTCGGCAGGCATAGCATCGGATACAACGGTCGAATTGCTCTTTCCAGAACTGCCATCTTTCCTGCGGAGTCATCCCTTCCAGTTCGCCAATCTTAGCGTGGCTGGTTTCCTTGTCGGCCGGGAGAGAACCTGGCTCACCGAGCAGGATGTCGTATTCCTGGGGGGTGGGTAACTCACAGCCGAGACAGCAGTCAAAGAGGACCTGGCTGGTGGGGAAATCCTTTTCCTTGCCGTCAACCGTTACTATTACCTTATCCCCATCGCGGGTAATATTGTCCAGTTCATCCCTCTCCTTGCCTACGAGGGCCTCAATCTTGCTGACGTCGATTATTCCCGCACAGGG
>SDBU01001848.1_pt1 | contig 29228 bp, 30 predicted proteins | sample 2277071 | NCBI WGS metagenome assembly SDBU01 (sample SAMN10397929, study PRJNA504765) | marine sediment metagenome | isolation source: marine sediment core GS08_GC12, 126 cmbsf | place: Arctic Ocean: Gakkel Ridge, Loki's castle | collected 2008 | reverse complement strand
CTCAGTGGCATGGGGCACAATATGCACCATGATAGCTTGTAGAAATACACCAAACCCCAAATAGGCTCCACAGAGCAGCCAAAATTGCCTGGTGCGCATGGCTTTTCGAAGAGAAAACCCCCTAACTTTTGAATTTAGGCCCTCTTTTTGCACCTCATCCTGGCCGTATGGTAACTGTTGCATTTGAGCTGGGTCACGCCGTAGAAATTGGGCGACTGGTATGATAAATGCCAAAACCATAAAACCTATCACCGCATACGAGGTACGCCAGCCATAATTGGAGATGAGCCAGTTAGCTACCGGTGGCATAATCATCGTGCCGACACCTACACCGGAAATAGTAATACCGGTCATCAGCCCTCTCTTTTTGACAAACCACCTGGCTACGGTTGACATTTGTGGGACAAAGGCACCACTCATCCCAATAGCTATTATAAACCCGTAAAACAGATATAGCTGCCAGACAGCGCTAGTCTGCGACATCAATAAATAACCCAGTCCCAGGAAGAAGCCGCAGCCAGATAGAACCACCCTGGGACCAAACCTATCGGTTAGCCTGCCCGTGACCATACCTAGCACACCCGTCAGAATCATGGAAAGTGAGAACGCTCCTGAGGTAAGTGCCCTGCTCCAGCCAAACTCCGTCGACAGTGGTTTGAAAAAAATACCAAAGGAATAGAATGGGCCGAGTATTAACACCATCACTAAGAAAGCAGCCACGACCACGACATAGCCATAGAAAAACCGTCGTTCAGTGGGGGGTTGCTTGACTTCTTGATTAACTATGATAAACCTCTTCTAGATAGCCGACCCAAGGGACTACGGGGGGAAAGCGCCTTTTGTTGCTAAAATCCAATTATAGCATGGTAAGGCTTTAATCTAAAAGGGTGAGTTTATGATAGTTGTCTTCAAACTTTACTGAGTGTCTGTGGTAATTATAATTTTACTTTTTCAAGCATTTTAATGTAAACTAACAGGAAATATCTGGGAAAGGAGTGAGAAAGACGATGAGATGGGGAATGGTTATTGATTTAACAAGGTGTGTGCGATGTTTTGCCTGTATAGCGGCTTGCCGGCTTGAGCACTTTCTCCCTCCTGATATGACCTGGCCAAGATTGATGGCTTTTGAGCAGGGTGAATACCCTAACATGGTAGTGTCGACATACCCGGTGCGGTGTAATGAGTGCGCGGAACCGTCTTGTGTTGATGTCTGCCCCACCGGAGCTAATCAGCAGCGTGAGGACGGGATAGTTTGGATTGACCAAAACAAATGTGTTGGTTGTCGGTATTGTATAATCGCTTGTCCTTTCCAAGCCCGGACCTATCTTGCCAGAGAAAAGGAATATTTCCCCAGTCACGGCCTGACCGATTTTGAGAAAGCTGGTAAGCGGCTATACCCTCACCAGGCCGGAACGACAGAGAAGTGTAACTTTTGCATGGAAAGAATTGATGCCGGGCTAGCCAAGGGATTGAAACCGGGGGTAGACCCTGAAGCTACCCCTGCCTGTGTTAATAATTGCCCTGGCCAGATAATGACATTCGGTGATTTGGATGACCCTTATAGTAATGTTTCCATCTTAATAAGGGAGAAGAATGCCGTTCCGCTTCATCCAGAGTTTGGCACCGACCCATCAATATATTTTATTGATGGGCATATAGGTTACGGAGAGCGTAATGTTGGTGATAGCCGAATAGGGGAGAGAGTGAACAAATGAAGGCATACCAGTGGAGGTTAAGGCCGTATGACTGGATGATAAAGCCTACTGCACAGACAGAGTGGGTAGATGGTTCGGGTCTTTTTATTGTTTTTGCTTTTTACTTGGGGGGTATTAGCGGTGGTCTGTATTTAGTTTCCTTGTATTTTAATAGTCTACTGGGGATGTTCATCGCCTGGCTTTGTGCCCTTTTAATGGGTGTTTGCTATTTGCTACATCTGGGCAAACCACTCAGGTTCTGGAGGATGTTTCTTAAGCCGCAGACATCGTGGATAGCGCGTGGCTTTATCTTTATAATGTTATTCACTGGTTTTACGACGATACAGCTTGCCTTATCCTTCTGGTTGCCAGGAACAGTTGGGGAGGTGGTATTTAAGGTACTAGCTGGCATAATGGCATTTGCCCAATCAATCTATACTGGCTTTGTCTTGAGCTATGTTAGGGGCATCAGATTTTGGAATTCGGCAGTGGTACCAATACTCTTCGTTACCTGTGGTATAGTGGGTGGACTTGCCATAATGTTGGTTATTAGTCTAGGTGGCAGTCATGCTCAAATCGCGGTTCTGGAAAATATTATCCGGGTAATGTTGGTTGTCTATGCTTTTATCCTAACGGTATATTTGTGGAATGCAACCTATGGTGGCTCCACAGCCAGAGAGTCGGTAATGAGGCTAGTCCGGGGCAATATTGCCCTTATCTTCTGGCTAGGAGTAGTCTTGCTTGGCATAGTTATGCCGATAGCTATATCGGCTTCCAGTTATTTTGCTGGTGAGGCTTCGTCAGCATTATTGCTAACCGCAGCTATAAGCGAGATAATAGGTGGTCTGGCGCTGCGATACGTTATACTAAAGGTTGGTATATATACACCTTTACTCCCACTGTCCGGTGAGTAGAAGAAACGGAGGTTATTATCAGATGGGTGAAAAGAAGGTGATAAAGAGCACCTGTAAAAGTTGCCACGGAGGTTGTGGTGTTCTGGTTACGGTTGAGGATGGAGTCGTTACCAATATTAAGGGAGACCCGGAGCGTCCAACCTGGGGCACGATGTGTGCTAAAGGATTATCCAGCATACAGCACATTAACAATCCGCATCGTCTTAAGTATCCCCTAAAGAGAATTGGTGAGAGGGGGGAGGGGAAATGGCAGCGGATTAGCTGGGACGAGGCTCTGGATACTATTGCCCTGAAGATGAAAGATTCCATTGCAAAATACGGGTCAAATTCTGTATCTGTAACCCAGGGAACTGGCCGGGGATACAACAGGTATACCGCCAGGCTGGGGAGGTCTATAGGGTCAATCAATCGCATAAATGCTGGTTATTTTTGTTATCTGCCAAGGAATACAATATCACAAATGATGGCCACTGGTCAGGGGAGGCTCTTTTGCGATTATCATGGTTGGGGAGGGGAATACCCCAAGACACAAATAGTTTGGCCCAAGCAGTTGGAAATCTCCAGCGCCGATGGTGAAATGGCGCCGTGGTTCCTGGAGTCCCTGAAATATGTGAAGAATCTAATTCTGGTAGACCCGCGGGCAACTGCCCTTACCCAAAGGGCAACGCTCTGGTTACAGATTAGACCTGGAACCGATGCTGCCCTGGCATTGGGTATGCTGAATGTAATCATAAACGAAGGAATATACGACAAGGAGTTTATCACCAACTGGTGTTATGGCTTTGATAAACTAAAAGAACGAGTTCAGGAATACCCTCCCTCAAGAGTGGCCGAGATTACCTGGATTCCCGAAGAGAAAATAATCAGGGCGGCTCGGATGTATGCTATCGATACCCCAGGTACCATTCAGGTAGGTGAATGTCTAGAGACGGGCAATAATATTACCCAAACCGTCAGAGCGATATATAGTATATGTGCTGTAACCGGCAATATTGAAAGACCGGGTGGAATGATGTGCTGGGTTCCTCCTGAGACCGGGCCGCTAGAGGAATTTGTTAGTGAAGTTCAAGTATCTGAGGAAAATAAAAAGACGATAACCGGTGGCGACAGGTTTAGACTGGCGGCAATGTGGGGGGCCAGTCCTGATGTCGCCATCAAGGAATTGCTGGCTGGAACTTGCATAATAAAGGTACTTCATGTTGAGGGTGGGAACCCCTTACTTTATCTTGCCAATACCAAAGAGGTGCTGCCGGCATTACTAAAACTGGAATGGATATCAGTAGCTGATTTATTTATGTCCCCGATGGCAGAGTTTGCTGACATAGTCTTACCGGTGGCTCATTGGCTGGAGACAGATGATATTTATGACCTGCATCATCGTTTCATGGTTCAAGCGATAGTTAAGGTAGTGGAACCCCCGGGTGAAGCCTGGCCAGACAATAAGATATTTAATGAGCTGGGTAAGAGGGTTGCTCCTAAATATTGGTTTGACAATGTTGAAGAGATGCTGGACTACCAGTTGAGGAAGGCAAACATAAGATGGAAAGAATTTAAGGAAATGGGCATCCTTGCCAGAATGGGAAAGGACCAACCCTATTATAAGTATAAGACAGATTACTGGAGAAAGGGTGGTGGTTTCGGTACCCCGACCGGTAAGGTGGAACTATATTCAACGATTATGGAAAAACTAGGGTATGACCCGCTACCCTACTTTAAAGAGCCGAACGAGAGTCCGTACTCAACACCGGAGCTGTATAAAGAATATGACCTTATCCTTTCTACCGGTGGTCGTTTACCCTACTATTTCCACAGCCAGTACAGGCAGATTCCCTGGCTAAGGGCTGTCCAACCCTGGCCAATAGTGCAGATACACACTGAGACGGCCAGGGAGCGTGGTATTAAGGATGGTGACTGGGTCTGGATTGAAACACCGAGAGGCAGAATAAAACAGAAAGCAAGGGTATGGGATGGGATTCATCGTAAGGTGGTTGTGGCTCAATCCTCCTGGTATTATCCTGAGAAACCGGGGCCACTTCATGGAATATGGACGTCCTCGGCCAATATCCTTACCTCCAATGACCTGGATGGCTTGGACCCGGCCTTTGGTACTCCAACCTTTAGAAACCTAATCTGCAAAATATACAAAGCCGACAAGAAGGAAAGTGAGGAAGGCAACCTTTCAGGCTATAGTGGATAGGTCTCTGGGCATGGACGTCAGCCCCGATGAGGAAGGACAGCGGTAGCATTGCCAACAGTGGTGCGTTCCCCTTTACCATTCTCAACCCAGATGTCACATTTTACATAATGCTCATCATCTTTGATGTATTTGTCAATAACCTTACCTTTGCACCACCAAGTTTCTCCCTCCTGAGGTTCCCTCAAGTCCTTCATCAAACGGGGATAGTCCGGGGCCTTCATTCGGCAGGAGAATTCTCTCAGGCTGCCCTGCTCACCTATCCAATCGGTCATCATCTGGATTAGCCAGGCCCGCTTTAACTGTCCGTGAACCACAGGCTTGCCCCACCCCCAAGAGGCAGCAAGGGTATCCTCGTAATGAAGCGGATTGAAGTCGCCAGAAGCGCCCGCCCACTTCACCAGTATCTGGGTAGTAGCTATTTTGGGAAGAGGGGTTACCTCACTGCCAATCGCTACATCCTCCCAGTATAATTGTTTTTGCTTAGCCATTTCCCCTTCTCACCATAAGTTATTGTTGAATAGTGATTTTGCGCGCCTTGGCTACTACATCTCCATTTTGATTGGTATATGTTGTCTTGATAACAGATAATACCCTCTTGCCTCTCTTGCTCTCGTACTCGCTAATGTCTATTATCTTATCTACACTAGCCAAAACATCCCCAGCATGTACCGGCTGACAGAAGTCAAAATCTATTCCGCCATCAATAACCTGTTTATAGCCCATTCTACTTATGGCATCTATCAATTCCTGCTTTAATTCTGCGAAGAAAGGCATGCTTCCCTTCCATTTAATGGGCCAACCATAAAAGCCTGGAGGAGCCACAATCGTTCCATATCTTGAATCTCTAGCATATTCCTCATCCCAGTAGAGAGGATTTTGGTCGCCTACAGCATCAGCAAACTTCCTGATAGCTCCTTTCTCCACTTCCAATGTAACAGTCTCTCCCGTTCTCCCTATAAGATTAGTAACTTCCTCCGGTAGCATTTGTGTTCCTCCTAACAGGTTGCTCTTAAGTCTGGAAAGTCCGAGGACGTTGTAGGCACAACGCAGAATAGCTTATCTATGGTGGGCATCCCAGTTCTAAGGGTGCTAACGTCTTATTGACCCAGGATACACAAACTGGCTACACCACGTGGTGGGAAGCCACCAAAGTTATGGGTAAGTCCAAATTTTAAGTTCTTTACTTGTCTTGGTCCTGACTTTCCCTGAAACTGCTTGTATATCTCGTAAATCATTCGCAGCCCGGTAGCACCAATAGGATGGCCGAAGCATTTCAGGCCGCCGTCGGGCTGGCAAGGAATTTTTCCATCCAGCTCAAAAAATCCGGTCTCAACATCTTCTCGGGCCCTACCCCGGGGCGATATAAGCAGGTCTTCGTAAACTACTAACTCAGTAATGGAAAAGCAGTCGTGGACTTCCATTATGCTTATCTCTTGGCGGGGGTTCTTTATTCCCGCTTCCTCGTAGGCCTTTTGGGCAGCGAGGTATGTCGGCTCCATGTGAGTGTAATCGTAGTCGGTATACAGCTGACTTGCTCCCGAGTCTGCTGCAATCTGAAGTGCTTTCACATAAACCGGGTCTGGTCTGAAGCTTTTGACCATATCTGCCCGCACCACAATAGCAGCGGCTGAGCCATCACTCACTCCGCAGGCATCATAAAGTCCCAATGGCCAGGCTACTATAGGAGCTTTAAGAACATCTTCCACGCTTATCTCCCGACGAAGGTGAGCTTTGGGGTTCATAGCCCCGTTATGGTGGCTTTTGACGGATATCTTGGCCAGGATTGTTTTGCCTTCTTGAGAGCTGAGGTTGTATCGGGCAAAATACCGGGTGGCCATCATGGCAAACATCCCGGGAGCGGTCATGTTTGGCTCGACAATTCTACCTCTCGTTCCGCGGTTCATCACATGGGTGAACTCCGGTAGGCCTCCATAGCCCAGGTCTTTGAGTTTCTCTACCCCAATGGCCAAAGCAATATCTACGGCTCCTGAAGCGACGGCATAGCAGGCACCTCTGAAGGCCTCTGTACCGCTGGCGCACATGTTCTCCACATGGGTTACTGGAAGATATGGCAGCTTCAAGGTGGTGGCAGTGGGCAAGGCACTATGTCCTATATTGACCTCAGTGTATTGGTTACCCTGCCAGGCGGCCTGGATATCCTTGGCTTCTATCCCAGCATCCTCCAGGGCCTCTTTAAATGCCTCGACCATCAAATCTTCAGCACTCTTGTCCCAGTGCTCTCCAAATCTGGTACAGCCCATACCTATGATGGCAACCTTGTCCTTTATACCTTCAGGCATCGTTTTCTCCCCTATTTATTCTTACGGGCATTGCTTTCCAGAAGTAGCCATAGATTCCCCGCACCTCATCAGCATATTTTCTGCGTAGTGTCATCTCTACCGGCATTCCCACTGTGAGGCTACCGGCAGCGCAATCGGTAATATCGAAGACGTATCTTCCTCCCCCTTCGAAGTCTACCATGCCGTATATTTGAGGTGGATTGATGCTAAAAGCCAGGTTATCTTCAGTATAACTGAAGAGGTTACCCTTCTTGTCAGAGAAGCGGTAAGGTTCCATTTCATCGGTAGCCCCGCAATCAGGATTGGCACAAATTCTCTGGGGAGGTAGCTGGGGCGTGCCGCAGCGTTGGCATCTGGACCCCACAAGGCCAATTATGAACCTTCGTTCTCGCCAAACTACTGGCAGCGCAGTTGGGCCGACTTCTCCTCGCATGCCCATTTCTATCGGAAGTATACCTCGGAAAGCAGCATATTTTTCATAACTGGTAAGTTCCTCTTTACTGGCAAGGTATTTCCCCAGCGTTCCGTCCCTCTTTCTCTCAATTTCTGGAGTTACCTTAAACCATAGAGCGGTACAGCCGCTACCGTAGCCAGTCACTAGGATGTTGTCCCCGGGCTTGGCCTCATCCAGGGCGGCTACCAGCGTAATCAATGGAGAAGCAGTACCGGTATCACCGATTACCTCTGCTAAAGGCTCTTGAATTTGTCTCGTCTCAAAACCCAATGTCTTTCCTATCTGGGCAAACTCTCTAGTGTAGAGGCAGGGGTAGACTGCCTTAGCAATATCTTTGGGTTGTAGTTCGTACTTCTTTAGCAGACCACTGATGGCCTGCGGGATAAACTTGCTATAGCCTTCATTTCTAATCAGTCTGTCTTCCAGGGCTCGGTCATATTTATCAAATTGTGCTCTCCAGTGGTCAGGAAAGTCATAGGAGATACAGTAGGAACCCTCTAGACTGGCAACTACCTTTTCACTGCTGACGAGCAAAGCCACACCGCTGTCACCGAAGAGCATCTCGGCAGCTCCTCCAGGCTTCCCCAGGCGGCAATCAGAACTGCAGACCAGAAAGTTGCTCGCTCCACCTGATTTAATGGCCTCACCAGCAGCCAGAAGGGCACTTACCCCGGTCTTAAGGGAATTGGTAAAGTCTGCGGTGCGAATCTCGGGGCTAAGGTCGAGAGCGGTGGCAATTATAGCGGCGCTTTCTCTCTCCCGATAGGGCGCTGAGGTAGTAGCGAAATATAAGCCACTTATTTCCTCCCGGGCAGTACTTTGGAGGCAGTTCATACTGGCAGCTACTGCCATGGTCAGACTGTCCTCATCATAATTGGCTACCGCCTTCTCCCCGGGCATGCTCCGTGCCTGACCCAGCCATCCTGTAGCCGAAGAGATGGTCTTTCGAGCTAATCGGTATCTAGGGATGTAAGCGCTGTAAGAGGTAATGCCTATCATTTTTCCTCCTGGTTCATGTAGATTACTGGTTACACTAGTCGTGCTCTGGGTGTGTTACGGAATATGTCATAGGGCTGATTTTCCAGGTGAATCTTATGGGTGACTCAGGCACTATTCCAATGATAGCCTACAGTATATTCAGTCAAGCTGTCAAGGTGGTTGCTGGCTGATTGATGCTGTACAAGTATGAGAAATTGCGTCTAATGAAGGAGCAATGCTATAATTATGCGGGCATTGAGAGTGGCATTAATTTGGTTATTCCTTTTGACCAACAGCAAGGAGGTTAAAATATACAGATGGCAGTAAAAACACGAGAACAATATTACGACTCACTGAAGGATTTGCATCCAACCGCCTATATCCTGGGAGAAAAGGTGGAAAACTCCTACGAGCATCCATTAATCAAGCATATGGTGGCTGGTGTAGCCAAAACCTATGACTTGGCTCATGACCCGGAAGGTAAAAAGTATCTGGTAGCTGAGTCTGAGCTGATTGGTGAGGAGGTTAGCCGCTTTGTCAAGTTCTACAAGAGCCCGGATGACCTGCTGGCCAAGGTCAGAATGCTGAAATTCCTCACCCAGAGAATTGGCACCTGCTTTATGAGGTGTACCGGTATGGATGCCATCAATGCCGTAGGTATAGAGGCCTACAACTGTGACCAGAAATATGGCACCAATTATTGGGGGAGACTTCTGAATTTCGTCAAGCTCATACAGAAGAACGACTTTGTTGTCTTTAGTGGTGTGACTGATGTCAAGGGTGACCGGTCACTGAGGCCATCACAGCAGAAAGACCCGGACCTGTACCTGCATGTGGTGGACAAGAATGACGGTGGCATTGTAGTTAGGGGCGCCAAGATACACCAGACAGGTTCCCTTTGTGCTCACTGGGGGCTGATTGTACCTGCCAGAGAGATGCGTGAGCCGGACAAAGACTATGCCGTCTGCTTTGCCATTCCTTCAGATGCTGAAGGTATCATCCATGTCTACGGTAGGGGCACCCTGGAAGCCAGGGCCCTTGGGAATGTTGACCTCGGTAATGTTGAATACAGCAAGTTTGCCCCCCTGGTAATTTTCAAGGATGTCTTTGTGCCCTGGGAACAGGTGTTCCTCTGTGGCGAGTATGAATTCGCCGGTCCGATGGTAAGACACTTCGGCAACTACCACCGCCATTCCCACGGTGGTTGTAAGTGTGGCGTTGGTGACGTTCTCATCGGTGCCGCGGCAGCAGCGGCGGAGTATAATGGTCTGACCAACGTGTCGCATATCAACGCCAAATTAGTGGAAATGATTAAGACCTGTGAGACGATGTACGGCTGCTCTATAGCCGCCTCGGTGGAGTCCACACCATCCGAGTCCGGCATCTATATGGTTGACCCGGTTCTTTCTAATGTATCCAAACTCTACGAGGGTAAGGAGCTGCAAGAGGTAGTCCGGCTGATGATTGAGATTGCTGGTGGCACGGTGACTGACCTGCCTTCAGACAAGGACCTGGCGCACCCTGAAATAGGGCCATTGCTTGAGAAATATCTCAAGGGCGTGGAGAATGTGCCCACGAAAGATAGGATACGCCTCTTCAGGCTAATTGAGAAGCTAGCCTTTGAAAGTCGGGATATTGTCTCCAACATTCATGGTGCCGGCTCCCCAGAAACACATAAGATGACCGTACTGCGGCATGCAGATATTGAGTCAAAGAAGAAGCTGGCCAAGAACCTGGCGGGTATCAAAGAATAAGAGAATTCCGGGGCAAAACTATAGAGGAGCAGGACGATGAGCTTTAAGGTAGTGATGACCGCCAGGGTTCTCCCTCGCCGGGAGATAGAACTATATCAAACAAACCTCGGCGTTGATTTTCACACTGTCCCGTGTAACACTGAAGATGAGGTCATCACTGCTACTCGGGATGCCGATGCAATAATAACATTATTGCAACCCTATTCCCGGAGAGTCATAGAGAAGCTGGAAAAGTGTAAGCTAATTTTCAATGCCGGCACCGGTTTTGATACCATAGATGTCGAAGCAGCAACAGAGCATGGTATTTGTGTTTCCCACCCCGGTGACTATTGCATGGAGGAGGTTTCAGACCACGCCATAGCGCTTCTCTTTGCTTTAGCCAGAAAGATTACACGGCTAGATAGAGCCGTTAGGGAAGGAAAGTGGGATGCTTTTGAGAAAAGGGAAATTCGGGGGAAAATACTGCCCCCGGTCTTCCAGGTGAGGGGGCAAACTCTGGGCTTGATTGGTCTCGGCAGAATTGGTCGTATGATTGCTGACAAAGCCAAAGGTTTCGGGTTGAGAGTTATCGCGTTCGACCCCTACGTTTCTCAAGAGGTATTTAAGCAGATGAATGTTGAACCGGTAACTCTGGAACACCTGCTTGAGACATCAGATTTCGTCTCGATTCAAGCTAGCTTCTCACCTGGGGCAAGGCACATGCTGGGAATAGAACAGTTCCGAAAGATGAAACCGACGGCCTATGTCATCAATGTTGGCCGTGGTGCCTTTATCGACCAGCCGGCGTTGTATGATGCTCTTTCTAGCGGCTATATAGCTGGGGTGGGGCTGGATGTAACGGAGGAGGAACCAGCCGGTATCGGCGCGGAGCACCCTCTTCTCACACTGGATAATGTAATTATCACTGCCCATTCTGCTTACTATTCAGAACAATCCTGGGATAAATATAAGCAGCGGATATATGAAGCGGTGGCTAGTATTGTTAATGGTCAATGGCCAGAGTGGGTTATTAACCCGGAAGTGAAAAGAATTTCCAGAAGAGGTGGGAAATAACCTCTTTACCAGCCCAAACTTTCCCCTCCATCTACCACATAGTTCTGCCCGGTTATCCAGCTAGCTTCATCAGAGGCCAAAAATGCTGCTAAATTGGCTATATCCTCAGGCTTTCCTAACCTGCCCAAATAATTCCTCTTTCTTAGCATTTCAAAACGCTCAGGATTTGCTGCTATCCCCGAGGCCACGGTCGGTCCGGGAGAAATGCAATTAACAGTGATGCCATACTGTCCCACCTCTTTGGCTAAAGCTAGGGCAAAGATAATGATGGCCCCCTTGGCTACCGGATACTCAACCCCTCCTCCTGCTATACCAGCCGTAGCGTTTACACCGCAGATAGAAGCAGTATTTATGATTTTGCCACTTTGCCTCTCTATCATATGTGGTAGTACTGCCTGGGTACAATGAAACACCCCCTTAAGGTTGGTATCCATTATGAAGTTCCATTGCTCTTCTGAAGTCTTGTGAAAAGCAGTGCCTTTGTCTCGCGAACTTTGCCCGGCATTATTCATTAGTATATCTATCTTGCCGAATTCATCCAGCGCTGCCTGAACCATCTGGTTAACCTCGGCACGCTTTCTGACATCTGTTTTTATGGCTATTGCTTTGCCATTTAAGGCCTTAATTTCATTAACCACTGCCTCTGCTGGCTCAAGGTTCTTATCAGCGATTACGACACTGGCCCCTTCCTTAACAAAGCGAAGCGCCATGGCTCGGCCTATCCCTCGTCCGCCACCGGTAATAAGGGCAACCTTATTCCTTAGCTTCACTTAAACACCTCTCTTAACTCTAATTTGGTGTTCTTTCCGTTTTCCAGTTCATTTCTCCAGGTTCTGATAAGCTTTTAACAGTTTAATTAATTTGATGTCCCGCTCATGGCAGAGCTCAGCTTCGCTTTTTCCCGCGTAATCGTAAAAACCCCTGCCTGACTTAACTCCGAGGTATCCCTTCTCTACCAATTCAAAGATTTTTTTGGGTTGATAGTCCAGCGGAGTCGGCTGAATTCTGGGGTTGTGCAGATTCCTGACTGTTAAATCGAGCCCACCAAAGTCGATGCGTTGCACTAATCCTACTACCAACATGCGAAGGGCAAGGCCAGACCTCGCTGCCTCGTCTAGCTGCTCGGGAGTTACATAATCGTTGTCAAGGAGAAAGTGAACCTCACGCTGGAGCGCAAGCTGAATACGACTGAGCATGTAACCCGGGATGAACTTCTTCATCACCACCGGCCTTTTGCCCATCTTAGTTAGTATCTCGGTGACTAATTCTACATTGGCTTCGTCTGTCTGGGGTCCTTTAACTACATCTACCAGAGGAATAATTTGTGGTGGGGCATACCAGTGACATAGAAGAACTTTGTCTGGTCGAGATGTCTCCACAATATCGAAGATATTTAGAAAGGTGGTATTGCTGGCGAGCAAAGCCCTGGGTGGGCAATATTTATCTAGCTGGGCAAAGATTTCCCTCTTCGCCTCTGGATTCTCTACCACGGTTTCCAGGGCGATATCAGCATCACCGGCGCCTTCTTCCAGGGAGCGGGTCGGAGTAATCCGGCTGATTATCGCTGGAATCTGGCCCTCTTCCAGCAGTCCCCCCTCGACTAAGGTGTCCAGGCTAGTTTTTATAAGTGCGGAGGCTCTATCCAGCGTTTCCTGAGAGCGAGAGAACAAGGATACCTGATACCCTCCTTGGGCAAAGGCTTGAGCTATTCCATGCCCCATCGTCCCCGCCCCTACAATCAAGACCTTCTTAATATCCTTCTCCATACTTCCTCTCTTTGTCATATCTAATCTAATTTGACCACACTAAGCAGAATCGTGCACGGCTCACTTCCGGTAACCTTAATTTCTCGCTCTTCACCAGCAGCAATGTAGAGTACGTCTCCTGGTCCAATAAGGTATTCTTCTGTCTTTCCCTTCACCGCCATTGAACCAGAAAGGACGAAGTAAGTTTTCTCGTTCGGGGAGCCGGACATATCTGTCCCTCCTCCTGGAAGGAAATGAGTAAGGCTGATAGTTAATCGCTGGCTATCCTGCCCGGCAACCAGCTTACGCATGCTCCAATAACCAAAGTGCCCCTTAGCCTCATACACTTCCCCTTGTCCCTGCTTAACTAGCTTCATGGCTGTTTCCTACCTCCTCTTTAATCCAGATATTTTTCTTGGCAAAGCTACTCTCTGATACATTCGGGGTTCAACCGACGGCAGTAAGTCCGCCATCAACGTAAAGGATTTGACCAGTGACCCAATCTGAGGCTGGGGAGGCTAAGTACACACATGCCCCGGCTACATCCTCGGGCTTGCCTAGCCGTTTTATCAGCACCCGGGATAAGAATTTTTCAAGACGCTCCGGCGCAAGTTGTTTCATCATCGGTGTCATAACTATAGCCGGAGCGATAGCATTGACATTAATGTTATAGGGTGACCACTCACAAGCTAGCGTTCTGGTAATCATATCTACGGCGCCTTTGGAAGCACAATAGCCTTCGTTGCCACCATCTGTTCCTCGTATTCCCCTGACCGATGACATATTGATAATTTTCCCACTCTTCTTTTCAACCATAACTTTGCCGAACTCTCGGCAAGCTAGCATTGTGCCTTTTACATTAACATCAAACAGTTCATCCCAGACGTCCACCGGAAATTCGAGAACAGGTTTCTTAGTGTTTATCCCTTGCGAATTTACCAGTATATCAACTGTCCCGAACTTAGATATTACTTGCTCTACCAACTCGGCTACCTGTTGCTCATCAGTAACATCAACCCGGAATACTGTCACCTCTGTCCCAGTTTCGGACTGAATTCTTTCAGCTACTTCTTCGTCTTTCTGTATATCTCGGCTAGCAATAACTACCTTGGCACCTTGCTGAACTAGCCCTAGTGATATACCACTACCAATACCACCCCCTCCCCCAATAACCACAGCTACTTTGTTATCCAATCTGAACATTTCAGGCATATTCATGGTAACAGTCCTCCGTCTTTTTGTTTTATATTTAGCCCTAAATGGGTTTAAGGCCGAGTATCTTCCGCCCCTCTTCAGGTGTTGCCGGTTCCTTGCCTAGTTCTCGTGCCAGTCTTACTGCACGAGCTACCAACTGCTGATTGTTGGCAAGTTCTCCTTTCCGATAGTAGATATTATCTTCCAGTCCCACGCGGACACATCCCCCTAAAAGCATCCCCATCGTTGTCAGAAGATTCTGGCTTGGGCCTACTGCCAGAGTGTTAAACACGGCATCCTCAGGCAACATATCGATGTACATCATTAGATTCTTAGGGCTAGCCTCCGCTGCTCCTTGATACGCCATACCCATTATCAGGTCGACATAAATGGGCTTTTCCAGTAAGCCTTTGGCAATCAGGTTTTTCAACTCGCGGAACATGCCATGGTAGTAAATCTCTACTTCGGGTTTGACTCCCTTTTCCTTCATCCGGCTGGCAAAGTATTCAATATCGTCACGCGTATTAACCCAGACAGTGCCAGCCATAGAACCTATCGTTCGCAGCATAGACCCCATATTGAGAGATGCCATCTCGGGGGGAGGGTCAGCATCCAGGCATTCTAGACGTTGTTCCTTAGTGAGATTGGGGCCACCACCGGTAGAGTCCTGGAGAATAACATTACATTTAGCCCGTATTTTGCTGTGTATCTCGCTAAAAACATCAGGACTTCCGGTGGGTTTTCCCTCTTTGTCACGAGCGTGCATGTGGATAATAGTGGCTCCCTCATTGTAACAAGCATAGGCTGCTTCGGCGATTTCATCAGGTTGAATAGGGATATTAGGGTTTGAATCCTTGCCCAAAAAACCACCAGTTAGAGCCACGGTAATGATTACCTTATCCTCGGGCAATTTTATCATTTAACTCTCCTCTCCAAAGCTTATTCTTCTACTAAAGCTACCAGCCGCACGAAACCGCCATCGGCTAACTCGCAGCGGAAGGGGAAGGCTGCTATTGTGCAGCGTTTCCCGGTTACCAAGTCTATATCGCCCCCGGCGTTTTCAATGGCTGTTATCTGATTTCGGGCAAGTATCCGGTGAGCAGGCTCGTAGTCTGGAAACAGTACATCAGGGTCTTTACCGGTCTCTTTCCTGTACTCTCTGTCCAGCCATGGCATTTGTTCAGAAAGCGGGTAATGCCACAGCGGACTATCCGTCGCCCCCCAGGTCCCGGCAACTCCCTTGACCTTTTTCTTTACCAGCCATTCCGCACTCTCTGGACCGAGGCCCGGGTAGTGATTGTAGTAAGCATAGTTATCCCACCGCCAGAGCTTGTGCCACCCGGTATTGAAGACGACAAAGTCTCCGGGTTCTATCTTGGGTGTAGCCTTCTCAAGGTCTTCAGGCATGATGATATGCCATTTCATCGTTTCCATATAGCGGAAATCCACTATTACACCTGTCCCATAGCAGTTTTCCAGGGGAATTTTGTCAAGCATGTAGCCACCTTCACACTGGTGTAAAACATGGCTGGGAGCATCTATATGGGTGCCAGCGTGCAGTGTCCCGGTGTATAAAACGCTCCTCTTGTGGAATTTCTCCAGAAACTGGACTCGTTGAAAGATAACGTCCGACCTTTGTCCGGGGAGTGGCCATAGTGGTGTGTCAGCTCCAAAGGGTTGAGATAAATCATAGATTTTCATATTAATGTTTCTCCCTTCTTTCAGTGATTATAAGAGTACTAAACAAATTTTGTCAAACAGCCGGCAGGTGAGTTTATAGTGTACAGTGAGGGTGGGGCTCCTGTAACGCAGGGTGAGGAAGTAGGCAGGATAGTGCGAAGAAGCTAGGGCGTATTATAAGAAAAAGGGTATATGCTATAAGGGACAGCCATTTTTAGCTGTCATTGCTAGCTTCCTTGTCTCTCATCTTTATGCCGCCTTCAAACGCCAGTGTTTTAGAAGACTTGATGAAATCAAGTAGCTCAAGGAATCCCTGGGAACGACTTTCAGATAAAGAACGAATGTCAATGCCAGAGTAGTCATAGATGCCCTTGCCTACCTTGAGGCCGATTTCATTCCTCTTCACCATTTCTGTGACGAATGCCGGCATTTTAAACAGTTCCCGATGCAGGGCTGAATACAGAAACTGGAACACATCGGTGGTGACATCCAACCCGCCTCGGTCCATTATTTCCAACGGCCCGTAAACCAGTAATCGGAGGGCAATTCCAGCTTTGACAATCGTGTCAATATCCTCTGCAGAAGCTATTCCTTCTTCCTGGATTTTTAGCGCTTCACTATTTAGCGCCGAAAAAATACGGGGGAGAATAAATCCCGGGCTATCTTTCAATAGCACCGGCAGCCTGCCAATTTCTTTTAGAAACGACTTCGTCCGCTCTACGGTTTGGGTTGAGGTCTCCTCCCCGACAGCAATCTCTATCACCGGCATGATGTAAGCTGGATTCAGCCAGTGTGTAATCAACATGCGGTCTGGCCTGCTAACTACCCCCTTGTAGGTCTTTAGATTAATTGCGGAGGTTGATGAGCCAACTATTGTCCTTTCATCCAAATAGGGGTCAATCTTAGCGTATAAGGCCCTTTTAAGCTCAGGCTTCTCAAAGACTGCTTCAAACAAAAAATCGCAATCAAATATGCGACGGTTTATTGGGATGTCATCTGAAATCCCTTGCATCAGTTCAATTCGGCTCAAAATATCTTCGACTGAACCATCTAAGCGATTCGTTTTTTGAAGTAACACAAGGTTGGCTCGGATTTCTTCAATGGCGCTCTCTAAAGTTGAGGTATGTCTACTAACGAGTTTCACAGAGCAGCCTTCAGTAGCCATAAGCTGGCTAATTCCACGACCCATTCGGCCACCACCAATGACAGTTATGCGTTCAGTTCTCATTTCTCCCTCCTTTTTTATTAGCTATACTCGTTCCTACTTAGCTTGGGATTACTAAAGCTGGAACAGTGCCGGCTGCTCAGCTTTTCTGAAAATCAAGCTATATTGAAGCGAGCAGTCCCCGCATGCCCTCTGCCTGCTGTTTGCACCACTCGTATATGGTAATTATGTCACAGCCAATACAGAAGTGGCAAACTCCCATTTCAAGATATGGTTTTGCCTCTTCAAAGCTGCCTATTACCACCCTGGGGGCCACGCCCCTTTTCAAAGCTAGCTCTATCATGTCTCGCTGTATCTTTTGTACCTCAGGGCTCCCCCCCTGTCCTGGCTTACCAATGCTTATTGAGTAGTCACCCCAGCCGAATTGGACCATATCTACGCCTTTGACAGACAGTATCTCTTCCAGGTTCTCCATAGCGCCTTTTTTCTCAATCATAATGGCAATGACGACGTCGTTCATTGCCTTGGTCCATGCCTCTGAGCAGCACTCTAGCATATAGCCAACATTTCGGCGCATGCCGCAACCGTGGGTACCACCAGCCTCAGGTGTCTCCGGCCTGACGAGGCGAATACATTCCCTGACCTCTTCCGCAGAACGGCAGTCAGCAAAGAGCACGTTCTGAATACCGGCATCTACTGCCCTGGTGGCAATAAATCCCCTTGCCTGTTCCTCTACCTTAATCATTGATGATAGGTTGGGAAAGAGCTCAATAGCCCGACCGAAGTTATCCAGTTGCTGCAGGCTAAAAGGGGAATATTCGCCGGAATATTCAATATAATCAAAAGCACCGGAATGGCCGATTACTTCTACAATTCCTGGCCAGGGGGTTATGACCTGGGTACCTAGGGTGGGTTTGCCTTCATTCAAGAGTTCCCTGAGTCGATTTCTCTTTATCTTTGTCCTCCATTTTTATCAGTTTCGGTGGATAAGAAATAGTCTAGCTTGTGGTCATGTACTTGTCAAACTGCTCTGTTCTGTATATCAAGTATGGTGGTCATTATGTTAAAATATAATCATAGTGAGAATTGAGAAAGTCCACAGGCACACTCAGGTGTGGTGGCGAAGGAGGCAGGATGGACACACCAGTGAATGATGCGACTCAATTAAAGCCCATAGCAGAAAAGGCTGTCAAAGCCCTATACGGCAGTGCCATGCAAAACATCAAGATACTTAAAGCTGACCGATTTCCACTATTTAGAGAACCGAAGGAAGGATGGCTCGTTCACACAGAGTTCAACGATGACAGATACGAGTATTCCGTGCAGATGGATGTTCAAATGGCGGATGGGCGGATCACCAGAGTGGTTGAACTGCACCGGGTTCCGATAGGCAAATAGACGGCTTATTAATAGAAAAGCAGCTACAATGGCAGGTAGCGTCGGACTAGCGAGGGCGTCGCCTTCTAAACAGGGAAATAAGCCATAAGAAACCAATTATGCTGACGAAGGGGAAGGGTGAGAATGAGCTACCCCCGCCGGTTCCAGTAACAGTAGCTGCCGGAGCTGTGGTTGGCTTTGCCGGGATTACTGCCTCCCCAGATATTTCATATGCCGCTAGCTCAGCATCGATAAACTCTTTAGGTATCCAACCCAGGGGGTTATTACTGCCGGTTGCCTCAGCCCAGACCCAATCTGGCTCGCCGTCCAGCTCAAAAACTGCGGTAGCCTTGCTATAGTTAGGTAAGTGAACCAAGGCGGCGGTATGACTGGGAGCGACTAGTATTGCTGAGCGGTAACCAGCACCTTTATACATAACAGCCAGTAGCACGGCACTGTCCTCACAATCTCCGTAGCCAACCCCATTCTGGTCAATTAGCATCGCTAGCTCATCGGCATTTTGGGCGAACTCATCATATTTAAACTGGTCTATGTCAGGGGTATATTTCACTCTATCCCGGACGAAGTAGAATATTTCTTCTGCCCTCTGCCCTTCATCGGGGTATTGTTGGACAAACTGCTTGCCTAAATTGTAAGCCAGGTCAGCGTTCTCTCCCAAACTCTCGAAGGCTATGACCGGACGGAAGCCTGTCTCCGATATTTGGTAAAAACCATCTTCACCAAAGGCTCTGGTGCGAGATATTTGCCAGTCATCAAATATATCGCCATTTATCTCATGGAAATCTGCCGATGGGGTGGCTAGTGCATAGCTAGTAGCAGCTAACCCGGTTACAAATGCTAAGCCTAGTAAGACCATAATCCTCTTCACAATACTACTCCCAATAGGGCGTTTATCTTAATTTTCATAGTGGCGCTGTTAGTGCGGCATGAAGTATCAAACCAAAAAAGACGAGATAACCAAAGCTGTAGATGCCTACAGCTACAGGATCCTTGTTGATACTCAGGAATGGTATTTTAGGGGTTAGCTTATCAACGATACGGAACAGGGCTATACCAATGACCAGACTTACCACAAAGCTCATGGCTACTAATCCCCAGGCTCTAAAATCAAAAATGTAGCTTATTATGGAGCTACCAATCACCGTGTAGGCTGTCGCTGCTCCGTGGATGACAAGGCCAACAAGAATAAAAAAACCAGCAATGAATAAGCCGGTGGCAACAGGGCTTTCTCCTATGCGTTGGCGCTGATGAATATGAGGGGTAAGAGCATCTAGCGTCCTAATGCCAAGCCATGCCAGGAGAGTGCAGATAAGAGCTAGCAATATGATTCTAGCTAACCATACCAACACAACTATCCAGAAAGGGACTACCAAACCTAGCTCATTCATGTTGAAGTCCTCCTCATTGTCTATATTGACCGGATTTCCATTTAAATTAGCAACAAAGCAATCCTTGTCACTCTTGATACATGGATAATACGCCCATTGTACCTGAGCGTCAAGTTTGCTTAAAAGCAGACCGGCAATCTTATATGCGGTTTGCGAGCTACACGTTTTATCACAGTATTACCTGTTTGTCATTCGGAATACAAGAGTTTATAATATTAGTCTGGCCAATTGACTAAATGCTGGGAACTGCAACATCGCCTTGAAAGGAAACGCCATCAAGAAAATCAGCCTCCGTTCGTTTTTTTCAGGAATGCTGCCTCTCTTCGTGCTGGCACACTTTGGGCATCATTTGCTGGCTGGGCTACTGACACCGCTTTTACCATTCATTCGTGACGACTTTGTCCTTGATTACACTCAGGCAGGATGGGTGATCTCAGCGTTCAGCTTGTCATATGGTATTAGCCAGCTACCGGCAGGGTGGCTAGCCGACCGTATTAGCCCTCGCATACTAATCGCTATAGGCATCTCTGGTACGGCACTGTTCGGACTTTTAGTTGGCCTATCACCAACCTATGTTATAATGGTCATCTTTTTAGTGCTATTGGGAGTGGCGGGTGGTGGCTACCATCCGGCCTCCGCCCCTCTGGTCTCAGCATCAGTTGAGCCGAAAAACCGAGGCCGGGCACTAGGTATCCACCAGATGGGCGGCAGTGCTAGCCTCTTTATAGTTCCGTTGGTCACTGCTGCTAGTGCCACCGCTTGGGGCTGGCGTGGCTCGTTTATCGCACTAGCTGTCCCCACCATGGTATTCGGAATTGTGCTCTATGTACTCCTTGGGCGGCAGATGGCTGTGAAGAAAGTTGAGCCTGAGATAACTAACAGTCTTGGTGGGACACCATCCCCTCCAGGCAATTTACGCCGGCTAGTACCGTTTTTCTTTCTAAGTACATTCAACCATGCCGTCGTTTTAGCTGTCATCTCTTTCATCCCGCTCTATCTGGTCGACCACTTTGGTGTCAGTGAGGGAGCAGCAGCTGCCTTGTTAGCCCTTGTCTTCTCCGGAGGGCTTTGGGCAAGCCCTTTGGGTGGATATCTCTCCGACCGTTTGGGAAGGGTCCGGGTGGTACTGGTGGTGTGTCTTATTGCTGGTCCTGCTGTCTACCTGCTGAACCTGGTGCCCTATGGACTGGGCATCGGTGTGATACTACTTATTATCGGCATGTGTATGCATATCTGGATGCCTGTGTCGGAAGCCTATATCCTCGGCCAGACCTCAGAGCGTCGCCGCTCAACGATACTCGGTCTCTACTACTCTGCCCGCATAGAGGGTGGTGGTGTGCTGACGCCAGTAATGGGTTACCTCATTGACCGGCTTGGCTTTCATAGCAGCTTCACTATCGCCAGTGCTGCTGTGGTGGTAGTAACTCTGGTCTGTTCCGTATGGTTGTGGAGCAGCCGTGACTGACCGTAATGTAATCATATTGACAGGTTGCCGTTATCATGTATACTATGGAAAAGAGGTGTTCAATGCCAAGGTGCCCTAATTGTGGTCGGACGGCTGCCAGGACTGAGGATTGGGCCTGCCAATGGTGCGGTTATCCCCTGTTATCTGGGTCTTATAGGAAGATACCAAAGACCTATAAACAACTGGAAGAAGAGAGGCTGTCTAAGCAGAGACTGCCTTTAGAAGAGGAAGCTGAGCCAATACCTGAGCCTGAGCTTGAGCCAATGGCAGAACCAGAACCAATACCTGAGCCTGAGCTTGAGCCAATGCTACAACCTGAGCCTGAGCCTGAAGTAATACCTGAGCCTGAGCTTGAGCCGATGGCAGAGTCTAAGCCTGAACTGGTGTCTGAGCCAGAAATTGAGCCAATGCTACAACCTGAGCCTGAGCCAGCGTTAGCCCTGATGAAGGTAACTGCTGAAGAACTGTATTTAGCTTATAGAGTGGATAAGGTAGCAGCCGATAAAAAATTCGCCGATAAAATTTTTGAAGTAACGGGAGTAGTGGACAGAATAGTAGTCAATGATATGCATGATATTTACTATGTTATTCTAACCAGTGCGGAAAAGAAGAAAGAATGGAATGTCCGCTGCACGTTTGATAAAAAACAGGCCCCTAATCTGAATCGGTTGGCATCTGGACAAACAGTGACGGTGCAGGGCAAATACGATGGCTACAAAATAAACATTCTTATGAAAGACTGTATTTTGGTCCGCTGAGATTGTCCTTAGCTATGAGGCTATTTTACTACAGCTTCCGGCGGAGGCAGCATCATTGAAGTATTTTGAGAAGAGGAGAAGAGCAAAACTGTATCGGCAGTGGGTGGAACAGGCTGGGCTGGTATCTGACACCGGTCCTCCTGAGGCCGATAAATCTAAAGATGCCCCCTTTCGAGTTGATAGCTCTGAAGCTGTCAGCCCTGAAGACGATGAATCTCTAAGAGCCTACATTGAGCCTGATAGCGGTGTGGTTACGCATCCTGAAGTTACCGGGGATATGATGACAGAAATAAACAGGAGGCAACCACGCCGGCGTATCCTGTACATACTGCTCGGGGTTTCTGTAGTCATTTTTTGTGCTGGCTTAATCTTGCTAATTGTGCTTTCCTGCTAATTCCTATGCTGCCGCTTTTTAGTACTTTTCAGTATCAGGTACCAAGCCTTTTTTAAGTAGTGTGTCAAAGGCTTCGAACCATTTTACTTTAACATCGTCAGGCCAAGTGGGGTCAAAAGTTGGGAATTTGGCTAATACCAGTTCATACCGAGTGATTTGAGTTGGAATTGAGTCTCCTCTCAGTGGTATAGTCGAGTTCAAATTTGTCCTGGTACCAATTTTTTCAGCAGCTTTTTTTCTTGCGGCAGTGGCGCGTATTGTCTTTGATCTTTTCATTATAAATGGGGACAGGGGAACGCCAGCGTCGCTTTCTAAACTGACAAAGAATTTGATACACTTGCGGGCGACATCACCGGTTACCTGATACGCGTTGTAGAAGGCTTCCTCCAGCTGAGCATAGGTCGCTACCTGGGGGTCAAGCGATCTTGCTGAGAGAAAATTAAAGGCGGTGTAGGCTATTTGTTTCAGAATCTCGGACCTTTGAGCGCCCCTGGTGGATACCAGCTGTTTTAAGCGTGTCATTGGTATACCGTTACTATCTACAAGACCCAGAAAACGTAGCGCTGTCATAAGTTGGGTCCCGGTGCTGCCGGAGTACCTTTCTCCCCAGTAGCTGCGGTCGATTCGAGATGGCATTCCTAGCTGCAATACATCAATAAAGTTCTGGAATGTGCGATAAGAAACATATGGCGGTAGAGATTTCCGGCTTTTATCATTGACCACTGTAGTACCTCAGCTTAAATTCCATTATACTTTAATGGAATTTGGATTTCAAGTGGTATGAGTACCAATTAATAGTTAATACCAAACTGCTCTACCGCTAGGACAATTTGGAATTAGGAGGGATAAGAAAGGACAAAAATTGACGCCTGCTTTTGGCACGAGGTAAGCTATCCACAATAAAAGGAGGTGACGCATGGGAACAGCTGTTGAGTATCAAAAAGTAATGTCGGAAATCGTCTTTATAAACTTGCCCGGACCAACCGAACCTACTCCAGGAATGACTGGTGGGGAACTGCTGCATGGATTTCTGGCCGATCTTAACCGGTCAAAAGACACAAATGTGAAAGCTTTCCTTGATTCCGTGTGCGGAAAGTGGAATGTCCACTATAGAGATAACGGGAAGTAGCTGTCAGCTCTGGATATCGGGTGAGGAGTAGAAAATGAAGAGGACTAAGATTGCCGCTATTGATATCGGGGCAACTAAGGTGCGTACGATAATGGCCGATATGAATGGCACTGGAAAGCTCCGAATTCTAGGGACTGGTGTTGCTGAGTCTGACGGACTAGAAAAAGGTACGGTAGTCAATTGGAGAGACGCCTCAGCCTCAATCTCCCGGTCGGTGAGAAAAGCGGAAAAAATGGTGGGCTATGGGCTGAAATCAGCCTATGTTGGTATCTCAAGCACAGACATGGCTTCGCTGAATAACTGTGGCGTCATCTCCATCCCTCACAATGACGAAGTGGTACATACTGCAGACTGGAAGCGAGCTCTTGAGGTTGCACGGAGCATTGAAGTCCCCGGTGACCGAAGGCTGCTTCATGTAATACCCCGCTCTTGCACCCTTGATGAGCAGGAGAATATCAAGAACCCGATCGGTATGCATGGCTTTCGGCTGCAAGTTGAGACACATATCGTAACTACACTTATAGTCTCGGCTCAAAACTTTGTCAAGTGTATCACCAGGCTTGGCGTTGGTATTGATGGTCTGATTCTTAAATCTTTGGCCAGTGCCGAAGCGGTACTTACTCAAGATGAGAGACAGAACGGTGTTGTGCTTGCTAACATTGGGGGTACCACCACCGATGTTGCCATTTTCAAGGATGGTAGTGTCTATCACACGTCAACCCTACCTGTAGGTGGGCACAATGTTACCCATGATATTTCTGTAGGTCTGGGAATTCCCTTCAATGTGGCTGAGGAAATGAAGAAAAAGTATGGCAATGCCATGCCGCCGGAGGAGAAAGACGGTGATGACACTGTGACCGAAAATGAGCATAGTGTCTCTTACCCTGACCTGTGCGAGATTATTGAGGCTCGTGTTGAGGAACTTTTCCGGCTTATTCTACTTCAGATACCGCTAACTGACTATCACAAAGCTATCCTGTCAGGGTTGGTGCTCACCGGCGGCAGCTGCAATCTCACCGGTATTGCTGAACTGGGACGTAAGGTAACTCAGCTCCCTGTAAGAATCGGCATTCCGCTTAACCCGGACGGCGACGATGATACCCTGTGCGACCCAGCTTATTCTACCAGCGTCGGTCTTCTGTACTGGGGGAAAAAGAAGAACGAAGGCTCACAAGAATGGCGGATAAATAGGTGGGGTCCGCGCGTTCTACTGCCCAGATTTTTAGGCTATCTCGATAAAAAATAGACAACTCAATAATTAGTCAAAGGAGATGAAAAATGGCAAAAGCAAGTTACGTACCCAGCCCGGCTAGGATTAAGGTTATCGGCCTGGGTGGAGCCGGCTGTAATGCGATCACCAGGATGGTTCGGGAGCAAATACAGGGTGTGGAATTCATTGCGATGAATACTGATGCCCAGCACCTGGCGATTACTGAGGCACCGGTGCGAGTCCAGATTGGCCAGAGAACTACCCGGGGCTTGGGTGCGGGTGGTGACCATAGGATAGGACAGAAGTCAGCCGAGGAAAGTCGGGAGGAAATCAGCCAGCTTGTGGCTGATTCAGATATGGTGTTTATCACTGCTGGTATGGGTGGGGGTACTGGTACCGGCTCGTTACCCGTGGTGGCTGAGCTGGCCAAGCAAAGTGGAGCGCTCACCATTGCTATCGTCAGCAAGCCATTCACCTTTGAGGGTGTTCACCGCAGCGAGGTTGCAGAGGAGGGAATCGCCAACACGGTTGATAAGGTGGATACTATGGTCATCATTCCCAATGACCGCTTGTTTGACCTCTGTGACCAAAAGACAGGCGTAGACGGTGCCTTTAAACTGGCTGATAGAGTCCTCTGTCAGGGCGTTCAGGCAATTGCTGAAGTTGTTACTGTTCCTGGACTCATTAACCTTGATTTTGCTGACGTGAGCACAGTACTGAAGGATGCTGGTCCTTCCTGGATGTCCATTGGTCGAGGCATTGGACAGAACCGGGCTATAGATGCTGCCAAGGAAGCTCTGGCAAGCCCGCTGCTGGATGTGTCGGTCAGAGGGGCGAAGGGTGTACTGTTTAACATCGCCGGCGATAGTACTCTTACCCTACTTGAGGTTAGTGGTGCTGCTGAGGTCATCCGGCAAGCCGTTGACCCAGAAGCGAACATCATCTTTGGTGTTACCCTTGACCCTAACCTGGATGGTGATGTACGGCTGACACTAATCGCTACCGGTTTTGCTACCAAGGAAGCATTGGTCGGTGCTGGCCGGGAGAAGGAAATAACACAATTACTGAAGAATCTGAAAACGGAGGAGGAGCTTGCGGTTCCTGCCTTCTTGCGGCAGGGGCGTGTACTATCCAGCCAACGTTCAGGAGCAACAAATCCGACACGTACTCAAGGTTATTAGTCTTTCGGTAGAGAGTTGGAACCTACTGTCATTGACCTGAGGGATGAGATTGCTTAATCTTTATTCCTCCTCAACCTCGCTGTCTATCCATTTTAAGTAATCTTCATTCCCACTAATAATAGGCAAGGCGATTACCTCGGGGACCTCATAACTGTGGACGCTTTTGACTATCTCGATGATTTTGGGAACCAGCGATGCCCTGGATTTGACAATTAGGAGGCTTTCTTGAGCTGACTCGAGCTTGTCTTGCCATCGGAAGAGCGAATCCACCCTCGGCACGATGTTTACGCAGGCAGCCTTTCTCCGATTAAGTAGCAGCTCGGCTATGCTGTGGGCCTCTTCCTTAGTGGCAGTGGTAATTAGGAGAACCACCTTGTTTGCTTCCTTCATTAGTTCCTGCCTATCTCCAGCATCTTATTCACAGCTGGGGGATGTCTCCTACCGGTTTGGTATTCCTGTTCTCTATCAACTGACCCTCCAGTCATTGGTGTAGACATTCATCCTCTTCTTCCCCCTGACGGAGCCGATTAGAGTGATGCCCAGGTTATCAGCTAGCCTCATCCCCAGGTTAGTCGGCACCGATATGGAGATAATTATAGGAATACCTTTTTTAGCTACCTTGTGCAATATTTCTGAGGAAATTCTGCCACTGGTTATTACTATCCGGTCCTTGGTGGGGATATTCTCCAAGAGGCATTTGCCAAAGATTTTATCAATGGCATTATGCCTGCCTATATCTTCCTTAAACACCAATATGCTTTTTTTATCACATAGGGCAGCACTATGAACACCATGAGTTGCCAAATAAACCTTGGAGCCATGTTGGAATTCGCTAACTAGGGCAAAGACTTCATCAGCTGATATTTCCATCTGAGACTCTACCTTTTGGCTGGCGGCATCAGCCGCGCTGTAAAAGGAAGCCCCTCTTCCACATCCCGAAGATATAATCCGTTTGAACAAGGCGTCCTGGGCGAATTCTTTATCCTCCACGGTTTCCAGCCGAACTACACCTCTCTGGTCATCGACTATGATCTTTTTGATTTCATCCTTGCTTTTAAGGAATCCTTCGGAGGAAAGAAAGCCGACAGCCAAATACCTTAAATCTGTGGGAGAGCAGAGTAAGGTCACCAATTCCTGGTCGTTCAGGATAATGGTAACCGGGAGTTCTCTGGCAACCTCATCCTCAATGCTGCTTCTGCCTTCCTTGGTAAGCCGTAATATAGGAAAGTTCTCTACTTCATTCCCCATCTTTTCTTATTCTCCTTATTTCGTCACTAGCCCTGACTAGGTCCCCGCAAATCACCTCTGTTTGCTATAGCTTCCTTTATGGTGCCTTTTTCCCTACCCTTGCAGACCACAATTTTTTTGTCATACCGTTACCTTCCTGCCCTCTCTATCACCCCGCCACCTAGCACGGTATCATCATCATAAAAGACTATCGCCTGCCCTGGAGTTATCGCCATCTGGGGTTCCTTAAACTTTATATATACCTTGTCTTCATCCAATGGGGCTATTGCTGCTTCAGCTTCCTTATGAAGGTATCTTATCTTGGCTTTTACCCTAATAGGTTGCCGTAATCCCTCTATTGCTATCCAGTTTAGCTCAGAGGCTGTAAGTTCATCTCCATATACTTCCTGCTTACTACCCACCACAATGGCATCCCTTTCCTGGTCAATGGCTATTACATATAATGGCTCTTTGGCTGATATTCCCAGCCCCTTGCGCTGGCCAATTGTGTAAAATGGGATTCCACGGTGCTGACCTAAGATATGCCCTTCTTTATCCAATATGGGGCCTGGCTTTACCGCCTGAGGGATGCATTCTTGAAGGAACCTGGAGTAGTCATTATCATGGATGAAGCAAATCTCCTGGCTTTCTGGCTTAGTTGCTGCTGGAAGCTCGAGTTCTCTTGCTATCTCCCTTACCCTCTCCTTGGTAAAGTTGCCTATGGGTAGTAGGATATGCCCTAGTTGCTCCTGGATTATTGGATAGAGCACATAAGACTGGTCTTTGCGCCGGTCGATTCCTTTCTTGAGAAGGTATCTTCCTTTAGCCTCATCCTTCTCTATTCTAGCGTGGTGACCAGTAGCCACGAAATCAGCACCCAGTCTTTTAGCTCTCTCCAGCAAGGCATCGAACTTAATATACTTGTTGCACCTGATACAAGGATTGGGCGTCCTCCCTGCACTATACTCTCGACAGAAATGGTCAATGACCTTTCGAGCAAAAATATCTCTGAAGGTCATCACATAGTGAGGTATGCCCAGCTTATGGGCTACTCTTTTGGCATCTTCTATCGCACCAAGTCCACAACAGCCGCCAAATCTGTCTGCCTCATCGGCCAGCTTATCCGAGGGCCAGATTTGCATGGTGACACCAATCACCTGATAGCCCTCTTCCTTAAGAATAGCAGCCGCTACAGAGGAGTCCACCCCACCACTCATTGCAGCTACTACATTCACTGCATCTCCTTCTTTAACAGTAGCCATGGCTCGGATTTCTCCTTGTGGTACTTCTGTGGATTGCCATCAAAGGCTTTCTTGTAGCGGGGGCCCACAGGCAGTATGTCCTCCCTATGTGCTCCGATTTAACTGCCTTCTCCTCGTCTACTTCCATGCTGCAAGCCGGGTCTTTAACGGTTTTATTTACCTCCTCCTATATTATAGAAGAACAATAGCCTGAAGCCAAGCCTGAATGCCTCTCTGGCCAATCCCTCGTCAAACCAGAGGTCATCCATTTTCTTAGGAACTGATGGACCCGGTATCTGCAGGAAGATGGTTGGAGCATAGAAAACTGCCGAAATACCAATTGTATTTCGGCCCTTGCCTTCACTCCTGGTACAGAACAAGCACTCTCCCTTTACAGCTATCGTTTTTTGGGCTAAAATAGAAACGATTTAGGCGGGTGTAACTCAGCGGAAGAGTGCTTGCTTCCCAAGCAAGACGTCGTGGGTTCGAATCCCATCACCCGCTCCGTATACAATAAATTAATGGCTATCTTGTCATCAAGTTGTGTTCATGCTCAAGATTTGTTAAACTGACTAAGATAGGCGGGCCGTTAGCTCAGTTGGCAGAGCACCTGACTTTTAATCAGGTTGTGCCGGGTTCGAGCCCCGGACGGCTCACACTCAATTCCCTCTAACTCTTCTAACGAATGTCTAACCAATGCTTTCTCGTC
>SDBU01001847.1_pt1 | contig 29231 bp, 25 predicted proteins | sample 2277071 | NCBI WGS metagenome assembly SDBU01 (sample SAMN10397929, study PRJNA504765) | marine sediment metagenome | isolation source: marine sediment core GS08_GC12, 126 cmbsf | place: Arctic Ocean: Gakkel Ridge, Loki's castle | collected 2008 | reverse complement strand
TCTTCTGATAACAGTTTTAGCATTGTGGTCTTTCCAACAGCTGGAGCTCCTATAAACGTAATTTTTACAAGTTTTTCAATTTCTGAACTCAACATTTCAGTTCATGATCCTTCGTAATTTTTAAGAGAAAATGGAAGATTCTAAAATATTAATCTGGATAATATCTAAATATTACTCAAATAGGAAAATTGGAATTAAAAATAAAATTTCTTTGATTTTTTTTTAATAAAAATTAGAAAAATTTAACTTAGTTGATTTAAACATCTTCTTATAGAAATTCTTCCAAAAATTTCATCATTTCCCAATAAGTCACTAATCCGGCATAAATAAAATATCAGTTGTATTTTCCAATTTTTTTATATCTATATTATATCCATTTAGAGTAAATGCTTTATAATGATACTTTGACATAAAATCCTTCAAGTCTCTCATTTTATACCCTAATTCTAAGCATGCTGTAGGACTGATTTCAACGATAATAGGAGGTAAATTCTTTTCTTTTGCAAAATATTTAGATAAACCTTTCAGAACTGGATATTCAAAACCTTCCACATCAATTTTTATAAGTGAGATCTTTTTGATATTGTTATTAAATATGTATTCATCTAATCTAATTACATTAACTTTTATGATCTCTTTTATATTATGAGGTAGCATCCATCCTGGAATCATTGTATTCCATCCAATATTTTGGAGATTAGAGATTTTAATATTTGCAGTTCCTTGAAATTCCCCTAAAGCAAAATTATTAATACAGATTTGGAAATCTTTATTAAAATTAACCCATTTTGATAATAAATTAAAACATAATGGTACAGGTTCAAAACTGTGCACTTCTCCCCTTTTTCCTACCAAACTGGCACCTAATGCTGACATGTATCCAATATTTGCGCCGACATCAATAAAAATATCTCCTTGGTTAAGATTTTTTTTCATTGCCTTTAAGACGTCTGATTGATAAATTCCCGTATACATTCGACGAATTTCAGGATCCAATTGAAAATCAAAAATAAAAATAATTTCATTATTAATTTTTCTTATAATTGGATATTTTGGAATGGGAGTTAATTTACTTCTAATAATCTTTAAAAATTCTTTAACAGAATAATTTGGTTGACTTACTAAAGATATTAATCTTTTTTTTATTCCATTTAGAGATTGATTTGAAAAGAACACAATTATGTCTTTATAATTTAACATTTAATATTCTGAATTTTACATATTTTTAGATTATAAAACATTATAGTACATGATTAAATTTTTGAAGATATTAAAGTTAGATATTTATTATAAAATTTTAATAACACCATATTGTTAAAGAGTGTTGTTAAAAAGGATAATATCTACAATAGCAATTTTATTATGAAATATTCCAAGTTTATCAATAACTACCTTTCCCGCTATGTTCTAATGGCTAATGATTTGGGACTTTTTAAGAAATTTTAACTTATTTAGAATCAAATATGATGAAACAGAAGATATAGTAGATGTGTTTGTTTACAGAGATCCTTATTGTCCTTACCCATATACTATTACTAATACATCTAATATAGTGGATATATAGACACATCAAGGATTTTACTTAAAAGAACTGAAATTGAACTCAACATTTCACTAGGCGACTTTTTTTAATTATACGAAAAAATGGAAGAAAATAGAATATGAATCTGGATAATATCCAAATATTACTTACTAGAATTTGAAGCATTAATAAAAATCCAAGTCCAAGGAACAAATTAGAATTGTTTCCAGAAGTCTATAGCTTTTTCAATTTGTCTTTTGTCAAATTCACTTAATATATTTGATTTAGTCTTATAATCCTCAATCCAACGTTGTAAGTTTTGGATTATAGCAGATTTTCCCTTACGTTCAACTATCAAATTCGTTATAGCTTGAAGTTTATTGCTAAACAGTTCACCTGTAATTCCATCTAGCATTTGACCTAATTTGCCAAATTCCTGATTTATAACAAGTTTATTTTCCAATGTAGTAAATTTCTTTATTAGATCCGATTGCCCCCTTACCCCGTATTTAAATAAGTTTAGTGCTATATCTTTACATTTTCTATATAATTCACTAGCAAGTTGGTATTTACTTTCTCTTTCTGCTTGTTTTGCTTGTAATAATAAATCATCCTGTAGATTTCTCAATTGCTTAATTTCAGACTGCAAAGAGACAATCTTACTTTGCATACCACCCACAGCAACGGGTTTTACTTTTTTGCGTTTTTTCATTGTTGGTTTCGATTTAATACGCCCACTGATAAGACTAGCAACAAGAATAATACCAACCAAAGATAACGCAACGATTAATAATATTGATAGGATATCTCCGTTTGTTCCTGTAGAGATTATAGATTCGGTTAAATAATTAATAAATAATCTTGGCTGATTGGGACTGCTGGTTTCATTTGTATAACCTAAGAAATATTCACTACTGCTTGGTGCTCTTAAACTAAGTGATATCGAATTTCTACCAACCGCTTCTCTTGTAATGTTGAATGCATATGCTTTTAAAACATCTACATTAATAAGACCAATGTATGTTAAGCTACTAAGAGCAGGTTTATTATTCCATGTTATTGTTAATTCATCCCAAAGAGTATCAACAATATGAATCTCAATTGATACTTTTGCATTATTCTTGGACACACCATAAAATGAAAATGTAATTGATGATATTCTTTCTATTGTCAAAATTTGTCGCAAATTAAAAAAGAAAAATGCTTCACAAAAATCACTATTTGTTCCATTAGCTAAGTCATAATCAGTAAGATTGCCTACAATAAAATTTTCATTATTTCCATAATTTCTATCAAATTTATTTTTAAAAACATAAGTATCCTTATAAGGGTAAATAATTTGCTGGCTTTCAATAAAATCTGGTCCTGAAATGGTGGCATTTACATCAAGGATATTATATAAATTAGCACTTGAGAAGAGAAATACCCAAGAAAATAAAATAATATACTTTATAGTTTTGCTAATTTATCTCACCACCTTTTAGAATATTAAAAATAGTCTGCTATAGCTCATCATTAATATAAAAGTTAAATTATTTAAAATTATTTTAACCGTAAAATTTGATGTAAAAACTCACTAGTTTTTTGATTAAAATCCAACTACATCTTGAAAGTATAATTCTTTCTAATTATCTGATTTATTATATCTTAAATAAAGAAATAAAGTACTTAAAACTCCTAAAATTATGAAATTAAGTGAAAGAGAAGAAAAGTGAGCTTGAGATTAATAGTATTAGAAAACGAAATGCAAATTATTTTTTTTTATATTTAAAAACTCACAATATACATTTAATTAAAGAAATAGGAATGATTCCATATTATCTTCACAGAATGTATAATTTTAAAGGTACTATATTAACATATCAGAATGGGAGTTATCCTTTCTTAAAAAAGTACTGTAAGGGTTTAAAATTAGATTTCATTAAAAAAAGTGAAAAATTAAATAAGTTTTCCATGCGTTTTATTTTAAAATATTTAATCTTAAACGCAAAAAAAATAGATTTTCTAAATTTAATTACTCCACATTATGATAACATGATTTTTGGGATTCTATATAAATTATACAATAAAAATGGCTTTATATATTTAAAAATGGATGTTGATCAAACATCTAAAAAAAAGTATCTTAGTTATATGCCTAATAATTTTGAATATTATGGAAAAGGATTCTTAGATTCAATTATATATCAGATAAAAAAAAAAATCATTTCGATCTTTTTAAATCTGGTGGATTTAATTAGCTTTGAAACCATGGATCTAGCGAAATTTTTTAGAAATAAATATCTTGAATTCAAAAAAAAGATAATTTATATACCTAATGGTATAGATGATCATTTTGTAAGAGATAATGGGATCGGTGAAATATCATTTAGTGAAAAAGAGAATATCCTGTTAACTGTAGGAAAAATAGGTCATGAAACAAAATCAAGTGAAATATTATTAGAAGCAATTTCTAAGATAAAAAACATAAAAGATTGGAAGTTTTTTCTTATTGGTCCAATAGAAGAGAAATTCCTTTTGTATATTAAGAAATATTTTAAAGAAAATCCTCACTTAAAAGAAAAAGTTAAATTTATTGGAGAAATTTTAGATCGAAAACGGTTATTTACGTATTATCAGAAAAGTAAAATATATTGTTCAACATCAAAATATGAAAGCTTTGGAATTACTTTAGTCGAATCTTCTTATTTTGGTAATTATATTGTGAGTTCTGACTTTACATCTGCTAGAGAAATAACCATGTATGGTGCTCTTGGAACTCTTTTTGAATTTGGAAATTCAGATAAATTAGCAGAGATACTTCAAGAATTAATTATTAACCAACATAAATTAGAAAAGCTATTTCCTAAAATTGTTGACAATGCAAAAAAAAAATTCTCTTGGAGTATTATTATTGGTAATTTATATCAGAATATAAGAAGTAGATATATTAAAATAGAAAGGTAAATACTTTAAATTGCAAAAAAAAGTAAAATGGAAGGAGATTTTTGAAGATTCTATTGTTAAATCCACCTATTATTGATTTATCCCAATATGGAAAAGCACCATTAATAAGTCCCTGTCCAGGAACAGGATTAAGTTATTTATATTCTTATCTTATAAAATATAATTACAATTGTAAAATCTTTGATTTTTATTTTGATAGTTGGGATACGGTTAAAGAAGTCTTGATTAAAGAAAACGCAGAGTTATTGGAATTACTTGTTTAACTGAAGGACGTTATAGTGCATTTAAATTAATATCTCTTATTCGAAAAATTAGAAAAGATACTATCATTATTTTTGGAGGTCATCATTCAACCTACATGTACAACCAGTTACTTGAGAATTATGATGTAGATTTCATTGTACTTGGAGAAGGAGAAAAAAAGTTATTAAAGTTAGTAAAAGCACTCGAGGAAAAAATACCACTCGAATCTGTTGAAGGTATTGCTTATAAAAAAAATGGAAAAATCATAAAGAACCCTTTAACAAAAGAAAACTCTATTTTAGAATTAGATGAACTAGCATTTCCTTTTTCAGAAGAACAAATGGAGATATTTAATAAATATCCCTCTATACAAGAATTACGCCCTCAAGTAGTTAAAGATATACCTCCTGAGATATATGAGAATGGTAGAATTGTAGGTATTATAACTTCGAGAGGGTGTCCGTTTAATTGCCAGTTTTGCTCCTCTACTTTATTTTGGGGTAAAAAATGGCGCTTTAGATCTCCTAAAAACGTTGTAGATGAGATTGAATATTATTACAATCAATTTGGATTTAAATATTTTAATTTTGCCGATGATGCATTTACGATCATACCATCAAGATGTATTGGTATTTGTAAAGAAATTTTAAACCGAAATTTAAAAATTTACTTTGATTGTACTACGAGAGCAGATAAGATTACGGATGAATTAGTAAAGTGCTTAACATACGTCACCAGGAAGTGCGCAACTCGCTGCTAAAAAAAGCAGGTTGTCTCTTTGCTGCGATTGGTGTTGAATCTGGTTCTATTAAAATTTTGAAAAAAATAAATAAAAAAATCGCTCCCAAGAAAGTTATAAGAGCTTTTACTATTTTTAAAAGACATATGCTGCATGCTTATCCTTTATTAATGGTTGGCAATCCCGGAGAAACAGATGAGACAATTGATAAAACAATTAAACTAATGAAAATAATCAGACCAACACAATTAGCTATTTCTAAGAAATTGATATTTCCTGGAACAAAATTATATGAGATTGTTAAAGTTCAAGGTGTTATTGACGATAAATTTTGGCTTACATCAAAACCTCCCCCCTTTTATACATATGAGCATTCTCTAAAAAAACTTAAAAAATGGGAATTTCTAATTCAATACTTTGATAAGAAGAATTATCAAATAAGAATCTTACAATTATTCTTCCTAATTAAAAAACAATAAATTAAGTTGTATTTATTAGATTTTAATAACTTGCCGATTAAAATTAAAACTTTTTTAATCAAATTTTGGAGAACCACAAATTTTAATAAATACTTTATCTCAATCTTCCACGTTATATAAAGTAAATTAAATTCCATATAAGAGAAATCATTAATCATTTTTTATTAAAATAAATGCCATAGCTTCTCCTAAGTTTAATTTTTCTAAAATTGGGTTAATAATATGGTTTAAAATTGAATTCAAAATTCTAAATTTATAATTAAAATATCGATTTTCTGTATAAAATTTGATAGGTTTAAAACCTACCTTTTTTAAAAGCATTTTCAATGTTCTAGGTGTAAATTGATAGATATGAAATGGTGGTTGAAGTGAAGGCCATTTTTCTTTTTGAAATTTTGGGAAAAACCCATTAATATTAGGAACTCCGATAAAAAGAATACCATTTATATTCAATTTCTTTCTTACTTGTTTTAATATTATTAATGGATTTTCTATATGTTCTAAAACATGATTAATTACTATTACATCAAAATAATTATCTTGAAAATTATCGAGATTATCAGAATTTATAACATTTAAACTAAATTTTCTTTTTGCATAATTTAAGGCAAATTTGGATATCTCAATTCCGACTCCATCCCAATTTCTTTTTTTTGCAATATATAAGAGTAATCCAATGCCACATCCGATATCTAAAATTTTCCCTGGTTTTTTATATTTTTCAATAATACCAAAGATCTGGTTCAATATTCCTATATAAACCATGGGATTTTTAACATAACTTGAAAAATATTCCCTTTTATCATAGATTTTACCTAATTTTTTTCCTTTATTATTTTTTTTTAGAAAAATTAAACGACAAATATTACATTGCAGATATAATTCTCCATCTTTTTCTAGATACTGTGAAAAATTGGTTTCGTTTTCACACAAGATACATTTCAAATAGTATTACACTTTCTACTGTAATTAAATTTAAAAATTATATAAAAAAAATCTTGAACAATTTATTTTGTTTAGATAATCTCAAGATTTATATGTAATAATTAAAAAAGCTTCTAAAAAATTCGGTAAAATAACATTCTTATGTTTTTTTAAATTAGGTTGATTATCTTAAAAGAGCTGCATCTAATTAGGTAAATTGTGGTTTTGTGGCAAGTATTTTTATTAAGCTATGACGATGACCCCCATGGTAAAGCATTTGAAGAATCCATCCATATAATCCTTGAATTTTTTCAAAAGGAATATTTAATTCAACTTTTTGAAAAAAACTTTTTAATTTTCGTAATACTGTCGATAAAAACCGATTAAAAAGAAGTGTTAGATCTCTATCATATGAGGAAAGCATAACACTAGAGAACGTTAATGGTTCTATCCAAATTTTGATTTTAATTGGAATGAATCCTGCTGATATTACAACCTTAGCTAAAGTTTTTGGAGTAAAAAATTGAAGATGATCTCCTGGTGTTAGCCAAATCCACTTGCTTTTAAATTTTAAAAATTCATAACTTTCCATGCTTGGACATTGAACTACTAATAACCCCCCAGGTTTTATTATAGATATTAATTTTGAGAGATATTCTACAGGGTCCTTCATATGTTCAAGGACATCCCACAATGTTGCGACATCGAATAAATTCTTGTTTTTCTTATTATCTAGATAATTATCATGTAAGATTTTAATCGAAAAGTATTTTTTAGCCTTTTTTAAATTAATTTTATTAATATCATAACCATATGGTTTAAAGCCATAAAAGGCAGCCATGTTTAAGAATAATCCAATTCCGCAGCCAATATCAGCTAAAATTCCCTTATTTTTTACTAATTGAATAATTCCTTTTATTTGTTTCTTGTAGCGATTAGTGAGTTGTTTTAGTTGACGATTGATAGTTTCATAATAGGTTTTGGTATTATAAATTGAAGTATTTAAATCTTTTAGTATGTCTTTATTCTTAAGATTTAAAAATCCTAACCCACATTTTTTACACCTTATTATGTTTCCTACATTAGTTCTAATCCATACATCATACTCAGTTACGGATCTTCTACATAATGAACAATATGGTGTTTTAGTATTATTAACCAAAATTTAACCTTATTTCATTTATTTTTTCATCTAATAAACTTTTTAAAAAATCGCTAAAACTTATTTATATATTTATGGGAAATTGTCTCCTTCTAAAGAGCATTTCTATATACAAAATATCACTTTTCGTAAAGGTTTTAAATAGAATATTTAGTAATAGAAAAATAAAAGTAAAAGTTAATAAATTCAGTATATTCAAATGCTTAAAAATAAGTAAATTAGAATTAAACCAAAATTGATAACTAAGCTCGTTAAATATCACATTTCCTAATATATTTGAGACAATTATTGCGCTAAAATAAGAAAAATATTGAAAGAACATTTTAAAAAAATTTAATTGTACTTTTAATAATTTCAAAGTCAAGATTAATTCACTAATGACCAATACTACATTAATAAATATTATTGCTTAATACATACCATAAATCCCATAATACATAAGTCCAATAAAAACAGATAAGATATGTAAAGGCATAAAAATTGATGTTATTATTGCCAACAGTTTTATTTTTTTTTAGTGTTCTTAATAGAAGCCCAAAAAGCATGGGATACATACTGATGATCATTGAAACTTGCATTATTTTTATCAATGTAGAATATTCAACATAAATTTCGCTATAAATAATACTTAAGAAAAAATCAGAAAGAAAATATAAGATCCCTGCTAAAAATAAAAATAAAAATCATAAATAAAAATTTATAGTATATAATCTAGATAATATCAAGATTTCTTTATATTAAAAAACAATAGAATTGATATAAAAATCATCTCTCTTCTAAGAATATTTCTTAATAACACCTCTAATTGTAGAAAACTTTAATTCTAGTATAGATTTATTTAAATTAAAATATGTAAATTTGCATACGTAAATGCCCAAAAGGTTTTCAGAAGAATCTATAATCAAAAATGGAATTAAAATACTTTTTATTGCCATTAAATCAAATTTTGCGCCTTCTCTAGGAATAGGTAATCTTTCAGCCTTTCTTAAAAAAAAAATAAAAAATATTCAAGTTTCAGTAAGTTGGCTCTCCGCTGATATATTATCTGAAGTTGAGAATCAATTACCTGATATTATAGGAATAAGTTGTACTTCTCGCTATTTTAAAAAATTCAAACAAATAGCCTATAAATTGAAGAAAATATTCAACATTCCAATTATTTGGGGTGGCGTTCACATAAGTTTAGCACCCTACGAATTACCTCAATATGTAGATATAGGTGTTGTTGGGGAAGGAGAGAGAACATTAGAAGAATTACTCTTAAATTTTGTTAATGGACACTTTATTAATTTAGAGAAAATTAAGGGAATTATATATTGGGATAATAAGGAAATAATGATAAATGAGAAAAGACCTTTATTAAAAACTTTAGATGATATTCCATTTCCAGACTGGGATTTGTTGCAAGTAAATTGGAATAACTCCAATAGAGCAGTTTTAATTACATCAAGAGGATGTCCTTATAAATGCCGTTTTTGTGCCTCTTCAATGTTATGGGATAAAATAAGATATCATTCTGCGGAATACGTAGTAAATTCAATAAAAATTATTAATGATAAATATAATATAAATGAAATCCTCATATATGACGATTTATTTACGATAAATAGAAATCGTTTAGCTAAAATTGCTGAATTAATAAAGCTAGATTCTAACCTTAATCATATCCGATTTGAGTGTCTTTCAAGAGTTGATACATTTGATGAATTTATAGCCACTCAACTAAAAAAAATAGGTATTTATCGAGTATCATTTGGAATTGAATCTGGTTCCCAGAAGACATTAAATTATCTTAAAAATAAGACTCTAAAACTTTCACAAGTGATAAATGCTTTAAATATTGCTAGATTTAACGGTTTTGAATGTGTAGCTTCATTCATTATCGGTTCTCCATATGAAACAATTGAGGATATTAAAGAAAGTTTGGATTTTATTAAGAAATTGAATTTAACTTCTGTACAAATTACAATTGCTACACCATTTCCAGGTACACAGTTATGGAAAGATGGTAAAAAAGTAGGAAAAATTCTTGGCGATGGTTGGTTAGATGATTATTATATTTTATACAATTGTGTACCAAATGTTCTTAAAATCTTACATAAAAAGAAATTGTTAACTCAAATAAGTTTTGATGAATTTTATAACCTTGTGGAAAGAGCAATTAACCTTAGCAAAAAAATTAATCACCCTTTTAGATTAAAACTAATTTTAAAAAGTGGGAAACAAAATCCTTTAAAGTTTGCTAAATCTTTTTTAAATTTATTATTTTATCGTGCTTTAAGAATTCTTTCCCAAACAGAACAAAAATCTTTCCTAAAAAATATTTCTAAAAGTTGATCAGTTATCTTAATAACTTCTTCAATAATCGCAAAAACTTGGTTATATATCTATGTGAAGTCGTATCTTTTATAAAGAGCAATTCTAAAAACTCAATATCATTTTTGGTGAATGTGTTAAATAAGATATTGAGTAATAGGAGAATAATCACAAAGCTCAATAAATTTAGTAAATTGAAATGTTTAAAAATTGGTAAATTTAAATTAAACCAAATTTGATAGCTTAGCTCATTAAATATTAAATTTCCTAGTATAATTGTCAATAAAATTGCTAGAAAAAAAGAAAAATATTGAATGATTATTTTAAAAAACTTTAATTTTACTTCTAATAATTTCCATGTCAATATTAAATCACAAATAAATAATAATACATTAATAATAATATATGCATAATACACACCATAAATCCCATAATACATAAGCCCAATAAAAACAAATAAGATATGTAAAGGAAAAAAAATTGATGTTATTATTGCCAACAGCTTTATTTTTTTTGTTGTTCTTAGTAAAAGCCCAAAAAGCATAGGATACATACTAATGACCATTGAAACTTGCATTAATTTTATCAATGTAGAATATTCAACATATGTTTCGCTATAAATAATACTTAAGAAAAAATCAGAAAGAAAATATAAGATCCCTGCTATAAATAAAAATAAAAATGACGAAAAACTAAAAATTTTCTCAAACATTTTCTGAATTTTCTCAAAATCCTTTTTATAATCAAGACTAGAAAATGAATAAATTAAAGGATTAGTTAGAGAACTTAAAAACAATGAATTGGAATTACTATAATTTTTTGCGATATTATTTCCGGTAACCCATTTTTTGTTTTCAAGAACTCCAATTGCTTGAGTCTGAACTTCTATCCAGATTGTATTTATAAAACTCTCAAACCTTAGAAAGCCTCCATATTTTATGACTTTTTTATTAAATTTTTTCAATTTTAAATCACCATCTCCTTTAGGTTTTATTTTTCCAATTTTAAAAATAAAAACTAGAAATTCAAGAAGAACAGGAATTGTTATCGAAATTAAATTAATTAGAGCTATAATTTCGATATCGATCTTTTTAAATAGAACCAAATAAAAAACCAAAGGAAGAATATTCACTGTGGATTTTAATATAAAAAAGGATAAATTAGTTTTAAACAAATTAAATCCGAGTAAAAATGTACTAAAAAATGTATCCAAATTGAGAAGGATAATAAGTGGTGATAAGATGTATAAAAGAATGATGTGATTTTTTAGAAAAACATTAAAAATACCTCCAAAATAGCTAAAACTGATTAAAGCTATTAAAAAAACTACAGAAGAAATTAAAATTCTTGTATAAAAAGCTTTTATCACAAAACTCCTCAACTTTGATTGCTTATTTCTCGCTCTATAACGTGGAATATAGAAATTCATCGATAAAATTAATCCTGGTGGAATAAAATTAACGATAATTGAAAAAATTCCAATTAATGAAGTAGCTAATATTAAAATCGCCCATTCTTCTCTTGAAATCATCCTTGCGAGAAGAAATGAATTCAATAAAGTAAAAAAGTATATACTATAATTGAGAACTATTGAATATAATGCATTTTTTGCTAGAGTTTTATATTCGGGCTCCAATATTTTTAGAGGTTCTTTGTTTTCAGTATCAAACATTTCATTTTTAAATTAAGCTTTTAATTTCTATTTTAATTATTAAAAATAAGATTTCTATAAAAAAATAGGGATCAAATTTGTTTTTGAATTCTCCTTATAAAATTATAATCTTTTATTAGAATTTTACTACAACTTCGATTACTTCTTCTTTTAATGCCGATTCTAAAACCCTGGAAAAATGAATATGATAGTAAATAAGCTAGATAAAATCTTTTATGAAGTAGCGCTCCTAATATCATTTTTAAATTCTTAAAGCTAAAATTTAAATAAAAAATTAATACATCTGTAAGTTTAATTTGCTTCCAAACAAGGATTTGTTTATTCCTATTAAGGAAATATTGTTTTAATAATGATGCCCTATCACATATAAATTGAGTTACTTTATGATATATTATTGTAGTTGGCACATAATAAATCTTGTAGCCTTTTTTCTTAGCTCTGAAGTTCCAATCAACTTCTTCATAATACATAAAGAAAATCTCATCTAATAAACCAATCTCCTTTATAATCTCCTTTCTAAAAATACACACTCCACCGGGAACATAATCTGTTGGTGAAATTTTTGAAAATTGACAATTTTTTGGGTCAGAAATCCAAGATCCATTAATACTTACATAAGCAGATTTTTTAATATTTACATTTGAACCTGCCCACCATATACGAGATTTATCTTGAAAAACTTTTATTTTGGGTGCAATTATTCCTACATCCGGGTGATTTTCCAAAAATTTGACCATTTCCTCTACAAAATCAGGAGCTACAACGATATCCTCACATAATAAACTTACATATTCCCCGTGAGCTAATTTCATTCCCTTATTCATGCCACCGGCAAAATATACATTTAAATTATTCCTAATTAATTTTAAGTCTATTGATTTTCCAAGTTGATTAATTTCTTCTCTTAATTCTAAATATGAGTCGTATTTTGAACCGTTATCTATGATGATTATCTCTAAATTTTGATATGTTTGTTCTTTTAACGATTTAATACATTCAATTGTGTCATCTTTCTTGTTATAATTTAAAATGATAATCGATACCAATTTGTTCATTAAATTAACCCTTGCATTTTGTTCCAGAGTGTTTTATATACATTTAGAACAAATAATTCTAACTTAATACCATCTATTATCCTATCCAATATGTTTTAGAATATCCGAACACTTTTTCAGTCTGAGTCATAAACCAATGTAATAAAAAAATTATCTGTTTTTATTTTTTTGCAAACAAAAAGTGAGGAAGGTGTACTTTAAATCAAATTGTTTCCAATATACTAACTTTTTTTGACAACTTAGGTCAATATTTGGACCAAACAATTTAAAACCTTTTATATAAGCCTTATTTAAAAATTTATTAATCGAATTTTTATCATAAATGAAAATGGGATTATTATAAGCAATTAGATTATTTGTGTCTACTTTATTTTCCCAATAATCTGTTGATATAATTAATAACCCATTCTTTTTTAGAATTCTATACATTTCTTCTAAGTATATATCTTCATTAACACCATGTTCAATAACACTTAAGCATGTTATTATCTCAAAATAATTATCAGGAAAATAAGTATTAGTTATATCTCCTGGAATATATTTTATTTTACCTCTTTTTTTTTTTTTATTAAATATTAAATTTAGACATTTTAAATTAAAGTATCCAAACTGATAAAGCCAAAGTAAAATTAAAGAATTAAATTGACCTCCCGCATCTAAGATCCTTGCAGAAACATGATTATTTTGTAATATTAAATTTAAAGCAATTAACGAATCCCAATTTTTCTCGGGGACATCCGGATGAAGATTTAAATTTGATTTTTTAATAATTTTAATAGCTAGCTCAACTTCTTTCCTTGTTTTTAATGTAGTATTCATCCATTCTACATTTCGAGGGAATAAAGGAGCGAATTTTAAACCCTTTATTAATTTTAAATAATTCTTATAAAAAAAATGATATTTTATTAAAATACCTCTCTCAATTTTAGATACGTGCTTTTCATGGATGGATCCAAGTTTATATATTGCTCTTTTAAATTTCATTAAAGTTTTCTGTTAATTAATTTTAATAATTATTGGTTTAAATAGAGATAATTAATATTTTTATATTTGATATCCCTTAAAAGAAATAATTTAACTAAAAAGGTTTGTTTATCTTGAAAAAATATTTTTTATAAAGTTAAATGATTAAAAATGAATATTTATCACCTATCGATTAAATAATTTAATTTAAGAAAATTTTTTTTAAAGAATAACTCTATAAATATGAGGTAATATCTTCAAATATTAAATGCAAAATACTATTATGATGAAGGTTTTTATGATACAAGATTACCGGAAATTTAATCCTTACCAAATTTTTTTAGATAAAGCTCTTAAAGAAGTAGGGATTAAATCAATTTTCCCTATTAAAAATTATAGAATATTTCCAATTATTAGAAACATTCTCAATTATAAACCAGATATAATTCATTTTCATTGGATTCATGATATATCAGGTTTCTTAAACAGGAATATAGTCATTTCGAATCTTAAATTACTAATTTTCATCCTTGATATTTATTTAATAAAATATATTTTAAAAACCAAGATTGTATGGACGATACACAATATTTATAGTCATGATTGTTTTCATCCTTATATTGAACGATTTATAAGAAAACTTTTGTCTAATAAAGCGAATGTATTAATATGCCATTGTAATCAAGCAAAAAAAGAAATTCGGAGAGAGTTTGGTACATCTTATAATAAAATTAATGTAATTCCAATTGGAAATTATCTTAACTGGTATAAAAATAAAATTTCGAAAAAGAACGCACTTAAATATTTAAATTTAAATAGCTCAGATTTTATATTTTTAAGTTTTGGACCAATAAAACCGTATAAGGGGATAAATAATCTTATTAAAAGCTTCAATACATTAGATAGTAATAGAAATGTAAAATTATTGGTAATTGGTGAACCTAAAACGGATAAGATTAAAACTGCCTTAATTAAAAACTCAAAAGATTGTAAAAATATAAAATTTGTATTTAATTTTGTAAATGATGATGATCTTCAAATTTATTTTAATGCCTCTGATGTTGTTGTTTTCTCTTATCAAAAGATACTCACTTCCGCCGGAATACCCTTAGCAATGAGTTTTAGCAAACCCATTATAGCCCCTCGCTTAGGATGTATTCTTGAAATCTTAGATGATAAAGGCTCTTTTCTTTACAATTCTTTTGAGGATGAAGGATTATCAAAGGTATTAGAAAAAGCAATAGAAAATCAAGAATATCTTAAAGAAATGGGAGAGCATAATTTACATCTGGCAAAGCTTTATAAATGGAAAAAAATTGCAATTGAGACTAAAAAAATCTATTTTAAAATTCTAAAATAATAATCATTCAAATTAAATATTTTAACTAAACCATTTAGAGCGTTTTGGGAAGATATAGCCGGCTATGTTTATAAAACCATTTATAAAAAACAATAGAGGTATGATTTTATAAGCTTTTTTATAGAGGAAATTAGTACCTAATTGAGAGTTTATTCTAATACTAATAATCTTTAATTTGAAATAGTATCTTATGAGGAAATAAACATAATATACAAACCAAGGTATTAAAAAAAACCATACAAATGATATATTAAAAAATATAAATGAAATAATAATTCCAAATATTGGATAACCCAATCGAAATAACCCAATGAATAATCGTAATAGGATTTTTTTTGGTATATCCTTTTTTATTAATGGGAAAAAACTATTTCTTGCCCATCTAATCTCTTTTTTTATGAATTTTCTTATATTGTTTGTATAACATTCCGTAAAAAGAGTTAAATCTTTAGAAAAATAGATTTTTTCTCCTTGTTTATTAAATTCTAAACCCAACGTTCTATCCGTAGCAGTTAATGCTTTTTCATCAAACTTCCCAATTTTATTTATAAAAATTTCTCGTCTAAATGCCACCATCCCTCCCCAAACTTCTTTACCCTGAACAAATTCTTTGCGTGAGGTGATATAATTTCCCATCTGTAATCTATAATATTCAGTGAGTACTTTTTTTCTTTGTTGAAATGGAAGAAATGAACTAGTAACAACATTGTATGTTTTATTTTGAAAAAAGTTATTTAATGTTATTAACCAACTTTTAGGATAAATGCAATCTATATCTGTTAAAACAATTATATCTCCTTCAGCTTCTTTTAAACCGCAATTCAAGGCTTTATTTTTATGGGGAATTATTTGTTCCAATACTTTGATTCGATCTCTATTTTCTTTTTCAAGATTCAAGGCAATTTCATAAGTCTTATCACTACCACCTGCGATTAATATAATCTTATAACTACCGTAATCATTTTCAAAGATTGAGTTTATACAGTTGTGAATGTATTTTTCAGCATTCCATGCAGGAATAAGAATTGATAAATTAAATTTCTTAATCATTATTATTTGTTTTTTTATTTCAATAAATAGAGTAAGGAATTTTATATCTTATCTCAAAAAAAGTCTATGATTTATTACAAATATTAATATCTAAACTTAAAATAAATCCAGAGTTTCAAGTAATTTATCAGAGTCTACTAGTCCAATTATTATATTAATCAAATCTAGATAATTAAAAATATTTTTTCTTAAATTAGAATTCTTGAATCTCTTAGTAAATATATTTTTATGAAAATTTATATAAATCGAAATTATCATAATGGTATAACTTAAATAATTAGTATTGGGAAGATAATGAAAAAAATCTGCTGGTTTTCAACCTATCCCCCCATGCCAGTTTCTTCTGCTAATACAACTTATATGTTGATTGAAGACTTACTGAAAAAAAAGGAGTTTGATATAAATCTTATAACGTTTAAATTCAAATCTATAAACACAACTTTGCCGATTAAAATTTATCCAATTTTAAAAAGATCTAGTATTAGCTCGATCGTAAAATTATTATTGTTGATAAAGAAAGAAAATTATGATATAATTCATATAAATTTTACTAAGTTTATGTATGGAAGACTTTTTTTATTTATTCCATTTCTGATTAAGAACCTCTTGCGAATAAAATCTAAAATTATAATTTCAGTTCATGAGTTTTATGAATTTTCGAACATCAAAGAATTATTTATCGGAGGCTTTTATCATCTCTTTTTATTGAGGTACTCAGATGTTTTATTAACTTTTAATAATAACATTAAGAAAAGGATTCTTTTAAAATCAATATATAAAAAGAATAAGGAGAATATTATATTTATTTCTAAAAATGTTCAGTCTCTACTTTTTGAAAAGATATCTCCCACGGAGTTATGGAGTAATAAAGAGATTCAACCCTTTATTTTGTACTTTGGGTTTGTCAGATCTAACAAAGGTCTTGATTACTTAATTACCGCATTAAAACGGGTTCATTATATCTTTCCAGATTTGAATCTTGTCATTGCTGGAGGGATATATAAATCGGGAGGCCTTACCAAGGCTAATGCTCCAAATAACTATTATCTATTATTAAAAAAATTAATTTCTAAATTGAATTTGGAAGATAATATATTTTTTACTGGTTTTATTTCTGAAAATGAAATATTAGAATTATTTAAATTAGCAGAAGTTGTTATTTATCCATATTTGAATATTGAACAAAGTGGTGCCATATTTTCATCATTATATTTAAAAAAAGCCATAATTGCAACGAATATTTTAGGATTTAGACAGCTTCTAACTCATAAAAAAGACTGCTTATTAATTAAACCTAAAAACTCCTTAGAAATTGCTAGAGCTATAGAAGTAATCTTAAAAAATAATGATATAAAAAAAAAATTAGAAAATGGAGCAAGTCAAACATATTCAGAAAATTCCTTTAAGAAATTGGTTGATAAGATGGCAATAATATTCAATAAATAATTCTGGTAATATAATTTTTCAAGTAAAATTACAATCCTCTAATTATTTTTCTCATATATTATTTTTTTCTTATTGTTTTTTAGGATTTCCCAACAAACTATTGTGTAATATAATTATCTTGTTGATTTGTAGCTTCTGGAAACTAATTTTTTAGAGAATCCATATCAAATCAATATTTACTTGCTTTTTCTATCCTGCTTAAATAAAATATCCATGATTTTTTCTAATTTTTTTATGTCTATACAAGATCCATCTAAACTAAATGCTTTATAGTGATATTTTGACATAAAAACTTCTAAGTCTCTCATTTTGTAATCTAATTGTAAACATGCTGTAGGGTTGATCTCAACGATAATATGGGGCAAATTTTTTTCTTTTTTCATAAAAAATTTAGATAATCCTTTTAGAACGGGAAATTCATAACCCTCTACATCAATTTTTATTAGAGAGACTTTTTTGATATTGTTTTCAAATATATAATCATCTAATCTAATTACATTAATTTCTATGATCTCCTTTATTGTATGAGGTTTCATCCAACCTGGAACTATGGTGTTCCATCCTAAATTTTGAACATCTGAGATTTTAATTTTAGCAATTCCTTGAGACTCCCCAAGGGCGAAATTATTCAAAAAAAATTGGTATTCTTTATTGAGTGTAACCCATTTTGATAAAATATTAAAATAAAAAGGTACTGGCTCAAAACTGTGCACTTCCCCACTTTTTCCAACCAAACCAGCGCTAAAAGCAGACATATAACCAATATTTGCACCAACATCAATAAATATATCCCCAGGGTTAAGTAATTTTTTCAAAGTTTTTAAAATGTTCAATTGGTATATTCCCGTATACATTCGACGAATTACAGGATCCAATTGAAAATCAAAAATAAAATTTATTTCGTTGTTGATTTTTCTTACAACAGGATATTTTGGAATGGGAGTTAATATACTTTTAACCAGCTTTAAAAATTCCTCAATGTAAAATTTTGGTTGATTAAACAGGGATGATAATCTTTTTTTTATTCCCCCCAAACCTTTACTTGGAGAAAACTTAATTAAATCTTTATAATTGAAAATGAAGAATTCTCACCATATCCTCTTAGTTAGAATATAAGTTATTTTTTATAGATTATACCATTTGTCCCTTACACAAAATATTAAAATTCGTTAATTTATAAAACATGTTTTAAATCTTAAAAATGACTTAAATTTTTGAAGCTAAACTTTTTCTTTAATAGTATTTATGGAAAACCTAAAGAAAATAAAAACTGCTTTTTTTCTTCTTAAAAATACGAAATTTTCGTTATATTGGATATTAAGAACTGTAAATATATTTAGAGGATTTTTTAAATTTGTATTATGTTATTTTGGTCTAATTCCTAAAAAAAATATTATTTTAAACTTAAGAAATGGAGTAAAATATATAATCAGGGCAAAAACAGCAGATATTTTAGTGTTAAATGAAAACTTGATTGAGAAAGATAATAATTATACACCATCTAATTTTAAAATAAATCCAAATGATACAGTTGTAGATATTGGAGCACATATAGGTGTTTTTTCAATTTTAGCATCAAAAATGGCAAATAAAGGTAAAGTTTATGCATTTGAACCCAGTTCAGATAATTTTATACTCTTATTAGAAAATTTAAAATTAAACAATATAACTAATATTATTGCAAGCAAAACAGCTGTTATGGGAAAAGAAGGTGTGAGAGAGATGCAATTTCTAGAAAATTCAACGTCTAATTCTTTTTTTAATAATATTAAACAAAAAAACCGAAGAAAAATTAAAGTGAAAACAATAACTTTGAAAAAAATTATCGAGAATGGCAACCTCTCTAAAATAGATTTTTTAAAAATGGATTGTGAAGGTGGAGAATATGAAATATTTTTTAATTGTAAAAGTCGAACATTGAAAAAAATTAAAAAAATTAGTATGGAATATCATAATCTTGATAAAACTCGTAATGTACTTTTTCTCAAAAGATTTTTGGAGGAAAATCGATTTGATGTAAAAATTAAAATACTTTCTAATTATTCTGGTAAGCTATATGCAAAAATAAAGGATTAAAAGTAGTTTAAATTTCTTTATGATTAGCTTTTTACAGATGGTAAAATATTTTAATTTATTCACTATTCATGTTTAGTTATAAAAACCAGATATTTTGTATATAATCTTAAAAAAAATCTATTGTTTAAACCTTGTTTAAAAATGAAATTGGAACTAAGAATAATTGCTACTATCCATCCAAAAAAACCATAACGATGACGAAATCTTCGAATTATTCCTCTTTTTCTTATTTTTTCACTAATCTTTTTACTCTTTTTTAATAATTCTACTCTTTTATCATAAGGAAGCTCTTTTGTTACGAAATATGGAATATTTCCATATGGATTTGAGGTATTTAAGTATTGTTCTAATGGTGCTAAAAATAATTTTTTTTTTTTAATCCATTCATATAATTCTGTAGCAGGAAATGGTATTATGCTATAAAAAAAGACTTCCGTTACCGGATATTTTAATGCTAATTGAAATGAATCTATAACATCCTTCTCAGTTTCTCCGGGGGCGCCAATTAAGAAATACAGAATAACGTCAAAACCAATTTCACAAGCAAGTGCTATTTTTTCTTCAATTTCTTCTATTGATTCCCCTTTTTTTAATGTTTTTAAAGTTTTATTATTTCCTCCTTCTACACCAATAGCAATAGTAATAAAACCAGCTTTTTTCATATAAGTTAGAATTTCTCGATCAATACGATCAGCTCGAACTCCAGTAGGACATGTAAATACAAGATCTCGTCTCCTGTTTTTAATTAATAATTGACAAAGCTCCAATACACGTTTTTTCTCTAATGTGAAATTATCATCTTGGATTTTAATTTTTCTATACCCTTTATTATACCAATATTTAATTTCTGAATAAATATTATTTGCGCTCTTAGTTCTAAATTTTTTTCCTATTGCTACATTTACAGGACAATAAATACATTGAAATGGGCATCCACGAGAAGAAATTATTGAAATAGCTTTATCTTTATATTTAGTCAATTCAAATTTTTTATATTTTGGAAATGGGATTTTATCTAAATTTTTTATAAAAGGCCGATCATCATTTTCATACACAATACCATTTTCTTTATATAAAAGCCCTAGAATATTTGCAGGTTTTTTTCCATTAATTAATTCCATTAAAGTTATTTCCCCTTCTAATTTAACAGCAAAATCTATATCACATTTTTTTAAAAAATTTTTCCTAAATGTAGAAACGTGAGGTCCTCCAGCAACACATGGAATTTTAAATTTTTGTTTTACTTTTTTTATAATTTCATAACTTGATAAAAAAAATTTAGTCATTAGGAAGAAACCAATTAAATCAGGTTTAAATTCCTTAATACGCTTAAATAACTGTTTTACAGAATATCTTAAGTTCATATCAAACACTGTATTTTCAACATTATTATATGAAAGATATTCTGAGATATAACCAACACCAATAAAGGGTGTTTTGGGTATTTCTTTCAGAAAAGGAAGGATACAAATTAAAACACGTTTAAATTTCATTTTCTTATTCATTCAAATCTTAAATTTGAGTGTTTTTTATTTTATTCATGTCTAAACTTAATTCTCAATTAAAATTCTATCATTGAATTATGTTTTTTTTATTTCTTTAATAAAATTTATATATTTATTAGCAATTTGTTTCCATTGATATTTTTTTGCAACCATTAGAGCGTTCTGGCTAAGTGTTAATCGTTCTTTATCATCAAATAATAATTCAATTAATTTTTTTGAAAGATCTTGTGGATTGTTTAAAATAAATGTTTTTCCTCCATTTTCGATAACCTTTGACATTGGTGGTTTATTTGCACAAATGACTGGAATTCCACTCGCCATTGCTTCGAGAATCACCTGTCCAAATCCTTCAATTTCGGATGGAAGGATGAATAATTTACTTGAAGCATAATATTTGCGAAGTAATTCTTCTTGAACAAAACCAAGAAAAGAAGTATGTTGTTGAATTCCTAACAATTTAGCTAAATTTTTGCAACCATTCCAAACCTCCCCCTTTCCTATTAAAATCAAGTGAATATCAGGTATTTTCTTAATTATTAATGGCATAGCTTTTAACAAAATTGGAATTTTTTTTCTATTATAAAAAGGCCCCACATATAATAAGATGTTATTACCATATTTTTTTCGAATTTGAGAATCTTTATTATTGGGATTAAATTTTTCAAGATTAATACCATCAGGGATTATTTTTACAAATTCCTCCTCTTGTTTACTATAAAATCTAAAAAGGTCTTCTTTTGCAGCTTGCGAGCGAGTAATGATATTTCTATGCATTTTAAATTGCTTTTTTGCTAGATATTTGTAAAAAGGTAAATATATATAATCTCTAAGCTTTCTTGGGGATTCATAATGATGAAAAATTGAGATTATCGGAATTTTACTGATTTTGAAATATCTTGTAAAACCAACAGCAAGAGGAAAAATTAGTACATCAGAATCCTGGTAGAATATGAAATTTTTTTTTCGAATAATTTGTAGCCCAAAAGTATAATAATGAAGTAAAAAAAAGGTTCCTATCTTCCCGAATAAAGCTTTAGATTCTAAAACTCTTAGAATAGGAATGTCTTTATACTTTCCAAATTTTTTACCTCCATTCCAGTATGTTGTAACAATTTTAACATTATGTCCTAACTTTTTTAGATAAGTCGCTAAACTTTTAACAGATTTTTCAATCCCAGGTAAACTCCCTTCATTTGGGGATGGGAAAGATAATGTTATAAAAGTTATGTTCATAAATGAGGAAATATTGGATCTTTAAATAATTTAAAAGATAATGAAAATCTTAACTATTAAATGTTTAGAATTAGTCGTCTTGAGCTCTGAATTTTCCTATTAGAATAATTCTGAAATAAAAGGATTTATATTTCACTTATTTTATTTTATTTTTGATATGGGAATTAATAATTTACTCAAGACAATGATAGATTGCGCAATAATAATAATATATCTTATACTTGTGCTATTTTCTCTTTTAATTTTCCCTTTAAATATAATTTTTGGGATATATTGTGTTTTATGGATTCCTGGTTACAATCTTCTAAAATTGATAAAACCAAAGTCCAATTTTATTGAGAAATTAGGCTTAGCAGTAATTTTAAGTATTGCAATTGATAATCTTATAATGTTTTTCTATTATTTATTACTTTTTGACATTGTTACAACTCCAGAAAATACCGCATTCTTCTTTAATGAGAATTTAATAATTTTCATTATTCTATCTTTAAGTTTATTTATGATTTTATTAAATACAATAATAGAGATAAGAAAATCTGAAAGTGGAAAAGCTTTCAATGATAAAGTCAGAAGAGATATAGAGATTGATTATAAAGTAATATCCATTTACGTTGGTTTTGTACTTTCTCTAATATTTATGTGTATTTCTACCCTCTTCAGTAAAGTACCAAATAATTCCTACTCTGAAAATAGAATTGCATATAGTTTAGCATTCACATTTTTTAATAGAGTTCCAATAATATTTTATTTATTTTTAGTAATATCTCTTTTTTGTTTGATAAATATAATTTTTTTTACTAAGAACCACTATTTCATTTTATTTTCAATATCTGCTTTCATTTATTGCTTATGGATACTTCCTTATCTTCAAGTTGCAAATTATTTCGCGTGGGATTCACAATTCTTATCATCAATTTATAATAATTACTTAATTTACGGAATAAAAGCCACATCGAATTATCCGTTTACAATACGAATTAAAACTTTTAGTACAATCAGGTATTCTACAAGTTTATTCACTTCAATACTTCTAGTAAGTGCTACAAGTCTTAACATCAATGCTGTACTATGGTACATCTACCCATTAATTTTTGTTTTCATTCCTTTTTTATTCTACTCAATTTTTCACAAACATTCAAAGGAAACTGAAAAAAATAATTTAACATTTATGATTTTAATAACATTTTTAGCAATCTTATCTCCTCAATTTTTGAAATATCCTCATACAGCTTCAACTGGTGTTATTGGAGCTATAGTATTTATCATCTTAGTTGTGGAATTTTTTGAATTGATAAATAACAGAGAATCTAAATTTAAAATAAAGAATTTTTTTATTATTATTTTTTTATATTTCTTTTTATGCCTGACTCATTTCGAAGAGAGTTTTTATTTCTTATCTTTGATATTTCTATATCTTATTTATTTTACATTTTTTGAATTTAGAAAAAGTAAGTCTAAACATAAGTTGAACAGCATTTCCAGCACTTCGATTAAAATTAAAGATAAATTAAATACAGAAAGTGAATTAAAGAGAGTTCTGTTCTATATCGGAACTCTATTAATTATTTTATCAATCTTCTTTTATATAACTTTAGAATTTTTTGGAAATATTACATATTACTTTTATAAAGTTGTAAGTCAAAATTCTGTTCTTGATTATTTTTTTTTAAGTTACCTTCATTCTAAAGTGTCTCTGCCACTTTTAGCGGGCAATTTTCAGTTGAACCTTTATATTATTGGTCTCATTGTTTTAGGGATAATTTTATTTATAGTTTTTTGTTATTATTTACTTTTCAAAAATAATTCTATTTTATTAGCGATAAATAATGGTGTAGCAAAATTTGTCAAGAAATTACATGATATCATTAAAAAGGGGGTATCCCTAAAATATTTTTTATTAATGTTTTATATTTTATTATTTGCGATAATTTTAGTAATAGAGTTATACTTTTTTCCTTTTTTACAGGAGGAAGGTCTTTTTTTGATTATTGAGATTATCCTGAATTATTCGATTATGATTTTTCAATCACTTTTATTTGTTAAAGGGATTCTCTATTATAAAAGTAATAATAAAAAACAAAACTTTTTCCTTTTATCGATCTTAACTTCAAGTTCTCTTATAGCAGGTTTATTCATAACTGGAAATATTGATTTGTCTTATTATATATTAAATGCTCGTTTTTTTACTTATTTTATCTTCTTTAATTTAGTAATCATACAAAATACATACTTTAAAGAATTTATAAACAAAAAAAAGATATATCTAATATTAATAGCGTGTCTTTTAATTATATTAAGTATTTTTTATAGTTTAAGAAAATTAGCATGGGGATAAAAAATCGGATAATCTCTATTCATATAGACTGTATAACACTAAACCATATATAATTTAAAAATTCTCTTTTTATGAGCCGTATATTAGAAAAGTCTAATTTATCATATAACTTCATCATTGTAAGTTTAAAACATTCTTATACAGCTCCAAATGTAAAATTGCTGAATTGGTCCAAGAATATTTTGATTTTACTCTTTTAAGCGCATATCTACCCATTTTAACTAATGAGCTTTTATCATTCAATAAATCGAGTATCATTTCACTCACATTGATGAGATTTTTAAAATTGGAAGTATATCCTGTTTTTCCATTAACAATTATTTCGCTTGGTCCCATGATGTCTGATCCAATAACTGGTTTTCCGCATGCTCCAGATTCAGTAATTACATGTCCAAAAATTTCTTGCCGAGAAGGAAAGACAACCAAATCTGCCATAGAATAATATTTTGCTAAGTTTCTTCCTTGTATGAACCCAGTAAATATTACATGATTAAATAAATTATATTTTTGAATCAACCATTTAACTATAGAGAAATACCCATCATCTTCGCCAACAATCACTAATTTTACATTTTTGTTTTTCTTAATAACCAAATTAAATATCTTTATTAGAGTGTCTACACCCTTACCTTTCGATATCCGGCCAACATATAAAATAATATCACAATTTTCAATATTATAATGGGATTTTAAATCACTTGAATCAACCGGTTTAAAAACTTCCGTATTTACCCCATGTGGGATGTAATGAATATGATCATCTTCAATCCCATACTTCTTTATAACAGAAATCTCATTTTTAGCAACAGCTACAAAATGGGGATTCAATAATTTCCGTTTTAAATAGCCAATGGTTTTATCATGTAGCATTTTTGGAATTTTATCCCTATAATCCCAATTAATACTTAATCCTCCATGTGGAGTTATAATAATAGGTTTCTTTTTCAAAATCGATGTTAAAGCCCCAATATCTTCTTGATAAGTTCTTGTGGCATGAGAATGAAAAATATCTATTTTTCGTGCCTCTTTTAAAAGAAATGAAAGTAATTTAAATGATATTCTATACTCTCTAAATTTTAAAAATGAATGGAATCTAAAAACATTGAATAATTCACTTTTTTGTTCATGAAAAAAAGTTCTTTCCTTTCCTTTCTTGGCGATATAAGATGCTGTATAAACGTTAGTTTTTACTCCTAACTTTTCTAATTGTGATGTAAGTTCTATTATATGATTATAAGGGCCGCCAAATTTCCCCGTAAAAATAGGGATTAATCTTCCTATTGTAATCAAGTAATTCAATCTTGTTTTTGATATTGATTAAGTAAAAAAAATATTATTATTTATGATTAGGTATTTTCTTAATTTTTTCGGAGAATAACGTTTTTCAGTCCAATTAATAATCCGAAACCCCAAGCCAATCCTCTGATATGATGTAACATAATTGTGCCAATAAATGCTTTAATTCTTTTCTTTGCTCTCTTGGCAACTTGGATAGCAGGGATAAGACTATAACAAAAGAGAATTAAACAAATTATGGTAAATCCCCTTAACCAAATAGAAGATAAAAAAACTAACCAAATTGGTAAACTTAAAAAAAACTTAGCGATGTAAAACACTGATAAAAACATTCCAGATAATAAAATAAGTGCATATAGAAGAGGTAATAACACCATATCAAAAGGAAAATACCATGTTGTGTTAAATTTATTTTTAAATGATGTTTTCAGATGAGATTTTGTAGCTCGAACATATGCTTTAGAATCGCGATAACTCTTACGAACTAATCTCCAAAAACCACTTTCAGGAACGTGATATGTGATAGCATTATCTTTCTTAGAAATTTTATAACCATGTTCCACAGTTAAGAATGAAATTTCAGCGTCCTCACCATGTACCCAGTCTGGATTAAAACCACCTAATTCATCTAGAATTTCTCTTCGAAACATTGAGCCTGGACCACCAGCCCAAACAACATCATCTTTTCTGATGTTTTTATAACGTTTTGAGAATTCTAAGCTTCTATAAATTGAAGTAAAATGTTTATTTGTCCTAAATATTGTTCTCCCCCCAACTAATCCTACTCGGTTATCTTTAAAACCATCTAATATATTTCTAGTCCAATAAGGATCAAGTTCGCAATCAGCATCAGTGAAAGCTATAAAATCTCCATTTGAGTTTACATATCCTAAGTTTCTTGCATTTGAGATCCCTATTTTCTCTGACGTGATGAATTTTATTGGATAGGTCTTTAAAATTTCTTCAGTATTATCACTAGAACCATCATTTATAACTATAATTTCTTTATTGGAATATTCTTGATTTAGAATTGATTCGATGGCTTTTCCTATAGTATCTTGCATATCCCGAACCCCTATTACATAACTTACCATTGGTTCTTCTAAAATGCTCGACACCTCAAAACTCTTACACCTTATAAATTATTAACTACGGAAAGTTTATGATAGGACTTTAAAATTACTTCTGTTTCTTTAGTTAAATTCTTAAAATAATCTAGGTCTTCAAGTTCAAATTGTAAACCGTAGATGTCTTGATAATTTTTAATTAATTCATTAAAAATGTAGTCTAAATCTTTAGTAATACCTTCCCATTCAGGATAATCATTTTTAAATTTAGACATATTTGTGATCCACCATAAGTGATCTGCTTGTCTCTCTTGAGCATCTTCATACATTGGTGAAATTCCTGTTTTTGCCTTAATCGCTGCCATTGTCTCGAAAATACTTACAGAATTCTTACGTCCTCCCCCAATATTGTAAGTTTTTCCATATTTTCCATCAAGTTCAGGTCTTGGAGAATTGATCCACAAGTAGATGATCTCTGCTACATCGCTTGAATGTATATTATCACGTACTCTATATCCTTCCCCAAAAATACGGAGTTTCTTTTTAAGGAGTATCTGTTTTGTGAAAAAACCTAAAAATCCATGAGATTCTGCTGCTTTTTGATTTTTCCCTATTAAACACCCTCCTCGAAAAGTTGCAGTTTTCATCCCATAACTCTTAGCATATTCTTGAGTGTACATATCCGCTGCGGCTTTACTAACTCCAAAAGGTGTATGATGACACTGATCTATTGCAATTTTTTCATCAAAACTATCATATTCACAATTTTCATAACGCTTATGATAACCATCATCCACGATTTTGTATCTAAATCTATTAGGCATATCACCATAAACTTTATTTGATGATATAAAAGCAAATGGGATTTCTGAATTATATTTCCGGGTTAGTTCTAACAGGTTTAATGTTCCCATTACATTAATTTGAGCATCTTTAAGGGGGATTTCTAAAGATCTTGGATGACTAACTTGTGCGGCACAATGTATTATTGCATCCATATCTTTTATTATTTCCTGCATTACTTCAAGCTCATTAATATTATTATTATATTGGATAATATTTTGATATTTTTTTTGAAGTGACTGGATTTGACCTTTTGTTTCAGCCTCTTTACTTAGGAGGAGATTGCTCCTTAGATAACAATCAACGCCATGAACTTCCCAATTCGCTTGAGCAAATTTTTCACACAACTCTGACCCTATTAAGCCACTCGATCCTGTTATTAAAATCTTTTTCATTGTTAAACCTCTTAATTCCAACCCAATAATCTAACATTTAATTTTTAAGTTTAATCGTTTCATAGTATAGTTTAATGTGGATGCAATTGGATTTTCGTTAAAACTAATTGACTCTGCAATTTGTGGTGAAAAAACCTTTTTTGGGAATTCATTTTCATAATTAATACTTTGAGAGCTTTTCAATTTGTAACCACATCTTAAATAAAACTACCATATTATTAATAAAAAAATACACTTTTAAAATTTTGTATCCAAATTTCAAAAAAAGTAATGTTTTTTACCACAAATCATTTTTTTGCATACAGATATAAATCTCGAATTATCCCAAATTAACTTAAATTAAGGCTAAAAATTAAAGATCACTTTTCCCTTTATGAAATTTTTTTTTATCCATCGAAGGGGGATGAAAGAGGCTAACCAAGAAGTGTGGCTGAATTCCAGAAAAAATCTGGTAAAAATAAAAGAAAATTGAAGTATTATATTATACAAGAATTAAGTTGTTGGGCCTTTTTTTAAAAAGAGTTTTTTTATCCATCGAGGGAGGAAGAAACCGGCATACCAAAAAAAAGCACTGAGTATTAAAATTAATCTGGTAAAAATTATT
>SDBU01001846.1_pt1 | contig 29235 bp, 28 predicted proteins | sample 2277071 | NCBI WGS metagenome assembly SDBU01 (sample SAMN10397929, study PRJNA504765) | marine sediment metagenome | isolation source: marine sediment core GS08_GC12, 126 cmbsf | place: Arctic Ocean: Gakkel Ridge, Loki's castle | collected 2008 | reverse complement strand
TAGTTTGTCATTATTTTCTTTATTTGTAAGGATGATAATGTTGGATATATACTTAGAAGCCTCCAACTGCGCCAACGGATACATAAATACAGGACGGTCGAAAACCGGCAAGAAAGCTTTTGAGATATATCTGGTTATTTGTCCCAGTCGTTTGCCTCTCCCGCCTGTAAATAGAATCCCAAGATATTCTTCCATCAGACCTCATTACCTAATTTTAATCTTCCTTTTGTCTCCAATTAAGCCTTCCTGATGAAACCTGCTTATACGATCAATAAAGACAGCGGCTGTTACGGCAAACCCTCCGCCCGATAAAGGATCACTGCTGAAAAAAATAGCAAGCGATGCAACCATAAGTGCCAGAATACCCAAAATATATCCTTTTTCCTCAGAGGAAGGTAATATTTTTAATAGTTTATATCCTTGTATCCAAACAAATATGTAAAGACCGAATATAATGCCAGCGCCCACATAACCATAAATCAACAATGTATTCATAATTCCCAGATCACCGGTTCTATATTTTCCAAATACAAAACCCGGGCCATGTCCTAATAATGGAGACTCTTTCACTTTTTCTATAGCAATTTTATTGAGATTAACCCTACCTATATAATTTTGCTCTGACCCAAAATGCTGTAAGGTCATAGCCCGTTTTGCCCAAATACCTGCAGGATTATAACCCATATTTCTAGAAGCAAACGAATTATAAAATGTGCTTACCACAATCAACGAAGCAATTATTAGAAGAGCGCCTACTACTGCACGTTTTGGTTTCCTTTGTAAAATAAAAAGTGTACATATTCCAACTGCAATGGCAATATACCATGTACGTGATAAGGCAATTAAATAACTCAAAATAGCCAATGCGGCTAAAGGGAAATAGCGCTTAAGTTTAATTCCATTAAAAACACAACCCAAAGAAAGAAACATTAACAATAAAGTTGGCCCTGTTGCGCGAGACCAGGTGTATGGAACCTTTTCTCCTCCAACATTGACTAACATGGTTGAACTATAGTAAACATTGGTTACCCCCCCAATATCTCCCAACGACAAACGATAGCCCAGATTTGCCTCTACCAACTGTATGCCCACAGCGATCAGCACAATTATTATTAAAAACTTCACATATTGACGAAAACGCTTGTATGTATCAAGCAAAGAAATCATAAAAAAGTAAGATAAATAACCAATCTGGTAACGAATTAAATTCATGCCAGTATCTAAATCGCTATCGCCCAGCAAAAGGCCGGCACCAAAAGATACTCCAACTAAAACTATCCAAATAATAACAAGGTTTAAAAACAATGGGCGTTCTTTGGCTTTATAGAAACGATGAAAAGCTATAACCAGGAATAGCAAAATGAATGCGTCTGATGCGTTAATACGCAAGCCACTTCCCATCTGAAAGTAAGGGAGCCTTTCAAGGGATACCAGTTGGAAAACATTTGTCCTGATTATCATATATATGAATAATGCAGGCAGCGGATTGTGAAATGAATATCCAACAATTAGACATACTGCCACCAGTTTGAGAAGCATAACCAAGTTAACATTCCAGATAATAAACACAGACAAAAACAAAAAAGAAAGCACAATAATCTTATCAGAAGAAAAATACTCCTGAATATTAATTGTTTTTGCTTTAAGCCTTGAGGTCATTTCTCTTGATTCTCTAACATGAATTCACAGGCTAAGTTGGTTATTGCTCAATTACTTCTTAATAAAGAAGATAATTTAGATATGAGTTTTAACGCACCTGCTCTTATTCCAAGTCTGTTTCTTATATCACGCCAAAAAATAAATAAACGGAATACCTTGTTGGGCCAGTGCTTACTGATTATATATTCCAGCTCCCCTGGAGGCGGACCTTCAAAACAAGTTTTACTACTAGGCCATAATCTGAAATTCGCCCAGATGCTATCTGAAAAGACAAAGCGCCCGTATTTTAAAACACGCAAGAAAAGATCAACATCCAGAAGAAAATATACTTTAGGATCCAGCCATCCTGCCTGCTCAACCGCCCTTCGTCTGACGAACACAGCCGGTTGTTGAACTGACCAAATTCCTCTAAAATGAAGCATCTTTCTCAAATCTACTGGTTTGGACTGCTCGATCCTCAGTATTTTTCCTTTATCATTTATGATGTTTACAGCACCGCAGACTGCAACAGCATCTGGATATCTTTGCAATAAGCTCACAGCATTCTTCACGGCATTTGGCTCATAATAGTCATCAGAGTTTATCCAAGCAAGAATATCGCCGGTAGAACGCTTCCACCCTTTATTGATGGCGTCTGCTTGTCCGTCATCCGGTTCACTGACCCAGTAGGCCAGACTATTTTCATACCTGCGGATTATTTCTTTGCTTTTATCTGTGCTTCCGCCATCTATAACCAGATACTCAATATTAGGATAATCTTGCATCAATACAGAACGGATCGTCTTTTCTATAAACATGCTCTGGTTGTATGATGGAGTAACGATACTTACCTTAGGTCTTGGAGGCAAATTGGGGACTTTTTCTCTCAATTTCGACCCTTATTTTTGCGAGGTGATCTATTTGTCCAACCGAGGCAGCGGCTTTCCTAATAACAACTCCCAAGTAGGTTTAAATTGTGAACCGATCGTCTCGGTTAGCACATGAGAAATCGGCCACTGTAATATATCTTCCCTAAACGAAGCAAGTTGCCATGGGAATGGTTTTGAAAACCGGAACATAAACATGTCAAAATAACACCAAGCCAGCTCAATCTGACGCTGCGTTATCTCCAGCTTATTAGGATTAACTCGCCATCTTTCCAAAATATCCAAGTATTGTGACACTGTTTCAGAGCCAATCGTAAATCCTGTGCCTCCGTAATGTGCTTTTCCAGCGCACACAACAGGTATGCCTCGCATGGCCATTTCAATTCCAGCGGTAGAAACATAAACAAGCCCCAAGGAGCTTAGATCCATCAGGCTGTATGTATTGATCACATCATCCGGACTTACCAAACGAATGTTATAAGGCAATTCCTGGAAACTGGCACGAACCACATCTATAATTCGCTGCCTGGGATGCATAGGTAGCTCGCCAGGATGAGCACGGACAATCAGTTGACAGTCCTGATGTGCTATAAAGAAGTCAATCGTTTGACGGATCCAGTCTAACATTGATTTAAAAAGAATATTTCGGTCAAGCACCGCACCATCGCCAATTACATTTGTGCAAAGCAGCGCGATTGGTCTTTCTGGGGATAAGCCTAGGCACTTATATAACTCAGCTGGCACAACTTTTGAAGCTAATTGATATGACTTTAGTGTGTTATCATTGGAAGGCTCCTCACGGAACTTCAAGCAATCTAGAATTCGTTTGCGGCGCGCCTTGCTAAGTATATGGGGTTTATCCCAGTCCCATTCCTTGGTAGTGTTAAGAGCAATGGCTGGTGCAGAATCTGATGCTATAATGGTCCCCTTCTGGAATGACGACTCGTATGTGACTGTGCGTATATTAAACCGCTGAGCAAGATGGTAGGCCATACCATACTCTAAAACCATCCCACTCGGCACCAAAAATGTATCATATTGTTTGCGTTCAAACAGAGTAGAAAGAGCAGCTGCAGCATGGGAATTTCTCTGCTTACGATAAGTATAGGCAGAGCGATCGTCATTATTGTTTTCAATATTAAATTCTTCAACCTGTGCTACGTACTGAACATCGAGAAAGGTTTGCTCCTTTATCTGCTCCAGCACAGCATCTGGAAGCTTCGAAGGAGGCACTTTAAGAAGTGGAATAAGCTTTAACCTGGGATGTGACAATTTCTTTAAATAACGTAAAACTCGAAGATACTTTGTGCGCCTGAAGAAAGGCCCATCATGTGACCAACCGCAGTATGGCAGCCAGACAAAATCAACCTGACATCCAAAGCCAACCAATACCAGCGACATGGCCAGGCTGTAAGGCAGCCAATCTTGATAAGCAAAACACAACACCTTCGGTCCGTTTTCAATTGTGGGAAGCGTAACTTGCTCCAGATCTCGTACCCAGCCCTCAAATTGGGCACCGATTGGACCAAATGTCTTATTGTTATCACCTAATATCTTTCTTTCCTTTTTGTCTTTAAGCCACCAATAAATCTCAACTGTCAAGGGAAGCATCCAGTACAAAGTAACTACCCGACTATAAAATGCTTTGGCGACACCACGAAGTCCTTTATTTCGCAATTTTATCAATAGATCAAACATGCTATTAATCTCGAAACATATAAAAATTACCCAAGTAAGGCTTGTCGGGATATAGCTTGGGCCACAAATAACTTAAAGGGGCAGTGTTATAAAGCCGCCACCACCATACTCTGAATGATCTCGGCAGTTTCGGGGAACTCAGACGCCCAGAAATCACTGTTCCGAGCCAATGGACTCTAAATTTTGGAATGAAACCAGCAGATCGGAAGCTCTGCAACCAAAGCTCAATCTTATATTCGTGCTCAGCAGGAGCAATCTTGAGATCATTGTATGTCTGTTCAGTTGCCGCTGTGACTGGCTCCTCAAGAGCCATGAGCATGCCCCCAGGCTTCAGAACCCGTGCTAATTCAGCTAAAGCAATGTCCAACCGGTCCGCATGATGAAGTGCACCTGCACAGACAACAAAGTCCAAAGACTTGTCTTTGATTTCCAAGTTATGCATATCTCCTTCAACAAAGCGCATCTTGGAGATATCTCCCTTGAAATTCTCAAAAACATGGGAAGCATAAGTGTCTAATCGTCGGCGACTTAGTTCGACTGCCACTATGGATTCAATTTCCTTACGCCTAGAAAGAATTGCCGAAACTCTGCACTTTCCCGCACCAATCTCTAAACCATTACCCCTCAAGTGATTTCTATGCTTAATAAAATGGTGTGTCCATTCAGAATATTTTACAAATTTTGGCCGGTAAATCCATTCTATCTTCTTACAAATCTCTTTTGAACTCTTGCTGTAAGAAGGCATTTTCTCTATATTCCAATGGTGAATCTGCTCTTGAGTGACGAAAGGGCTCAAAGGCCACGTCTCAACTTTAATTTTAGGTGCTTGTTGTTTGTATGAATCCATCGAATCCTCATTCATCAAATAACTTCTCTCAAGTGACTTGTTCAATTTCCCAATCTAATAGAGGCATGAGTACACCCCAACGCCTTGTCCCCCATGCATCAAATCCCTGTGTCGCATCCGCAAAAAAAGATAATGCATATGTATCATTTTCATAGCTTTTTACATTCACAATACCTGCGTTGTAACCTACAAAGTAACGTCCTGTATTTAGCATGTTTTGAGGAATAATACAGCGGCTAATATAATGTCCGGGTTTCCGAACCAACCCATGTCTTGAAAGATGGTCAATATCCCAGGAAGCAAATACTGGTTGGCTATCTCCTGAAGATAAGCATACACCCACCCTCAGTCCGCGCAGCGGCTTTCGAACAAGATATTCTATCTCAATTATGGCTGGTTCGTGCGCAAGAATCTTCTCAGTAATTATCCCTTTTTCATTTTTTACACGCAGTGCCAGCATTATAAAGTCAGATGTTGGATCGGCATTTTCCAGTGTATTCCAGATGCGTTCACCACTGTGATCGGTTGTCACATCAAGATAATCTTCAACAGCCTCGTCACTGGGCGCACGTAGGATCATTCGCCCTTTTTCCAGCACTATCGCCTCCCCACACAAACGCTTGATCGCCGGCATATTATGACTCACAAACAAAACTGTTCGGCCACCGCTTGCCACATCACCCATTTTTGCCAAGCACTTTTTCTGGAAGGCGACATCACCCACTGCTAAAACTTCGTCTATGATTAAAATATCCGGTTCCAACTGGGCGGCAACAGCAAAGGCTAATCGTACAAACATACCGCTGGAATAGCGCTTAACCGGCGTGTCAAGGAACTTTTCAAGCTCGGCAAAAGCCACTATTTCATCTAACTTGCGTTTTATTTCATTTCTCCCCATACCAAGAATAGCCCCATTAAGGAAAATATTCTCTCGTCCTGTAAGTTCAGGATGAAACCCTGTGCCAACCTCTAACAGGGAACCCACACGGCCATAGAGCTCGATTCGACCCGTGGTTGGAGAAGTGATGCGGGACAGAATCTTGAGCAGTGTACTTTTACCCGCTCCATTAGGCCCGATAATTCCTAAAACCTCTCCTCGCTTCATTTCAAAAGAAACATCTTTTAAGGCCCAGATATGGTTTTTTCCAGAATGGGATTTGCTGAAGTTCCGTAAACGCTGCATCGGTTTTTTTACTGCATCAACAATTGTTTCGCGCAGTGTACCGTAAGGAGCTTGAACCCCACCAATACGATATTGCTTCCCAATATTCTCCACCCGAAATGCAATATCAGAACTCATGAAAAAATATCCTTTTAAATTATATCCGCAAACTCATGTTCCATCCGTCGGAAATACAATACTCCTGATATGAACACAATTATTGAGATAAAAATAGCAGTACCTAAATTTTCCCAAGGAATAGGTGTGTTGCCAAAAAAAGATGCTCGATAAGCATTGATAAAGCCGCACATTGGGTTGCAGATTTCTATTATTCCTTGTATTCTTTTCGGCAGCATGCTGCTGGGATAAATAACAGGAGAAGCAAAAAGCCACAATTGAATGATAAATGGCAACGTGTACCTGATATCACGGTATTTGACATACAGCGCAGAAAACCACAAACCTAAGCCTCCAGCCAGGAGGAAAGTAAATAACACCAGTATAGGCCACAGCAACAATCCCCAGGAAAGGCTCACATGATAATAGAACATCATCCCAATTAGGATAGATAAAGCAATAGCCAGATCAAGAAGTCCGGCTAAAGCCGCGGCAATAGGCACAATTAGGCGTGGGAAATATATTTTCGTGATAAGATTGGCGCTTCCAACAAGACTTGTACCAGAGTTATTCAAGGCATTGGCAAAATAAGTCCATGGAAGCAATGCAGCATAAGAGAAAATTGGGTATGGAAAACCATCCGTTGGGACTTCCATTAACTGTCCGAAGAAGATTGTAAACACAACCATTGTTAGAAATGGCTGCAGGATGGCCCATAACGCACCAAGTACAGTTTGTTTGTACCGGACCTTAATGTCCCTCCAAATTAAAAAAAACAGCAGTTCTCGATATTGAAACAGTTCCTTAAGATCAATCCCTGGCCAACCTCGATGAGGTTTTATTACTAGAGGAGCAGAATGGATTGTCATTATTGTTTAGGTAAATAATCAATAATTTTCACCACGGGATATTTCCTGTCTTAACAATGGGGATGAGCTAGACATGTACCACAAATATCATCTTTGCTAAAATATATTCCTGGTTTCGTGTCGGGCAGAACACATTTTCTACAATACCTCATAATTAATTTCCCCTTATATTTGATACTTTATATAAAAAACGATAGTAATTAATAAAATTACCTTTTTAACTTTTCCGCCAAAATAGATTTGATCAAGGGATAATTCATCATCTCTACTATCTCTTCATCCGTAAACTGGATATTAAATTCTTCTTCTAGGGCAACTACAAGATTCATATGCGTCAATGAATCCCAAGTTTCTATAGTGTCGGGAGATGCTTCATCATTAATATCCTTCACCGATATCTTTAAAACAGCTGCCATAACATTTTTAATCCTATCTTCCATTCTTTACCTCAATATACTTCAACTGTCTTGGTTTATAATCACTAATATTCAAAATGTAGTTTTTCTCTATATTTGTTGAATCATATAACGTAAATGAGCATTTCTCGAAAAAATCTTTCACCTGTTCATTCTTGGACGTTTGAACATACTTTGCCTTTACAGTTTTTATCTTCTGGTCTTTAATATAGTTAATTAAATAATCTAAAAACGCATATTCAATATTTCTGCCGATAGTCCTGCAACTCATTAAATAAGTATCAATAATTGCAGCTTGCTTTTTCCCATTGATATTAATAATGCACAAACCAGTTACCCCACTACCTCCAAATTTATCAGAAACTGCGAATGCGAACACTTTTGAATCATGTTTTGAAATGAAATTTCTGATATCACCTTCAGTATATCTCTTTGTTGTCAAATTGAATTGGTTTGTTTTTTGGCTCATCTGCGCTATACGAGATACGATGGATTTATCATTTTCAAAAATGGTTACTTTCATTTCTAAAGAAGCAAGATACTCTTCAATATCAAAAAATTCTTTTTTTTCACTTTCTCGCTGTGCCTGTTGTTTATACATTGCTACCTTCTGCCTATCTTCTTTGGTATTGTTTAAATTGAAAAACAAAGCTGCATTTTCCCTCAGGATTTTTGGATAATCATGCAACCTCTCAGGCACCTGTATAACAGAAACCTCTGGTAGTTGCTCTTTTATCAAATTTACTTCAAAAGAAGAATCATCCACAAATACCAAGCTATCTAACCCAATGTTCAACTCTCTAGCAATTTCCCTTAGGTTGGTCACTTTGTCTGACCAATTACATTTACTGATTGTTATATACTCTTCCCGTAATTGCATATCCTGATGTGACTTAATCACTTCATCAACATCCTGAGGATTGTTTTTACTACACAGCCCCACTAAAATTCCTTTCTTGCTAAGCTCCAGTACCATACTCTGAATTTCAGAGAAAATTGTACCGTCCTTTGTTTTTGGACTCATTTCAATATTTTCAAATCCAGCTTCTCCCAAAATACCTTTCCACAGAGTATTATCACAATCAAAGATCAAGGCTTTTTTTGAGTTTCCATTCACAGACATGATATAAGGCTTGATATATTCAGCGTAAGCCTTGAAGAAATCAATCGTATATAATGCTTTTGAAGAATAATAAAATCTCATATCAATGCTGTTATTCACACCAATTCTTGAAATCACTTTTTCAATATCAACCAACTCAAAATTCGATGGTATTTCAGCATCCAAGTACTGATTTAATTTATCTGTTAATTTTTCAAGATTACTTTTTCTAATATTTGAGGTGGTAAACTGAAGTGATGAAAATCTATTAAATAAAACAAGCGATGTCTGTTTAAGGCTTTTAAAAACTAAATCAATCTCTGATTTTGTTTTATCTATGATTGCTTTGAATTGATCATCATCATACAATTCAACCTTATAGTGCAAATCATCAATAATATTACATGCTTCCCAGAAAATAATAACCAAATTAGATTTTTTATATTTAAAACTATCTTGAACAATGTTGTCATAATCACCTGATGTTACAATAGCTGGTATAGAATCAATTCTTAAAGAATATTCCAATATCTCATTTAATTGAGAAGTAGTAATATTTGATAATACTTTTATTTTATATTTTTTAGCAGGCAATGATTGTGCTAACTTATTGTTTTTTCTAAGTATCTCACAATATTTTAGATCTGGTGCAGTCATTTTTGTAATATCTCAATCAAACCCACATCATTTATGTAATAGAATGATACTAACCGGTTATCAAACAATATTGCTGGCTGGGATTTGCTTACACAAATTGTCCTGCTATTATGAAAAAGTCTTTTGATGTCTTTATCGATATCATCAAGCTCATAACAAATGTGATATATCATTTCATTATTTTTACTCAAGTAATTGATAATCGGAGATCGATTACTAATTGGTTTTACTAATTCAACAGTAGGGAACTTTGATGAAGTACAAAGAACTAATTCAACATCTTGTAATGGGTCAATTATTGGCTTAGTGAATTTATAGCCTAAATTTTTATAAAATGTTAATGCTTTTGGAAAATTTTTAAGAGCCACACCAAAGTGATGAAACATAATAGAATTAACTAAATTAAGAGTGTTCAATAATACAGATTTTAGACTTTGATCACAGGGCTAACTTTCCCAGTAGTTTTATATCCAAAGATTATGTCTTGAGTCAAGACGATATCATGCTCAATAACATGCATGGCCACATTATCGATGCCCATATAGGTATTCGTATATTCCATACGGTAGCGATTTTCTTTAAGCAGACCAAACCCACGTTCTATGGCTGTGCGAAAAGGCTTCAATTTTTTGTAGATAATGGTATCTGGAGTAGCTGGCCCGTATTTACGGTAGCTATCTCTAAAATGTGTATACGAGACAAGTCCACTTTCAGAATGAGAGCATGGAAAAATTACCTGAGTATCTTTCTGACAGACTTTTTTACAGTGGTATCTGGTGCGTTTTCTTTTATAATCAACACCTGTTTTGGTAAAAGGATATCCAAACTCACAAAGAGGTGTTCCATCAGAATTGAATCCTTTTGGATAGACCATCTTGCCCCGGATAATAATCGGAATAATAGTATAGCCTTCGTATATACCTTTATGAATCTCCTCAGAGTCATAACCAGAATCCAGAACAATATAGGCTATATGAAGGGAAGGGAATCTCTTTTTGAATTCATCTAAGAGCGGGAATATATGAATTTCATCAGAATCTCTATGGGTACTTACAATACTGACCATAGGGATTCCAGTAATGGTTATCAGGGAATGTGCCTTATGCCCAGCAGGATACTTATCTTTATGATGGGGACGGCCAAAGCTTACCGAAGGGTCGGTAAAAATCCATGAACCATCTTTTTGTTTTATGCCTTTGGAGGAACAATAAGATCTGATGGGCGTTGAATCTCCGATGAGGATTAGACCTTGACGGCGATTTTTTGGGAGTTCTTTTATATTGGGATTTAATAGTCCAAGTTTATTTGCTTCATTAACAAAGCTTACATGGATTTCTGCATATCTTTTTACACCGAGATGATTTCTCAGAGTGTTATAGGTGTTATGAGCTGGAGTAAGACCTTTTTCAAGGAGGCACAAGTGTCTATAGGTGCTGTTTTCAGAAAGACGCCTGGCAAGGATTCTATCAGAGACAAATGTCTGTTTTATTTTCAGCATCCGAGACAGAAAGAGGCCAATTCCGTATCCTTGAGGTCCAGCATGTGAATAACATTTCTCTATAACAGGATGAATATTGTAGAGATTAATCAATCGGAAATAGTGTACCATCTCATTATCTTCATCTATAAGGTCCAGATAGGCGCTAGAGACTTTTGGTAAAGGTAATTGGTAATCAGTCATGGGTAATCTCCTATATGGGGTGTTCAATAATAAAGTGGGTATCTGTTCAATACTCACGCTACCCAAAAATAGGAGAGAACTCAAGAGGTAACTACTTATAAAATATAATATTTGCATAAAATATGCCTTTTTAACACAAATGGAAAAAAACACCGAAATAGTGGGGGTAACTTTTTATGAAAAGTGGGGGTAACTTTTACCCAAAATGAGCTATTTGGGGTGTTTTTCGCCTAAAAATGGGGGTAAGTTCCAAAATTGGCCCTTATAAACTGTTTATATTCAAGTGGTTACAAGTGTTGAACAGTCTCAAATTATTCATTATTATTCTTACGTATTACAATTGCAGAATAATTGATTGTAATTCTTCTTTTCACTATTTCATTCATGGGCAAATCCTCAACTGGTAATACTCTTTCATCATTAATTAATAAATTACAGTTTCGTAACATTTTTCTAATTTGGTGGACTGACTTAAAATGATACACATGATCATAAGTTGGACAGTTAACACAGGTCGAGATAAATGCTTTCCCTTTTTCAGATAATAAATTTCTTAACTTGATTAGTAATCTTTCTGGATAATTAACATGTTCTAAAACCTCACCCATTGTTATAAAATCATATCTATAGTTTAAATTAATTTTAAGCATATCAACATTATGGTAACTGATTTTTGCAGAACGATTATTATAAAAATAATTCATAATTGATTGGGTTATCTCAATCGCAATTGGACTAATATCTACTGCATCAATCTTGGCATTATTTTCTAAGTATTTCATTGCTTCAGTCAGAAATAGGCCATGGCCAGGCCCTATTTCAAGGTATGAAGAAATCAAATGAATATTATTTTTTAAAGTATCTCTAAAAAATGTGTACATTTCGTAATGTGCAAACCAAAGAAATTGCGATATTGCAAGTCCTATCATAAGTGATGTCATTTCTTTCTTATTATTATAAATTTTTTCAAAAACTTCATTTGATTGCACAACAGGATATTTACCTGTTTTCATAAACAATATCTGGCTTTTTAACATATCACCACACATTTTAAGATATGCACTAACTGCATACTCAAGTGGGATATTTTGACTTTTTAAATAACCCATATAATCAGTTGCAAATTTTTCTGCTGAGCTGAAAAAAGATTTATCGCGTTTCAATAAATGTTTTTCTAATTTTTTCTTCTGCAGAGGGGATTTATCATAAATAAGATGAAGGATTTGGTTGAAATTGTTTTGAGTCATTTTATTTTTTCTCTTTTTGATTTAGAATATATTCGTCTTTCAATAACCCAATCATATATACATCATAATACGTTCCATTTTTATAAATACATTTTCTTCGAATCCCTTCATGTGTGAATCTTAGCACTCTACAGAACATTTCATCCACTTCTCTAATAATTGACCCCCCATAAACACGATGCATATTTAAACTGTCAAAGGCGTGCTTTATTAACAATCTACATGCTTCAAGGAAATTTTTGAAATTTTGATATTTTTTTTCACCAATTAATCCGCCTATATCGCACTCTCTATTTAAAAAATCAATATTATTTAGTGAAACCGTCCCTATAAGAACTCTATCTTTTTTATGATATATGCCAACTTGAAGCTTTTTTGGATTGTTTTCAATCTCCTTCTTAAAAAATTCTAATTGTAGAGCTCTTGTATTAGGATAATAGTGCTTCTGCATATATCTCATATTCTCTTCATCATTAAACCAATTATACCAATTAGTTTTCTCTACCGTTTCTTCGTCCAAAACGACGAGGTCTATTAATTTCCCTTTTATAAAAACTTCAAATTGTTTTTTATCATTCATTTCATATCTCTTTTTATGTTCCATGAGTCACTTCTTTTAGAGCTTCTTTATATTCTGTCCACTGTCCTACATCTATCCAAGATTTTTCTGAAACAGGATAAACTCCAACCTTATGACCTTCTTTTTGTATTAAAGCTATTAGGTCTGTCATATCAAAATATTTATTATTTGGAATATAATTAAGCATAGCCGGATTTAATAAATACATTCCCGCATTGACTAGAAAATCATATTCTGGTTTTTCTTCAATACATTTTAATAGGCCTCCATTTTCAATTGAACATACGCCATAAGGGATTCTCTGATGCTTCATGGATCCAACCAATGTTAGATCAAATTTACCATCTTGATGAAATTGTACAATTGAAGAATAATCATTTTTTATGATGACATCACAATTAGATGTAAAAAATGGTTTGTTAATTTTTCCAATTAAATATCTTAATGCACCGGTTGTACCAAGACGCTTGCTTTCATTAATATATTCTATCTGATATCTACTCCTATTATCTCCAAAATAGGCTTTAATCATCTTTTTCTTATGATTTACTGATATATAAAAATGATTCATTCCATATTTTGCGAATTCGTCCATAATAATTTCAATAATGGGTTTTTTGCCAATTGGAATAAGTGCTTTAGGCAAAACACGTGTAAATGGATCCAGACGAACACCTCTTCCGCCAGCCATAATCACCACCGGAAGATCTAATTTTTGCCTGTTAGATAGTTCAATTTCAGCTTTACTAATCAAATCTTCTTTAGAAATAATGTCCGCCAATTTTCCATTTTCTAGAATTGGCAAGTATTTAACTATTCCATTTTTAAAATAAAATTTGGCTTCATCTTCTGTATATTTCTTTTCCAAATATTTGAACTTCTTATTCGTTATTGACAATACATTCTCATCTAATATTTTCCCATTTAAAATTGCACGCCTGAAATCGCCATCTGTTACAACTCCAATAACTTTTTCATCTTTATCAACTATTATAATAAAACCTATTCCTCCTTCATCCATTTGTTTGATGGCAGTTCTAACGTTTGATGAATCTTTTACAATATACTTATTTAATCCTTTCATTCTTTTCCTCGAACTGCCGTCCCTTTGGTGCTAAATTTTTCGTGATATAATAGATGCTATCACCCGTATAAATGTAAGCCGCTTGACACTTTATTTTTGAACAGCGGTTTATAAAGGGATAAAAATCTAACTAAATGAAGATACAAGGATCAATAAGGACTTAATTATATTGAAAAGACTCTCTAAATTTTTGAGAGATGACTGTACTGGCCTCCCCATAAAAGAATGGAGACTTTTCAGATAAAGAAGTAAACTTTCCATATATATACATTTAACTACTTGAGTTCATCTTTATTGTCTAAAACTTTTTCTATTGCAGCTACAAAATCATCAATGTCTTCTTTGGTTAATGGGTAATGACAAATTGGCGTCGTTAGCAATTCTTCATAATGCATTCTTTCACAAACAGGTGCAGTTCCTTTTGGATAAGATATTTCTTTTATCATATGTGGGCCTTTGAAAGGAAATCCATTATCTCCATAGGCCAATAATTGTTGATACATTGGCTCTAAATATATCGGCCTTACATAACCTCCATATAAAGGAACTCCTTCAGCTCTAACTGCTTCTGCAAACTTACCCCGATGCACTCCAATTTCTTTAGCATTAAACTTCATTGGATAGACAAAATAGACATGTTTAGAATATTCTGAAATATGCGGAGTCGTAATTAATGGATAAAATCTATTCAACTTTTGTGTTAAATATTCTGCAAGTTCAATACGCCAACTATTTAGCTTATCTAATTTTCTAAATTGTGCTATACCAACAGCAGCTTCCAATTCAGTCATTCTATAATTATATCCAACAATACCTGCAATATTTTTAACCGGATAATGTTCAACAACTACTTCGCCGTGGTTTCTAATTAGTTCTATTCTTTTGGCTAATTCGTCATCATTAGTGACTAAAACACCTCCCTCTCCAGTTGAGATTGTTTTATTCTGATTAAAACTGAATACTCCGACGTCGCCAATAGTTCCAATCGGCTTCCTCCTATATTCACTTCCTGGTGCCTGAGCTGCATCCTCAATAACCATTAAATTATTTTCTTTAGCAATCTGCATGATTACATCCATTTCTGCCGGATAGCCAAAAAGGTGAACAACGATTATGGCTTTTGTCTCAGGCGATATTGCCTCTTTTATCTTTTTAGGATTCATATTAAAAGTGTTTTCATCAATATCCACAAAGATTGGAATGGCGTTATGCATAACTGCAGCAGTCGCTGAAGCGCACATACTATAGGGTGTGACTAATATTTCATCTCCTGGATTTACATTTAGAGCAGCCACTGCAGTATGTAAACCAGCTGTTGCAGATTGGATGGCTAAAGCATGCTTTATATTGTAATAATCTTCGAACAGGTCTTCGAGCTCCCGTACTTTCTTTCCGCCTAAAAACTTTTCTCCAGGGGAAGCCAAAAAGCCAGAAAGCTCTTTACTTTCCAATACTTCCAATACCAATTTTTTTTCTTCTTCCCCAAAATCCTGTTGAGGAGCAAACTCTTTATTTCTAATTTTTTTTCCACCAAATAAGGCTAATTCTGACATTAAAAATATCTCCTATTTGGACTTAATTATTAAATTTCTTTTATTCAAAGGAAGGCTAACTGTTGTATTGTTTTTTCTTGCCGAGAGGTGAAATGCACAAATTATTTCTAGAGACTTAACACCATCTTCACCAGTACAAGCAGGCAAATCTTTTGAAGACAGGCAATCAACAATATTTTGCACAGTATTTTCCATTATTGCTTTTTGTAATACATTTACTGGGGGGTCTGCTTCAAACAACTCATTATAACCAAGATATTTATTACTCTCTTTTGATTCCCAATAGCTCACCTCAAAACCGTTATCCTGGATTCTTAGCCTTCCTTTTGTACCATATATATCGATTTCAAACAGAGTATAATATTTAACATCTAAGGATTGAAGTGTTACAGTTGCTCCATTCTGGAACTTCAAATATCCATCCATATTGGGGTCATCTTTATTTGGGTCGCCTTTATGCCAAGAACAAACATTGTTTACATCCCCAAAAAACATGCGCAAAACATCAAAAAGATGCGAACACGTATTGGCGATTCCACCAGAATAATAACAGCTTGCCTGTTGAATATCCCCTAGCTTTCCTTCTCTGATATAATCCCTTATATCTTTGTACAATTTATCCCATCGTCGGCTATGATTAATAATCAATAAAACACCATGATCGTTTGCTATTTCTAACATTTTATCTGCATTTTTAAGAGAATTCGAAATTGGTTTTTCACAAAAAATAGCTTTAACGCCATTTTTTACTGCTTCCTCAAATATTTCTAAATGAGTTGAATTCCAAGTACAAATACTGAGAATGTCAATCTCTTCATTTTTCAACAACTCTCTGTAGTCTTTATATAGCCTATGAATACTCCACCGTTTACCAAACTTATTCAATTGCTCATCAGAAATATCAGCAGCGGCAATTAGTTCAATGTTGGGATTATCAACATAAGCACCTGCATGGGAATATATACCATAGTTTTTTCGCATCAACGGATCGTCATCAAAATCACTGGCGATTCTGCCGCACCCAACGATAGCAGCATTATACATAGTGTGAGTAGGCATTTTTATTTATTGCCTCTTCCGGCAACTGCTATGTTCGCTACATCTTTATTAATATCGATTAATTCAGGACGCAGTTCAAACAAATCCAGAATGTCGTTGTAATTAAAATATGGTTTCCTATTATATAATTCCCTATAAATGCTTTCTATCAAATCAAAATCTTCCTGGTGATCGACAACTAGCCGCAAATCAGGACGTCGTTGTTTTCCATGTGCTTCAATGTTTAGCAATTTATATTTTTCTGGATGTTCATAGATGTAAAGAGAAACGTTTTCTCGGTCTGCAGGGTCATTAGTTATATTTGCGACTTCTGCCAATGTTTTTGTAGTAAAAAGTTTAGCATCCAAACCGATAGGGAATGTTTTTTCCAGATGACAACCGACATAATCGACATCTTTATCCAGAAAAACCTCTATTTCCCTATCGATTAAATCTGAATCAATCACTGGGCAGTCTCCACAAGTTTCAACAATTATATCAATCTCATATTTTTTAGCTGCTTGTAATACTCTGTCTAGGACATCTTCGGGACTACCCTGGTAATGGCCAACCTCCATCTCTTTTGCCAAATCAACGATAGGAGTATCTTCCGGTTGATTGGTCGTTGCTACCACAATAACATCCGCTAATTTTACTCTTTTTAAGCGTTCGATCATTCTTGCCAGCATAGTTTTTCCATGTAAGATCTTTAGAGTCTTTCCCGGCAATCTGGAAGAAGCTATTCTGGCCTCAATGGTTATACCTATTTTCTTTTTCATATACACTTCACATTACCCTTTTTAATCCCTTATCTCGGAAAAATTAAATCAGATCAAATCATCCCATTTTATTAATTCATCACTCTTTATGTCTTTGTTTATCTTTCTGCCTATTACATAATCTGATTTGTCCGGAGGGATACCAGTACCTGGCCTTTTAAAACTTAAATCATTGAAAGTTATTTTGTGCCCTTTGCGTAAATTGACATTTGAAACTAAGCTCCTTCTAAATTTGAACTTTTTTTCTTCTTCAGCCTTTAAAACTGTCCTACGAAATGACCCAAGGGAATTAACTACATTACGTGATTCCGTAACAATGATCCGCATTTCTTCAGGATTGGCGGAAACCTCGTGATCCCAGCCAGGAAGGTCTTTGTCTAATGTGAAATGCTTTTCAATCATGCAACTGCCCAGGGCTACAGAAGCCAGAGGTATCGAAATACCGATAGTATGATCTGAAAAACCAACAGGGTAATCGAATGTCCGCCGAAGCATCGGTATATTGTTCAGATTGATATCCTCATACTCAGGTGGATATATGGCAATGCAGTGAAGTATTATGATTTGATGGTTTCCCTCAGTCTCTATTGCCTTTACAGCGTTTTCGATCTCATCTAACGTGGCCATTCCGGTTGACATTATAATCGGCTTATTCTTTTTGGCTATGTGTTTTAGAAGCAGTAAATTATTTATATCCATGGACGCGATTTTATAGAACGGCACCTTCAACTCTTCAAGGAAATCAGCTTCCTCAATAGAAAATGGCGTGGAGAAAAATTCTATTCCTGCGTTATCGCAATATTCTTTTAATTCGATATGCTGATCAGGGCGTAGATAATATTTCTCCACCATTTCCCTCAATGATCCGAAGTGTTTTTTGGGTGAATCATCGTAGTGTTGATTACGATCATATTCTTCTTGTGCAACCAAGGAATCAGGTGTCCACGATTGAAATTTGACCGCATCACACCCGCAGGCGTTTGCCGCATCAATTAATTTCCTGGCAAGGTCCATGTCCCCGTTGTGATTAGCGCCAATCTCAGCGATTATATAGGGCACACTGAAATCTTTCACTTCACGATCACCTAATTTCACAATCCCAGCTCCTTCAATGACTTAATTGGTTCCCACCACAGTGGCATGGCAAGGGCGTGTTTTCGCACAGCCTGGCAGTACTTTCGTCTTAGTGTCTCATCGGATTGCAATTGCGCCAGCAACTTTTCAAACAGATCCGAGAGGGAGATATATTCTTCATAAAATCGGGAAAGCATCTGATAATGATCCCTTTTTACCTGCACTCCTCGCAAGATTTGTTCTTCTGTAAAAGAATGTGGAGACGCAAGATTGTCGCCATGCTGTCTGTAGTAGGTTACAGTCTTTTTCGTGAATACTCCCCTTGCACCGGCATGAAGACACAGACCAAACAGCGCCCAGTCAAAAGCGATGATATTCTCCGGTATCCGGTCAATATAAAGAGGGATATTTTTTACCCTTAGCGCTGTATTTGTCAGTCCCATGCAGTTGGCCGTCCTAATGTGCTCGCAGGAGACTATTTCTCCATCACTGAAATGTGTTTGAAGCATTGGTGTGGAATCTGTACCTCCGTTGCCTGTCAGGATAATTTCATTGAATACCAGATCATATTTGACCAGCATATCTCTGGAAATCTCAACCCGATTTTCCGAAAAGTAGTCATCTGAGTCAGCAAAAACGATGATCTTCACGCCCGCCTCTTGTACCCACCTGATACCCATCTTTCTTAGAGCTGCAAGCGATCCCCCCGCTTCTTTAACTTTCACATCAAGGTCAGCTCTTTTTAGAAATCCTTCAACATTTGACAGCCCATCGTTTATTAAAAAAAGTGTGAAGTCTTTGTCTGTTTGCTTAGACAATGTGCTCAAAAATTCTGGAAAATAGGCCTCCGTGCCTGGGTAAACAACACTAAATATCGCTATATCCATGAACTCACCATTGCAACTTCATAGATAATCCCCAGCCTTCAAGGGCAGGATGCAATCATGCTCTATCAATTGCAACAGGCCGTCTCCACATTTTATGGTAATTTCATGTCCATTAACTTTTAATATTTTGCCCGGCTCAATATTCACTTTCTCTGTTCTTTCACCTGCCAACTCCGTTTTCCAGACTTTGAACTCTTTGCCATCACAAAGAAAATGAGCACCCACATACGGTCGAGTCAGTGCCCTTACCAAATTATGGATACTTCTGGCAGACATCCTCCAGTCAATCTTCCCATCAGTTTTACTTCGTTTACGCCAGTAATTAGCCTTAGAATGGTCTTGCGCCACTCGCTTAAAATTTCCCGCAATCAACTGCGGTGTGAATTCAGATATTTGCTTGCACGCAGTTTCTGTAAGTTTCTTGTAAAGTGTAAATGCGTCATCAGAAGCAAGTATCGGCACGAACTGTTGATTCAGGATATCACCGGAATCTGCGCCCTCATTCATAAAGAAGAAAGTTGAAGCTGTTTGCGGTAAACCAAGTGCCAATGCCCATATAATTGGATGACGACCTCTGTTTTGAGGCAAAGCCGCCGGATGATACCCGACAACGCCAAACTTCGGCAGTTTCAATATCGGATCTTTCAGTAGATAAGACCAGCCAAAACAGTAGATCACATCCGGCGAAAGCCTCCTTAACCAATTTAACATCACTGACTGATCATTCCCTTCGGCAATGAAATACGGGATATTGTTTTCTTCTGCCAACGGAACAAGCGATGCAAAATCAGCATTAAAAGGAGAGCTTTCTCGGGTAACGACACCCACTATTTCAAGATCAGTATTATCGAAGGAAAACAAATGGCTTAAAGCCCCAAAACTAAATTGCACACAACCGATAAACGCTACTCTCATAAGCATCCCCGTGCTCAAGCGGTTTTTTCAAACAACAAATAAAAGGCCTCCGCATATTCTTTACCGATCCGGCTACCTCTGTATCGAGCAAGGCCGGTAACAGTCTCTATACTTCTAGGAAATGGCGGCTCCATAACTTCTGAGGCATTCACTTTGAAAATTTCAAGCTTTTGATGAAAATATTCACTTATATCGACAAACACGTTGGGCGCAAAAACATAGTCCCTGAGTGCAGGAGCAAATTCTGTCTCAGACAAACATTCATACATTAGAATTTTTCTAATGAACGGCGCTCGGAAATTTTTGCAGCAACTACTTGCGGCTCTAAAAGTTATCTGATGGTCAGTATGGACATCGCTGCAATTTGGGAGATAAACAATCGAAGGATTTACTTTCTGAATTACAGCAGAAATCTTAATAATAAGTTCATTATAGGGAATTGTATCCAGCATTGTGGTCGGAAAATCCAGCTTGAAAATTTTGTTAAAACCATACATCTCCGAAACATTCTGGATTTCATTTTGTCTTTTTTGTACCTCTTCCTCAGGCCATCCATTCTCGCTCTGGATATTGGTGATAATCATCCAATAGATCTTGTCACCACAATTTTTATGCTTTAATAAAGTTCCCCCACAGCCTAGTGTCTCATCATCGGGATGCGGCGCAACTACTAAAACTTTGTCTTTCATGGTCTGTTGAAATTCTTTCTTCATTGGAGGCGGAAACGATCAAAGCTCAAAGGAAAAAATTCATCTAATACAAGATTTATTAGTTTTGTTGTTTTGTTATCGATTTTGCCGGTATTCCTACGACAGTAGTGTTAGCATTTACATCTCTTGTCACCACTGCCCCTGAACCCACAGTGGAAAATTTCCCGATAATAATTTTTTTCTCAATAGATTCTCCCTGTAAAACGGCAGCATTCGTACCTATGTAAGCGCCTTCTTTTAATTCCACATTTCCAGAAATATTGGCACCGGGCGCAAGATTTACAAAATCATCTATAATGCAGTCATGTCCTATAGTGCAGTTTAGATTGAATATTCCAAAATTGCCCATTTTGATATTGTTGGTGAAGCGAACACCCGCCGTTATGATATTTCCAACTTTTTCTTTAAGCGCTTCGCGTTGCTTAAATCCCAGACTCGCTGTTGGATGAATTATGTTCGTGAAAGAAAGATGACCATATTTTTCAAATATTTTCCTTCTCGACTTATTATCCCCTATCCCAATCACGAAATGATAACCTTCTTTTACCAATTGTGGGATTTGATCTTCCGATACAATAGTAAAATTAAAATACTTACTTTCCTTAGGATTCAAATCGATATAGACCAACTCATCAATAAGGTTACCGCATAAAAGTATGTCAGCAGCTTCTCTTGAAAATCCTGACGCACCAAACACTCCAAGTTTTACCGGCCTTTGAATATACTGTGAGAAGGTAGATTTTGCAGCACGCGCGCACCCCCCCCGATGATACAATTACTGCCGATTTCGATATATTCGCGAGTCATTGAATTGCTTCCAAAAAAAGTCCCTCGACCAACCTTAGTGCCTCCGTTGATTACAGTGTCTGTTGCGATGTGGCAATGATCTTCGATGACGGCATCATGTTCGATAAGCGCTCTGGTATTGATGATGCAGTTTTTCCCAATTTTTGCTCCGGCATTCACCAGCGCATAGTGCATTACTATAGTTCCTTCTTTAATTTTGGCATGTTTAGATACATAGGCCAGCGGAGATATGATTACAGGCAACTTCCCGCCAAGTGCTCTTACTGTTTCAAAAAGCCTTATCCGCTTTTCAGGATTTTTGACCTGGCCCAGAGTAATCAGAAAGTTTTCATGTTCCTTTACCAGTTGTGTTAAATCATCATCTGTGGCGATTATTTCATAACCAAGAATCTTCTGATGCAGCTTTTCCGACAGATCCACAATACCTGCAATCTGGTACTTTCCTTCCTGCTCAATTACGTCGATGCAGGACTTGCAGTGCCCACCGCCTCCTATTAATATAATTTTTTCTTTCATGTTCTTACGCTACTCGGAATATTAACTACCCTGTCTTCAAGCCACTGTGCGTTTTCCAGGTTATCGGTCTGGCAGTCTTTGTACATTTCCAGTTTATTCATTAGTCTCCAGATGGGGCGGGTCATGACTCCTGCCTCGTTTGTCGCTTGTAGAAACTCTTCTCGAGCTTTGCGGTTCGGCAGAATTATAGAATTCAACCAGTAATTTGACCGGGCGTATTCCGGATCATGGATAAAAGGAATACCGATAGACTGAAAAAACTCCTGATAAATTCTGGCCAATTCCCGCTTGTTTTCAACGAAAAAGTCCAATTGCTCTAGTTGAGCACATGCAAGGGCTGCATTGAGATTGGGCAATCGATAATTGTAGCCTATAGCATCATGGACATATTCGTAGGAATGAGGAACTTTGGCTGTTGTTGTTATGTGTTTGGCTGTTTTAGCTAATTCTCCATCATGTGTTACAATTGCCCCACCGCCCCCACAGGTAACTGTCTTGTTACCATTAAAGCTTAATATACCAAAGAGACCAAAGGTGCCCATATGCTTTCCCTTATAAGTACTTCCTATTGATTCAGCCGCATCCTCAACAAGAGCTATATGATAATGATTACAAATCTCGGCAATTTCGTCGATACGGCAGGGATAACCAAAAGTGTGCATAGGAACACAGGCTGTAATCCGGTTTCCTGTTGCGATGTTATAACAGATATTTTTTTTTATTCTTGTATTTGATTTCAAGAAGACTTCCAGTGCCTGTGGATCAAGACCCAATGTTTCCTGGTTTACATCGAGGAAAATGGGTTTCGCACCAAGATATGAAATTGCATTGGCAGTTGCAACAAAGCTAAGAGATTGGGTTATCACTTCATCACCTGGCTGGACTCCTGCTAATTTCAAAGCAATATGCAAAGCGCATGTACCGTTGACTGTAGCTACCGCAAATTTAGAACCCGTAATTTCACAGACCATTTCCTCCAACCGATCGACATATTCGCCGACAGAGGAAACGAAGGTTGAGTCGATAGCGTCAACAACATATTTTTTTTCATTACCTGTAAATCTGGGTGCGTGTAGCGGAACAGGGTTCTTGTTGGGATAGAGTGCTTTGATAAACTCAATTATGCGGGGGAATGTTTTTTGTGACATAGGTTAAAGGCTTAAGCTGAAAGGTGAAAGCTCAAAGGGATATGAAACTAATTCCTTTTCAGCTTTGAGCTTCGAGCTTTGAGTTGTGATCACCATATCGCTATACATTATAAATATCAGTCTTATATTTCTTCAGATTCTCAGGGTCTGTAAACCATTCAATCGTTTCTCTAATTCCTTCTTCCAAAGTATATTCAGGTTTCCAGTCAGTATTTGAGGAAATTTTTGAATTATCACACTTCAATCTTATAACTTCGCTGTCATCAGGCCTAATTCTTTTCTTTTCGATATCTATCTCGATTTTCTTTTTCAATAAACCTGCAATCAATTCAGCTATATCACCTATTGAAATTTCATTATTCATTCCAATATTTGTTATTTCTCCAAATAATTTTTCAGACTTAAAAACTTCAATAAATCCATTTACAGTATCCTTTACAAAAGTAAAATCTCTTTTAGGTGATAGATTTCCAAGTTTAATTTTGTTTTGTCCTCTTAAAATCTGAGTAATAATTGTTGGAATTATTGCCCGTGCTGACTGCCTTGGCCCGTAAACATTAAAAGGCCTTATTATCTTTACTGGCAATTTAAAAGACCGCGCGTAACTGATCGCAAGCTCGTCGGCAGCAATTTTTGATGCAGAGTAAGGGGATTGTCCAACCATTGGATGTGATTCATCAATTGGAATATATTGAGCTGTGCCATAAGTTTCGCTGGTGGATGTGATCAGTATATTTTGTACTTTTAATTCCCGACCTGCCTGTAATATATTGTACGTGCCTTCCACATTTGTGCGTATGTATGCCAGAGGAGAAATATATGAGTACGGAATCCCTATTAGTGCTGCCAGATGAAAAACAGCATCGCACCCTTTTAAAGCATTAAATACCGAATCATAGTCACGAATATCACCGCTTATAATATTAATTTCATTTAAGCATTCAGAATCTTCAAGCCAGCCCCAAGAGTTCCTTGAGTTATAATGAACAAACGCATTGACATCAAAATCCTGTTCTATGCATTTTTCTACTAGATGTGAACCTATAAATCCTCCTGCACCGGTAATTAATACTTTCATTTTATTAGTTCTTCTCTTCTAGATTTATTGAACGAATTCATGTTTATTAACATTAAAAATATTTTGGTTGCTTCAAGTCCTAAAAATTCTTCCACAATATTTCAGTTCCTGTGAAACTTAATTTTAAATCCAGCGCAATAAAGTTGGGGTACAATTCATATTTTATCTTTTCTTTCACATCGGGGCTTTTTGCAAATGCCAGAAAGAACCCACCTCCACCTGCACCGAGGATTTTCCCGCCTGCAACCCCTTTATTCCTGAGTGTTTCATAAAGCTGCTCAATGTATGGGTTGGTACTATTGCTGTTCGTGCTTTTTTTCAGCAGCCATCCTTCATGCAAAATCTTACCCAATTCATCTATATCTGAATGTTCCACAGTCAAAATGTTTAAAAAATCATTTGAAAGGCTTAAAAGGGCATTAAAATACTTTTTTTTGTCAGAATTCTTAGTATTATCAACTAACTCTATTTGAATAATTTTCGATGACCTGGCTATATTAGTAAAGACAAGAAACAACCTGCTTTCAATCTCTGATATCCTTTCTTTAGATATATTAATGGGATTTACCGAAACTTTATCCGGCTTAAATATAATAGAATTGAGCCCCCCAAAGACTGCAGCATATTGATCCTGCTTTCCTCCAACAGTGCCGGCTTTATTCTCAAGTTTATATGTCAGTTCGGCTAATTCATATTTATTATTTGATGATTCTGATTTCATCTCTCTACATCCCATGATCAGTGCACTCATCATAGCCGAGGAAGCGCCAAGTCCGCTTCCAGTAGTCATCACGTCCGAAGTAATCACAAGTTCAGCACCTTTAAACATTCCATAGTGCTCGAGGACAATTCTGGAGTAAGGGTGGATTATCCGGCTGGCTATCGATTCTGTCTCAATCTCAGCATGATGAACACGGACATTTGAGTCGAACATATCCTTTATAGAAACATAAACATAAATATCTACTGTAGATGAGACCACATGTCCAGGTGTTCCTTGTGAATAATAGGATTCCAAATCCGTTCCACCACCGACAAAACTTATCCTTAATGGTGCACGCAGATAGATGTGTCTTTTGTCATAGAGCATCAGATTTTTCCAGCTAATAAACAATCAATATATCTTTTGGTGCCCTCTTCCACTGAAATTGTTGGTTTGAATCTGAGCATTTTTTTAGCTTTCTCAATTGACGCGCATCTTCTTTTGACTAAATGAGGATCGCTTTCGACGTTTTTAACCTTGGCTTTCTTATTTAATAGTCTTTCTATTAGGGCTAATAAGTCCTTTAATTTCGTTTCTTTGCCACTTCCGATGTTAAAATGTTCATTAATGACATCATCATTAAACATAGCCAGGATATTCGCCTTTGCGGCATCTGATGAATGAACGAGATCAAGTGTTTGCTCACCATCTCCATACATGATAATTTCTTTATCTTCATGAATGGCGTGGATCCATTTTTGAAAAACCTGGGTGTAAAATGCGCCTAGTCCCTGACGTTCGCTGTAGATGTTGAAATACCGGAATCCGATATAAGGAATATCATGACTGAATGCCCAGGATTGCATAAGCGCCTCTTTGGCGATCTTGGTAGCGCCATATAATGTTTGATTGTCAAAAGGATGATTTTCGGTTATCGGAATGAATCTGGGATTGCCATAAACTTGGGAGGAAGAGGCGTATACGAGTTTTTTTACTTTATAATCGCTGCAGGCTTGGATGATATTGAATGTTCCCTTTATATTTGTATCTAAAGCTTTATAAGGAAATTTGTTGGAATCCATAATCATTAAAGAGGCTTGATGGGATACATACTCAGGTTTGTGTTTTTTAAATACATAACGGACTTGTTCCCAGCTGGCAATGTCGATGGTTTCTAGTTCAATGGTTTTATTAGCAAGATGTGGGGCTATGTTTGGGTATTTCCCGTTATAAAAATTATCAATTACTATAACTTGATGTCCTAATTTCACGCATTGGTCAACGATGAAAGATCCGATATTGCCTGCTCCACCGGTTACTATTATTTTGCTCAAAATATTTTTTCCTCTTCCAACTTGTGATTTGACAGCCCCTTTTCATAAACATAATTCAGTGCTTCTACTACATATTCAACATCAGATTTGGTGTATTTCGTACATAACGGCAGGGTTAATATCCTGTCCATAAGCCATTCTGCGTTAGGGAGTTTTACATCCGGATATTTTTTTCTGTAGTAAATGTTTTTGTGGACTGGATAAAAGTGGAGATTGGTACCGATGTTGAGCTTTCTCAGCTCTTTCATGAATCTGTCACGATTTACCTCTTCATCAAGTATTTTTATCACATAGACATGATTGGCCCATTTTCCAATTGCAGTTTCAAAAACAGGAGTTTCTATCCAGTCCAAATCTTTTAAAAGGCTATTGTAGTGTTCTACCAATTTATTCCTTTTTATCAATAATTCATCTTTTCGCCTTAATTGCGCTAGACCCAGGGCAGCTTGGAGGTCAGTAAGATTGAATTTATAACCTGGCACAACACATTGGACATGGGGGCTTGCAGCCTCTTCGGAATAGCGTTTCCAGGAATCTTTAGGTAGGCCGTGATATGACCATATCCTGCATTGTTCGGCAAGATCATCATCATTGGTGGTTATCATGCCTCCGTCGCCGGCCGTTATGTTCTTAGTAGCATAGAAGCTGAAACAGGACATCAGCCCGAATTGACCGACTTTTTTTTCTTTGTAAGAAGAAAAAACAGCATGAGCGGCGTCATATATGATTTTTATTCCATATTTATCTGAAATTAATGTGAACCAGTCGATATCAACCGGCAATCCAGACATATGGACCGGAATTATAGCCTTAATTTTATTGCCAAATTCTTTTATATACTTTTCAACATCTTCTTTTGCCATATTTAAAGTGTCTCTTTCGACATCTGTAAATAAGGGAGTCGCATCCAACTGTTCCACAATGTTCGCTGTAGACTGCCAGGCTATTGTCGGTACAATGACATAACTTCCTCTTCCTATGCCCGCTACTTTTGCAGCCAAGAAGAGTGCAGTCGTGCAGGAACTTGTGGCTATGGCATGTTTAACTTCATGATAATCAGCAAATTCTTTTTCAAACTTTTTAACCTTCGGCCCAACACTGATCCAACCTGACTTTAGACAATCTGTGACTTCTGAAATCTCTTCTTCTGAAATATCTGGAATTGCAAGCGATAAAAATTCATCTCTTGGCTTCAACTCATTATCTCCATAAGAATATATTATGCTCAGGTATGTTTATAAATAATCGGCATGCATATCTTTATAAGATAAGATCGGATTCTTGATCGGCCAGAAAATATTTGCTTTGGGATCATCCCATTTCAAAGTTTTCTCATTATCAGGATCGTAATATTCGGACATTTTATAGTGAAAGACACATCTTTCGCTTAAGACCAGGTGGCCGTTCCCAAATCCTGGGGGGACTAAGACCTGATTTCTATTTTCATCGGTAAGAATAAAAGACTCCCAATTTAAGTATTGTCCCGATTCCTCTCGCATATCCACAACAACAAAATAGATTCTTCCATACATGCACTGAATCAATTTCCATGTTTTATCATCATAGTGAATGCCACGAAGAACATTTTTTGAAGAGCTTGAAATAGCATCGCGAACAAACTTTATGTTGATATTTTGATGTTGATATTCTTCCTTGTTATAAGTTTCAACAAATGTGCCTCTGTGGTCTTCAAAAATATTTCGTTTTATGAGCAATACGCCTTTTAGCTTTGTTTTCTCGACAATCACGCGGCCTCCAAACTTCATTTTCTTTTCAACATTTGGATTTGTGTTAAATCCAAATCCCCTCTTGACTATCCTCTCAACTGTGAATTATACGCGTGCCTTCGTTTTACACTAATGGATCTCTTCTCAACGCTGTAATCGAGATTTTTCACATTCCGGTTGTACCAATCAATCGTCCTTGCAAGTCCATCATTGAAACCAATCACAGCCTTAAACCCAAACTCTTCTTCCGCTTTTGTAGTATCCAGCATCCGGCGGGGCTGACCATCTGGCTTTGAAGTGTCCCAGATAATTTTGCCATCAAAACCTGTTAGTTTTGCTATTAGCTCAGCCAAATCTCTAATTTTTATTTCAAAACCTGCGCCAAGGTTTACAGGATCTGGTTTGTTATATTTTTCTGTGGCTAATACGAGTGCTTCTGCAGCATCTTCCGCGTATAAAAATTCTCTTGATGCTTTGCCTGTTCCCCAGACAACGATGTGATCATCTCCATTTTTAATGGCATCCACGCATTTTTTTATTAAAGCAGGAATCACATGGGAAGATTGCGCATTAAAATTATCTCCAGGCCCGTAAAGATTTACTGGCATTAAAAATATCGAGTTAAATCCGTACTGCTGTCTATATGCTTGGGACTGAACTAAGATCATTTTTTTTGCAAGACCATAAGGAGCATTTGTTTCCTCAGGATAGCCTTTCCAGAGGTCTTCTTCTTTGAATGGAACTTGTGTAAATTTTGGATAACAGCAAATAGTTCCAAGAGCAACAAATTTCTCTATTTTCCTTAAATAGGCCTCATGCATAAGCTGGATTCCCATAATGGCGTTGTCATAAAAGAACTTGCCCGGGTTTTCTCTGTTGGCTCCTATTCCTCCTACAACCGCTGCAAGATGAATAATTATCTCTGGTTTTTGCTCTTCAAACATTCTCTGGATATTTTCTAAGACTCTCAAATCATATTCA
>SDBU01001845.1_pt1 | contig 29235 bp, 22 predicted proteins | sample 2277071 | NCBI WGS metagenome assembly SDBU01 (sample SAMN10397929, study PRJNA504765) | marine sediment metagenome | isolation source: marine sediment core GS08_GC12, 126 cmbsf | place: Arctic Ocean: Gakkel Ridge, Loki's castle | collected 2008 | reverse complement strand
CGCGGCCATCAACGGAGCATCGGCCGAGGCCCACATCGGCCGGACCGTTCGCGAGATGGTTCCCGAGTTGGCAGATAAGCTGGAGCCTGTCCTGCGGCGCGTGCTGGAGACGGGCGAGGCGGTCTCGGATCTCCCTATCGAGGGCGCCACACCGCGCGACCCGAAAGCAGAGAAGCGCTGGCTGGCGAGCTACCACCCCTTCAATGGGCCGGACGGCGCCGTTGTGGGGGTCACCGTCACCGTGCGGGATGTCACGGCGCCCAAGCACGTGGCCGAACAGCTCGAGGCTAGCGAAGCACGCTATCGCAGTCTTGTGGAAGCGTCGCCGAATGCGATCATGGCGATACGGGACGGCCGCTTTATCTTCACCAACTCCGCTGGAGCGCGGCTGCTCGGCTTCGCCGATCCCGAGGAAGTCGTGGGGCTTGAGGCCATGGCCGTCGTCGCCCCCGCCTCGCGCCGGCACGTGGCGGAGCGGATCAAGCGCCTCCAGGCCGGGCAGAGCAACCCCCAGGCCGAGATCGAGCTCCTGCGCCCCGACGGCTCGACCGTGGTGGCCGAGAGCACATCCATCGCCATCCACCTCCCCGACGGCCCGGCCGCTCTGCTCATCGCCCAGGACATCACCGAACGGAAACAGACGGAGACGAGATTGCAGATGATGGAGTTCTCCATCGAGCACTCCTTGGATCGAGTAGCCTGGCTCGGGCCGGATGGTCGATTCCTATATGCCAATGAAGCGACATGCAAGGAAATGGGGTACTCTCGCGAAGAAATGCTCTCCATGACGGTATCCGATCTTGACCCGCTCTTTCCGCCGGAAGTATGGGCCGCGCACTATGAGAAGTTGAAGAAGAGCGGTCATATGCGGATGGAGACCCAGCACATCAGCAAGGATGGAGAGATTCATTTCCTCGAAGTATCTGCGAATCGTCTGGTATTCGGTGAGACAGAGTTCCTCTGTTCCTTCGGGCGAGATATCACGGAACGCAAGCGAGCGGAAGAGGCGCTGAGGGAGAGCGAAGCCAGGTATCGCACGCTCGTCGAGCACGCGCCCGATGGGATCTTCCTGGTCGATGGCACGACGGGCCGGTTCCTCGACAGCAACCCGCAAGGGCTGGCGATGTTCGGGTACACCCGGGAGCAGATGCTCTCGTTCACCCCCGTAGATTTCAGCCCGCCGCTTGCCCCCGATGGCAGGCCGGTGCCAGAGGTGCTGCAGGAGAGGCTGAAGTCTCTGACCCCAGGGAAGCAGATGGTGTTCGAGTGGGTGCACCTGCATGCGGACGGACACGAGATCCCATGCGAGGTCCGGGCCGTACTGCTCCCCTCGCCGGACCGGCGAGTCATCCGGGCCAGCATGATGGACATCACCGATCGCAAACAAGCGGAAGAGGCACTGCTCGCCAGTCGTGACGAGGCACAGAGGCTCTCCGACCGCCTGCTCTCGGCTCAGGAGGAGGAGCGGCGGCGACTTGCGCGCGAACTGCACGACGACTACGCTCAGCGATTAGCCTCACTGGCCATGGACGTGGCTATGCTGGGGCGAGAGGCCGGCACGTTGCCTGCCGAGGTCGGGCGGGAGCTGCAGCGAATTCGTGCCAGGTTGCGACGATTGGCGGACGACGTGGCCGAGATGTCCCGCCGGCTGCACCCGTCGATCCTCGACGATCTCGGCCTGACGAAGGCGCTGGAATCGGAGTGCGCCGCGTTCGCCAAGCGGTCCGGCATCACCTGCGAGTTCGTGGCGGAGGGCGTCACGCAGCCGGTGCCGAGAAGCATTGCCTTGACACTCTACCGGATCACCCAGGAGGGCCTGAGGAACGTGGAGAAGCATTCCTGGGCGGCGGACGTTCACGTTACGCTTGCCAGTGCCGAGGGCGAGGCGTCGCTGGCCATTGAGGACTCGGGACGAGGCTTTGACGTCGAGGCCACACAGCGGGAGCCCGGCCTGGGCCTGGCAAGCATGCGGGAGCGCGCGAGCCTGCATCAAGGCAGTTTCTCGGTCACCTCGGTTCCCGGTGAGGGAACGCGTGTCGAGGTCCGTGTGCCGCTGGTGGAGGGGAACGCATGACACGCCCTCGGGTCATCCTCGCTGACGACCACAGGATGTTCTCGGAGGGGCTGGCGAAGCTCCTCCAGGAGAAGCATGAAGTCGTAGCCATCGTGGAAGACGGCGAAGCACTCGTTGCCGCCGTGCGGAAGCACCGGCCGGACGTGATCGTCGCCGACATCTCCATGCCGGGGCTGAACGGGATAGAAGCGGCCAGGCAGATCCTGGAAGATGACGAGGATGCCGCCATCGTGCTGCTGACGATGCACGCCGACGAGGTCTATGCGACGTCGGCGTTGGAGGCCGGAGTGCTCGGGTACGTATTGAAGCATGCGGGGCCTGAAGAACTGCTGAGAGCGATCGGCGACGCGCTGCGTGGTCGCGTGTACGTTGCGCCTGCCATCGCGGCCGACGTGTTCCGGGCCAGACGCAGAGGGCTCGCCGAGAGGAAGCCGGATCTTACCGCCAGGCAGCGAGAGATTCTGCGGCTGTTGGCCCAGGGCCTTCTCGCCAAACAGATCGCGGCCGAGCTGGGCCTCTCGCGCAAGACCGTCGAATATCACAAGTACCGAATGATGGACCTGCTGGGGATGGAGACCACCGCTGAGCTGATTCAATACGCCGTCAAGCACGGCATCACGCCGATCTAGCCCTCGCCACCGGCTGGGAACAATCCCGCGGTTCACCTGGGAATACTCCCAGTGCGTTGCCCCCGTCCTCTCGCATAGTATTTCCCTCGAAGTCGCGCCGAGCGCGATTGTCCGCGGAGTTCGGACGCTCCGTGGCAGCCACCGTACAGGTCAGAAGTCGCAAGTCATCAGGTGGATCGCCAATGAAGAAGGCATGCGTTGTACTGGCTAACGCTCAGCAGACGATGCTGAGGAGTCTGAAGGCCCTGCTCGAGCCAGAGTTCGAGGTGGTGGCGATGGCGGACAATGCGCTGTCCCTCGTGGACGCGGTGGAATCGCTTCAGCCCGAGCTGGCGGTGGTGGACGTCTCGATCCACTCTCGGGGCGACGTCAACCTGGCCCGCCAATTGACCGACCGCTTCCCTGATCTCCGTCTCATCGTGCTGGGCGATGAAGATAACGAGATCGCCAGGCGGGAAGTGCTCAGTTGGGGTGCGGCAGGCTACGTCCCACGGCAGGCAGTGGTGGCGGCTCTGGCGCCTGCAGCCAGGGCGGCCCTCCAGGAGAGCGGCCCTTCAGCTAATCCGATCAAACGCGGCGACGGGGATCCAGCGTGAAGGAGACAACCATGCCAGAGGAAGGCCAAGGCCGATCGGGGGGTATCTCCCGGCGGAACTTCATCAACTCGGCAGGTGCGGCCGGGGTCGTGGCGGGGCTGGCGGGCCTCGCCGGCTGTGACGTCTCGCAGCAGCGCGTTCCCGCGTCCGCCCCAGGAGTGAAAGGTGGAGCGCCCGGCGGGGGGCCCTACAACATCCTCTTCATCCTCACTGACCAGGAGCGGTACTTCGACCAGTACCCTCGCGGCCTGCCCTTGCCCGGCCGCAAGCGTCTCATGCGAGACGGCGTGACGTTCACCAACCACCAGATCGCCAGCAACGTGTGCACGCCTTCGCGTTCGGTCATCCTTACGGGACAGCACATCCAGCACACGCGGATGTTCGACAACACGAACTTCCCGTGGGTCCAGGACATGTCCACGGACATCCCGACCATGGGCCACATGCTGCGCAAGATGGGCTACTACACGGCCTATCAGGGCAAATGGCACCTGCACCAGGGGATGCACGAGAGCAAGCCGCTGGAGGGCGAGCTCGCCGACCCCAAGATCATGGAGGCCTACGGCTTCGCCGATTACGCGGGCCCGGGCGACATCATCGGCCAGACGCACGGCGGGTACGAGTTCGATCACCTGACCGCGGCCACGGCCGCGACTTGGCTCAGGAAGAAGGGCAAACCCCTGAACGCACAGGGGAAGCCCTGGTTCCTGGGCATCGGTCTGGTCAACCCGCACGATGTGATGTACTACAACACGGACCTGCCGGGGACAAAAGTTCAGGCCGCCGGCGGCACCGCGATGCCCATCAGCCGCGAACCGTCGCACGCCATCTACCGGCGGAAGTGGGACATGCCCCTGTCACCGACGAGAAAGCAGCCGTTTGACGAGAAGGGCCGGCCCGCGGCGCACCTGGAGTATCACAAGGTGCGCAAGCTCGTCCTCGGGGTGTTCCCCAACGAGGATGCGCGCTGGAAGAGGCTTCAGGACTACTACCTCAACTGCCTCGGCGACTGCGACCGCAGCTTGGACCTGCTGCTGAAGGAACTGGACGACCTCGGGCTGACGGAGAACACGGTGGTGGTTCTCACCTCGGACCACGGCGAGTTGTGTGGTGCCCACGCGATGCACGGCAAGGGCGCCACGGCCTTCCGCGAGCAGAACCACGTTCCGCTCATCATCTCGCATCCAGCCTTCCGCGGCGGGAAGCGCTGCCGAGCCGTGACGTCACACCTCGACCTGGCGCCGACCATGGTCGGACTGACCGGCGCCAACGAGTCCAAGCGCAGGGCCGTCACGAAGGGCCTCCGCGGCAGAGACCTGTCGCCCCTGCTGCGGGCGCCGGAAAAGGCGCCCCTCGATGCCGTCCGGCCGGGGGCGCTGTTCTGCTACAACATGTGGTTGTCCCTGGATGCCGACTTCATCGGCAAGGCCCTCCAGTACGCCAAGGCCGGCAAGAAGCCGCCGGCAGATCTCCGCCCCGACTTCTCCAAGCGCGGCGCGATCCGCAGCGTCTTCGACGGGCGGTACAAGTTCAGCCGCTACTTCTCGCCGTTGCAGCACAATCGCCCCGAGACGATGGAGCAGATCCTCAAGCTCAACGACCTGGAGTTGTTCGATCTGGAGAAGGATCCACATGAGAGGAGCAATCTCGCCATAGACCCCATGAAGAACGGGGAGCTGATTCTGGCGATGAACGAGAAGCTCAACGCCCTGATCGACGAGGAGGTCGGTGAGGACGTTGGACAGATGCTCCCCAAGGCGCCCGGCGTGAGCTGGGCCATCACGAAGCTCGACCCCTGACAGCCCGACGCCGTGACCATCGGTGTCCGGAAGGAGAACGGAATGAGAACGCGATTGCTGTTAGGCGCCCTGGGTATCTTCCTTGGTGGGATTGCGGCTTCGCCGGCCCAGGCCGAGGGCGAGCCCAGCCTGTGGGCGAGTAGTGACGCCGGCGGTGGGCCCGAGAACATCGCCCAGGAAGCGAACAGCGGCGCAGAGGGCCACGCCACCGGTACGAGTGGCCGTCGATGGCTGAAGTTTCCTGTGGAGTTTCCCGTGACGCCGGCACTGGCGCTTGCTGGAGCGACTGGTCCCACTTCACGGAACGCGCCCCCTGCACCCGCCACCCGCTGGCGGTTCCAACTGGCCCCCTACGCCTGGATGCCGGCGATGAAGGGCTCCGTGACTGTTCGCGGCATGAAGCAGTCCGTCGACCTCTCACTATGCGACCTGTTGGATCTGGCCGATGAGCTCGACGTCGTTGTGCCGTTCCAGTTTGAGGCGCGCCACGGCCGCTGGAAGCTCTGGCTCGATGTGCAATACATGAAAATGCACGACCGCCTGCGCGAATCAGTCTCGAAACAGGTCGGTCCTGTGACCGTGACGGCGGACGCCACGGTAAACGTGGATGTGCGGATGCTCCTTACGGAGTTCGGCGTTGACTACGAGCTTCTCAATTTACCGCTGGGCCAAGAAGGCCAAGGACCGAACCTGAGGTTCGACCTGAGGGCAGGCGGCCGGTACATGCGCTTGGAGGGCGAGGCCGGGATAGCGATACAAGGCGCCGCGGAGATCGGTCCGAATGATGTGCGTGTGCCCATCGGAGGTCTTGCCGTGGATTCGGGAGGGCCTCGAGAGTGGATCGAGCCGCTTGTCGGGGCCGGGGTCCACCTGGACCTCAACGACAGACTGACACTGATGGCCCGAGGCGACATCGGTGGCTTCGGCATCGGCTCGGATTGTACCTGGCAGGTCGTCGGCGGCGCCGAGTGGAAACTCTCCGACTGGGCCGCGATATTCGCCGGGTACCGCCTCCTGGATATCGATTTCGTGGAAGGCAGTGGCCGAAACCAGTTCGCCTTCGACGTGCAGATGCGAGGGCCGTACCTGGCGATGATGTTCCGCTTCTAGCAGGCGCCACGCCGCGCCCTCGGCCGAACGCAGTCTGGGTCCAGACGAGCTTGGGCAATGAGCAACATCAACGAGAAGGTAGTCGCGGCGTCTGGGTCGGGTTCCCAAGCCCCTGCTGGACAACGGACGGCTGCGGTTGCCGCGAAAGGAGCACGGATCATGAGACACACGTACCTGGGTGGAATGCTTGTCGTAATGGCTGGACTGGCGGTCGGCGGCTGTGGGAAGTCGCTGGCGCCTACAGGTTTCCTGAGCGATTACTCGAAGCTGGACACCGACACCGACGTGGAAGGGGTCCGGTACGGCGTCAGGGCGATGCGCTACATCGGGCCGGACGTAGGCCGCTACTCGCAGTTCATCGTCGACCCGGTCCAGATTCACCTTCACAGCGCCGCAGACGGTACCGACCGACAGATGCTTCGCGAGGTCGCCGGCAAGTTCCACGCCGCCATCGTGAGGGAGCTGTCCGGTGGGTACAAAGTCGTCAGTCGCCCCGGGCCGGGTGTCGCTCGTATTCGCGTGGCGATTACCGACATCGACAAGGACACGGTGGCCCTCAACGTCCTGCCGCAGACGAAGCTCATGGGCGCGGGCCTGGGCGGTGCGGCGATGGAGGGCGAGATCGTTGACTCCCAGAGTGGCAAGCAGATCGCGGCCGTGATCCAGGGCCAGAAGGGCAAGGCGATCTCCCTCGACGGCCTGAGCAAGTGGAGCAGCGCCAAGGCGGTTGTTGAGTACTGGGCGGCGACGTTCAAGAAGCGACTCGACAAAGCGCACGGGCGGTAGATGACGGCGGCTGCACGGCGAGGCAAGGCGATCTCGTCAGTGTTATGCAGCAGACTGCCGGCCGCCTCCAAACGCGGCTGGTTGTCGCAGGCGACAAGGGAAAGGGACAGACGATGAACAAGCGTATCGTGGCAGGCAACTATGGCTGTGGCTCCCTCGGCGTGAGCGCGGTAGCAGCCATCGTAGTTGCGATAACAGCCGTTCTCGTGTCACCAGGCAGCGCGGTCGAGACGGGCTGGCCACGCGAAATCGTGGTGCCGGAAGGGCGCGTGGTGGTGTATCAGCCTCAACTGGAATCCTTCACAGGTGACAGGCTGACAGCTCGAGCAGCCGTGTCCGTCACCCGGGCTGGCCAGGCGGACCCGGTCTTCGGGGCGGTCTGGTTCAATGCTCGCGTCTCGACAGATCGCGATGCGCGCACGGTCCGTTGTGTGGGTGTTGACGTCCCGGCCGCGAAGTTCCCCAATGCCGACCCCAGTCAGGTGGCGAAACTCACGTCCCTTCTCAAGCGGGAGGTGCCCAAGTGGGACGTGAGCATCTCGCTGGATCAACTGCTCGCGATGCTGGAGTTGGTCGACAAGGCCAAGCGTGCGGCTGCGGAACTGCCCACAGCGCCTCCGAAGATCATCGTCAGGATGTCCCCGTCGGTGTTGGTGACGATCGACGGTGAGCCCAAGTTTGGCGCGGTCGAGGGAACGGACCTGATGCGGGTGTTGAACTCGCCATCGTTCATATTGCTCCACACACCCACGAAGGCCTACTACCTCTACGACGGCAGGCGCTGGCATGTCGCCGGAGACATCAAGGGGGCCTGGAAGGAGGCAGCGGACCTCCCGGCCTCGGCCGTCATGCTGGCGTGGAAGAGCGGGATCCTGTCTACGCCTGTCGATGCCGCTGCACTCGCTCGGAAGGATCGCGTGCCACGGATCATTGTGGCCACAGAGCCGACAGTGCTCGTCCAGGCGGACGGCGATCCGACATTCGGGGCCATTCCAGGCACCAACCTGCTGTACGTGACCAACACCGAGAGCGACGCCTTCGTCGATATCGGGTCGCAGCGGAAGTTCCTCTTGCTCTCCGGCCGATGGTATGCGGCCCAGTCCAAGGACGGCCCTTGGACCCATATTCCCTCCGACAAGCTGCCGGCCGACTTCGCGAGAATCCCACCGGACTCGGCCAAGGGGCACGTCCTCGCCCACGTGGCGGGCACCGTCGAGGCGCGGGAGGCCGTTCTGGAGACGTACATCCCTCAGACGGCCGCCATCGTCCGCAAGGATGCCAAGCTGGCGGTCGTCTACGACGGGAAGCCGAAGTTCGAGAAGATCGTAGACACCAAGCTGAAGTACGCCGTCAACACGAGCTACGCCGTGCTCGAGGTCAAGAAGGGATTGTTGAAGAAGGCCTATTACTGCTGCCATGAAGGCGTGTGGTACGAAGCCAAGGACCCGCTGGGGCCGTGGACGATCTGCGTGGAGGTCCCCAAGGAGGTCTACGCAATTCCTCCGAGTTGCCCTGTTTATTACGTCAAGTACGTTTACGTCTACGATGCAACGCCGACGGTCGTGTACGTCGGCTACACATCGGGCTACACGGGCTGCTACGTCCATCATGGCGTGGTCGTCTACGGCACAGGACACATCCACCACGGATGGTACGGCCGAGTCTACTACCCAGCTCCAAGGACCTTCGGGATACACGTCCGATACAACCCCAACACCGGCAATTGGGCCGTCCGTGGCGGCGTTCGCGGGCCGTACGGCTTTGTGGGCTTCCGCTACGCGGACATTGACCTCGACGTGCACCGAAACATCAACGTGAACCGGAACGTCTACGCCCGCCCCGGCCATCCCGCCCGCCCGGTGAACCCGAGGGGCCCTGGTGACCCGCGCGGGCCGTACGATCCCCGTGGCCCCAGAGACCCCAGAGGAGTGCGCGACCCGCGAGGCCCCGCCGATCCCCGCGGCGTTCGTGATCCCCGTGGCCCTGCCGACCCGCGCGGCCCCGCGGACCCCCGCGGCGTGTATCGCACCCAGTCACCCCCGAACAACATCTTCGCCGATAAAGACGGGAACACCTATCGTCGGGGCATGGACGGCTGGGAGAAGCGCAGCGCCGGCAACTGGTCGGCGCCGTCGCGCTCTCGCGTGACAACGCAGACCCGCCAATCGCTGGACCGCCAGTCCCAAGCGCGCAATCGCGGCACCCAACGGACCCGGAGCTACCAGCGGTCCCGGAGTTCCGGCGGCCGGAGTTTCGGTAGCCGGAGTTCCGGCAGTCGAAGTTTCGGCAGTCGGAGCGGCGGCCTGCGACGACGCTGACGGGGCTGGGCATGGGTAGAGGGTGGCGACCGACCCTGGGGCCTCGGCCCGCGCGAGGCTGAACTGGCCATCGAGCTGCCCTCGGCGGCGCGGTTGACTGCGGGATGGGACACTGTATAATGAGGGTGGCCATTCGGAGACGAGGCCCCGGATCGTACGCTGAAAGCCAATCTTCTTTGGGGCATCGCAGGTACATAGAATGGCCATACACGCTCGCGCGGCAGGACGCCGCCTGGGCACCATGGCATGGGCGCTGGTGGCCCGAGGGGGGCTGCGGCGGTTGCGGCGATGGCACGAGACATGGCCGAAACGAGCAATGAACATCCCGAGGTGACCGTCCGAGCCGAGGACGGCGGCACCTTGTTGATCGCCCTTCGCGGCCGGCTGGACGCGGCCGCGCTGCTGGAGATCTGGCCGAAGGCTGTCGAGCCCATCCGACAGGCCGCGCCGAAGCGTGTAGTCGTGGATGCGGCCGGGGTGACCTACTGCGACGGGGCGGGGCTGGGACTGTTCGCCGAACTGCGCCGGCAGGCGGCGGCGGCCGGGGGCGAGGCGGAGATCACCGGGCTGAGCCCTGAGCTCCGTCGCCTTCTCGATGTCTCGCTGTTGTCCGATCCCACAGCCGGCGAACTGCAGCCGCCTCCCCCGCCCGGCTTCGTCAGCAAAGTCGGCCAGGCGGTGGCGGACGTGTTTGCCGACGTTCGGGACATCATCACTTTCACCGGCGAACTCACCTCGGCGCTGGCGTGGGCCGCCCGCCACCCGCGGCGGGTGCGGGGCCGAGACCTCTGGCTGACCGCCGAGAAGGTGGGCGTCAACGCCGCGCCGGTGGTGTGCCTGCTCGGGGCGCTGGTCGGGCTCATCATGGCCTTCCAGATGGCCGTGCCGCTGCAACGCTACGGGGCGGTATCCGCCATGCCCGTCATCCTCGGCATCTCCGTGACCCGCGAATTGGGGCCGTTGATCACCGCCATCATTCTCGCCGGCCGATCGGGCTCGGCTTTCGCGGCCGAGATCGGCACTATGAAGGTCACCCAGGAAGTGGACGCGCTGCAGACGTTCGGGCTCGACCCCGTTCGTTTCCTGGCCATCCCCCGCGTTCTGGCGGCGGTGCTGATGACGCCGCTGCTGACCATGCTCAACATTGTCGCGGGGCTGCTCTGTGGTTATCTCGTGATGATCAATTACGGGTATTCCTTCCAGTTCTACGCCGCCACGATCACCAGCTCGGTCAGCTACGTGGACCTGCTGGGCGGGGTGGGTAAGACCCTGGCGTTCGGGTTGATCGTGGCGGCGATCGGCTGTATGCGCGGCCTGCGGACCCTTCGGGGCCCCAGCGCCGTGGGTGACAGCACGACGCGGGCCGTCGTCGCGGGGATCGTCCTGATCGTGCTGGCCGACATGGTTTTCGGCGTGGTGTTCTTTTACCTGGGCATATGACGGGGCTACCGGTGGCCGCAGAAGACGGGCACAGCGACCGTGACGCCATCATCCACGTGGAGAACTTCCACGCGGCCTACAAGGGCAAGACGGTCCTGCGCGACGTCAACTTCGACGTTCGCGCCGGGGAGGTCCTCGTCATCGCCGGCGGCTCGGGGTGCGGCAAGAGCACGCTGATGTATCACATCATGGGCCTGTACCGCCCGGCGGGAGGGCGCATCCTGGTCGACGGCGAGGACATCCATGCCGTCGGTGAGGCCGACCTCGCTCGCATTCGCCGCAAGTTCGGCGTGGCCTACCAGAGCGGCGCCCTGTTCGGGTCTCTGACGGTCCTGGAGAACATCCGCCTGCCGATGGAGGAGTTCACCGACTTCACCGACGACATGATGAACATGGTCGCCATGGCCAAGCTCAAGCTGGTCGACCTGGAAGGCTCGGCCCAGAAGCTGCCGGCCGAACTCAGCGGCGGGATGCAGAAGCGGGCCGCGCTGGCCCGGGCGATCGCGTTGGACCCGAAAATCGTGTTCCTCGACGAGCCCTCGGCGGGATTGGACCCCATCACGTCGGCGAGCCTGGACCAGTTGATCATTACCCTGAGCCGCCTGCTCGGGATGACGTTCGTCATCGTCACCCATGAGTTGCCGAGCATTTTCGCGATGGCCGATCGCGTCGTCATGCTGGACGCGACGGCCAAGACGGTGATTGCCCAGGGCGATCCCGCGACCCTCCGTGACAGCAGTCCGGACCCCCGCGTCCGGGCGTTCTTCAACCGCCAGGCGAGCATCGCGGAGGACACGCCAACGTCTCCGTCGAACAGCGGCGACGCGGCCGGTGCCGACCCCGTGGCGGACAAAGGAACTCCATCATGAGCGAGCAAGCGAGTTACTTCCGGCTGGGCCTCTTTGTGCTGATCACCGTCGGGCTTCTGGTGGGCGGGGTCATCCTGTTCGGGGCCGGCGCCTGGCTCAAGGAAGGCATCATGGTCGAGACCTACCTCGACGAGTCGGTGGGAGGGCTGACCGTCGGCGCGCCGGTCGAGTATCGGGGCGTGCAGATCGGCGAAGTCACTCATGTGGGCTTCATCAACCAGAAGTACGAGATGAAAGGCCCCGACCAGGAGATTCGCTTCGGCAGGTACATCCTCGTCGAGGTCGAGATCGATCCGGAGCGACTTCCGAAGAAGTCGATGAAGGACCGGCGAGAGATCCTCCGCAAGCGCATTGCGGCCGGGCTGCGCTTCCGCCTGGAGTCGAGCTTGACGGGGCCAACGATCCTGACGTCCGACTACTTCGATCCCGAGATCCACAAGCCTTTGGAGATCGACTGGGAACCGGAATACCTCTATGTGCCCTCGGCTCCGGGTACGATGACGCAGGTCGTCAGCGCCGTGGAACGGTTGGCCAATCAGATCGAGAAGGCCGAAATCGATAAGCTGCTGACGAATCTCAATACGCTCGTCGTCAACGTAGACAAGGGCATCGCGGAACTTCAGGTGCCGAAACTTCGCGAGCAGGTGCTCGGCCTGGTTCAGGAACTGCGCCAGTCGAACACCAGCGTGAAGCGGATCCTGAACAACCCCGCCATCGACAAGGGCATCAGCGACCTCGCCGCCGCCATCGCCAGTGCCAAGAACGTCCTCGTCGGCGGCGAAGACAAGCTGACGGCCGTCGTGGCGGACCTGCCGGCCATCTCCGCTCGGCTGAAGACCTCCATGCAGCGGGTCGACGAAATCCTGCAGGGCCCGGAGTTGAAGAAGATTATCACGGACCTGGCCGGCGTGACGGGCGACGTCGGGCCCGCGGTGCTCCAGCTCCGAAAAGTCACACGAAGGCTTGACAATCTGATGGCGTCGCAGCAGCAAGACATCGAGGCCATCTTGCGCGGTCTTCGCACGATTACCGACAACGCCGCGGCCCTGAGTGAGGATGCCAAGGATAACCCGTCCCGGGTGCTCTTCGGAGACCCGCCGCCGCGACGTCAGCCAGGAGAGAAATGATGACTTATGCACGAAGAGCTTGCGTGTGCGCCTCACTGTTGGCGCTCTGCACGGCACTGGGCGGGTGCGGCCTCAACCAACCCTATCCCGAGAAGGATCTCTTCACGATCGACGTTACGGCGCCGACGCCGGCGGCTGAAAAGACCAACGGCATGACGCTGCGGGTACGGCGGCTGCGAGTGGCGAGCCCGTATGACGGCAAGACGTTCGTTTATCGCATCGACGAAGGGAAGTTCCGAACCGACTACTACAACGGCTTCATCGTCGAGCCCGCTCAACTGCTGACGGCCGAGTTGATCGAGTGGCTCTCGGCGTCGGGGCCCTTCGCCTCGGTCCTGGATTCCGGCAGTGCGGCCGACCATACACTCGTCCTGGAAGGCGCGATCACCTCGCTATACGGAGATTACACCGACCCCAAGGCGCCCCAGGCAGTCCTGGCCGCGAAGTTCTTCCTCCTGGACGACCGGGCCGCCGAGACACGAGTCATCTACCAGAAACCCTACAAAGTCGCTTCCCCCGTGGCCGACGACACGCCCGCGGCCCTCGTGAAGGCCTGGGAACAAGCTTATGCACAGATGCTAAAGCAACTCGCTGCGGATCTCGGCCGGGTCCAACTTCCCGGGTGATCCATCCGGGCGGTCGGCTCGCCTGAAAGTAGTTTGCACGATGGACAGGGCAATGCCCTCTGCTGGGTGACGAGAGCAGATAGCAAACGTGTAACAGGAACGAGAATCGGGCAGCCTCGCCATACTGCCGGGCCGAGCTGCCACGATTCTGAGCGAGACATCATGGGGGAAGTCTCAGTGGAAAGGAGCGGTAAGATGACCATGCATAGTTTCTGCTGTTTGGTGCTTTCGGTGATCCTTGGGGCTGGAGGTATGGCGCTGGCCCAGCCGGGCAAGGATACATTCGACGCCCAGGACCCCGAGATCCAGGCGCTCAGCAAACTGGACTACAAGGGTGTCGACCTGGCCAAGGTGGATGTGAAGACGAAGCTCACGGCCATCTTGGCGATGAACGACCTGTTGTCCCTGGTGGGCGGCAAGGCGGATGCGCGTGTCAAGATGCTGAAAGCGTACGTTGAGAAGGGAGGCCTGACGGCGGCCTATCAGAGGGACGAAACGCCCGTGCCGGAGACGCGGCGACTCACGTTCGAGGAGGGACTCAAGGTCGCGGTCGCGTATGTTCGGACGCCGAAGGGGAAGACGCACTTCGAGGGCGAAGCCGAGGCGTACCCCGAGGCCATGTACAGCAAGACGGCCACGGCCTATTACAAGCTGTGTCAGAAGCGGTGGGCAGAGGTGGTCTACGCGCGTCACGAGGTGGAGTCGTATGCTGTCTTCCTGAAGAAGATTGGGGAGTTCGACACCTACATGAAGTGGGCTCCGCTGGAGGCCGAGCGCCAGCGGAAGGCCCACGACGATGAGATGGCGCTCCGAATGGCGGCGTACAAGAATGAGCAAGACAGGAAGCGCGCCGAGCAGAGGGCGCTGGCTGAGAAGAAGCAGGCGTTGGAGCATGAGCGCAAGATGAAGCGCATGGAGTATGCCTATCAGCACCTTAGCCAGACGCCAACCCAGGTCCGAATCGATGATGACGATGACGATGATGACGACGATAGATGGAACCGATGGGGCGGGCACCATCGAGACATCCATCATCGTCCGAGGCCAAGGCCCAGGCCGCGTCCCAGACGCAAGTGAGGCCTTGCGCGGGAGTCGCCCGGCGGCATCATGGCCGGGACACGGCCGGGCCCTCCCGCCGTCGAGCAGGGGAGGTACGTGCTGATCTCCCGGCCCGTGATGGAATCGTCCGAAAGGCCGAGGGCGGTTGGGGGCGAGTCCATCTGGGGGACCTCGGTTCACGTCAAAGGCCCTGCCGAAGGCTGTTTCGGAGGGAATCTCGGGCCCCGGTGGGGGGGCGATGCCGCCTTTCGGAACCGCAACGCAAGCTTGCAGGACGCCTGGAGATTTGTTAGCCTCCACCGGAAGGGCCCGCAACAGTAGTGAGCGTCACGTCGGAAGTTCCTGTGATTGTTCGTGTCGGTCCACGCCGCTGGTGACGTGACCGTCCCGTCGAGAATTTTAGGTACTGAAGGGAGACAGTGCGTGAAAGCAACGATCAAGCTTCTGCGAGCGCGCGCACCTCGTGGCCTACCCGGTGTTGCCGGCGACGACGGTCACGCTCACCCCGGTGGTGGGGGCTTCCTTTCTTAGGCCCCGTTCCTACGGCGGCAAGCCGGAGCTGTGGCCGAGGAAGCGGGAGTTGGACAACCCTGAACGTGTGGACTGAAACAGAATGAGAATAGACTTCTGAATCACTAGAAGGAGCAATGCAAATGAAAGACACAACGAATCCAATATCACGACGGCATTTTCTCAGGCACTCGGCGAAGGTAGCGATAGGAACATCAATGTTCGGCAGCTTGGTGGTGGGATGCAATACCAAAGCCAAGACGGGTGCATTCAAAGGCAAGATTGCCAAGAGTTATAAGGACTCCAAAGAATGGTGGCCGGATCCTGCTAGGCCGCCTAAAGGGGCGCCGAATGTAATCATCTTTCTTCTGGACGATGTAGGTTTCGCACAGGTTGGCTGTTTCGGCGGGCTTATCAATACACCCAATATCGACAAGCTGGCCAAGAACGGTGTGCGATTTAACAACTTCCATACGACAGCCTTGTGTTCGCCATCGCGAGCTACCCTTATGGCCGGCCGTAATCCCCATTCCATTGGACTAGGATCTCACGCTCTGACGGCAATGGGCTTCCCCGGTTACAACGCCATAGTGCCTGAAACAGCAAAGTCAGTTGCTAACTATCTCCAGGAGTCAGGCTACGTGAACTATGCACTTGGCAAGTGGGATCATACTCCGCTGTACGAAGTTTCCCAGGTGGGGCCTTTCGACCGCTGGCCAAGCGGCGAGGGCTTCGATCATGCGTATACATTCATGGCGGCGGACGTCCATCAGTTTGTCCCTGTGATGTGGAATGATCATACCCCCGAGCCGTATCACAAATCGGAACACCTCGATGTAGACCTTGCCAATCGCGCCATTGAATGGATCACGGGTCATAAATCGATCCAGCCGGACTTGCCGTTTATGATGCTGTGGGCCTCGGGCTCGATGCATTCTCCTCACCACGCTCCGCCGGAGTATATTGCCAAATACCGCGGCAAGTTCGATATGGGATGGGACAAGGCCCGTGAGATTATCCTGATAAATCAAAAGCGTCTCGGTGTTGTGCCGCAGGATACAAAACTTACCGATAGGATCGCTGAGATACCGGCTTGGGATGATCTGAACAAGGACCAAAAGAAACTGTATGCACGTCAGATGGAAGTGTTTGCGGGTCAGATGGAGCTTGTTGACAAGCAGATCGGCCGAGTGGTCAAGAACCTGAAGGGAATTGGTGAACTGGACAACACCTTGATCTTCGTTACCGCGGACAATGGCGCCAGTGGCGAGGGTGGTTTATCCGGTACGTTTAATGAGACGTATGTATTGAACGGTCTCCAGACTCCATTCGATGCCAGCATGCGGCATTATGACAGATGGGGCGACGCAACAACGTATCCACACTACCATGCCGGGTGGGCAATGGCAGGAAACACGCCGTTCCGGTACTTCAAGCAAAGCGAACATCGCGGAGGCCAGACGGATGCGCTAGTAGTCCACTGGCCGAAACATATCAACTCCAAGGGCCAGATCCGCAAGCAGTATCACCATATCGCCGACATCGCACCGACGATCCTCGAGGCCGTCGGCCTGAAGGTTCCGGAAGAATACCATGGAGTCAAACAGCAGCCGATGGAGGGCAAGTCGATGCTGTACTCCTTTAACGACGCCGATGCGCCCAACGTAAAGAAACGCCAGTATTACGAGATGTTCGGCAATCGGGCGATCTGGGTGGACGGCTGGAAAGCGGTGACGCTGCATGGCAGGCGGATGCCATGGGTCGTTGGTTCTGTTACCCCATTTGAGGATGATGTGTGGGAACTGTACCACGTGGCGGAGGATTTCTCGGAGAGCACGGACCTTGCCGCGAAGTACCCCAAGAAGCTTGAAGAGCTGAAGAAGATCTTCGAAGAGGAGGCCTGGAAATACAACGTCTACCCTCTCTACGACGACATGCTCAAGCGCCTGGCCGGGACGCAGGACATTCTGTTCGGCGACCAGAAGGTGTTTGTGTACTATGCACCCGGTGCCTACCGCATTGCGGAGAAAGCTTCAGCGCCGGTTAAGAACCGCTCCCATACGATCACAACTGCCATTGATCTCAAAGGTCATGAAGAGGGCGTGATCTGCTGTGTCGGCGGCATGACGGGGGGGTTCACGATGTTCATTAAGGATGGTCGTCTGTATTATGACTACAATTATCTGGATGGGGTTCATTATACGCTGGCCTCCCCTAAACTCCCTCAAGGTGCGACAGAATTGAAATTCAACTTCATAAAGACCAAAGCATTCGGCGGAACCGGTGAGCTCTATGTCAATGGCAAAAGAGTGGCCACCGTCGATATGCCAACGATGCATATCAGTACGTATTCGCTGGCAGAGACTTTTGATGTAGGTCGTGATACAGGCACTCAGGTATCGAAGCAGTATACAGGCCCCTTCAGGTTCAAAGGAGCGCTCGACAAAGTTGCTATCAGGTTAACCGACTAACTTCTTAGCAATTCACAAGCCAGGCAAGGAGAGAAGATATGACAACAGTCCCACTACGGCAAACGGCGAGCATCGTCATGGCTTTGGCGCTGTCTCTGCTGGTCGCGGGGTGCGCCGGCACGGATCCGCTGCCGTCATGGAACGACGGCCCGGCCAGGCAGCGGATCGTTCGGTTCGTGGAGGAGGTGACCAACCCCAACAGCCCGTCTCACGTCCCGCCGGCCGAGCGCATCGCCGTCTTTGACAACGACGGCACGCTGTGGGCGGAACAGCCGATGTATGCTCAACTCGCCTTTGCCCTCGACCGGGTCAAGGCGCTGGCCCCACAGCACCCGGAGTGGAAGACGAGCCAGCCGTTCAAGGCTGTTCTTGAGGGGGATACGGGGTCGCTTGTTGCTGGCGGCATGAAGGGCCTCATGGAACTCATCATGGCGACCCACGCGGGCATGACCACCGAGGAGTTCGAGAGGATCGTCGAGGACTGGCTCGCCGCCGCGAAACATCCGAGGTTCAAGAGGCCGTACACCGAGTGCGTGTATCAGCCGATGCTGGAGGTGCTGGCGTATCTGCGGGCGAACGGCTTCAAGACGTTCATCGTCTCCGGCGGCGGGGTCGAGTTCATGCGACCGTGGGCGGAGACGGTCTACGGCATCCCACCGGAGCGGGTGATCGGCTCGAGCATCAAGACGAAGTTCGAGATGAGGCAGGGGGAGCCCGTGTTGGTGAGATTGCCCGAGCTGTTCTTCTTCGACGACAAGGAGGCCAAACCCGTCGCCATCCAGAAGTTCATCGGCCGCCGCCCCATCGCCGCGTTCGGCAACTCCGACGGCGACCTCCAGATGCTGCAGTGGACCACCGCGGGCAAAGGCAAACGCCTGGGCGTGATCGTCCACCACACCGACGCCGGCCGAGAGTACGCCTACGATCGCAAGAGCAAGGTCGGCCATCTCGACAAAGCCCTCGATGCCGCGCAAGCGGCGGGCTGGATCGTGGTCTCCATGAAGAATGACTGGAAGACGGTGTTCGGAGAGTAAGGAAGGGCTGGCCGATGGGCCAGGAAAGCGACATTCTGAGTTCGGACCCGCGAGTCGTTCTGGACTCGGTGAGCGATGGGCTCATCCGATTCGACGACGACTTGACCTTGCTGGAGATGCGAATCCACTAAGACTGCGCGAAAGAGAAGCACCCGTGATTCGAGCAAGTGCTATGATGGCAGCCTTCATGACGGTCCTGTTGCCGAAGTGATCGGCCGAAGCGGATGGTCTCGAGGAGCCGCAATGGACCCTGATGCCACAGCAAAGGAGTTGCCATGAGCAGGTCAGCCGTAGCGATACCTGACTGATATGCTTCTTCACAGTACCTAGCGTTGACCGTAGACTAAGGTGCCTATACAATCCTGCAAGAGCGGCACTTCTGCGACTCTTATGGCGGGCGGCGGGCATGGCGGCACTTCACGGAAAGCCGTTGCGGAGTTGGGTCCGGCAGGACCATCCAGCCTATCTCATGGTGTGCCTGTTCGTGCTGCTGCTGGTCCACCCGGTCGTGGAGGACCGGCCGTTCGCCTCGTTGGTCCTGAACGGCCTGTTCTCGCTGGTCCTGGTGACGTCGGTGCTGTCGGTGCTGGCAAGTCGTCGCCTGCTGGTGGCTGTGGTCTGTACGGGTGTGCCCGGGGTCCTGCTGGACTGGCTTGGCGGCGTCGTGGATTTCAGTGTGCCGGTTCTGCAGGCGGTAACGGCGTTGCAGGCGGCGTTCTGGCTGTTGATGGTGGTGGTCCTGCTGCGCGGCGTGATGACCTCGGGCCAGGTGACCATAGGCACGCTGTGTCGGGCCGTGTCGGGCTATCTTTTACTGGGTCTGGCGTGGGCGGCGATCTATCGAGGCGTCGCCTCCGGTGATGCCAACGCCTTGCCGGCCCTGATGGACAAAGGTCGGTGGGATTTCGTCTACTTCAGCTTCACCACGCTGACGACACTTGGCTACGGGGATATCGCCCCGGCATCGCCATTGGCACGATCTCTGGCGATGCTCGAAGCCATCATTGGGCCGCTGTACCTGACCATCCTCGTCGCCCGGTTGGTGGCGCTGTATGGGCGCGAGGGCAAGTGAACATAACGGCGAGGGTATGCACGAAGTGATTCAACGAGGAGAACCATGATACGGTACGACACAAGCGCATGCGGGCGCCGCGGGATCATTGGCGAATTCGCTTTGGCCTGCCTGGCTGTCGGGCTGCTGCTGAGTGCGGGCTGCAAGGTGGGGCCGGATTACCGGCGGCCCGCGGCGCCGGTGGTCGACGGCTGGCAAGACGCCGGCGCTGAGACCTTCACGGCTACTGCCGACGAGAACCATCGGTGGTGGAGCAGCTTCAAGGACCCAACCCTCGACGCCCTCATCGAGAAGGCCTACAAGCAGAACCTCGACCTCCAGAGCGCCGCGTTCCGCGTGCTGGCGGCACGCGCTCGGGCCGGGATCGCGCGGGGGGAGTTCTGGCCGCAGATCCAGGAGGGCCGGGGCGAGTGGAGCCGCGTCAACACCAGCGAACGGATCGGCAACCCACCCCCGGTCGACAACTTCAACGCCTTCTCGCTGGGTGCCGACGTCGCCTGGGAGCTGGATGTGTGGGGGCTGTTCCGCCGGTCGATCGAGTCGGCCGACGCCGGCGTGGACGCCAGCATCGCCACCTACGACGACGTGATGGTCTCCCTGATCGGCGACGTCGCGGCCACCTACGTGCAGCTTCGCACGTTCCAGGAGCGGCTCAAGTACATCCAGAACAACGTGGACATCCAGGCGCGCTCGCTGAAGCTGGCGAAGGTACGTTTCGACAACGGAGCCGTGACCGAACTGGATGTCCAGCAGGCCACGGGCGTGTTGGCCAATACCCAGGCGCAGGCCCCGGCGCTGACGGCGTTGATCCGCCAGGCGAAGAACCGGCTGTGCATCCTGCTGGGCATGCCGCCGCAGGACATCGAGAAGCTCCTGGGCGGCAACAAGGCCATCCCGGCGGCGCCGCCGACGGTTCTGGTGGGCGTTCCGGCCGAACTGTTGCGACGCCGGCCGGACATCCGGCGGGCCGAACGGGAGGCCGCGGCCCAGTCGGCGATTATAGGTGTGGCCAAGGCCGACCTGTTCCCGCACTTCTCGCTGCTCGGGACGATCGGCCTGGAGGCCGACCAGTTCGGCGAGATGTGGGACGGCGGGGCGGCCGCGGGGGCGATCGGGTCGGGCTTCCGCTGGAAGATCCTCAACTACGGCCGGGTGATGAACAACGTCCGCGCCCAGGACGCGAGCTTCCAGGCCCTGGTGGCGCGGTACCAGCAGACGGTGCTTCGGGCCGCCGAGGAGGTGGAGAACGCCATGATCGGCTACCTGAAGGCCACAGAGCGCGTGGGGTATCTGACCACGAGCGTTCAGGCGGCTCTGCGCTCGGTGCAGTTGTCGAACATTCAATACAAGGACGGGGCGGTCGACTACACCCGTGTGCTCGACAGCCAGGAAGCGCTGGTTCGGGTGCAGGACGAGTTGACGGCCACGCGGGGGGAGGTCGCCATCAACCTGGTGCGCCTGTACCGGGCCCTCGGCGGGGGCTGGCAGATTCGTGGAGACACCGACCCAACGGCGGTCGCGGCCACAGAGGACGACAAGGAATAAGTCAGGGGCCATCGGACTCCAACTGAACGAGACGATACCATGAAAAACAGACAAAGACAGTATCGATGGGGAGGCGGGCGAATGGCGCGACTCGCTCGATGGTGGACCGCCACGGCGACGGGCATCGCCCTTACGGTCGTGGCGATGGGGCTGACCGGTTGCGGGGATGACGAACCCGCCGCCAAGCCCGTGCGACCGGTGCGAACGATCACGGTGGGAGACTTCGACAGGATCGCCAGGCGGTCCTTCCCCGGGAGAGCGAAGGCGGCGAGGGAAGTGAATCTCTCCTTCCGTGTCGCCGGTCCGTTGATCGCCTTCCCGGTCAAGGTCGGAGACCAGGTCGCCGCGGGCGATCCGCTGGCCCGCATCGACCCGACCGATTTCGAGGTGGAGCTTCGCAACGTCGAGGCCCAGTTGGCGCGGGCGAAGGCCAGCCTGGCGGCGATGCGGCAGGCCCGTCCCGAGGATATCCGTCGCCTCCAGGCAGCGGTCGTTCAGGCCACAGCCAAGCGCGACCGCGCCAAGGCCGACTACGATCGGGCCATGGGCATGAAAGCGCAGGACCCCGGCGCCGTCAGCCAGGCCACGGTCGACCGAGTCACCGAAGCCAAGACGCAGGACGAGGCCGGTCTCCGCAAGGCCAAGGAGGAACTGGAGATAGGCACTTCCGGCGCCCGCCCGGAAGACATCGACGCCAAGAAGGCCGAGATCCGCTCGCTTGACGCCTCCGTGGACGCCGCGAGGAACCGGCTGAACTACACGCATCTCAAGGCGCCGTTCAGCGGCAAGGTGGTGGCCACCTACGTCGAGAACCACGAGGACGTCCGTGCCAAGCAGCCCGTGGTACGCATCGTGGACGCCTCGCGAATCGAGATGGTCGTCAACATCCCCGAGAGCCTGATCGTCCTGCTGCCGCAAGTGGGCGAGGTCTCGGTCATCTTCGATGCCTTCCCCGGACAACCGGTCTCTGCTGAGATCACCGAGGTCGGCACCGAGGCGACCGAGGCGACGCGGACGTACCCCATCACGCTGTCGATGAAGCAGCCCGACGACATCACGATCCTTCCGGGCATGGCCGGTAAAGCATCCGGCAAGCCCAAAAGTACCCCCGTTGATCAGATCGGCATTGAAGTGCCCGTCACGGCCGTGTTCGGCGGCGAGGACGAGGATGTCAGTTACGTCTGGGTGGTGGGCGATGACGAGACGGTCAAGCGCCGCGCGGTCACGGTCGGGGGCATGACGCCCCTCGGAATCGGCATCAGCGAGGGACTGCAGCCCGGCGAGCGGATCGTGACCGCCGGGGTGAGCTATCTCCAAGAGGGCCAGAAGGTCCGAGTCGACGACAAGTGAAGGGCCCATCGCCATGAGCATTGCCGAGAAAGCTGTTGAGAACAGGACGGTGGTCTACTTCGCCGTCTTCCTGGTAGCGGTCGCCGGCATCGCGAGCTTTTTCAGTCTCGGGCAACTCGAGGACCCGGAGTTCAGCGTCAAGACCGCGGTGGTGCTGACGACCTACCCCGGCGCCAGCCCCGAACAGGTCGAGAAGGAAGTGACCGACCGGATCGAACTGGCCATCCAGGAGATGAAAGAGGTCAAGTACATCGAGTCCTTCTCTCGGGCAGGGCTCTCGCAGGTCAAGGTGGAGATCAAGGCGGAGTACTGGTCGGATGAGTTGCCCCAGGTCTGGGACATGCTCCGTCGGAAGATCCGCGACGTGGAGGGCTCGCTCCCCCCCGGCGCCGGTCGGCCGATCGTGGGAGACGACTACGGAGACGTGTTCGGTTTCCAGTTGGTGGTCACCGGCGAAGGCTTCAACTACGCCGAGATGGAGCGGTACGCCAAGGACATCAAGCGCCAACTCAGCCAGGTCGACGGCGTCGCCCGGGTCGATCTGTGGGGTACGCAAGACAAGGTGATCTACGTGGATGTCTCCCAGACGCAACTGTCGGAACTCGGCCTGAGCGACGAGCACATCGCCGCGACGCTGAAGCAGCAGAACCTCGTCGTCAACGCCGGCGGCGTGGACCACCAGGACAAGCGATACCGCATCGCTCCGACCGGTGAGTTCCAGTCCCCAGAGGACATCGGCGATCTGGTCATCCGGCCGCTGCTGGAAACAGGCGGCGGGGAAGCGGCGCCCGGGCGGTCGTCCGAACTGATCCGCATTCGCGACATCGGCACGGTAAGTCGCGGCTACGCCCAGCCGCCGCGGACGATGATGCGCTACAATGGCCGACCGTCGGTCGGCATCTCGATCACCAATGTCTCGGGCGTCAACATCGTGGACGTGGGCCGGGCGATCGATCAACGCCTCGAAGAGCTCAACGCCGATCTGCCCGTCGGCGTGGAGGTCCGACGCGTACACTGGCAGTCCGACGTGGTGGCCGAGGCGGTCAACGGCTTCATCATCAACTTCGCCGAGGCGGTGGCGATCGTGCTGATCGTGCTGGTGATCCCCATGGGATGGCGCATGGGCGTAGTCATCGGTAGTGCGCTGGTGCTGACGATCCTGGGCAGCTTCGTGCTGATGGCCGGGCTCGGCATCGACCTGCAACGCATGTCGCTGGGCGCGCTGGTGATCGCCCTGGGCATGATGGTCGACAACGCCATCGTCGTCGCCGACGGCATCGCGGTTCGGCTGCAGCGGGGCATGGACCGCCGCAAGGCCGCCATCGAGGCCGCCACACAGCCGTCCCTACCGTTGCTGGGGGCGACGGTCGTGGCGGTGATGGCGTTCTACCCCATCTTCGCTTCGATCGAGGGCGCCGGGGAATACTGCCGGACGTTATTCACGGTCGTGGCCATCTCTCTGCTGATCAGCTGGCTGATCTCGGTGACCGTCACGCCGCTGCTGTGTATCGACATACTCAAGGCGCCCAAGGGAAACAAGGACGGCAAGGACCCCTTCGACACGAAGTTCTACGGCGCGTTCCGTAAGCTGCTGAGGGTTGCGATTCGGTTCCGGCTGATCACCGTTGCCGGCATGGTGGCCTTGCTGGTGCTCTCGGTGGTCGGCTTCACACAGGTCGACCAGTTGTTCTTCCCCGACTCGTCGATGAAGAAGCTCATGGTCGACTACTGGGCCCCCGAGGGAACACGGATCCAGCAGGTGGAGTCGGATCTGCAGGAGGCGGAGACCTGGCTACTCGCCGATGAACGCGTCGAAAGCGTCGGCATCTTCATCGGCTCCGGCCCCCCGCGGTTCTACCTGCCGGTCGAGCCGGAGGCGCCGTACCCGTCGTACGCGCAGCTCATCGTGAACGTTCACGATCTCGGAAAGATCGATGAGGTGATTGCCGACCTGAACGCCTATTTCGCCGACAATTACCCCAACGCCCTGGTGCCCATCCGCAAGTACGGCGTAGGCCCGAGCAAGACCTGGAAGTTTGATCTGCGAATCATCGGGCCCGACGATGCCGACCCCAAGACGCTCCGGGCCGCCGCGCGTCAGATCACCGACATCCTCAACGCCGACCCGCTGTGCGCGTACTCGCGCACCAACTGGCGGCAGCGGGTGCAGAAAATCGTGCCCGAGTACAACCAGGAGCGTGCCCGATGGGCGGGCGTCAGCCCGGGCGATATCGGCAAGGCCACCCGGCGGGCCTTCGACGGTCGGCCGATCGGGACCTACCGCGAGCAAGACGACCTGATCCCGATCGTCCTGCGGCATGTGGCGGAGGAGCGGCAGAACGTCGCCGGGCTCGATGTGCTGCAGGTCCAGCCCGGGATCTCGACCGGCACGGTGCCGCTCTCGCAGGTGACCGACGGCGTGGATATCCCGTGGGAGGACCCGTTGATCTGGCGGCGCGGCCGACGGCGGTTCATCGCCGTACAGGCTAATCCCATCCTTGGCGCGACGTTCCCGGCGTTGCGGGCCAGCGTGTTGCCGAGAATCGAGAAGGTGAAGCTGCCGCCCGGTTACACCATGGAGTGGGGTGGCGAGTACGAGAGCACGCAGGATTCGCAGGCGTCGCTGCTCCCCGGGGTGATCCCAGCCGTGGCGGTGATGGCGATGATCGTCGTGGCCCTGTTCAATGCGTTCCGATCGCCGCTGGTCATCGTGCTGACCATCCCCTTCGCGCTGATCGGTGTGACGATCGGCCTGCTAGTCACCGGCACGCCGTTCGGCTTCCTGGCCCTGCTGGGGGCGATGAGTCTGGTGGGCATGATGATCAAGAACGCCATTGTGCTGCTCGACCAGATAAAGCTGGAACGCTCCGAGGGCAAGGACGCCTACGACGCGGTGGTCATTTCGGCTGTCTCGCGTCTGCGCCCCGTGGTACTGGCCGCCGCCACCACGGTCCTCGGCGTGGCCCCGCTGCTGCAGGACGTCTTCTGGGTCGGCCTGGCCGTCGCCATCATGGCCGGCCTGACATTCGGCACGATACTGACGATGGTCATGGTGCCGGTCTTCTACGCCGTCGTGTTCCGGGTGAAGGTCAAGGAGGGGTCGTCACTCGGCTTGGACCTCTGATCTCCTTCCTGTTCTCTGGCCCACGGCGAGTGATGGTCTGCCGGGAGTTGGGTGTTCCGTATGGCATCGCGGATGAGGAACGGACTGATGTTTCGGCCAGTTGTGGCGTGGCAAGGAGCCTTCAGCCATGACCGATAGGAGCAAGGCTATGTACATCACTCGAAGGGCCCCCAAGGCGATACGGTCAAGGCGGGCGCTGCCGGTGGTACTGATGGCGGCGGCGACGTCGGCTGCACTTCTGGGCGGCTGTGCCAAGTACGACGTCGGCACGAAGTTCACCACCCCCGACAGAGTCGGCCGAGGCCTGGTCGCGATCCTGCCGGGCATCGAAGGTGAGAGCGGGGCCAACCGCGACATCCGCAAGGGGCTGTACGATGCGGGTGTGCCCTACGCTTTGGTAATCTACCGTTGGGGGTCGCTGGTGCCCGGCCCCGGTGGTATGTTCATCAACCAGACCAACGTCGGCCGCAACCGCAAGATGGGCAAGGAACTCGCCGAGCAGATCGCCCAATACCAGCGGAACCATCCAGGACGGCCGATCTTCCTGGCCGGACACAGCGCCGGTGGGGGCATAGCCGTCTTCGCACTGGAGGAACTGGGGCGGATCTCCGGCGCAAGGCCCATCGAGGGCGCGTTCCTCCTCTCGGCCAGCATCTCGGCCGACTACAACCTGACGGCCGCACTGCGCATGACACGGCGGGGCTTGGTCAACGTCTCCAACCCCGAGGACCGGCTTCTGGATCAAGGAACCGGAGTATTCGGCAACGTGGACGGCGGCCACGGTGATTCCGCTGGGCGTACGGGGTTCCGGCGGCAACACTCGAACGTGTTCGAGCGTCGCATTACGGGGAAGGAACTGGGGGTGCCTGGCTCGCCGCATTTCGTCGCCACCAACGCCAAGATCATCGCCCAGCGCGCCCCGGCCTGGATCCTCAGCGAGCGCTGGCCTCCCGCCGGGCGGGAGCGTTAGGCACAGAGGCGATGAATGACTGAGACGACAGGCCAATCTCAACGCGAACTCGCCGGCGAGGACGCCATCCCCTCGGCGCTGCGCCAAGCCCTGCTGCACAGCGAGAGGCTGCGGATCCTGGGTGTGCTGGCCGTGCTGGGCATTATGGCTGTCATCGTCGTGGTCCGATGGGCATTTGCTCCGGCGAGCCAGTCTGCCCTGTCGCTGCACTTGCTGGTGATGGTCTTCGCCTACGGTGCTTACGAGACGGCCATGCTTGGGCTCGTCCGACGGGTTCGCCGGGCGGACCACGACCTGCCGGCCTGGCAGCTCCGAATGAACGTCGTCGTCGAAACGTCCGCCCCCACGATCGCCCTGTTCCTGGTCGTGATCGACGGCACGATCGATCCGTATCTGGCGCTGTCGGCCCCGGTGGTGCTAAGCTACTTCTTCTTCATTATGCTGTCGGCGCTGCGCCTTCGCCCGTCGCAATGCCTTCTCAGCGGGGTTGTGGCGGCGGCCGGCTACGCGATGGCTGCGGGGTACGTCTACCAGGGCTTTCCGCGCCCGGAGGCCGGCGATGTCCTGGGACCAGCGTTCCACGCGACCCAGGGGGTGATGCTGCTCATAGGCTCTCTCGTTGCTGCCGCCGTCGCCTCACAGATTCGTAAGCACATGCTCGTCTCGATCCGCGAGGCCGAGATCCGGCGGCAGATGGAGGAGGAACTGCGTGTGGCACGCGCTATTCAGCAGTCCCTGTTGCCCGAGACCCCCCCCGAGGCGTCCGGCTACGACGTGGTCGGCTGGAGCGAACCCGCCCAGGAGACCGGCGGCGATCATTTCGACTGGCTGCCCGCCACGGACGGACGCACCGTGGTCACCCTGGCCGATGTTACCGGACATGGCATCGGCCCCGCCCTGGTCACGGCCAACTGCCATTCGTATGTCCACGCGATCCTGCCCGACGAGCCGGACCTGTCGGCCGCCATGCAGCGGCTGAACAACCTGCTGATGGACGATCTGCCGGACGACCGGTTCGTCACGTTCGTCGCCGCCGTCCTGGGCTCCGACGACGAGGCCGTCGAGATGCTGTCGGCGGGCCACGGCCCACTGTTGCACTACCGGGCCGCGGAGGGCCGCGTCGATGACTTCAATGCCCACGCGCCGCCGCTTGGCATGATCGACGAGACCGAATACCCGTCTCCCCAACAGCTTGCCCTGCGGCCCGGGGACATGCTCATCCTGATCACCGACGGTTTCTTCGAGTGGGCGAACCCGGACGGTGAGCAGTTTGGGATCGACCGCCTCAAGCAGTCGATCCTTGCCGCCGCCGAGATGCCTGGCGATCAGGTGATCCGCAAGCTGCACGAAGACGTGCTCACCTTCGCCAGGGGCACGCCGCAGCTCGACGACCTCACAGCCGTCATCATCACGCGTCGCGGCACCGGCGGCTCCACCGGGCCTGATGCAGCCGGCGTCGCCCAACCGGCCCCCCACCCCGAGAAAAGAGCCCGGTCATGATCGACCAGACTCGGTGAGCGCCTGCAAGGACCAAGACGATCGGCGGGTAGACTTCCACGCCTTGCCGGTCGGCGGCACGGAAAGCACAGGTGAGCGGCCGGGCTGACTCGGCCGCCGGCACCTTGCCCGGAGCGGCGGCCCTTGCTCTACTGCTCAACTGTCTCCTGCTCACCTGCTCTGTGCCGCCAAGCGGCACTGGGCCCTGTAGGATTCGAACCGCATGACGTAAGTGACTGCAATTCAAGGCGCTTACAGAATGCACCCGATTCGAGCGGTGCAGGATCCGGTGCAGAATCCGGCGAAACGGCCGAAATGGACCCTGATCTGGCCAAGGTGGTCCAGGCGTGGGAGATGCTGCCTGCGGCGGTGCGGGCGGGGATTCTGGCCATGGTGGGGGCGGCAGGAGGCGATACAACGCCGGGCGGTGACGGGCGGCCAATGAGCGGCGGGATATGATGGCTGAGGCCCTGAGCCGGATGGCCATCGGGGCGTAGATACACCCCAACCGTCTGACAGGGGCGTTCGCGGCGGCGTTCGGCGTCAGCAGCATACGGACGGCAGCCAGGGCCCTGGACGCGCCGGCTGCGTCATTGTCCGCCACGCCAAGTGTCCACCGAGGGGGAGGGGCCGCGCAATCGCTGGAGCTGCCGAGGTGGCTGACCGTTCGCCCAGCATCACGCGCTTTTGCGCAGAATTGGGCATTCTTGGTACGTGCGCATGCCGTCAGCGGATTGCTTTGGGAAGGCCGTTGCGCCAGTAACGCACGCGTGTGCGTACAATTGGGCATCGGGGGGGCGCCTGGGGTCTTGCGGACAAGACCGGACAAAGGCGGCGGCGGGGCGTCGCGGCAAGTTTTCGCTTGACACAGACGGGAATAGGCGTACAATCGAAGGCCCTTAAGCTCGCTTACTGGGGAGCGGCAGAGCTTTTTTCCGTCGTTTTCGGGCAAGGGCGTTCTCGCTCATTCGTACCTGCCCAGGCCGCACGGCCAAGTTCCCTTCGGTAGGTAGCGTGTCGGCTCATCGGTGTCACTGTGCACCGGCCGGACAGGCTGCCGCCTGACCATTGGCCATGCTGTTCCGGGCGTGTGCCACTGGGACCGGTGCTTCTGCGCAACCGTCCGCGTAGGGGCTGTGCAGAGGCCCGTACACGAAGGGAAGGGAACAGGAGATGAAAGCATCGCAGAAGCTGTGCGGAGGCGCCGTACTGGCTGTGGCTATTGTGAG
>SDBU01001844.1_pt1 | contig 29238 bp, 22 predicted proteins | sample 2277071 | NCBI WGS metagenome assembly SDBU01 (sample SAMN10397929, study PRJNA504765) | marine sediment metagenome | isolation source: marine sediment core GS08_GC12, 126 cmbsf | place: Arctic Ocean: Gakkel Ridge, Loki's castle | collected 2008 | reverse complement strand
GCGGTCATACTTAAATAAAGCTTGCCGTCATACTTAATTGCTATATGACTTGTTTGAGATTTATCTTTGACAATTTTTGCTTTATAGGGAATGCTTTTAAATTTACCATTCAGAATGGTTCCAACTGGGGGTAATTCTCTTTTTATCTTTTTCTTTTTTCTGTCATTTATTCCATCTCCTTTCAATTATAATTTTAAAAAATTATTCTACTCCAAGTGCTTTAAAAACTGCGTCAGTAGGGTCAGAATAAAAACTGGTCTGAAATTTAGCGAATAACTCACCTGGGATAGTCGGGATGTCACCCACACTGCTCATGGGAAGCAAGATACGTTTAGCGCCAGAATCAAAAGCTACCTGTAGGGTCTCTGCCAAGTTTTCTGTCGGTACGATACTCCCTCCTAAGCTCATGTCACCAAGAATAACCAATTGGCTTTGAACTGGTTTTCCCATCAGTCCTGAACATAAGGTAACAAAACTACATAATGTCAAGGCGCTTGCTGGACCTGTATTATGGTGTTCAACAACGTGAAGGTGGTAATCATGGTCCCCAGCTTTGGTCATTGAACTTACATTTGAAATATTTGCTTTGAAATAATCAAAGCCAACTTTTATGGCTTCTTTTGTTTTGGGGCTGGTACCTACACCGGATATTGAGAGTTTTCCATTACCTCCCGTTATTTGAAGTTCCAATCTGTAGAGACCCAACATATTGCTTGTTCCATAAGATACTGTATGCGATGTACCAGGATTCAACGGACCTTCTGGTATTAAAGAGCCTCCTCTTTGTTCGGGAACACTTACAAACTTTTCTTCGAAGGATTCATTATCAATATAACTAAAGTGGACATCGTAAAATTCCATACCACCTATCTTTTTTAGTTGCTCTTTTACACGTCTTCGATTTTCAAGGGCATAGATCAAACAGCGTTCAACAGCATCTTTTCCGAATTCGCCATGGGGATACAGGAGTTTTATTAATCCTGAAACAGTCTTACGGACCGCTATCACATCTCTCTGGTTTAGGTTGTTTCCAAGCTTAAAATATTTATCAATGGCATCAGAATAATTCCATTTGCGCATCTCCCTGAGATATTCAGCAAGATAATCTACTATTAGACCATATTGATTGGTAAGAAATTCAGGCCTCATCTTAGGTATTTCCCAACCTGGGAGATATGCATGCATTCTGTCAAAAAATGCTGAGTCTATCATTGGTTCTGGAAACGGTATAAAGAGATGACCTGTTTTAACAAGTGTATCAACGCTCTGATTGATATTACCGACAAAGACCATGGCAGCGTTTGCATTTATTACGTCCCTTCCCCTTGAAAATGATCCTGATGCCATAAAGTCTTTCATAATCTGAACACCGTCGTTATCTTTAAATTTGATACCGGCAACTTCGTCAAATGCTACAACATCCCAAACACCAACGAGTCCAACTTTCCCAGTACTCATATTATAAAAAAGATTAGCAACGGTTGTGTGACCACCAGAAATAAGAATAGAATTTGGACTTATTTCTTTATAAATATGACTCTTTCCAGTTCCTCTGGGTCCAAGCTCACAAATATTGTAATTATTTTCTACGAGTGGGATCAAACGAGCAATCAGATGCCATTTTACTCTTTCTTCAAAGGCTGTTGGTTCCAGTCCAGTTGATCTAAGAAGGACATCTATCCATTGCTCTTCTGTAAATGCTTTTCGCCCACTGAACACAGCATCCATATCCAGATTAGGCATCTGAATCGGTTTTAACTGGGAAATGACAAATGGTGATGTTTTTGTTGTTTCATCAAATAAATATTCAAGATTAAGGATACACCATATACCACCAACCAGAAGTTTTCCGAATTGTTTTACCATTGCACTCGAAACCTCAATACCCTTGGTACCAAGGTTGGAGAGTGTTGCTTCATATATGTCGCGTTTTTCATTAAGTTTAACTGTGACTTTATCAATAATTTTATAGTTGCCCAGTTCCTTAATCTTTGACTTGACCTTTTCTGATTCATCAGGGCGCACATAATTTTCTGCGAGAATCCGTTTTACGGTTTCTAATCCATCCATGATTGTCATTTCATCATCGGTGGCGCAATACATTCCCAGAAGGTATTCCAGCACATAAACTGGCACGTTGGCACCCTCTTTGACTAACTTGGTCAAGTCTTTTCGGACAACACGACCAGCAAAATGTTCATTTAACATATTGTCGAGACTTTTATCTTGTTCCATATCCTAATATCCTTAAAAATCGCTCCCGATCGCCAGATCTATGAACATTGGTTTTCTATAATACTCTATATCTGTATCAGTTTCTCGAAGTACCAAGTAATATTCTTGCTTCTTATCGTAATCTCCAGATTTGAGCATTAACATAACAGATTTTTTCCGATCATCCATAGATGAAGATGCACTGTCAAAGGTAACAATTTCTTCATTACTGATTGAATTATTTTCTGTATCACGTAATGACACAACCAATGTTCGCGGTTGGACCCTTTCTGAAACAGCATCTGTTTGTATAAACTCAAATCTATGAATATTAGTTACGATTTTATTTTGTAAACCAAGCAATGATACACCAACTTGACTAACTTGAGACTTTTGTAGTTTTTTCCCCCTCAATTCTTCAATAACAATAACCGGAACTACAATTTCCTGAAGCATCGCTCCACCATGATAAAATCTTGCACCACCGGCGAAATGGAAGCGGTTTGTGCCTTTGGGAAGCCAGAACTCCATATCACTCTTAGTGCCGGCTGTTGCTCGGGTATTTCCTCGTAACACCTTTTCAGAATCACCTAAATTTTTTCCTAAAATGAATCGCTTTTTCGCCTTTATTGTTCCAGCAGGTTTTTCATCAATTACACTCTTATCAATATGGTCCGGTGTTTTTTCCTGGTAAATAAACCCATGATCAGCGGTTATGACAACGTGGCTTCCGTTAAGACTATTTATAACAAATCTAACCAGAGCATCCAATTCGTTTAAAGTGGTACGAACAGCACCAAATGTTTTAGATTCAGATACTGCTTTATCGCCGACAGCATCAATCTGATTGTGGTAAATATATACGACCTGATAAGGTTTTACAAATTCTCGACCTTGAGCCATATTCATTGCTAAAAGATTTTCTGCCTTAATTGCTGTGCCTTTCCATTTATTCAGTAAAGCGGCTCTTTGATCTATCGAAGTAATAGGCATTTCATCTATTAAAATTGTATCGCCCGCATCTTCTTTAAATTTAATAGATTCATGAGGCAACAATGCAGCCATTCCTAAAGCGGTATAACTTGGTAATACTCCCAGCATAGTCTTCAAAGTTGCCTTGAAGCGATATTTTGAATTTATGCCCCGGGTTAATTCTTCTGCTGCTTCATAGCGAAATGCATCACTTATAATTACAAAAATCCTACTTTTGCCGGATGTTTTTAAAACGTTGCTTACATATGAGCGGTAAAAATCGTACTGGTTACTGATTTGGGGAATCGACCATCTTTGCAGTATGTAATCGCATTTTTCATACTCAGATTTTTGCTCAAGAAATGATCCCCAGGATAACGAGATTTGATCCATAAACCATTCACTGTAACAATTTTCAATTGTAGTTTGCAGGTTCTTTAATATGTCTCCGCCCCCCATCTCCACTTGATCAGCAGCTTCATTGAATCGCCGGTAGTACTGATCAAAACGGAATAGTTCCTCAGTATAGCTTTGAAACATATCTGTGGCAGACGGGTAATTAATACCGGCATCATATTTTTTGCGAAGTTTAGATATATCAATAGCGATTTCCAAAGCACTGTAAATAGCATCATATACTAAATTTTTCCCATTATATCCGTAAGCGGTATTTGCCCAATATCCATCTCTTCGCCGCTGAATATGAAGTTTAACCTGCTCGAAACTATCATCCTGACCATTAATAATAATATCCCTTAAAACCCTTATTATCCGTTGCTCAACAGTCTCAAACGTCATTACTTCGAGTAATTGCTCAGGATCAAAGTTTTGTATTAATTCTGATATTTTTAGTTTTTTTGAATAATATTTTGAAATTCGATTATAGGTTTGAAAGTGAGAGATATTGTTTCTCCACTGGGATAAAAATACTGAAGCATTCATCCCCTGAGATCTGTCTTGGATTAGAAAATGTTCAATGCTTGAAGGTAAATTTGTTTTAAGGGTATTAGCAAAGTCGGTCACTAATATTCGGATAAGGAAATCGGTCAACTTGGGAGTCTCAGATACATATCCAAATGTGGTTAAAATGAACCCCCAGAATGATTTTTCTAATTCAAGTTTTTGGATGTCGGTCCAGACTTTTGATGGTTCGCCCGGATTAAAAGTTTTTTCATCACAAAAGGAATCGAACAATTTCATTAAAACGGAGAATATATCAGGATGAGATGCTTTCGTTAAAACAGCAAGCATTTTTAGATCAAGATCATTCTCCCGGTCTTCAGGGTTAACCCACTTTTTCAAACGGTTTAACCTGTCCTGGCTTCTGAAAAATGTTTTCCGTTCTTTCAGGTAGGGTCGCATACTCTGGTTATCTAATTTTAGTTCATTGAGTACGATAGACGCTCTATCAGCATGAAAAGTCTGGCTGTAAAGACGGATATCGCACAACCAATCGTCTTCAGGATCTGGTTCTGGGTATGGAGCATACAAAACATATTGACTACTCTTATCTTCTAATTCCAATCGAATCTTTAATTCAAAAAAACTGACATCGTTTAGATTTAATATAGTGATGCCGTCCAAGTCCAACGCTGGTACTATTTCTTCAAACTCGTTTTCAGCATCATACCAGAAAACAATTCGGCTCTTTTTTTCATTGAAGACTTTAATCAGACTTTCTTTAATTTGTTTGATGTCCATATTTTTTTTTCTATGTGATAAATGTATTTATGATTATGATAACCGTTTGAAAGCTACTTTTTCCCAGTAATTGCTTTCTTTTCAGCCAGCAGGCTTCCAAACTTATCGTAATTAACCTTGACTCCATCATCCAGATCCAATGATATTTTCATATCAGCGTAATGGCGCAATTCATCATCAAAAGCAGCAAGTTCTGTTTTTTTCTTTTTTAAAGCTTCTAATTCTTTTTGAAGTTTTTTCTTGGCAGACGTTGTTTCAGCCGCATTAATTTCTGTCTGAAGATATTCTATTCTGGCGTTGAATTTACCTTGGAGAGGTGTGACATATGCGCTGCGCATCCTGGCAAGTGTGGATTCATTGTATCTATGCAGGTAAACAAGGCACTCAAATGCTTTTTGTTTTCCGCTTGAAAATAGCCAACAGATAGGTTTTTTCTTGTAAGTTTTGATGTGATCTTTAAAAAATTTAGTACTCAGGTAGCGACGGATGGTGTCGATTGATGTTTCGTTCCTTTTAGGAGATAAGCAGTTCGCTACGAATTTTAGGTTTTCTTCCAGAATATCTGGAGCCCAAGCAACTTTAAGAAATTCAATGAAGCGGTTGGTTGCATCATCGGAGAACCAGTCAAGATCCATTACTGGAACAATACCATCATCATCAGCAGGAAAGGTTTTATATTTTAAGTGATCAAATCCTTCATTACCACTGTTAGCATATATAAGTCCTGACTCGTCAAGACTGTAGCGTCCCATCATGCAACCGGTGGAATAAGAGATCAGTTCTTTGATTGTGTCGGTTAATAGCAATGTTTCTAATTCTTCTTCGGTTTTACTGTCGCCATACCGGTAATGCGGATTACAGATCAGCGTGATTTCATTTAGCGGTACTTCCGGAGTCAGTTCATCCTGCAAACCGTAAGCTTTAAGGAAGATGTGGTTGTTTTCTTCTTCGAGGCGTTGCATCTCCAGCGTCATTTCCTGCCAATGGGCGCGGAACTGGGTGTAGGTAGCCTTCAGCGAGGATTGTCGATATTCGGGTTGTAGAAATGGAGAAATTACAAAATCTATAGACGTTTCAAAAATGTCCCAATCCGATTTGCTGTTTATCATACAGATTTCCACATTAGAATCTACTGATTGAGAAATTTCTTCTATGACAAATGGCAAAGAGAAAACATCATTCACCGTTGTATTGATAGTAGGGTTCAGTGCTTTCAAATAGTACCGTGATATCGGAGAATTGAGAAAAGCCAAAGCTTTTAAATCGCACTTGTATTCATTATTAAAAATTGTAGGTGATCCAGAGCTATATTGAACATAATGTTGCTTGATTCTGAAGCTAGATCTTGCTGATGCTATTAATGACCATGTGATACCTTCTTTTCCCCAAAATTTGGAATTACAGAGGCCTCCATGAGAGTCATAATACTTGCGAGCTTCTTCTGACCAGTCAACCACATGCAATTCGTTACCATAATATTTTCGAAAATCACCACCATTAGCGTATGGAACCCAGTTAAGTTTACCATTGTCTATTTCCCAGAAGAAACGAAGATACTTCTCATTATTGTGAGTCTTATTTCTACCACCGGAAACAAACTTGTCACCAATAATGTTTTGCTCGAACAAGCTAGTTCCTTTCACCCAATACGCAATCGGGCTGCCGGGAATTTTTTTAAAGTCGGCGTTAGATGCGCGGAAAAACCACCCGCAATCAGGGTTCTTAATAGCCTCCAATATCTTGGATCTTTTTTCGGATTCGGAATTACCATCAACAAGCCTAATATTGGCACCTTTATATTTGGCTTGATGGGCGTTTTGTAATACAAATGCTGTTGTTGAAACAACTTCACCACCAATGCTGTCAAAGGCTCGCGCCCCAAAATGCGCCATGCTCAAAAAAGTATGACGGTCAAGTAGTTTCTCACGAAGTTTTTCAAAGGATGAAAGAAACATCCAGCTCTGCATGGTAATCATAGCAATTACGCCCTGTTCAACCACCAGGTTAAGATTGCGCTCAATAAACATGGCAAAAAGATCTGACTTACTATTCGGGAACCGATCCTTCGCGAAAACATTTAATCCCGAATTCATCCCTTTCCTACCCATATACGGCGGATTCGTCACAACACAATCATACTTTTCTGCCAGAATTCGCGCCTGTTTCACTATGGCAACCAAATTCTGAACGTCACTTTGCAAAATCCATTTGCCAATCTTATTATTAACGGTTGTTCCAATTCTTTCCATTCTTTGAACAAGATGATCCGGTATGGTGATTAATGAGCCGAAGGTTTTGCCTTTTTCAAACAGTGAAACAATTTTGTTTAAATCGCTCCGTATGGTTTTATATTCATCTCCTTTAAAAAATATTTCGACATTGCTGACATCTAACGGCATTGCCTCCTGAATTGCCATCACATTCAACTTGACATTGTCCCGACTCAATATCCTTCGATCATCCCTCCTAGCCTTAATAAGAATGGCAAAACACGCCAACTGTGCTGCACGATCATCAATATCAAGTCCATAAAGATTCTTTTCTATTATTAATAGTGGGATATCCCTTGTTCTATACCCTCGTTCAATATAAATTTCTTTAAAAATGTCATAAGCCTCTACAAGAATATGTCCAGAGCCACAAGCAGGATCTAAAAATGTAATTTCTTCAGGATTTAATTCTTCTGGAATTATTGCATCAAGCTGTTCTTGAATCTCCGGTTCTTGTTCAGCTGGTTCAATATAATATTCCATTTTATCCCGAATGTTTGAATCCGGATAGGTGGACAACCAAAGTCGTCCGAGTGTATTCTGGACCATATATTTTACAATCCAGTTGGGTGTGAACAACTGCGTTGCTGATGGAATATCTTCGCTCTTAACAACCTTGCCAATAACTTGATCCTTTTTTTCAGATATATAAAACTGATAAATCCACCCAATAATTTCTACATTTATCCATTCTGACTCATCAATCTCATTGACAAGTTTTCGGATTGGAGAATTTGAATGAAGAAGATTGTCAGGAATTAATAACTCAGTTTCATCATCAATACGCTCAAAGAGAAACGGCATTGTCCTGTGCAAAGCATTGCACTGAGCTAAAACGAGCATCTGGTAAAGTTCGTTATCTTTATATCCGGCTAATCGATATTCGACGACTTTATCTTTGTCCAAACCAGGTAGGTCAACGTTCGTGGCTTCTTCCAATATCTCGGGGATATCTGAATCCCCTCTATTACTTAAAACACGATAACCATGGTCAAGATAATCATGGATCTCCATATAGCGCAGTGCAATAAATCTGTTGAACCAAGTATATGCGATAGCCTCCATAACCTGTTCAAAGCCTTCACTCTTGACACGACTTGTCAGCCGCTGTTGCATCTGGCCTATCTTTTTGGAATAGGCTTGTCCAGCTATGATAGCCACATCACCTTTTATCTCAGCAGGGTCATTATTATCCCCCGAGAGTCCATAAATATTGGCTTTGTCTGTTACCGTCTGAATGAAATCTCTACGAGCCTGCGGTGCGTAGGCTTTAATTTTGGAAGTGTCCATCTAAATTCCTTTACAAAAATTCAAGTTATTAGAGGATTCTAATCCGCATATTGTTTTTGATCGCAGTTATAAGCTCTTCCTTGAGTTTATCCAGAAAATCGTTAATATCTTCTTCAGTTTCAAGATAGATCTTGGACGAAAAAGAAGCTGGTGTTATTTCCTTCACAGGCTTGAGAGATTTAGGTTTTTTCCTACCACCTTTTTCAATCACTTCAACCGCTTCTTCGAACTGCTCCTGAGTCTCCCTAATCTGATATGTAATATTAGGTATGCTGTAGTCCGTCTGAATTTTCTTTTTAATATTTTGTATTGGATATAACGCTTTATTTCTTAGGTCTGGATCTGCTTTCTTCTCATCTAAAAGGTCATGAATCTGTTTAACCTTGTTATCAATAATCTCAATTGTAGATTTTTTGGCTGCTTTAACAAGTGCATCATTTATACTTTCAACAGCAGAAATTAAACCAGCAACTTCCTTGAGCATGCCATAGGGACGTGGTGCTTTGTATATTTCATCCATTCTTCGGAGAGCTTTGGATGCATCTGGATTTTTTTCAAGGTCAGACTGGTTCGGCTTGAATTTTTCAATAGCTTTCAATAGGGATTCCCAAGTCTGTTTTTGATTTTTATAAAAATCTGACAAATCATATAAATTATCTGATACATTTTTTAGGTCATCTTTGTTTTTGTTAAAAGATTTAATAAATTCGCTGGCATCGTGAATGTTTTTAATCTTCTTAATTATAGACAAACATTCGTCAATCTCTTTTTTCCCAGGATAATTGCCAGTATCTGCTAATGGTTTAAATGAGCTTAACGTTACTTTCCATCCGGACAAACCATCTTTCAAAAACTGAACCAGTTTGTCATGCCTATCAGGACCAATGGAACCGAACATCTCCTTGCCCAACTCCCGTGCTTTTTTAAGTTCAGCTTCTGGAGGAATAATCCTTTTTACAATTTTTACATTTTTCCATTGACCGGTTTTCGTTAGTGGATCAACTGCGGCTTTGGGCTGGATTTTAGCTCCATCCACAACGAGATTAATCATACCTCCAACGAACAGCCGAGCGGTAAGAATTACAATCTCCCATTCGGGCCACCCGTAAGGACGCTTGGAAAAATGATTAACCATTTCCTTTAGTAAAACTGGTTGGTCGCTTGCAATTTTCAGTTCTATATAGGTTCTGATTTCCTTAATATCCTCACTCTCAGCCTTTTGAAACTCCATTTCAATTTGCTGATGACCGATATCATCTGTAAGTAAAATAGCCTTTATTTCTTTTACAGGGTTTTCATGGATAGACTTCAGATAATTAAATTTGCTGAAAATATTTAAGACCAAATAATCCAGTGCTTCGTTTATGGATGCTGTGGCTTTTGTACCTGAAATTTCCAGTTTTTTACCAAGACCAAAATAGGATGCACTGATCATCATTTCTTCAAGCAGTGTGATCAACCGATCTTTCCTTTGTCGGTTTTCTTCCTGGCGTGTACTTAGGATTTGTTTATATGTCGTTGGTGCAGCAGCATCGCTTTTTAATCGGATGTATTTATCAGTTTGCAGGAAGGTCCTTATTTCATCTAATCCCTTATTTTCAGGAAGTCTTAATAAAACATGACCACTATTATTAGCACTGTGCAAGATACATCTTTCTGAACCGAAAATACTGTATTCATCATAAAATGGAGTTATGACCTCTATTGCAAGATCGTAGTCTCCCTTACTTCCAAAATGCTGGTCATCACATATTTTATTAAATGAATAATCCCGTCCGAAATCTTTATAACGGTGTTTGTTACTTCCTTTAAGTATTTCTTCAAATATAAGTTCTCCCAGCAATTTTGTTTCTTCAGCTGATGCAATATCTACATTTTTAATTTCTCTGGAAACATCCCGCTCTTCATTTGTAAGGAAAAAATATAGATCACCATTCCTGCTGATTAAATTTTGATGTTCCAATCGTTGGAGTGATTCCTCAATTTCCCTTTTAATCGTGAGCCGATCTGCATCTACCTCAGTGATACAAAGAGTAACGAGATTTTCCACATTGGGTTTGATAATATCCACGTATCGAATAAGGAAAAGTGTCTGAAGCAAATAAATATCAAATGGAATTTTTAGTCCTGTATTATCCTTAGCCTGATCGATACTCTTTTTCACTGATGTATCAAGGAAACTTTCAATGCATGGAAAGAATTCATAGAGAGGAACCAGTGTGCCAATATTTTTTTCAGAGACATTCTTTGCTGCTGATTGAAACGCATCAAGCATAGAACGCTCACCACGACTTAAATGAAGTCCTGTTGCACCAGCCTTTCTAATAGATTCGAAAATTTTCTGTAGTAACTGAAAGTGGTACGGAACAAATGGATAATTACTAACAAAGTCATCTGCATCCGTGTAATTCTTCATAGTGGCGCTATCAGCTGAAAAACTTAGTTGATTTTTTAATATATCACCTTTCTCATTAAATAAATTTTCAAGTTCTGGTTTTGCTATATCTTGTTTAGTCAAAAGTCTCGTTTGAATAACCTCGTCTGTATTGGAACTTGAAAGCGACAATCTCGTGTTAAATCGACCTTGAATCTTGGAAAAATCATTGGCTTTTGATGCTTTAAGATCACCCACGACCGCATCAATATCCTCCTGTGAAGTTACCAATATCCATGCTTGACCTTGACAAACTCGACCTAATTCTTCTGTGATCGTCTGAAGATTAAGCATCAGATGGGAATCGTCGCCTATGAATTGTCCAATTTCATCAACAAGAAAAACAATCCTGTGTCCGGGGGGTTTTGTGTCCAGATATTCTTTAACCCGTTTTACGAATCCCTTAATTGTAAGGCTGAATTCTTGTTCTGCTTTATCAAACCATTTTTCAGCAGCACTGATACTCATTCCAAGAGAATCGCTCAAAACGTTTACGATTTCATCTTGCATCAATAAATATGCGTCTCTTTTATCAACCCACTCTGCTCCAGCTTGGTCTTTAAAGTTTTTACAAAAATCTTCATATCTGCCCCGGCTCACAAGATACCGTTCGAGTTCAGCAATATGAGGGTATTCAGCACAATAACCTTGTATCTCGTTGAAAACCTTCCAAAATACGGAAAGAATCGCTGATTTTCCTTCAGATGGATCAGCCCTGCTGTCAATATTAAAAAGAATAACGTCAGTATCATATTGTCCAGACCGCTTAAGATCTGCGAAGAGCATCTGGTCCTTTATTTTATCCTTAAAGAATTCTATTGCACTTTTGGTAGTATCAGTCTCTTTATTGAAAGCATCCCTGCTTCCAAGTAAATATGATAAAATTTTGATAAAATGTGATTTGCCTGATCCGAAAAAACCTGATACCCAGATACCTATCCTTCCTGTTAGGACAGGATCATGAGGTGTATCTATGGCAGATAAATACACTTCAAAGAATTTTCTGAAATATTGATCCAGTTCTCGCGTCACAACATATTCATCCAACTCCTGCCATACAATTTCCTCATTTAACTGGTCCACCTTTACGACACCATTTATCGGACGAAAAATATCTTTTTGAAATATGTCTTTAATTTGCATACCGACGTCCTTTTCTATTTAATTTCAATGTGATTATGGAACCAAACGAAATGCTCGATAATAATTTGTTTGTTTAAGACGACCAAATAAACTGAGATCTGAACCGCTATATCTTCCGGGATAAAACAGAACTAATGGTGTTGTCTCCATAAGGGAATGAAGATTATTCAAAAGATGATGGCTTCTAATCAGGGGCCAAATATTTCCGACTCCAGATACAAGAACGAGATCATACTTAGAGGGTTCGGCTTCCTGAATAAATGCTTTGGCGATCCTTTTACCATCTAATGGACCTTTCAGCGCTTTTAACAGATGAGCATCACCTTTTTTCTTTTGAAGATCTATGGCTCGGTCAAGAAGGTCATTATCTTTAAGGTATTTTGCAAGTAGTTCAAAAAGGTTAATATGTATGATATTCAGATCAGGTTTCTTTTTTTTAAGATGCTCAATAACAAACTGGATATGGTCTCTGACTTCGAGCTCTTTTTCAGGCGGATAATCGAATATATAGAAAGCTATTTCATTTCCCAGTCCTGTACTATTGAGAAATTCATCCGATGTTATTTTGGGTATAATCTGATTAAGACGGTTTTTAAATTGACCCATGGTGACTTCCTTTTATTGGGTTATATCCATACAGTGAAGTATATAATTCTCTGAGTTTTCTATAAGATATTTTCGAATTTCAGGAACAATTGAAACGGGTAATAGCTTTAACGTCCGAGTACCATCTATATATTTAGATTCAGCCAGGATTCTGAAAACGACTTGTCTGAGCTTTGAACGGGTGGATGCTGTCCAATCTGAAACCTTTGGATCTATCTGTACACAGATCTCAAAAAAATCTCTCCAATCTTGTGCTGAGATGTTATCTTTAAACATACGCCAGTCATCTCGGATTGTTTTATCCATAAAATCACCAAGCAGTCGGCTATGTTTTATAGACGCAGCAAGTAAAGCTTGTGTCGCTACATCAGCTGAACCTTGATGCATCAAATTCCATAAATCAGGTTTCATCAGCATTAAACGATTTCGGATAAGTTTCGCTTGACGTATAGCTGAAGCAGGACTCCTTTTCTGAAGGACATTATTTGTTTCGATAGCCCGTTTCCAGGCTTTAGAATCGATGTTTTGGAGGAGAAGACCAGCGATTTTACGGCTTTCGGGTATTAGGAGGGAACCAGCCACAATTTCACCGTTATAAAAATTAGATTGGTCTGTCTTTGTTTTAGACAACATCAAACTTCCTTTTGGGTACTACCTTTAGCAAAATAGTTTCAAGCAACAATAAAGGAGTTTATCATGTGTCATTGTCGGATAAGGACAAAGTGGGTAAAAATGTTAATAAATTTTTCTATAATATTGATAAGTTGACCAAGGTAACCTCAAGTTTGCAACTTGCTATTATAACGAGATATTTACAATTAACACAAACTTTATCAAATGTAAATAAAATCATAACCTTAGGAAATAAGTGTTTAGGGATGCCTTCTTTATTTAAATGGAGTCAGGATCTGATCCGTCAACTCTTTATAGCTGATAAGAACTTTCAGCAGACAACCCCGGGAACTGCGCCGGCATGGTATTGACTATCCAAAAAAATAGGGGATTAATCCATCATCCCCTATCCTTAATTACTTCAAGCGAACACGATCACCTTCTACAGAAGTGTTCAGACCGTCTGAGATACCATTTTCATAATCGATCACTCCCATACTACAACATCGGCGCAAGGTTCGGGTCACACCAAGCAATCTCAAGTGCCTCTTGCCAGAGATCTTTATACCTGATCTGTTTCAACCAGGTCTTGATAAAAGCAAGCATTGCATTATGAGCTATCCAGAATCTTGCATAGTTGTCATTGTATTTTGTAGTGGTGCTTTTCTTTCCCGACAACTCGAACAACCGTGTTACTGCTTCCTGAACCATGTCTTCTTTAAGGTCTTTTGCCACCTTGTATTTGTAAGCAAAATTCCGCCAAAACACTTTGCCAGCTAAATTGTAAGCGGCCGCTGGATTAAAGTTTTCACGGTCAATGATAATCTGTTTCTTCATGTAATTTTTGACAAAGAAACCTTTTTTTTTGCGTTATAAGCGGTGTTGATGTGTATCCCATGTTTCTCACTGATCTCTCTGGCAGTCATACCGTCCGGGATAAAAACCTTCTCCCTCTTGATCTCTGTGATTCCTGTCTGGTCCATGTGAACCTCCTGTGGTTATGGTTGTTGGTTTATATGGGAAAACTTCCATTAAAGCGTTGGGGTTGGTTAATAGAAGTCGTAAAAAGGGTATTAAGGTGGGGGATGTTCAGGGGAAATGAAAATATAAGAGGAATATATGGAATATTCTGTAGGTAATTTAAATTCTTCGAAAGATTACCAAAATGATGATTTATCTATTTTTGAATAATATATATGATAGTTTTGCATTATAATGGATTCTGAACTTGCAATTACGATTTTCAAACACAAAAGAGTAAGAGGATATTATTGAATTTTTGATTTTTTTGTGATATTAGCTTTTTAAAGATTTGGGTTTATAGTCTTTTTTATCCTCTTCCTCACAAATGTTCTTTAACCCCTGAATTTATGCATATATCTCGGATTTAAACACGGAGGTATACATATGAAACGTCTATTTCCATTTCTTCTAATCTTTATCCTTTCTGTCTTTCTATTAGTAATAGCTTCAAACTTATTCGCTAAGACTCGTGGAATAGAGGTTTCGGTCAAGACTTCGGAGGGAAATACAATTGATCTTTACCGAAAATTGGTCAGAAATTGGATTGAAACGAAAAACTATGGGTTGAAAATCTATGAGATTTTAGCCAGTTTGACTTATTAAATCTCCTCATATGTATTTATAATCTTAATGATTTCTGACATATACGGTTAAGCACCTGCTCTATGATAGCCCTTAAATGAAAAAACATGAGGGAAAAGATGATTCAAAAAATAATTAGAGTACCTAAGGAAATAATAAAGGCAGTTAATGACGACACTTTAGCAGTTTTCATTGGAGCTGGTGTTTCAAGAATAGTTGGATGTATGGGGTGGGGTTCACTCGCGAAAAATCTAATCAATTTATGCTTTACGTTGAAAAAGGAGGAAGGCTCAACCTGTATCAATTTCAAAGAAAAGATTAATCTTTCCTCAAATAGAGACCATAAAAAGATAATAACAATCTGTCAAAGTATTTTGGAACTTAATAAACATGAAGAGGCATTCTTCAAGGAGCTTGAACGCTCATTGACACCATGTGATGAGTTTCTAAAGAGACAGAATATTTATGAAGAAATTTCTGGCTTGCGCGGCTTATTCATTACAACAAACGCAGACCAGATATTTGACAGCAGATTTAATCCTGAAAACATCATTTATAAGCCAGATGAGATAAATCCAGAATATATTAATCGTAATTATTTGTATAGAATTCACGGCTCAATCATTGATCGTGAATCTCTTGTGTTCACAGTTCCTCAATATATCAGACGATATAATGATCCGAATTTTAGAAAATTTCTTGAAGAAATATTTGATAAGTACACTGTGCTATTCCTTGGATATGGATTAACAGAATTTGAATTGCTCGATTTTTTGATAACCAAATTCGATAAAAATGAAAATATTGTGCAAAAACACTTTATCATGCTGCCGTATTATAAGGGTGAAGAAAATATTCTCCAGTACGATAAATATTATTATGAAAAAATAGGGATTAATGTTTTAGGATATGAACTGGACGAGAAAGGATACAGTCAACTCTATGATATTCTAAAAAAATGGAATATAGAAGTAAACCAGATTTCAGCATATTTGCCTAAAAGCTTTGACATAATTGATAGAGCTGTTCAAGAATATGAAGATACCAAGACAACGGATATTTTACAGCTGATAAAAAATGACAAGCCGCAGAAAAACCATTTTTTTGAGAAGCTGGCACAATCAGATAAAGCCCCATTATGGATGGAACTGTTGTATAATAATGATTATTTTAATCCAGAGAACAATCCAGCTCCAAGCGAAGTTCCTGACAAGCAAGGGTTCTATACGATAGAAAAGTGGAATGTTCTTGAATACCTTTTGAACGTTGCAAAAATTCTTGAAAAAAATCCTGACAAGAAAATAACAAGCCTTCTTCTTGAAATTGTTAATTCTATTATCAATTATCGGGATAAGGATGATGAAAGAATTGATAACACAACTACAGATAGATACATCCTTAAAATCATTTTCCTGCTTCCTAATGAAATGATAACAGATGCTCATATCAAATGGCTCGGTGAATCAATTCAAACGAAATGGAGAGCCAGTACCTTTCACGCAGAAATAGGCTATATTGTATTACCTAAATTTCTCAATTCTTCTGAAAAGAATAAGACCCTCCTATTATTGGATGAGATTTTGAATTTTAAAAAATCTGAAAGACCAGTCTCGGATGAATTCGAGTCTATTATCGATAAATACTGGCTTAGGAAGGCTCTGACAAGACATAAAGAAACAATAGCAAAGGTTTGCGGTGTTGATGCTGCGCAGGTTGCAATCCAGAAAATGAAATTGTTACTCACAGAAGATGACTCTGGATTCTTTTATATGTGGATACCAACGATTGAAGACCATCCTCAATCAAGATTTCCGGATAAATATGAAACACAATTGGTACACTTTGTGAGAGATATACTGGCTTTTTCAGAAGCTGGAGTTGTTAAACCGATTGTAGAGGAACTTTTAAAAGAAACACATCCAATATTCAGGCGATTGGCGGTTCATTTAATAGATGTACATTATAGTGAGCTTAACGAGATTTTCTGGGACTTTAAGGAAAATCCTTTAGATGATTATGAATTAGAACATGAGTTGCACGAGCTACTGAAAAACAATTGTTCAGAGTTCACAAAAGACCAACTTGATAAGGCCCTACAATGGATTGAAACAAAACAATATTCAATCTCTGATGAAATTAAAGATGATGAATCCAAAGTTGAGAAAGCTATAGCATATAAGAAAAAGGAATGGCTTATAGCAATGCTTGATTCAGATAATCCTGCAATCAAGGAAGCTTTCCAGCGCTATGGTGAAATTAATCCTGCAAAATCAAAGTATCCAGGATTGAGAACATGGAGTGAAGAATTTGTAGGAGATGTATCTCCAATTGGTGCAGAAGAATTATTGAAAAAATCGAATATGGAAATAACTGTATTCCTAAAAGAGTTTAGAGCAAAAGATGTTTGGGGCTCACCTTCACAAGAAGGACTTAGCACAGCATTTAAAACATGTGTCTTAGGTGACCCCCAGCGCTTTTCAGAAGGCATTGATACTTTCAAGGATATTCCACCAGTCTATATACATAGTTTAATTTCCGGATTTTCTGATGCATGGCGAGAAAAAAAAGATTTTTCATGGGAAACAGTATTTAATTTCATCGAACAGTTAATTAAAACAGATAAATATTGGCAAGAGGAATCTAAGAATCAAAGGGCAGATTATCGTAACTGGATTATCTCCAGGATACTTGAACTGATAAAGGAAGGCACTAAATCAGATAATAATGCTTTTGATCCTTCGCTCCTGCTACAGGCTGAAAAGATTCTTTTTTTAATTGCAGATAAGATTGATTCAAGTTTTCAAGATAGACATAATCTCTATTCAGCGATGATATTGTTTTCGCTTCGTTATGCAAGGTTATACAAAAAAGATGAGAAGGAGCGTTGGGTTGAGACTATTAAAGAATATTTCGATAGGCACGTGAACCTTAAACTAAATCCTACAAAAGAATTCTATCATGTTCTTGGTGAATATTTATTGAAACTAATTTATCTGGATGAACAGTGGGTAAATGACAATATTAATCGTATGTTTCCTTCTGACAATGAGAAGTACTGGGAAACTTCTTTTTCTTATCACGTCCTAAACACTAATAAGGTTTATAAAGAAATCTATTTCATGCTTAAGGAAGCTGGAATCTGGCAAAAAGCCATTGGATACGATTTCGAGGATGGTCATGTTACAGAACATATGATTCAACACTTCTGTATCAGCTATATCGAAGGATGGGAAAAATTAGACGATAGCAAAAGTTTAATAAAAACAATATTAGAAAGACATAATGCTCAAGAATTAAATGAGATTATCCGGTTTATTGGAACATTTAAACAAAATATCACTGAAGAAAAACTGATTAGAGCAAAAGAACTATGGAAGGTTCTTTATGATATATTGAAAGAAAAACAGACTGAGACTGAATACAAGCGGCTTATATCTAATTTATCGAGATGGATATCATTGCTTGACAAAATTGATCAAGAAACCTTTGAGTGGCTGAAATTCTCTGCCAGATATGTTGAAGTCAACTATAATTCTCCACGATTTATTGAAAATCTTTCAAGACTTGTGAAAGCTAATCAAGAAGAAGTAGGTACAATATATCTTGAGATTCTGAATTCAAACGTATATCCTAATTTTGATGAAAAAGACATCAAGAACATTGTTAAAAGCTTATATGAATCAGGACAAAAAGAGTGTGCTCATAAAATATGTGTATTGTACATGAGCCAGGGGAATTCTCTTCTAAAGCCTATTTATGAACAATATCATAATGTTTAAATACTATTGAGATGAACAAAAGTGCTCGGAATAACCGCTTTTAAACCTACCTATTTTCTATATAATCTTCTGGATAAACTTCGAAGAACCGGGGTTAAATGGTTTGATTTTCAGGATGTCTTATCAAGTCTTCCTTCCAAGGTTATATTTCTTGTGGATACCTGTCACAGTGGAAGTGTTACAGGAAAACGAAGGGGAGTTGGGGATATGACAGACGCTTTACGGGAACTGGTAAATGCGGAAAGTGGAGTGGTTATTATGACTGCGTCTACTGGAAAGGAAAACAGTCAGGAACATCCTGAATGGGGACACGGAGCATTCACAAAAGCACTGATTGAAGGACTTGAGGGAGATGCTGATTATGATAAGGACAACACGGTGGATGTAAAGGAGATAGACCTTTTTATTACCAAGCGTGTGAAGGAACTTACTAAAGGTGTTCAACACCCCACAACCGAGATCCCGAAAACTATGCCGAATTTCCCGTTGGTTTATAAATAATTACAAGATAGGGGAATTGATGATGATTGTGATGTTACAATCATGAATAATTTAAAAGGAGCTAACATGACAAGACACATATTTTACCGATTAGTTGCTATTGCGGTTTTGCTCATATTACTAACCCCAACCACCTCTCTATCCGCACCTAATCAAAGAACTGCTCTTGTCATCGGAAACGGTGCTTATAAATCTTCCCCTCTGAGAAATCCTGTTAATGATGCAACAGATATTGCTAATGCACTCAGAAAGTTTGGATTCTCTGTTATTCTCAAAACCAATGCTAATCAAAGGACTATGGAGGAATCAATTCGTTACTTTGGAAAAAAATTACGATCAGGAGGGGTTGGTCTGTTTTATTTTGCTGGACATGGTCTGCAGGTAAAGGGAAGAAATTATCTAATTCCCATTGATACAGTTATCGAAACAGAATCAGATGTTAGATATGAGGCAGTAGATGCTGGTCGTGTGCTCGGTAAAATGGAAGATGCAGGGAATGACCTAAACATTGTGATTCTTGATGCCTGCAGAGATAACCCGTTTACTCGAAGCTTCAGATCAGGTGATAGAGGTTTAGCTAAGATGGATGCACCAAAAGGTAGTTTAGTTGCCTATGCTACGGCTCCAGGTTCAGTTGCAGCCGATGGTGAGGGTCGAAACGGCATTTATACTAAATACCTGTTAAAATATATATCAAATCCAAATTTAAAAGTGGAAGAGGTTTTAAAGCAAGTAAGAATAGGTGTTATCAATGAAACTAATGAGAAACAAATTCCATGGGAATCTTCATCATTGACAGGAGAATTTTATTTTGCTTCCAAGAGAGGTATTGCTGTAGCAAAGTATAAACCACAGAAAGTTGAGCCCACAGTTTTGAGTGAAAAACCAGACTCTATGGAACCGGAATATGTTGAAACCAAGGAAATAAGATATGCAAAAAGCTTGATAAAACGAGGAAAGGAATCAAAAGCCAAAGATATAATAGATGATATTATAGAAAATAGCAAAGATGAAACTACTATCATAGAAGCTACATACTATAAAATATTATGGGGGCTTGCCTCAGATGAGATAGATGAATTTGATAAATTCAAGGCATATTATCCTAATTTTAGATATTTATACAAACTTGAAATTGCAGTGAATAAGAGAGAGAAAGAAAGGGAAAGAAAAAGACTTGCTATATATGGCAAGAAAATTGATAGCGATGGCACACTTATCGCATATGCCACAGGTGTTGTGTATGATAAAAAGACAGGTCTTGAATGGGTTGCAGGGCCGGTTGAAATTACAACGTGGTACGAAGCCAAAAGATGGGTTAAAAACCTCAACGTTGCAGGTGATGGGTGGCGGATGCCCACAATAGCAGAATTGAAAACTCTATATAAAAAAGGGGCTGGATCACGCAACATGACCCCGTTATTAAAAACTACTGGATGGTATGTGTGGTCTGGTGAAAAAAAAGGTTTGTCGTCGGCTTGGCGCTTCTACTTCGACAAGGGCCACGAGGGCTGGCGCTCCCGAGAAGACTACTCCTACTACGGGCGGGGTTTTGCGGTGCGTTCCCGAAGATAATGATAGGTCATTTGGTTATTTGAATATTTGATCATTAGGGGTATAGGGGTTTGTGACAAAAAACCTGATAATCTTTACATATCCTCACACCCAGGTTCTCCTAAATCAATTCCAAAACTCCTTCGTAACCGAGCACGTCTATCAGCCTCCACATCATTTGCCAATTCACATTCACAGGTGATTTTTTGTCCAATCTTTTCTTCTATCAATTCTTTCACCGCAAGATCATCATATCCTTTTTCAAGACAGTAATTTTCAAAATGCTTGAAAGGTTTCCAATTTAGGATTGAACTATGATGATAGTCAGACCCACAGGAATAATAAGGGTGAACTCCTTCTATTTTAATAAGCTGCAGTTTCGATCTTAAGTATTCTTTGAGTCCCTCGAAAAAAGGATTGAATTTAGATTCTGAATGTAATTTTAACCATGTCCCATAGCTGGTCAGCATTTTAGTTTTCTTTTTGCTCATATTTTTCTCCTGCATACAAATGCCTGTTTGAAAGAAGCATTTTTTGATTTTGTTCTAAAACAACTCTATCCACATCCAATACATCCTTCGCATTCTGGAAAATATTTTCTTCCCATAATTATTTTTCAGGAATAACGCATCCTTCTTATTGAATGCTTTTAAGTAAATGATCATTGGAATTTTGTCAGCAGTTTAGCCAGGTAGCCATTTCAAGATCTGACTTTGACTTGCTTTCTTGAGGATTTTTCTGTATGATTGGAAATAATCGATGTTGTGATTGAGAAATGAAATCAATCAAAATCTTGAACTGATATCGATTGAATTTTTAAACCGAAATCAGCAATGAGTTTGATTGAAGGTTGATTGTAGGTTTAGGCAAGAAATGGCGCAAATTGGGCAAGGTCAAAAAGTAGCCACTGATGCATGAAACCATCATATTTTTGACAAGACCGGCATTCTCACATATGATTGGAAATAAATTTATTAATCCAAAGCTGTAAAACAAGATTGGTCTTTGATACGTTATGGCATATGTTATTTTCATTTTAAAAGTACTTTTCACATTTGGATCAATCCTTGCCGTTATTATGTACAATTACCCTTGCATGACCATAGAAATTATAACCGGGTTAGCGGTGATTGTAGCCTTATTCAGAGAACAAATTTTGTCCTTTTATATAAAGCCTAAATTGGTAATTTCTAATGCCGAAAAGCCGAATCATTATAGTGAAATTTCAGCTTTAAAAAAAGACCCTTTAGGGAAAATATTAGAGAGCAGTAAAATTGTTGTAATGGGCTTGGAAGTTAAAAATGAGGGAATTGGTAGTGCTAAAAATGTACAACTTTTCTTTACTGGAATTAAATCAAATGCGGTTGAAAATTTTAGTAGATATAAATCAATTCCATTTTGTCAAAGATGGGCTAATAGAGAGAGAATAGTAAAATCGTTGCCTTCTAAAACGTCGGTTACATTTGCAATAGGATTTATAGAATTCACAAAACCAGAGATATTTCATTTTGATCTATCTGAAAGTCCTCTTGCATTAGCGAATATAAAATGGACTGAAAATGGATCAGCATTCTTTACATTCGAGGCAATAACTATTTCTGATAATTCAAAAACTTCAAGGGCTCTGATAAGAATTGAATTTCCAGGGGAATACACTACAGACCTTAAACTTGAGATTTCGTAATTCTAATTATTGTGTATACTGCAACAAAAATAATCTTTCAATATTGCAGATATCGCCAACATATCTCAACTTCATCTTCCTTATGAAAGATCTGAGTAAAAAAAGAGCACGTACAATATATGGGATATGAACATACAGTGTTATAATTAAAGGTTTTGCATGAATAGTCCGTTAAAAATCCAATGTTTTGAAATTCACCATTACGATATGTAATGTGGACATTTTCAAATTGATTGGTTCCTGCCTTTAATAGTATAGCCATTCCATTCCGCTAACGATAATGATTTACGTTTGAAATATTCAATCCAAAACCTGACATAAATGCTATATATACTCATTGATTTAACGGCAGAATTTCGTTACACTCCATTCCAGGTACGAGCTTTATCGTTAAGCGTATATATCCATATAGGAGATCGTAATATATGAGACTTACAACGCCTCCTCTTACTATTGATGAAAAGGATTCATTCAAAAATGATGCATTAAATAGAGAACAGTTTGGCATCGCCCTTTTCAATCTAATAACCAAAACCAAAGAAGAGCTTGTAATCTGTTTGAATGCTCCATGGGGTGAAGGTAAAACTTCATTTGTTAAAATGTGGCAGGGTCTCCTATCAGAGAAACAAATTCAGAGCATATACTTTGACGCTTTCTCAAATGATTATATTGATGATGCGTTTATCGCTATAGTTAGCAGGATTATCGATTTCTCGGAAAAAGAATTCCAGGAAGACCCTTCACTAAAAAAGACACTCGATGAATTCAAAAAGAAGGCTTCCAAAGTTGGTGTGCAACTCCTTTCTTGGGCAACAAAGCTCGGCGTGAAAGCAGCAACTCTTGGAGTTATAAAAGAAGGTGATATAGAGGAATTAATGACAATAAAGGATGATATAGCTAAAGGTACATCCGATGTCGTTTCGAAATTTATTGAAGACAGAATATCAACTCATAATAATGAAGTTCAAAATATTATCTCATTCAGGGAAACGCTGTCTCAACTTGCGAACAATATTAGCGTTGATTCAGGCAATCCCTTAGTTATCATAATCGATGAGCTTGATAGGTGTAAGCCCACTTATGCAATCGAACTTATAGAAAAAATTAAGCATCTCTTCTCTGTCAAGAACATAGTATTCATTTTGGTCATGCATAAAAAGCAGTTGGAGGAGTCTATAAAGTGTTTATACGGGCAAGGTATTGATGCTACAAGCTATCTCCAGAAATTTATAAACATAGATTGCAGATTGCCTAAAAACACAGAGCCGCAAGGAATAAATGACTACAAAAAATATTGCAAAAGGCTTTATGACATACACGAAATAGAAACTTGGAGAGATGAAGTTAATTTATTGGATTCAATTTCGGTTCTTTCCAGACACTTCGGCTTATCCTTACGTCAGCTTGAAAAATGCTTTACTTATATTGCCATATTTTATATTTCGGTCTCAGAAAGTTATTTGAGATTGACCCCAATAATTGCATTCCTGCCAATTCTTAAAATTATAAATCCTAATCTGTATGCGGAGTTGCGAAACAACCGAATATCCTGCAAAAGATTTCTGGAAGCTGTAAACTTTAGCGAATTAAAGACTGAAGACGAGGAGTTTGGAAAACTTTCTCGTATTTTCTTGTGGATGAAATTCTGTCTGGTTACCGATGATGAGTACAATTCATCGGATCAAAAAGAGAATTTCAAAAATATGGGCCAAAGTCTATTCAGCTATGATATTGGTAGACAAAAGATCATCCCCTTATATTGCAATTTTATTGATTTTGTCCAATTAAGGTGAAAATAGCTTTTGTCTAACACGACATTGAATTCGGACTGTCTTTTCCGCTAGCGCATGCATGTCAGTCGTTTAAAGTGAAGTTACTAACAATGCTTGCTTTCTGCCTTCAATATGTACCTAACCAAAACATCCCACCAATGCTTGATTACGTGCAAATCGAGCATCCTGATCACCACATCATCGGTTGCGATTGAGAAACGAAATCAATACCCTTCTATGATCCCATAAAATTTTGGCTATTAAAAACGCTTCAGCTATAAACTCTGCAAGATAAGCCTTTGCAGTTGAAACGATCTCAATTTCATTGGAAGATGTATTAGAACGGAAAATGATTCAAGGAAACAAACTGAATTCCGTATAATAAATCCCTGGTAATAACCAACAAACCGCTTTTTTGCAATTTTTTAGTGGAAATATCGGAATAAATTGACAGGGTTATAGGGGAAAAATAGTATTTTCTGTAGTTCGGGAATGTTTTAAATAAGAAATACCCATGTTATAATTTGTCCCGACCCAATCTTGATTTGACAGAATCGTAAGATGGATCAATACATCACTTGACATTTTGATTCTCAGAATACGATATCACAACAAATTGAATCGTCAGTAAAATGAAAGATATATAGCAGTACATGCAATTTAGCCCCGGTAAATAGCTGTTGGAGGTATATGAAATTTTAACGCCACAAGTCACCGGCGGTAAAAAACAAAACGAAGCGGCGCTTTTTGCTGTCCGAGTGCGTTTGCTTTGTAAGCATTTTTTATAACAACTCTTTCATTAGATTATTATAAAATTTTTTATTTAATCTTTGTCTATCTTGCATGTTAGTAGAATAAATTACAGCTTTATTTGGTGTTCTATGAACGCATCTTAAACAAAATTCACAGTCTTCTTTGTTGTACTTTGGTTTATTATTTACCATTTTCCAGCAATCTCTTGGGCAATCAATCGGCTTAGGTGGACTCGCTACACAAAGGCAGGAACCGTTAAATTTTGCTAATCTGTTTTGATCGCAACATATAGACTTCAACAAAAAAATTAGGGCGGAGCCTTTTCGCTTCCGCCATTAATTTCTAAAAATATCTTTAGTTCTTATTCTTTAATCCGATGATTTTTTTTGATTTTCGATTTTAATTTTTTTAATTTTTTAAGCTTTTTAATGGCAATTCGCTTTGATCTAAACCTTGAACGACCTTCAATATCTTTAATATAAACACCCACAGTCATCATACCACCCATATCCTGCAATTTCTGAAAGATCTCTTCTGGAACAAACATCATTCCGACATGAGTCGGTTGTCCTAAAGTTATTTCAGCAACCAATATTTTTTCATCTCCCAAAACCCATATTGATGGTTTAGCAGAAGTTGCGACCTCTTGAGTGATAGGCACATCCCAAGTCCAAATAAAATTTCCAGCCTCATCAAAGCCACCTCTAAAAGATTTCGAAGATATTACAGGCACTTCTGTCGGCCCTGAATAGTATTGCTCATCCTCATAAACATCGCCATTTATAGCGACTACTCGCAAATAATATGTACCCTCTAAAGGGTATTCTCCTTCCATCAAGTGAGACGAAAAATATATATAATACTCTCCTGTAAGAAATTCCTCACTATAATTCCATTGGCTTGAAGTTGTATTGTAAGATCCCCCAAACCAGATTTGTTCAGGTGCCCATTTCCCATACTTACCTTCTTTCATTGGAACTTGTATTAATCCATCAAAATCATCAACGTAAAATAATTCTATTGTCTTCACCTCGATGGTATTTCCATCAATATCGGTTAGACTAAAACCGGACTGTCCTCCTTTTTCACCGTCTTCATGAAGTACATTAAAAAAATATCCATTATACCAATAAAAGCCCGCTGATATAGATTGTGCTTGCAACATTGTTGAACATAGTAGGAACAATGAAATAAGGCCTACTCTTAGAAACGTGTTACTTCTGTTTTTTGGGTACCTCATAAATATCCTCCTTTGCTTTATAACGTGCATCGCAAGTTGATTAATAAATGGGGCGGTCTTCTCACTATTTTGACTTACTATGTTTTATAGATAGTAATCTCGTTACAAAACGAATAACGTCCTGTCAAATGGAAATCATATCGAGATAGAAGATTAATTTTAAAAGATAATCAATCTCAGTATATTATTTTAAAATTTTGATTGTGTCAATAAAATAATGATTTTAAATAATTATATCACTCTATGGTATTGATTGTTGGAATGAATCGATGGAATTAAGTGATGTGGTTGATTACAGATTTCTTGCCAGTATCTCAAATTCGATCCTAATACAGATATCGTATATGTCCACTGTCAAGTCAAGTAAATCTCGATTTAGATTGTTGTCAAATCATCTTCGTCTACCGACATCTAATTTTATCATAGTTCCAAAAACTTGCCACATGCACTATCCCCTTTACCGGATCAATACATCCTCCGGGACTTCAAGTGTATACCAGGTATTTCCACAGCCACCATCTTCTTCCATGTGGATTATTTTTCTTTTTTTAACCAGAATACCACGATACTCAATCTGTTTGTAATCCGGTAAAGCTTTAGTTTCAACAACTTCCCGGCATACTGGACAATATTTTGTTCCCATTATAAATTCCTCCATTTATAAAAGAACCGGGACCAAGCAGTTAAGATCAGTCCCGGTTCTATATGTTTAGATTGCTAAGACTCCTTCGTTATTAGATTGATCTTCGTAAGAGTCATTTTTCAAATACTTTTCAAACTCAGTGACGAGCTTCATTACTTCAGAATCATCAGGTTCGGATTTATTCTTTGCACTCTCTTCGCGAATCTTTTTCATTAATTCTTTATGGGATATTCCACTAAACGGCTTAACACCTTTCATTGAATTAGCATTATCTTTATTGTTATCACTATGATCACTGTCTTTAGAGGTGTTAAGCGTATCGCTCAAATCCTCATCTTCATCTAAATCCGCATCAGGCTTACTCTTTCCAAGATCCAGGTCATACATCCTAAAAAATTCTCCACCTTCATACCATCTTTCATCCCCTGTTAATTGATAAGGGGTTGGTAGACTGTTCGGTCGTGAAACCCTGATATAAGCTTTCCCGGATCGTTTAGCTTTTTCTAAAGTTTCAACACCTGAAAATTCGATTCCTTTTTCATCACACCAGATCAATACTCCTTTATCAACCCACGGTTTCATCCACTGAGATAACGCAGATCCAGTAATATCAACTACCTCTGCAAGAACCCGTGGTAAAATCGGTTCTTTTCTTTCAATCAATTTTATTCTCTTATCCGTAAAGGGGGACGTTGGTTCCAAAGCGACTTGTGGCTCAACAAATCTGATCAAAATGGTTCAGTACAAAATGTTTCTATTCGCTTGATGCGTTTTCATGAAATATGATAGTATGCCACTGGCTTTTCAAGTCATGAGGAGCGGGTGCAACTAAATTACATCTTTCACTATTTTTGGATAAATCGCTTTGGAACCAACGTCCCCTTTTACTTTTATGACCGGGTAACCTGCAACGTGAAGATGGAAAAAGATATTGAGGAAACCGTTATGGCGATGCCGGTAGGCGATGAAGAACATCAGGAAGTTCGGCTGGCGATCGACGAATTTGAAGAAGGTGTCATGGTGAAACCGAAAGGCGATAAAGAACCTTATTATTGCGTCAAGTATTGCAGGAGATGTGAGCTGGTCTGCCCGGTGGGGAAGTAGGTGTGGGTTAAAAAATCGTTATGACATAATTTTATTGAACAAATCTGGACCTTGTGTAACTGATCCGTCAGAATTAATTTCAGGGAGACGGATTAGCTGGTCACTTGGAGTGCCCATGACCAAAGCAATAGAGAAAATCTTTGAATATCTTTCCAATATCATTGACAAGAAAAGCAGTTCCGTTCGTCAATTAATCATCAGGGTATCTGATCAGCTAAAAGCCGGGGAGATAAGATTAATTGACTGGACACCGGAAGAGACTAAAGAAGCAAAAGCACGTCTTGATGCTCAAAGAAAAAAGCGCCGGGAACGGCACACAAAAAATAAAGATCAGGTAAACGTAAAACGCCGGGAACTCTATTCCAGTAAGAAAACCCTATCAAAATAATCATCTTTTACTGCTTCCATAAATCACAAATTTGACATCGGCACTAATATTTGGTAATGTTGCAGTTACGGAAATCAACAACAAAATTTATTTGAAGACATCACATTTTACAACATAAACAGAGCTGTATAATCACTGGTTAGCCGTTCAATAAAAAATCAAAGCCATATAATTTCAATGGAGATAAGATGCCTGAAATAAGTCGATTTTATGGTATAATCATTGCGATGTTTTTCGATGATCATAATCCTCCCCATTTCCATGCTCGATATGGCAAGGAAAAGGTAGTAATAGAAATACATTCTCTACGGATTTTGGAAGGACACATTCCTCCACGTGCACTGGGTATTGTGATTGAATGGGCATAACAACATAAAGACGAATTGTTGAGCAACTGGGAATTAGCAAAATCCAATCAACATCCTAAAAAAATTGAACCTTTGAAATAAAGGAGAATAGGAACATGATTAAGGACGTAATATTTGCATCTTATAAGGGGAAATATAAGATTGAATTGACGTTTGAAAATGGTGCTTCTGGAATTGTTGATTTCTCAAAATATTTATCGAGAGGCGGTGTATTCAACAAATTTCGAGATATCGAATTCTTTAAGGACTTTAAAATTAATGAGGAGATTAGTGTTTTAACATGGGGTGATGAGATAGATATTGCACCTGAAACCCTCTATGCTGATACAACAAATTCCAAGTTGCCTGAGTGGATGGATGCTCAAGGTACAAATTCGTAATAGGGGACATCCTATTATGGTCCGTGTTGCCTTCCCCACCGTCCGACAAGGTCGGCACCCCAAAAGAGGTGATTTCGGAGCTCAATGGCTGGCCTACGCTTCCCCTGCTAATCCGCCTCAGGCGGACCATTACTGGTCATCGACGCATAGCTCGGGGCCATGATGGTTCAGCTACTCCTTTCATGTAGGGCTCTTTCATCCCCTACTCTATGCCGGTTTATCCCG
>SDBU01001843.1_pt1 | contig 29254 bp, 28 predicted proteins | sample 2277071 | NCBI WGS metagenome assembly SDBU01 (sample SAMN10397929, study PRJNA504765) | marine sediment metagenome | isolation source: marine sediment core GS08_GC12, 126 cmbsf | place: Arctic Ocean: Gakkel Ridge, Loki's castle | collected 2008 | reverse complement strand
GGTTGAGAGACTGGTTACCGCTTTAGGGGAATCTGTAGCATTAGTAGACGTGGGGGTGTGCCGTCTGCAAGGTCTGGACGGAGAACTGTTGCAAAGGATTTTTGTGAATGTATTGGGTCTGGGTTACGATGCCAATGTCGTTGAACGTATCCAACGGAAACATACACGCATAGGTGGTAGAATTACTTACTTGCTCAGTGCGCTTCAAGAGATGGCCCGGCTGAAGTCCCACCAGTTGAAAGGAGAAGTAAACGGAGACCCTTTCGAGACAGACACTTTTCTTTTTGCTGTGGGGATAGGACGTTACTTTGGCGGGGGTATGATGATAACACCGGGGGCTTCACCTCAAGCCGGTCGGTTTCAACTGGTGTGGGGTCAGTACACGGGTCGCCTGGAAGTGTTGCGCCTGCTTCAAAAGATTTACACCGGTCAACATCTTGATCATCCTCAGGTTCACACTCGGTACGGACACCACCTAAAGTTGACTACCGACCCACAAGCATATGTACAGGCAGAAGGGGAGCTGATCGGCCGGACACCCGTTGAAGTAAAACTATATCCTAGGAGGCTCCACTTCGCAGTTAGAAATACCGACAGTTTGGAAGGGACGGGATAGACGGGATAGGAGCGCCGAGGACAGAACAAGACAGGCGCCTTCCACATGTGCGACGATGGTCCTGAATTCCTACACATTACACACTCATTTGAAGACTACCAAGTGTTATGACCCCATCGACAGAAAGCGAGGAGGCTGGTCATGAAAGCAAGTGAAGGACATGTCGGCCGGGTTTTCATAATTCAGCTTGAGGATGGCGATGTGGTTCCCGAATGCATCGAACATTTTGCAAGCGAGAACGGTGTGGCCGTCGGCCATGTTGTTCTAGTGGGGGGAATCGAAGGAGGTCAGGTCGTGGTAGGCCCACGGCATTCAAACCAAAGACCACCAGATCCGATGCTGCTCCCTGTGGATTCTGCCCATGAGGTGGTGGGAGTCGGTGTTCTGGCTCCTGGGGAAGACGGCAGGCCGATCCTCCACATCCACGCTGCTTTGGGACGATCAGAGCACACCCTGACCGGGTGCTTGAGGCTCGGCGTAAAAACCTGGCTAGTGGGTGAAGTTATCCTCTATGAAATCTTGGGCACAAAGGCGGCTCGCGTTATGGATAGGGAGAGCGGCCTTGCGCTGCTAGAGCCCGGACCGACTCCTGAAAGTCCCTGAGAAGAAGATTGAAGCTCCCTGCAGCCCCGTCAAGACGGGATCTCGGCTGTGCTCCGACAACCTGCGGGGAATGCGCTCGCTATAGCAGTTCAAGCCTTTTCCCCCTTGAATAGCGCCAGTTTCCGGTAAGAAAGATACACATTCCTGTGTGTACCCCTTAACCACGCCCTTCTGGATAGGGATGGTTGCAGCAATGCTTTGCGTCCGGAGAGCGACCCGGTCATAGTCGAAAAAACGGATAATGCCAGTCGATTGGGAGAAGAGGGGAGGGGGGCTGATGTGGGTTTCACCAAGGGGACGCTGCCAGAGCTGCAGGCTGCAAAGGCATATCTTGCGAAGGCGGGTTCATATGCCTCGATGGACTATCAACGCGAGCTCCTTGGCAAGAGGCAAGCAGTTGTGGACAGTATGATTGCGACGTTGCAGGCACAGTAGACCCTGTTTCCGAGCTAAGATCTGCTGAGCAGTAAGAAACCCCTAATCTTCATTCTATCGTATACGTTTCTTCTTCTTGTTCCCTGAATGCCTTTATGTATTCTTTCAGAATCCTAAGCCCTGCTTCATCTTTTTCTTGAAACTCAATACCAGATTCAAACTTTCCAGGTTCACCTGCCCTACAGTAGACAACCTTTCCAGTAATATCCGTCAGGTCGTCTTCCAGGCCTATGGTCAGCGATATGGTGTGTTGCAAATCAATTGGAGCATGTGTTTCCAGCAGGATTCCGCCTTCGCTGACATCCAAAGTCCTTCCCATTCCCTGCCTCACGACATCTTGGTTCTCATCAACACAAACATACGACAGGAGATTAAGGGATCTAACTCTTGGATGGTCTCTTTTATCTGTAGTTGTCATGTTTATGACTTATAGTGATTGTCACAATAACGTTCCGATTGCCGCAATCTTTCTAAGCCGGCTCCTTATAAATGGTTCAAAACGGAACATATTTTTGAGAACGGCTCTAAAACTGTAAACAGGGTCTCAAGGGTTAGTCAGATTTCTTGTTGCCAAGTCTCTTGTGAAAGTCACACGTTATATTAGTAGTGACGGATACGCAGATTGCCACATGTTCTATGATATTCCTTAATGTGGCTGAAAGTCGATCGTACTGTTCCTGCAAATTGTCAGGATCGACCGCGCTTACCTCAAAATCCTCTGATGCAAAAACTGAAGCAGAATGAGGTTCATGACCGATATTAAGGAATGGAACACGGCCTATAAAATCACCTTCCTCAAGATTGGCCAGCAGAACATCACCATGATCTGTATTTCGAACAATAGAGGCTTTCCCCTGAGTAATTGTGAGTATCCTTTCGTCGTTCTCACCCTGTTTAATGGCCGGTGTTTTATCTTTAATGAAGTCTTCTATCGAGTTCTGTCTTGAATAGGCCGCAACAGCTCGTTCGCTAACCTCTTTCAATCTTTTGTCGAGACTCAATATAAGTCCTCTAAATTCATCGGACACAGTTGTATATTCTGTGAAAAGACGTTGTGAATCAAGCACGCCTACTTGCACATCACCTACCGCCAAAACAGTAGCACTGCGAGCACTCCCCCCCCTTACGAATGAAGCTACGCTCCCAATAAATGCCCCAGCACCGAGCCTGAGCATTGAAAGCGGTCCTATGGGTGTTTGCTTGACAACATCTATAACCCCCTCCATAACAACCCATATCCAGCCGCCGTGCTTTCCCTCCTCAGTAATCTTGTCACCATCAGAAAACCCTTCTTCATCAACCACATAGGAATAGTCGACCAACGGACCCTTGATGAGAGGCAAGCCTTCTTCCTTATCGGTCGAATCAGGACTTTTTGCAACAGATACCGGCCCTATCTTTTCGATTTCACCGTCATCCAGCATCCTTAAGCTGTCCAGAAGTATTTCCATCCGGCTCTTCTTGATAACCGCCTCTTCTGTGACTGGCTCCTTGCTGAATTCAAATTCGCCTTCGACCCATCCAAATAAAGACTGAAGCGCTTCAAGGCCCGTCAACGAACCATTTGAAGCATTTGCTGGGTTGCCATCAACCATATATATCAGCCCCGGGTCCTCGACGTATCTGCTCTTTATGCGTAGAATGCCCGTACTGCCGTTTGAGCCAAGGAGCTGCAAAATGTCTCCCAGACTCAGAAAATCAAGATTGCCTGCAAGGACTATTCTGTGGTTCATTGGCAATTCTTATTGCGCCCATTTGAATTGTCGCTGTAAGGATTGCAGTGTTACCTTCAAGCATTCGTTTAAGGTTGTTCCCACACCATCCCCCGTAACAGCACTAGCTGAGAAAGAAGGCACCTTAAGTTGTCTGTTCAAATCCCTTTCCATATCCTCGATAGACATAAGGGGAATACCTTGCTCAGCAAGATCCCTTTTGTTGAACTGCACAACGAGAGGAATCTTAAAAATGCTGATGCCATAGTCTTTCAAGTTTTGCTGGAGGTCCCTCAAGGATACCATGTTCTTCTTACGTCTGACCTCAAGCGAATCGGCAACAAAAACGACTCCATCAACTCCTCTTAGAACAAGTTTTCTGGTGGAACTGTATTGCACCTGGCCCGGGACAGTATATAACTGAATCCGTACATCACAGCCTTTTATTTTACCGACTCCGAACGGGAGAAAATCAAAAAAAAGTGTGCGATCCCCCTCTGTGTCAATGGAGACCATCTCGCCTTTCACGTACTTTTTAAAAACCTTGAAAATGTGCTCAAGATTTGTTGTTTTCCCACTTCGACCGGGTCCATAATATACGATTTTGCACTCTATCTCCCGCTTTTTCAAATCTAAAACAGCCATATAACCCAGCTCCAGCGTAAATAAACAAATATCAATAACACAGTACAAATCGTTGGCAAAGATAAATCTTCAAAGAGGCTTCCTATCCTATTCATGTGATGAACTGATATCACCTCTTTTACTCGTAGAGTATATATGCCGTTCGTCTGCATTCATGTTTATGCACTTTCAATCTTTATCTCGACCCTGTAATCTCCCCGTCTCGCTCCCGAGTCAATCCGTGTTTTTTCTATAACTACACCTGAAGCCATAAATACGGCAAACGCTGATGAACATTCAACATCATCCAAACTGAGCCCAACCTGCAACCTGTTAATCAAGTCCTTATCCTTGCCCGGAATAATCACACTGACTATATTTCCTCTTTGGAAATTGACATCAAGTTCAAACAATCTTCCTCCTTGGGGCTTGACTCCTATTAAGGTGATATCGAGAAACTCTTCTTCCTCCGGTATCTCATGCTCCTCAACATCTCTTGGTTTGACGACAGCCTCGAAATGTGTTGATGCCACGACAGAGGGCAGCCTCTTATCTATACTTTTTCGATGAAGAATGCCTTGAAGAAAAATGCGTACGCTTTCAAGCTGTTGTGAAGAAAAGACTATATCGCTTGACAGCCATTGTTCATATTGAGCTACAGCATCATCTAATGAATCATTTGCAATATGGCACCTGAGAATATTCTTGGCAGCAACAACACGCAGAGGATCTCTCTTTACCAGTTCATTTAACTCTGCCAAAGCTCTTTCAAACTGACCGAACTTGGCCAGGGTTATCGCTCCTTCAAGTTCGGCTTCATCCTTGTCCTTCTCATCTGAAAAAGAAAACAGATTCTTGATAAGATCCTGAACCTTTGTCGACAACTCAGGTGATCTTGGGGCTTTTTCTACCCTGTCAAAATCGCTTCCCAGTGCGCTAATTTTTTCTGAAACAGTGTCCAACAGGTTTTGTCTGTTTTCGAGCTGCTCGTTCTTTTGGATCAACACTGCTGCATTATCATATTTTTCCTTTGCCTCGTCTAATAATCCCTGTGATTGATAGAGTTCTGCTTCCTTTAGAAGTGATTTAATCAGACTTTCTGTATCCATCTGGGGCCTCCAAATACATGACCAGACAAAGCCTGATGCGGTCTCATTTCATATTAAAGGTTACTTATCAGGCGTTAATAAGAAATCGTTTTCTGGTCATTTGTCAAAGTATCTCCACCGTGACCATCTGTCAGCAGGAAATTAACAGTTTGTGACCTGCTTGTCAAGAAGTGCGCATGCTGCAACGTATAGAAGGAATTCACCCGCGGGTAAAATGAATCGTCCTGTTATTTTCCTATAAAGCACCTCAGTATGATTTCTAAATGCGCTGTGAAATCAATATGATATGAAAGTGGCAGAAATCGGAGCATACCTCTCCCGAGGGCTCTCTTCCAGACCTCTCTTGTCGTCGAGTCTTTCGCTTACAAGGGGAGGGGAAAGAGGCTCACATGTTAGGCTGTTGTGCAAATAACCTCACTGAAGGTATTGCTGCCTTTCCCAGTTTCAGCCAAGGAGAGGATATCTCTCTTGAGGCTAAATCGCTGATATGCCATGAGAGGTGGGAGAGCGGCACCATATTCGGCATACCGTCCCGACCCAGTCATACAACAGGCTTGTTCGCTTGTATGCCGCGTTGGCATGTGCGTGGTTTATCACGATTGACGCCATTTACCAGTGGCAAGAAGGATGAGACACGCCAAGTTTTTGCTTGACATACAATCCTCCTTATTCTACACGGAGGCTTTATAGAAGCGGTTTTCGTCAATAATATCTTATCAGCTCACAAGCACACCATGTCCAAACATAGGTCACATCATATGGGCCTTCTTCTTAGAAGGGATAGACAAGGTTTTACCGTCCTGGAATTACTAGTCGTAGTCCTGATCATCGGTATATTGGCTGCAATTGCCATTATGGTATTGCTGAGTTTTAAAGAAAAAGCTGGCGTAGCTACCTTGACATCTGATCTAAAATCAGCGTACAAGGTGTCAGTGCTCTATCATACAGACCATCTAAATGGAACGGTCACCTTTGATATCCTCAGAGCGTATGGCTTCAGGCTGAGTAAAAATGTTGATCTCAATGTTGTTGATGGGGGTGCGGAGAGCATAAATATGACTGCTACCCATCCAAACGTAACCGGCGTTTATGAGATTGACGAAGATGGGTATGTTTCTGAACAGTGACAGTAGGTATAGATAGGTGGGTTTTTAGATGAGAAGAAGAAGAGTTCATTATCTCATAAACAAAAGGATGCAGCTCGCATTCACCGCAAGGTTCCTCATTGTTACCGTCTTGTTTGCTCTGTTTATTGGATTCCTAGTGTATGTTACAATATGGCCGGTTGCTTCGGGGTTTGTTCCCGAGGATCTCATAGATCTTGTCCAGCATCAGATCTTTGTCAGAACAATCTTGTTTCTCATTCCAGCAGTATTTGTCATTATTGCTTTTTCTATCATCATTTCCCATCGAATAGCAGGACCCCTTTTTCGTATAGAACGGACGATAGATAAGGTAGTTCGAGGAGAGGATGTCGAATACATACGATTAAGGAAAAAGGATGAACATGAACTCAAGAACCTTGCAACGAAAGTAAATGACCTGATAGCCCTCGTCAAGAAGTCAAGAGAACCCTCGAAAAGCAACAACCTTTCTCAAAAGTGATTCAGTAATAATCCTTGCGTCTACGCTGTGTCAGATCTCTCGCCTTGATCGGAACGTGTAATATCTTGATCGTGTCTTCGAAGGCAAACATCCACTTGCCAAGACCCACTAAATGCTACGAGAAATAGCGTCAGTTTGTGATGCTCTCTGTACAAAGTCAATCTATCTTAATTCTGCCTTGTCCTCCTTAACAGATAAGAAGTCAAAGGGTTGCTTTTGACAGAGCCGGCCGAGGAAGCCTCGAGCCACAAGGTGTTGAGGTGTTGCCCACAAACTTGTTTTCCCTGTCTGATTCGGGACCCAATTTAGCCTCACTGCAAAATACAGTCTTTCTTTGAATGAAATACAGTGTTCACCTAATTGACCCCACAAAACCAAAGGAAATACGTTGACAAGTGGTACACGTAATGTCATCTGTATCTGTACCAGTGAAGGGTCTTATATCCTTTCGGGGCTTTTTTCACTCGGCCTTCTTGTTGAGCCTGAAACCAGTTGTAACGCTGGGTCAGGAAGCTACAGTTCTCACATGGTTTCTAATGGAATGGGTTTATTAGAAAGCGCATCTTCAACGAGATATCTAAGAACAAGTTAAAAGGTCTACTTCTCTATTTTTCAAACTTCTTCCCTATCTTATGAGGTGTCCCATGAAGAAAGCGATTAAGTGGGTATTGATCGTAGTGGGCGGCCTATTTGTGCTCATAGTGTCAGCCCTTCTGATCATTCCCCTGTTCGTGGATGTCCAACAGTATAAGCCCGAGATCGAAAAACGAGTCTCTGAAGCTACAGGACGCCCGTTCAGACTAGACGGGGATCTTGGTCTGTCCCTGTTTCCCTTGGCAGGCCTGTCGTTTTCCGACCTTCACCTCGGGAGCCTGCCCGGTTTCGAGGAAAAGGATCTTCTTACAGTAAGATCCTTTGAGGTGAAAGTGAAGCTCGTACCGCTCCTATTCAAGGATATTCAGGTCAAACGCTTTGTGTTGGAGGGGCCTCGGATCGTTTTGGAAAGACGCAAGGACGGTCGAGGGAACTGGGAAGGCATAGGAAAACCTTCTGAGAAAATCTCTCCCAAACCCGTAGAGGAGAAAATAAGGGCCCCCGAGAGCGAGCCTGTAGGAGACGTTCCTATCAAGGCCCTTGCTGTGGATGAGTTCGCAATCACAGATGGTTCGGTCCTTTGGATCGATCACGTCAAAGGAGAGCGCAAGGAAATATCGGATCTGACCCTCCGTCTTGAGGATGTCTCCTTAGACCGCCCCATTGGACTCTCCCTCTCGGCCCAACTGGACGGAAGGCCCCTGTCACTTGAGGGCAAGGTGGGGCCTATAGGAAAGGAGCCGGGTAAGGGGACCATCCCCCTGACCCTTGCGATCAAGGCTTTGACGCAACTAGAGATGAGCCTTGTGGGAAAGATCGTGGACCCGGCCACCCGTCCGCGGTTTGATCTCGCTCTTGAGGTGTCTTCATTTTCGCCTCGAAAGCTACTGGATGCGCTGGGACAAACCTTTCCTGTTGAGACGGCTGATGCCGAGGCCTTGGACCACGTCGCCCTCAAAGCCAACTTGAAGGGGGATTCCCAGAATGTGTCGGTCTCAGACGGGGTCCTGAATTTAGACCAATCAAAGATAGATTTTTCCGTCAAGGCCAAGGATTTTTCAAGACCCGACGTGGCCTTTGATATCAACATAGACGAGATCGACCTGGATCGATATCTGCCGCCCCCGAGCGAGAAGAAACCCGATGAAGAGAAAGAAAAGACCGAGACCCCCACACCCAAGCAAAAAGAGACCGATTACACGCCTCTTCGACGACTCGTCCTGGATGGCACTATCAAGGTGGGAAAGCTGAAAGCACGCGGGGCCCATATTCAGGATATTTATCTGAAGGTCTCCGGAAAAGAGGGCCTTTTGAATTTAGACCCGCTCACCCTCAAACTTTACGACGGTGATGTATCGTCTAAGGTGGTATTAGATGTACGGCGGAACATACCGGAGAGCAATATGGAACTCCACGCGAAGGGGATTCAGGTTGGCCCCTTGCTCAAGGATCTTCTGAAAAAGGAGTTTCTAGAGGGGACCGTACAGTTCGAGGTGATGATTAGCATGATTGGAGATGACGCCGAAAGGATTAAGAATACATTGAATGGTAAGGGGGACTTCCTTTTCAAGGATGGGGCTATCGTGGGGATAGACCTAGCGGGGATGGTCCGGAATGTGAAGGCCACATTCGGTATAGCCGAAAAAGAAGAGAAACGGCCTATGACTGACTTCTCCGAGCTTCATGCTCCCTTTACCATTACCGATGGCGTCGTTAACACCCCTGGGACCTCTCTTATGTCCCCTCTTCTTCGAGTGTTGGCTGCAGGAGAGGCCAATATAGTGGAAGAGACCCTGGATTTCCGGGTGGAGCCCAAATTCGTGGCGACTATCAAGGGACAGGGAGATACCGTGCAACGTTGGGGAATCATGGTTCCCGTGCTGGTGACCGGTACTTTCTCGTCTCCTAAGTTTCGCCCAGATCTTAAGGGTATCCTAAAAAAGGGCCTCGAAGAAGTGCTCCCTATACCCTCTGAGCTGAAGAAGATCCTGTCTGGTGAGAGTATGGAAGAAGGTGAGTCGAAGCCATTGGAGGAGCAGGCCAAAGATCTGCTCAAAAGCTTCCCATTCGGCCGGTGAGTTTGGCTTGGAATCTTATAAGTTATCATATGAACTATCATAAGCTACGAGAAGCAGTTGACGGTTATTTGAGACCTTTGCATAACCCCTTTTCGCTTTTTAATATGAACTTTTTGACCCATCTACGAGCTTGCTCATTAAATCGCAAAAACTCGGCCTAACGGCCTCAAACAGTTTGCGATTTGCCCACCCCAGTGGGCCGTTCGCTTCGCCCGGATGGGTACCCCAAAAGGTTCATAATTGTCGTTCCAAGTAGTTATGCAAAGGTCTCTATTTGAAGGTCGGACTAGTCGGATTTTTAAGTAACAGGCCTTTTTCAAGTGGATTTTAGCCAGATCACATGCTAACAACATGAGAAGAATAGGTTTGGAAAGGAGGTGAAGACAATGGCAAGAGTTGCGCGAGTGACTGAGGTTGTTGCCGGATCACCGGACAGCTTTGATGATGCTATTAAAATCGGTTTTGAGCGAGCTTGTAAAACCCTTCGGGGAATCACAGGTCTCCGCATCGTTGAACAACGCGTTCAGGTGACCGATAACAAAATGGTAGAATACCGCGTGAGGATGGAGATTATCTTTGTCTTGGAAGGATAGCTCTTGTTCTTCTTTGCTACGCCGCCGCACTGTGCCGATCAAAATTCGAACATCGAGTCGGGGCAATTAGTCGTGAGTAGCCAAGTCGAGCAGTGGACATAGCGGATTATCAGCATGTTCACCAAGATTTGTTCTGGTCATTTGAAGCTCCCTGCAGCCCCGTCAAGACGGGATCTCCGCTGTGCTCCGACAAGCTGCAGGGAATGCGCTCGCTATAGCAGTTCAAAAAGCGTTACCGTACAGGGGCCAAGCAATGGTAAAGCAGGGCTGAGGCCGTCCTTTTCAGATATGATAATAGTAATCTAGCCCTAAGTGAGTAATTTGCTCTTCTCCCATGAGGTAGCGCAGAGTGTTCTTCAGTTTCATCGATTGAATGAAGAGATCGTGTTCGGGATAGAGGTCAGCCTCACATTGCGGACTTTTGAAATAGAAAGATAGCCATTCCTGGATGCCGCTCATTGAGGCTCGCTGGGCCAGATCGGCGAAAAGGACCAGATCGAGCACTATAGGTGCCGCAAGGATGCTGTCTCGACACATAAAATCCACTTTGATCTGCATCGGATAACCCAGCCAGCCGAAGATGTCGATGCAGTCCCAACTTTCTTTGTTGTCGCCTCGGGGTGGATAATAGCTAATCACCACCTTATGGCAGAAATCTCCGTATAATTCCGGATAGACGTCTGGCTGCAGGATGGTCTCTAGGACAGAGAGTTTGCTTTCTTCTTTGGTCTTGAAAGAAGCTTTATCATCTAGGACCATGCCGTCCCGGTTGCCGAGAATGTTCGTGGAATACCAACCCGTGAGCCCCAGCATTCGCGCCTTCAATCCCGGTCCCAGGATAGTCTTCATCAACGTCTGTCCTGTCTTGAAATCTTTACCGGCGATGGCAACGTCACACTGATTTGTTAATTCCACCATGGCGGGAATATCCACTGTAAGATTGGGCGCGCCGTTTATGTAAGGAATCCCACTGGTCAGGGCTGCATAGGCGTAAAGCATGCTCGGCGAGATGTTGGGATCGTTGTTCTCAAGACCCTCTTTAAAATTGCTCAACGAGGCATGTACTTCCCCGGGTTTCAGATACGCCTCCGTACTGCCGCACCAGATCATGACGCAACGCGACACCCTATGTTGATGCCTGAAGAACGGAGCGGATCTCATTCCGGAAAACCACAATAATGATGAGAGCAGCAACCGCTGTGATTCCCTGAATTGCCCAACTAGTCACGATTAAGCCCAGGGAAACAGCTATCCTCTGAAAAAACCAGAGCAGTGCAATTCCGATGAGCACTCGAAACACATTGGTTCCTCTGAAGAGAATGTAAAGGCGAAAGACAATATAGCTATTCAATGTGATATCAACGATATCTTGCCATCGAATGTTTGAAAAAAAAGGCAGAAGCTCATTCATAACCGATCAATCCGTGATGCTGAATCTCAAGAGATGAAGAATGCGACCATCTTGGTCGGTGACTTCAACACGCCAGGGGCCTTGATCTGCTTCTCTAAGCTGAATGCTGCTAAATGTTGACCAACGAGGGGGCTGAAGGGAGAGCTTTATTCTTGTGCTAAGCCTATCCCTGCGAAACCAGTTATGGTAAATAAAGGTTTCTTCAGGCACAGGATCAAAAGATGTAAAACAGGAGACCCTTCCGATGGTAATGGAAAAAACAATGGCCTGGTTCTCTGGGGTAAGCTCTTTTATGCCTTCACACATGGCCGCCTGAACCAGGGTCGCCTTTTGGGGGGCTGAAGGGGGTGAAGTATTCCTTTTCTCTTGTGGGAGAGCGTCGGAAGAGAGGAAAGAATTAATACGCAGCAGTGTAAACAGGAATATAGTAAATTTGTATCTCATTGCCGTGTGCTTCACGATGCGTACACCATAATGCAGTGGATCACGACAGTATTCCATCTACCCACATGAGTAGCCCCAATGCTTATCCGCGCCACTCTGAGGGTGCGCAATGTGACTTATCTGAGGTTGAGTTTGTGGATTATCACCTTATGAAGGTTGTCCTCCCCCTGCAATGTTTTTGCTATATTTTTCTCTGATAGCCATGGTCTCCAATCTTTGGAGCCTTTCCATCAACTGCACTTTGGCCTCAGCTTTCTTATAGCAGTTTAGAACTCATTGTCAATCTTGCAAGAATCCTAAGAAGCATTTTCAAATGGGGGCTTGGAGCTGTCGGGGGTTCTGCCTCACGGCAGCACTTCGTGCGCGGGAAGCAGGCCGGTCAACCGCCGCTCACGCTCACACCCTCGATTACGACATGGGGATACCTCCCCTCGTGTTCCATATCCGAACTGAGCAGTACGTTTTGCTTCAGAATCTCGTATAGGTTGCCGGCGATCATGGTATTTTTGACCCTTCCTATAATCTCACCGTTTTTGATGCGGTAACCCAGTCCGATGTTTCCAGAGAAGTCGCCATTGATGATGTTACTCTGACCAAAGCCTATTATGTCACGGAGGTACAGGCCGTCTTCTATATCGGCGAGGAGTCCTGCACTCGGCCGGTCGCCCGGCAAAATCCTGGGAGAGTGGGGGGTGCAGCCATTGTTGCCCGTGGGCTCAGCCCCGGCAAGCCCTGCCGAGTCAAGATCGTACAGAAAACGTTCGAGCAACCCCCGTTCGAAGATCGTCTGCTTACGCGTGGGGATGCCATTGTTATCGATGGCTCGTGCGCCACTGGCATAGTCCTGGTGTGGGTCGTCCATAATCGTGAGAGAGGGGGCAAGTACCTGCTCGCCCAGGCGGCCGGCCAGTGGCGAGTCACCTTTAGCTACGTTCCGGCCGTTGGTACCCATGAAAACAGGCTGAAGGATCCGTGCCAGTGTTTCAGGAGGAAGGTACGCCATTACTTTGCCCTTGGGTGATTCAACAATCGTTTCGGCCCGACGCAGATCTGTTATGATCCTATCCGCAATGCCGCCTGGATCATAGAATGCATTCAGGTCTGACCAGCTTCGACCGTAGCCTGCGAAAAGCATGTCCGTGTCTGCAGTACGCTGAACAAATGCGCCAAGGTTCCAGTGTGTGCGCGTGGCAGCATGGCAGACGCCGCCGCTGGTCATCAGGAGTTCTTCGGATTCCATACGGTTGGCCGAACATTCAATAAAGAGGTCTGCATTATAGGCCTTGAGCAGATCGGCGATCTGCTGGCAACCCTCGATCATTTTTTCACGCGAAAGCGTGAGTGTTTTTTTAGAGTGAGTCTTCACTATTGCCGGCTCGCTGGGATCAGGATATGCGTCAAAGTGGGCAACGCTTCCGATCTTCGCGAGTTTCACGGCCAGTTCAATCATGGTATCGAAATCTTCAAGTCTATTGCCGGAAGTGTTGCCCTTGCGCCTACCCACAAGGACCTCGATACTGTAGGAGATGGTTTCGCGTCCGCCCGTATCTTTCAGACGTCCGGCCTCGAACTTACAATCCGTCCTCTCCCCGTGATAGAAACTAAGCTTCGTCGCCGTAGCACCAAGACGCTTTGCCGTCTCAAGCCCCTTTTGGAGATGATCCTCCATTACCTCAATCATGGTAGAGCGCATACTGGTTTCCTCCATATAAAGGTCCAATCACATCCCAATGGGGTTGAGACCTTTGCATAACTACTTTGAACGACAATTATGGACTTTTTGGGGTACCCATCCGGGCGAAGCGAACGGCCTGCTTTGGCGGGTAAATCCTGAACTGCTTGAGGCTGTTAGGCCGAGTATGAGCGCAAAGGTTGCGCCTGACGGCTTGAACAGAGGCACACTCTGCTTCGCTCCGTGTTAGGATTTAGAGAGTAAGCTCGTAGATGGGTCAAAAAGTTCATATCAAAAAACGAAAAGGGGTTATGCAAAGCTCTCGGGTTGTGAGAGACCTCTGAGATTAGTCGGATCTTCTATATACCCACAGCGAGTTTGGTGTGGCAATCCTTAAGTTACCACGCTACTGCTCACCACCGATCACAACATCGCGTATACGGATATGCGGAGAGCCGAATCCAACGGGCAGGGGGGCCTGCCCGCTTTTTCCACAACCGCCCGCGCTTTCGCAGATTTCCAGGTCGTTGGCTATGCCGTCAATCGATTTGAGTGTCTGAAAGACATTCCCTGTGAGGACTACATCACGGACCAATTCGCCGATTTTGCCGTTCTCGATACGGTACCCGTAGCCAGCAGAGAAGGTGAACATCTCGAATTCGGTCTGCCCGCCAAAGGCGTCACAGGCGTAAATTCCGCTGTCCACATCGGCGAAAAGTTCCTCCACTGACATATCGCCGTTTTCGATGAACGTATTGGTCATCCGCACCACTGGGGGATACTCGCGCCCCACGGCCCGAGCATTGCCAGTAGGACTTGCCCTCATCTTGGCAGCGGTCTCGAGTGAATGGAGGTGCCCGCTGAGCATACCTTTCTTGATGAGGTAGGTCTTGCTTGTGGGCGTACCCTCGTCATCAAAGGAGAGGCCTCCAATAGTCTTATCCATCGAGCCGTCGTCCACGACGTTCAGATTCTTCACTCCCATCTCGCGACCCTGAAACATCAAATCGCGCATCTTTGGGTTCTCGTACAGAAAATCGGCTTCACTGAGGTGGCCGAAGGCTTCGTGGATAAAGATACCGCCCAGTTTGCGGTTGAGAATGACCGTCTCAGGACCCCCCCTCACTTTGGGCGCCTTCAGCAGCTCTGCAGCGCGGTGAGCCACATGCTGCACCTTCTCCTCGAGACCGACTGCGACATCATAGGTCACAGCAGAGGCGAAGCTGTCACCCGTGCGCTGGACCAAAGAGCCGTCGCGGGCCGTCGCATGGAAGGCACAATACACCCGTGGACGCTCCTCCATATAGTAACTTCCCCGTGTATTTGCAAAGTAAACGGTCCGGAAGGAGTCGCCGTAGCTGACGCCCGAGGACTCGATCGACGGATCGGCACCTAGAATGATCTCGTTGTAGTCCTGGATTAGACGTATTTTCTCGTCCATGCTGACGCCTCTGGGGTCATGCTGCAATTCGGCAGGCCGCTCTGCGTCCACGACCTCCACCTCGGCCAGTTCGGTCGTTTCCTTGCCGACAAGCGCTGCACACCGGCAGGCCTCATCAACCTGCTCTTCGAGATTGTCCAACGAGTCGAACACCATCACGCCCCAACCGCCCTTCATGCAGGCACGGACGATGCCGCCACAGAACGTCGACGACCCGGCGGACTCCATCTCCTGCCCGCGGTAAGCGAGGTGCGTGGTTTGCTCTATTTCCATGCGGATCTCCGCATAATCGGCCGAACTCTTCTTTAGTGCCTCAAACATTCTGTCCTTCATCAGAGCGTCTCCTTTCACCGGTCTCCTCTGCGTGGCCTGACACAGTGCGAGGTTGTCCTGATTTACCTAATTTGGCCTTTAGTATGCAGGAAGGCGGCGCTCACGGCAAGAGGAATCTGCTTTGCATCTTTTATTTGACTTTGATTTTCTTTTGCACTATGTTCTTATTTCCAACGGTAGTCGTCAGTATATATTCCCGTATTTCAGGACAGATCGGTAGATAGAGGAACACGAATACAATTGTACCTTGGTATTATCCTGCAGGCTGAATAAGGAGCTGTTTCTGTGTTCTATATAGCATCTGAAGAGTCATATCAGGACGGTCAGATTATCGTCCAGGAGGGTGGTTCAGGGGACTGGGTGTACGTGATTCTGTCAGGTACGGTGCAACTCTCTAGGATGATTGGAGGAAAGAAATATGTCATCGAATGGCTTCAGCCGGGTGAGATATTTGGCGAAGTCGCTTTCTTTGGAGATATTGCGCGGACTGCCACAGCCCAAGCTATTGGAGAGACTACCGTTGGCCTGATTGATCGAGGATTTCTCGACAGTGAGTGTAACAAACTCCCGTCAGACTTCAGGAACATCCTCATATCCATGATCGAAAGATACAAAAAGATGATCAACCGGGTCTGTGAGTTTTCAGCAAGAGATTCAATTCGTCTCTTAGAGACCTTGTCTGTGACCTATAAAGACAAAAGGTCTTTTGTCAAGGCTTACACAGGGAATGTGAGTGGCGGGGGCCTTTTCATTAGAATCGAACATTCACTTAAAAAGGGTGAGGAGTTTTTGGTCAAACTTGAATTGCCCGGCCTTGCAGACATCGTAGTAATCAAGTGTGAAGTGATGTGGACAAGAAAAAAGGAGGAAGAAACAGATGTCTATCCAGCCGGAATGGGAGTCAAGTTTATTGAAATGACCAAAGAGAATAATAGGATCCTGAAAAAATATGTTAGAGACATTGAAAAGCGGGTTTCTCCTGAATAGAAGACAGACAGCATGGAGTGGATAGCGCGTATATTATTTCTGGGCTGAAGCTTATAAGCAACAAGGGGAGAATAAGATGAAGGCGGGGTCGCCATAACCCTGCCTTTGCTGTTTCATATAGGTGTTCCACCTGCAAAGAGCTATGTAAAGCCCACGCCAGGGTCCTCAAAATCTTGGTCGTCCTCGGTCCAGTCATTCTTTTCATCATTCCGATCTGTTTTATCGAAGGATCGAATCAATTTGTGGCAAATGGACATGGCAGTGGAGTATTGTCCAAGGGACCGTGATCTATTCCCCTTCAATCCCCCCTTTAGGCGCCCAGGTTTAAGTTTTGCGCAGCAAAACAACAGGCTTTACTGCCATCGAGCGTTAGATGGGGTTTTGAAATGGCTTCTAGTGTTGTGTCTCACAAGTCTATTGAAGCTCCCTGCAGCTTGCTGCAGGGAATGTTCTGCCTTGCGGCAGTGCTTCGCAGCGACTGTAAGGAATTTTACAATTTTTAGATTCGCTCGCTAACCCCGCAGCCCGCGAAGCACTGTCGTCAGGCAGAACCTGCGGGGAATGCGCTCGCTATAGCAGTTCAAAAAACATGGCTTCGCCATCAAGCCTTTTTCGGCTGGCGTTATAGTAATTAACCTTATTTTAGAGACGCAACACTAGTTGGCACATCAAAAGAAGCTGATGTCGAAACCACAACAGATCACATTAGGCATCAGGGAACGTTTAATTTTCTTGTTCTGAAACGCATTAACAAACAGAAGGGGTAGTAGTAAAGTCTAATGCGCATAAATCTAGAACCCATCTCAAAAATGTGAATCAGGGTTCAGGGCTCCGCCTGACCGCGGGATGAGCATTTTGAGCCGACCCGCAACGCCGCCATGGGGACTTAGACGCATTTTTGAGATGGGTTCCTAGTATGATTACTGCATGTCATACTTCGAAGCCGCTTCTAAAATGCGACCATGTGTACAAACAGAAATAAATGAGTAATATTCGTTGACATTTGTTCAGGAATCGTTTATACATAATTTTGCTTCAACTAATACTTCACAAAAAAACATTCGACCAGAGTAGATTTTGTAGCTGTTCTGAGAGAGGAAATGGAGACCACAACTCACAAAGAGACGAAAACACGGCAGGTAAAATCCAAAGAGTCGCTGTTCTTCAAGTGTGGTAATGAACTGAAGGAAAAGGTGGATAGTCATACAAACCCAAGAATAGGGAGGAATGGGTAAATGAAAAGTCTGAACAAAGATTTACGAGCCGTGATCAAGGAACTCAAAGCACTCACAAAGAAGACGGAAAGAATTACGAAAGCCGTTGACAAGCTTGAAAAGGCTAAAGCTGCTGTGAAAAAGAAAACCAAAGCCAAGCCTAAAACCAGAAAGAAGGCCGTTGCGAAGAAAGCTCCGCGCAAAAAGGCCGCCGCAAAGAAGGCTCCACGTAAAAAGGCCGCCGCAAAGAAGGCTCCACGTAAAAAGGCCGCCGCAAAGAAGGCTCCACGTAAAAAGGCCGCTGCGAAGAAAGCTCCGCGCAAAAAGGCCGCTGCGTTGACTGCAACTGATCAGGTACTCAAGATTATTAAAAAATCAAAAAAGGGCATCGATGCTCCCTCCCTGATGAAAAGGACCGGGCTTGAAGAAAGGAGCGTCAGGAATATCTTGTATAGAGCGTTCAAGCAAAAAAAGATCAAGAGAACTGGCAGGGGCAGTTATGTAGTGGCATAGGCCCTACCGCTCAGACAAGAACGCTACGAAGTGAACACTGAAGGCCCGCTTCTCATGGAGAGAAGCGGGACTTTTGTGTTTTTGGGAAAGCCACATGTTTTGAACTGCTCCAGCGAGCGCATTCCCTGCAGGTTCTGCCTGACGGCAGTGCTTCGCGGGCTGCAGGGACCTTCAAAATCTGGCGTTAGTGTGTAGATATGTCATTCTGTTTTGGCAGGGGAAAGAAGCGACAGGTGCGACAGATAACCCCACACATGTCTCGTCAAGGGCCGCCCAGGTAAAGGAGCTGTGATTGGTAACATTGACTAGAGCCATTCAGTTTCTTAAAGAGCAAGGTATCTCATTTGAAATGGCAGAATATGAGCATCTCGAGAAGGGTGCTGTGTTTGCTTCCGAAGCCATCGGAATGCCAGTCGAACAGACTATCAAAACGTTGGTAGTCGAACTTGCCAAGAAAGGGTATCTTGTGGTGCTCCTGCCGGGTAGCAAGACCATTTCCTTCAAGAAGGTTGCCAAGGCCTGCAGTGCAAAGAAGGCTGGGATGGCCGACCCGGCCGTGGCCGAGCGTCTAACGGGTTACCCAGTTGGGGGTATCAGCCCGTTTGGCATGAAACAACGCCTCCGTGTGATGATTCACGCAGGATTACTTTTTTTTGATAAGGTGGCCGTCAACGGGGGCAAGAGGGGACTCATGCTTATTATGAGCCCAGCGGATATCCTTAAGGTAACTGATGCAGAGCCGATCGAACTGTGATAGAAAGTTAAGATGCCTGAAATAAGCTTAAGTGGAGGAACAATACACTACGAGAGGTTCGGCGAAGGGCAACCCCTCATCGGTTTGCACGATGGCGCGAGTTCCAGCAGGGCCTGGAAAAAGCAGATCGAAGTTTTTGCCGCGTATTATAGCTTCATCGTTTACGATCGTCTCGGATGTGGTCGATCTGAACATCGCCTCCCTTACGAAGAAGGTCAGTTTGAGCATCGCGCCAATGAACTTGGAGAACTGGTCAGAGACCTCGGTCTTGACTCAGTACATCTGTGTGGGCTGTGCGAAGGTGGAGCAATAGCTCTTGCGTTTGCATCCTCGTGGCCCGAAAAGGCGAAGACACTAATACTCCAAGGTGTTGGCTATTACGGAACGGATCAAACCATTGCCCAGTGTGAAGAGTACTTTCAGCCCTGGTCTTAAATCGATGAGTCGCTTCGAAATCGGCTTATCTATCACCATGGAGAGGACTATGCCATGTTGAAGTGGGAGGCTATCAGAGAGGCAAAGCACTATGTTTGGAGCCGATCCTACGATCTTAGGCCAAGGTTTTCCAGTATTGAAGCCCCTACGCTGATCATGGGGGGTGACAGTGACCCATTCTTTGGCCTGGAACACCCGATTGCTGCGCACAGGGGAATCAAGAACTCCGAACTGTGTATAATCCCAGGGGCTGGACACTCGCCCAACGAAGAAGCCCCAGACATCTTTAACGAAGTTGTTCTACACTTTCTAAAAAGACATACTGTCCCTAACCACAAGGAAGCTTGTAATGAAGGTACCACTATTGGACCTGAAGGCTCAATACCAGACCATCAAGGATGAGGTTCTGGCAGTTACCCGGGAGCTTTATGAAACCCAGCGTTTTATCCTTGGCCCAAAGGTTGAGGAGTTGGAGGAACGGATTGCCCAGTATTGCCGCACGGAGTATGCGTATGCGGTTGGTGTGTCATCCGGAACAGATGCTCTCCTGATCTCATTGATGGCTGCTGGCATAGGCCCTGGACATGAAGTTATTACTTCACCATATACATTCTTCGCAACAGTAGCATCGATTGTACGCGTAGGCGCGACACCTGTCTTTGTTGATATAGAAGAAGATACGTACAATATCGACCCGCAGGCCATAAGTGACAAGATAACGAAGCAAACCAAGGCAATTATCCCTGTGCATCTGTATGGTCAATGCTGCGACATGGACCCGATTTTGGAACTGGCTCGTGCGCATAATATCATGGTCATTGAGGATGCAGCCCAGGCCATGGGCGCCGAATATAAGGGTAGAAGGGCTGGTTCAATGGGTGATATGGCCTGTTTTTCATTCTATCCGACCAAGAACCTTGGTGCCTTTGGTGAAGGTGGCATGCTAGTAACGAACGATAAGAAATTACGGAAGAAGGCTTCAATTCTAAGAAATCAAGGTATGGATCCCAAATATTATCATAAGGTTATCGGTGGAAACTTTCGATTGGATGAGCTCCAAGCAGCCATTCTTCTTGTCAAGTTGCCTTATCTGGACCGCTGGACCGAGGCACGTCAGACCAATGCCAGGCGTTATAGGGAGCTTTTCAGGGATGAAGGCTTGGATGGCTTGGTCAGGCTTCCAGTAGAAAAAGAGGGTCGACACGTATACAACCAATTTGTAATTGAAGTTCAAAGCCGTAGGGATGAACTGAGGAAGTCTCTTACTGAAGCAGAGATTGGCACAGAAGTCTACTACCCAGTTCCCATGCACCTGCTGCAGTGTTTTGAATCTCTTGGGGGAAAGGAAGGCGATTTCCCGAAGGCAGAAGCCGCCGCAGAGAGAACCTTGGCGCTTCCGATCTACCCAGAACTAACTCGTGATCAACAGGCATACGTTGTTCAGAAAATTGGGGCATTTTATTCATCGTAGTCCCACAATCTGAAAATACACTTGCATTTTTTCATTTATGACGGTACCAAGGGTACAAGTGGGGATGTAGCTCAGCTGGGAGAGCGGTACGTTCGCAACGTACAGGTCGTGGGTTCGAATCCCATCATCTCCACCACTCTGATCATGCATAATTATAATCTGTTTGTGCTTTGTAACCCATTACAGAATCGAGAAGAGCATGACTGCAAAAAAGGCCAATAAACGCTCCGCCAAGGTGACACGCGCTACCAAGGAAACGGACATTAGGGTAGAATTGACCGTAGAAGGGAAGGGCAAATCTGCCGTTGTAACGGGCATTCCGTTCATGGATCACATGCTCACCTTGATGGCTGCCCACGGTTTCTTTGATCTCACCGTAGATGCAAAAGGGGATGTTGAAATAGACGAGCATCACACTGTTGAAGACATCGGGATAGTGCTGGGTGAAGCCTTTGACAAGGCGTTGGGAGATCGAAAGGGTATTAAGCGCTATGGAAGGGGTCTGGTTCCCATGGATGAGGCCCTTGCCTCTGTCGTGATTGACTTTTCCAACAGACCTTTTCTTGTCTATCACGTCAACCTTAAGCGTGAAACCACCGGCCGTTTCGACGCACAAATCATTGAAGAATTCTTCAGGGCCTTTGTCAACCGAAGCGGTGCGACCCTCCACATCAATGTCATGTATGGGGAGAATACGCACCACATCATAGAGGCGGTCTTTAAAGCCTTTGGCCAGGGCCTCGATGAGGCCACTACGCTGGATGAGAGAATTACCGAGGTCCGTTCTACCAAAGGGATACTGTAGTACCTATGGAATGATGGAGTGTGGGAGTACTGGAGTAGTGGGAAGCAAAAATTCTGTTTCTTGGGTTTAAATGGTCTATCGGGCCAGCTTGAGTTACATCGAAAATGATGCGTAACCTCAATCGTCAATCTTCAATCCCCAATCTTCAATCCCCAATACCTATCTTGGTCATTTTGACCGTTCTGAACGTATGCCTGATGGCATGTGCCTCCCCTGGCCAAGCTCCGACCGCCGAGTCCCCTCGATCATTGAATATCAAAACACTGCTGGTCGTGCCCTTCAATAACGCCACTGAACGATATGAGGTTGGTGCCACGGTTCGGTGTTCCATATGCGGTGCTGTCTTTGTCACAGGGCCCGTTACCCCGGGTTATGAAAAGTATATGACCCGGCAACTATTGACCTTCCTGAAGGCTAAGACCACATACACGTTGGTCCCTCCAGGGACGGGTGAGGGGGTCCGGTCCAAGATCCTATCTGAGTCTGTCGGTCTATCAGATCGAGATCTTCTGCTTGAAATGGGACGGAGGTTGAAGGCAGATGCGGTTGTTAGCGGGACTATTTATCGTTTTAGACAGCGTGTTGGAACCCGCTTTTCTGTGGACACGCCAGCCTCTGTGGCCTTTGGCATTCATCTTATCCGGGTGGCCGACGGGCGCCTTGTGTGGGTCAGGCATTCTGATGAAACGCAGCAACCCCTTAGCGAAAACCTCTTTAAGCTCTCTAGATTTATTAAAGGTGGAGGGGCTTGGCTTACAGCGGAAGAACTGGCCGGATTTGGACTGAATAATGTCATGGCGACTTTTCCTGTTCCTTGAACTGCCACAGCGAGCGCATTCCCCGCAGGCTCTGCCTGACGGCAGTGCTTCGCGGGCTGCAGGGAGCTTCAATCACGACCTGTCTCTCAGGTAAATCCGTTAATGCTCATTATCCCAGCCGTTGACATAAAAAAAGGCCGGTGTGTCAGGCTCCTTCAGGGGCGCGAGGATTCTGAAACAGTATTCTCGGACGACCCCTCTGCCATGGCAGCGAGATGGGAAGGAGAGGGGGCAGAATTAGTCCATGTTATCGATCTGGACGGTGCCTTTAGCAAGGGGCCTCAAAATGTGGAGGCGGTTAAACGTATCCTGGACAAGGTCGATATACCGATACAGCTGGGCGGAGGGATAAGGAGCATGGAAACCATTTCCACTTATCTGGATCTGGGCGTTGGTAGGGTTATTCTTGGAACTGAGGCGATTAGAAATCCCAGTCTGGTTGAGCAAGCCTGCAAGGCCTTCCCAAACAGGATAATGGTGGGGATTGATGCCCGCAAAGGAATGGTCGCCATAGAGGGATGGACCCAAACGACTGAGCAGAAGGCTGTTGAGATGGCCAAAGGTATAGAGGGGCCTGGACTCGCAGGTATTATCTTTACAGATATCCACAAAGACGGCATGCAGACCGGTCCCAATATTGAAGAAACAAAGCGCATGGCCGAGTCTGTGTCGACTCCGATCATTGCTTCCGGAGGGGTTGGCGATATCAATGATATTAAGGCCCTTGCAAGGCTGGAGCCTTTGGGGGTGGTAGGAATCATAACCGGCAGGGCATTATATGATGGCAGGCTGGACCTGAAGAAGGCCCTGGAAGTAGCAAGAGGTGAAATCTAGGCAGGGTCATTTTTTTGTTGACATTCTATGAAAAGGTAATTATATTAAAAAATTCGAAAAAATCCGAGACCATAATTACAACTGAACCATCTATTGGAGCAGACTATCCGAACGCCTCCTATTCTTTTCCACTTGGCGCAGCCTTTGTCCAATGCAAGCGTTGAAACTTTTGACCTTGCTTCCAGTTTCTACCACATGCTCTTATACCAATTAAAAGGGATAGTTGGCTCGCCCCTTACAGCACAGAGATGTCTCTAAAGGAAACCATCTTTCAACAGCAAACTGCAGCAACAAAGGCTAAGGATGCGGTGCAGATCAATACCCTTCGCATGCTGCGTGCTGCTATCAAGAACAGGGAGGTCGAACTTCGGGGTGAACTTGAGGACCAGGAGGTCCTGCGCGTAGTTGGTACCCAGATCAAGCAACACAGGGAATCCATTCGTCAATACAAAGAGGGTGGTAGAGACGATCTTGTGAAAAAAGAAGAGCAGGAGCTATCCATACTAATGTCATTTATGCCTGAGCAGCTTTCCGAAGAGGCCATTGCCCAGGCAGTGACACGGGTTATCAAAGAACTCGGCGCCACAGATATGAAGGATATTGGCAGGGTCATGAAGACGCTTATGGCCGAGTTGGCTGGTTCGGCCGATGGCAAGGTCGTGAGTGAAATAGCCAGGAAACAGCTAAGCTCGTAGAGTTCTGGAGGGTGTTGAATCTTGGCCGGTTTTATATCCGAAGACATACTTGCCCATGTTAAAGATGCAACAAGTATCGTTGATGTAATTTCAGAATATGTTGTGTTAAAGAAAACGGGCAAGAATTTCATGGGGTTATGCCCATTTCACGCGGATAAGAAGCCCTCTTTCACAGTAAGTGAGGAGAAACAGATATTTCACTGTTTTGGGTGTGGACAGGGGGGCAATATTTTTACTTTTCTCATGCAGTACAATAATCTGAGCTTCCCTGAGGCTGTACGGTTTCTGGCACAAAAAAGCGGAATCGTAATACCCACCCGGAAGATGTCCCCCACTAAGAAGAAAGAGTTCGAAGAAAGGGAGCGGTTGCTCAAGATTAACAAAGAAGCTGCTGATTATTTCAGAGGGATGTTGTGCGATCCTTCTTCAGGCAAACGGGCAAGGGATTATTTGGACAAGCGGCAAATGATACCGGAAGTCACAGAGCGTTTTATGCTGGGGTATGCACCACAGTCGTGGACCGGCCTGACACAGTTCTTTTCAAGAAGAGGTGTGCCGCTCGATGATGTTCAGAAAGCAGGACTGGTGGTCGCCAAAGATGGGAGGCATTATGATCGATTTCGTGACCGGGTCATATTTCCCATTATCGATATTCACCAGAGGGTACTGGGCTGTGGTGGACGAAGCTTGGATGATAGCCTTCCCAAGTATCTTAACTCCCCTGATACACCAGTTTATCACAAGAGGCGGACATTGTATGGATTACACGTTGCTAAAGATGCCTGCCGCCAGAGGGGTTCCGCCTTTGTGGTAGAAGGCTATTTTGACCTGCTGGCCTTACACTGTCACGGCATACAAAATGTGGTGGCAACCCTCGGAACGGCCCTGACCCGGCAGCAGGTGCGCATCATGAAGGGCTACGCCCAGCAGATGATCCTCGTCTTTGATTCAGATGAAGCCGGCATAAAAGCTACTGAACGGAGTCTGCCCTTGTTTCTGGAAGAGAAGGTTGAAGCCCGAATATTGATTCTACCCGAGGGAAAAGATCCAGATGCGTACATCTTTACAGTTGGTGCCGATGGGTTTCTGAAAGCAGCTAAGAAAGCCTTAGGCTTTATGCCATACCTCACAGCGTCTGCTATCAAGAAACATGGCCTTTCTCTGGAAGGCAGGGTGCGTATTATTGAAACCTTGAAAAGCCCTCTTGGGTCTTTACTCGACAGCGTGAGTCGTTCGGTCTACATAAGGGATTTGGCCGAGCGCCTGGACATAGATGAGTCGGCTATCTTGGAACAGGTGAGGGTTTCAGCAACAAAGGACAAGAAGGAGGTCTCTTCACTCGAGCCACGACGCGGCTCAAAACTTGAAGAGGCCCTCGTTGCAATCATGCTGCAATGCCCCGAGCTTGTGTCCAGTTTCAATCTGCAAGAAATTATAGAGGGGTTTGAAACAGTCCAGCTTAAGAAAATAGGGCGCATGATCTTGGAGAAGTCCAATTCCAGCCGACACGTAAGAGGTGCTGATCTGGTTACACAGACTGATGACGCCCAGATCAGGAACTTGATATCTTCACTGTTAGTGGAAGAGGTTCAGGCAGATCGTGACAGTTGTCACAAGATTGTGAGACAGTACCAAGTCCACCTTAGAAAGCGACAGATTAAACTACTTTCAAAGAAGATCAAAGAAGCGGAACGGACAGACAACCAAGAGTTATTGAATCAACTCCTTGCTGAGAAACAAGAATGGGCTCAACAGCAGTTGGAAACCCCTTCATAACAACCGCTTGTTAGATTTGGAAGGAGATTCTTATGGCCGACACGACCAAGGTTGAGAATCTAAAGCAATTGATAACCAAAGGGAAGAAACGGGGCTACCTTACCTATGAAGAGCTCAACGATGCCCTGCCAGAGGGTAGGGTTTCCCCCGATCAGATTGATAAAATGATAATGGTCTTTGATGAACTTGATATCGAGGTCGTCGATGGGAGCAAAATCGAGGTGCTTGGGCCAGCTATCAAGAAGAAGGTTCCACAAAAGGCGGTAAAGCCGCCTACCGAAGCAGAGCGAGATGTATTTGGCAGAGTCACCGATCCTGTCAAAATGTACCTTCGCGAGATGGGACTGGTATCTCTACTGAGTCGAGAAGATGAGGTGGAGATCGCTAAGCAGATAGAAGCAGGGGAACAAGAAGTATTGAACACTCTCGTGCAGTCTACAGTGGGGGCGGAGAAGATTATTAGGCTTGCGAATCCGCTTTTAAAAGGGGAAATTCGTCTAAGGGATGTCTTGCGGGATGTGGATGAGATCGATACCTTTGTCGAGGAATCGGTGCATACGGAAAAGATCTGCAAGATTATTGATACTATCAAAGGAATTCACCAGGAGAGCGCAGACTATCGAGAATCCCTTTTCACCAACAAGATGGACCCGGCTGCACGTCGCAGAGCGAGACGGTGTATAAATCGCAGGAACCACAAGATCTTCGAACACATCAAGGATTGGAGACTGGATGCCAGGTTGATCAGTTCTATTGTGGGTGCAATCCGTAATCATATCGCTCGATTTGACGACCTGGAACGGGAGGTTGCACAATGTGCTTCACGGTTGGGGGTCACGTTGACCGACTTGCGTGAGGGTTGTAATCGGAAAACAAAATTTGTCGCGGAGCTGGCAAAACAGCGTCGGCTCAAGAAAACCCAAATCTCAGCCATTGTCAAACAGACCAGCCAGACAATAGAAACCATCCGTCAAGAAGAGCTCCGACTGAAAATGAACAGTCAGGCTCTGAAGGGCGTGTTGGTCCGAATTGACCAGGGTCAGTACAATACCAGAATTGCTAAGGGAAAAATGATTAATGCCAATTTGAGGTTGGTAGTTAGCATTGCAAAGAAGTATACTAATAGAGGGCTTCAGTTTTTGGATCTGATTCAGGAAGGAAACATCGGCCTTATGAAGGCTGTCGACAAGTTTGAATACCGCAGGGGCTATAAATTCAGTACATACGCCACCTGGTGGATCAGGCAGGCTATCACGAGGGCGATTGCCGATCAGGCCCGAACCATCCGAATCCCGGTCCACATGATTGAGACGATCAACAAGCTGATTCGGACTTCTCGCTATTTGGTGCAGGAGTTGGGCAGGGAGCCGAGGCCAGAGGAGATTGCTGAAAAAATGGAATTCCCTCTGGAAAAAGTTCGCAAGGTCTTAAAGATTGCAAAGGAGCCCATATCTCTTGAGACGCCTATTGGAGAGGAAGAGGACAGTCATCTCGGCGACTTCATTGAGGACAAGAAGTTCATGTCGCCTTCTGAGGCTGCGATCACTCTGAACCTGGCCGAGCAAACCCGAAAAGTGCTGGCGACCCTGACACCCCGTGAAGAAAAGGTCCTGCGCATGCGATTCGGAATTGGAGAAAAGTCAGACCATACGCTTGAAGAGGTGGGAAAGGATTTCACAGTAACCCGAGAACGGATCAGACAAATCGAAGCAAAAGCACTAAGGAAGCTGCGTCATCCCACGAGGAGCCGAAAGCTAAAGGCCTTCCTGGAAATTTGATAGAATTCTCATTACCGAGCGACCTGAGTTCGATTCAATTTTCTTGACAAAAAGGGTTCTTGTGGCTACAGGATTATTGAACTGGACTTTTCGGGCCCATAGCTCAGCTGGAAGAGCCACCGGCTCATAACCGGTAGGTCCCTGGTTCGAACCCAGGTGGGCCCACCATGGCAAAAAGAGATGTCTACTATACAGTGTGAGAGGAGACACAACACGCGTCATATCAAGAAACCAACTGAAGGACGGTTGGCCCTAGTCCCGAACTAAAAAGGTGTGATCCGACGGATCACGCCTTTTTACTTTTGGGAGAAAGGGTATAGAGGGGCCCTGTTAGAGGATTCCCCTACCTGTGATGCCCGGATTCTTGTGGGTGGTGACCTTGGTTATCACGACGGGAGAAGGGCTGAAGCCTCAGGACACTCGTTGGTTCATGAAGAAGCATACTCCGAAGAGCTATATTGCTCTTATTATATTTGATTTCAAGACGACAACTTGGGATTTAGCCTTTGGCTTTGTGTCAGATTCGTCGGGGAGAGTGTTGTGAAAAAACAAATCGGCTTACTAGTAGAGCTACAAAGCAAGGATCAGGCGATAGATCGGTTAAGATGGCGAATACGTGAAGGCCCTGAACGACTCGAAGGCCTTGAAAAGGAGCTACAGAGACTTGAAGGGGAAGTAGAGGATGATAAGATACGCATCCAAGAGCTTAACAAAGCTCAACGCGAGTATGAGGCCGAAATAGAAGATGGCACAGCTCACATTAAGAAGAGCCGAGGTCGGCTCATGAACATCAAGAATAACAAGGAGTATCGAGCCCTGATAAGAGAGATTGAAGAGACCGAAAAGGAAAATGCAAAGAAAGAGGACAGGGTCTTGGATTGCTTGGAGGAATTGGAGAAGCTTAACAAAGAGCTTGAGGCCAAGGAAAAGGGCCTGTCGGCCATGCAGGATAACCTTAAAAGCGAAGAAGTAACTGTAGCGAAAGAAGTTGATCTTGTGCAAAAGGAGCTGTCTGATATGGACAAATCCAGAGTGAAACTTATGCAAACCATAGACTCCCAACTCCTTGCAAAATATGAGCAGATCAAGGCATGGAGTGGAGGCATAGGTGTTGCGATGGTCAACAATGCAACCTGTTCTGAATGCCACCTCAGTATCCCGCCTCAGATGTACAACGAGCTTCAAAGGCAAGACACCCTGAAATTTTGTCCTAATTGTCAACGAATTATTTACTGGAAAGGGTCTGAGCCTGCGACCTGACCTGCTTGCTTCCCTGTCACTCGAAGCTCCCTCCGGTCGAACAGAACCCCCATGTCCTTTAGCCCGAACTCGAGTAAACCTTACTAGAACCTATCTCAAAAACAATCTAAGTGCCCATGGCGGCGTTGCGAAACGGTTCAAAATGCTCACATACTAGCGTGTATGCTCCGCTTTTTCACCGCTCCGCGCCTTGCCCTGAACCCTAATTCTATTTTTGAGATAGGTTCTAGGATTTCTGTCTTGCTTACCGTATGTAGGCCCACGAAGCGGCCCCGCCTTTTAAGGCAAGTGGTCTCACAAAATCTCTTGCATGTTATGCATGAGAGGCGTAAAATATATCTCTAGTAGAATTTTGATATTCGGGCGGCCTGACAAAACTTTCTGTGCCTGTGTCAGAGCAGGCCAAACGATCGCTCGTGTCTTCGATTCTCTGTAGATGCGGGAGGAAAGTCCGAGCTCCAAAGGGCAGGGTGCTCCGTAACGCGGAGTCGCGGCAACGCGAAGGAAAGTGCCACAGAAAAGATACCGCCCTGTGTGACTGGGTCCCGCCCATCTCACAGGGTAAGGGTGAAAAGGTGCGGTAAGAGCGCACCAGTTCCTCGGGTGACCGGGGAAGCTAGGTAAACCCCACCTGGAGCAAGACC